>Ga0126378_10000768_pt1 | contig 23586 bp, 17 predicted proteins | sample PanSoiMetPlot_23_FD_92587 | JGI IMG/M metagenome (GOLD analysis project Ga0126378, IMG submission 92587) | Tropical forest soil microbial communities from Panama - MetaG Plot_23 | ecosystem: Environmental > Terrestrial > Soil > Tropical forest > Bulk soil | place: Panama | collected 2016-02-17
CTGTGCTCCGCAAAAACTCCGTATGACGCAGAAAAACGCGGATGTGGCGATCAAAACTTAGCCACCGTCGGTCAACTGCCGATGGCAGAGCTTCGGATGCCATGATTGTCGTTGATGTGCTGTCTCAGGTCGAGCCTGTCGGTGCTTCGCGTGCTTCGTGGTTTGGCGAATGACGCTGTTATTTTCCTTCGGTCAAGTTTCCACTCTCGAACCGTGTTGCTTGCCGAGAATCTGTTTCTTCGCAAGCAGTTGACCTTCTACCAGGAACACCAGGTCCGGCCACGACGGCTGACGAATGCGGCTCGCCTTTCGCTGGTCGTCTGGTCCCGCTTCTTTGAGTGGAAAGCCGCTCTTCTCATTGTTAAGCCGGCAACGTTGATCGGTTGGCATCGCAAGGCGTTCCGATTGTTTTGGAAGTGGAAGTCTGGTCGCGTCGGTCGTCCCAAGTTGCCAGCCGAGCTACAGCAAATGATCGCGCGAATGGTTCATGACAATCCGAGCTGGGGCGAAGAGCGCATCGCCGATGAGCTCTGGTTGAAGCTCGGCATCAGCGTTTCGCCGCGGACGGTAAGGGCGTACTGGCCTGTAAAAGACCCATCGCGCCCTTCGCGTCTCGCTTCGCAGAACTGGAAGACGTTTGTCCGCAATCATGCCCGAGTCCTGCTGGCATGCGACTTCATGGTCGCGCTCACCGCTCGCTTTCGTATCCTTTATATATTCGTGGTAATGGAGATCGGCTCCCGCCGTATCCTTCATTGCAATGTGACTGCCCACCCGACCTCGGAATGGACGATCGCAACAACTGCCAGAGGTAATCCCGAGCGATCACACATGCCGGTTCCTCATTCATGATGGACATGCCACCTTCTCCTCCGAACTGGACGCGGCCGTCGCTGCGCTGGGACTGCGAGCCCTCAAGACTCCGGTCCGAACTCCTCAGGCGAATGCGTTCTGCGAACGATTGATCGGAACCATCAGGCGGGAATGCCTGGACTTCATGATTCCGCTGAATGAGCGCCACCTACGCGCCATTCTTCGCGAATGGGTTTCACACTACAACCAAGGACGCCCACACTCCAGCTTAGGGCCGGGAATTCCGGATCGGGGAACGGCGCCTCCTGGCAGAAAACATAGCCATCGCTTGGAAGCTACGGAGCGCGTCATCGCAACGGCGATTTTGGGTGGACTCCATCATGATACGGGCTCGAACGAACTGCGGCTTATGTCAGATCTGATTTTTGGGGAGGACAGGTGATTGTTCCGATAATCGACCGGCACGCCGACAATCACCGGGCCTTCCATCGCGAGGGCCTTCTTCAGTGTCGACGAGATCTCCTCTGGACGTTCAATCCTTAACCCGTGGGCGCCAAAAGACTCGGCAAACTGCACGACATCGACTGGTCCCAGGGTTACGCCGGGGAGCCTCCCGTATTTTGCCTTTTCCTGAATGCCCACCATGTCGTAGAAGCCGTCAATCCAAACCAGGTGGACGAAATTGATTTCAAACGAACGGCAGTTTCCAGTTCCATCGCCGAAAATAGAAATCCTCCGTCGCCCGAGATCACTTTTTCGCTAGGACGGACCAGACTGGCTGCAATCGCCCAATGGCAGGCCGACACCAAGCTTCTGTGGCTCTCACTTTACTCGAAGTTTTGGTCATTCCGTATCGCTCGTGTGACCACGTGTTGGCGGGACGCTATGAAACGCTGCTCACCAGGAGCCGTGGTATCCGGTTAGCTGAAATTTCGCGTGATGTCCTGCGCGCGGCTGCGCAATTGAGGGCCGCGACGGGAGTGAAGACTCCCGATTCAATTCAAAGCGTGTCCGCATTGACGGCAGGATGCACTGCTTTTCTTACTAACGATCGCGGTTTACCGAGAATAACTGGCATCCGAGTCCTGCAATTGGGTTCTTACCGGTCAGCTTAATGCCGGGCAGGAATAAGTCCTAAGGGCTGGTGAACGTCGGCATAGTACTGGCTTAAGTAGTGAATCCCCCGGTGTCTATTCCGCGCGCAGCGCATCTACAGGGTTGAGCCGGGAGGCACTCCAGGCAGGTTGAATGCAAGCGATCGCCGCGGCTGAAGCCAGGAGCACTGCGACTGCCATGTATATGCCCGCGTCCAGCGGTTTTACGCCGTAAAGAAGGTTGCGAATCAGCCGGGTTGCGCCCATGCTGCCGGCTAGGCCGATGATCAAGCCGATCGCTGCTGGACGAAGCCCATCCACGAGTATCAGACGCAGGATCTGTGCGCGCTGCGCTCCGAGAGCAACACGAACCCCGATCTCACCGGTGCGCTGCGTCACGAGATAAGAGAGCACACCGTAGAGTCCAACAGCGGCGAGCAGGAGCGAGAGACCGGCAAAAGCCATGACAAGATTAGCGTCAAAGCTGGCGTTGAGTGTTTCGTTACCGATGATCTGCTCCATGGTCAGCACGTCGGAAACCGGAAGATCAGGATCAATCTGGGCGATGAGCTTCTGGACGGGTAAGGCAAGGTTCGTGGGATCCTCTTTCGATCGCACTACGATCGTGGCGCGACCAAAGATACCGGAAGCTAGAGGAAAGTACATGGTAGGCTTCGCTTCTTGGGTTAGAAGGTAGCGCGTATCTCCGATGATGCCAACGACTTGATAGTCGACAGGATGATCTGTGAGATTGACTCTCATGTGTTTGCCGAGCGGATCCTCATTTGGGAAGAACTGCCTGGCCAGCCGCTCGCTGATGATGATCGACGTGGCCCGATCCAGTCGTTCGTTGTCATAGAATGTGCGTCCACGCAAGAGCGGAATGTCCATCGCGGCAAAATATCCTGGCTCGGCGGCGCGCTTGATCGCTGTCTGTCCCTCTCCGGGCGGCAGAGGAGCATGTTCAAGGATCGCGAAGCTGCCATCACCCATGTATCCCTGGCCGGGAACGCCGACTGACATTCCCGCCGCTTCGACGCCGGGAAGGTTCCGCACCGTGGCAATTACCTGCTCGAAAAAAGCTGTGCGTTTGGCGGCAGCCGCATACCGCGGCTTGGGCAGGTTCAGACGCAGGGTTAAGACGTTGTGCGTGGTGCAACCGAGGTCCACCGACCGCAGCCGCTGGTAGCTTTTGAACAAGAGGCCGGCCGAGATCAGCAAGAGCATCGTGAGCCCGACTTCAGCGGATAACAGGGCTTTGCGTAGTTTCGCCTTGTTCTGTCCTCCGAAAGAACGCGAGGCCTCCTGCAAGGTCTCGAGCAGGCGTGTGCTGGTGACTCTGACCATCGGCAGGAAGCCCGCAGCCATTCCGCTGACCAGCGTGATCACTACGCCAAACCACAAGACGCCTGCGTCCATGTGGATCACATCCACGCGCGGTATGTCCTGACGAGCATTCACCAGCCATCGGAGAGCGAGATAGGCGAAGCCAACGCCGATGGTGCCGCCGCACACCGCGAGGACAATACTCTCAACCATTTGCTCTCGAATCAGCCGCCAGCGGCTTCCTCCGAGTGCGCTGCGGATGGCAAGCTCTTTGCGGCGCGCGGCACAGCGGGCGACGAAGAGATTGGCGAGGTTCAGACACGCGATCAGCAGAAAGCATCCGGTCGCCGCCAGAAGCATGTAGAGCGGAGCCTTATAGCCGAAGACAAGCACATCCAGCAGGGGCCCCACGTTTGCCGAATTCGACAGGGCGAAGGTCTGAGGGTGCTCCAGGCTGAGTCGCTCCTGGATGGTGATGAGCTCAGTGAGTGCATGCTCTCGCGAGACCCCGGCCCGTAGACGTGCCACGACCCAGAATTGATGATTGTTGAGCGCGTTCATCGCCGCAAGTGTGGTCTCATGGCGGATCGAGGTCCACACTTGCGTCTCTGGATCCGGATACGAGAACCATGCCGGCATGATTCCTATAACGGTCCAGGGCTGATCATCGAGAACAATGTCTTGACCGACAATCGAGGGATCGCCGCCAAACCGTCGCTTCCACAGACTCCAGCTGAGGACGACCACGGCATTGGATTCCGGTGTGTCGTCCGCAGTCACGAATGAGCGGCCATAAGCAGGCTGAACACCGAGGGTGGAGAACAGGTTCCACGAGCATTTAGTCCCTTCGATTTTCTCAGGGAGTTGTCCGCCTGTACCTGAGAGATTGTATCCGCTGGTGCCATGAGCGGCCATTTGCTCGAACGCAGTCGCCTCGTTCTGCCAGTGCTGAAACACACCGCCGGCGACCACGTTGAAGCTGTATTGAAAATTTCCGCGGGTCATGCGTTCGAAGAGCATCACCAGGTGCTCCGGCTCCCGAAACGGCAAAGGCTTCAGCAACACCGATCGCACAACGGTGAACATGGCGGTGTTGGCCCCGATACCGATTGCCATTACCAGCATTACAACAAAGGAGAATCCGCGATGGCCCCAAAGGGTTCGCCTCGCATAGCGCAGGTCGCGCGCAACATCGTCGAACAGGGCAACCGTATTCCACTCCCAGTGCTCCTCCAGCACGCGCTGCGGGTTCCCAAACTTGAGGTATGCCTGCCTCCGGGCCTCTTCGCGAGACATGCCTCGGGCGAGGTTATCGTCGACCTCGTGCGCGATATAAGATTCGATCTCTTCCGACAGTTTCGCCTGCTCGGCACTGCGATGGAAGAACCTGCGCCAGCTCATGATGCGACTCGCTTTCGTTATTTTGCCGGCTCGAGAATGCGGCCGATGGCCTTTACCAGTTTCCGCCAGCGTCCGGTTTCGACGACCAGTTGCTTTCGTCCGGCCGCGGTGAGCCTGTAGTACTTTGCTTTGCGATTGTTTTCGCTCGTGCCCCAGTAAGAGGCGACCCAACCTCTGTCCTCGAGCCGGTGCAGGGCCGGATACAAAGAGCCCTGCTCCACCTCGAGCACATCGTCTGAGGTGCGCTCGATCGCGTGGGCGATCGTGTGGCCGTGTGCTGCACCGGTGATCAGGGTTCGCAGGATCAGCATGTCCAGCGTGCCCAGCAACATCTGCTGGGTCTTAGATTCCTCGCGCCTTCCCATAAGCTTGGACTCACCTCGATCGTCTATGTGAGCAAGCAATATACTCTACTCGAACCTCTAGTGGAAGCGGGCTCAATCAACTGGCGCGAGCGAAACAGGCAAACCATCCAGCCGATGAGGTGCCGGAGCAGGCAGAGCATGGGGAAAATCTTAGCGCAACGCCCGATCACACCCCTTCGTAATCATTCTTTTGACCAGAGCGGAAGGTTTTGATGAGGCACAGGCTCGAACAATTGTTTCCGAACACGGCAATGGCGTGCCCGCGGAAGCTTTGGATCGCATTTTCGAACCGTTTTTTCGAGTTACTGAGGCTCGTGAGCACCAGACTGGGGGAACCGGCCTGGGACTATCGATCGCGCAAAGAATAGCCCTCAACTATGGCGGGACCATTCGCGCCCGCAATCGAGCAGATGGCGGTCTGGAAATGGAAATTCGGTTGCCTGCCAATAATGTCGCTGACCAAACGAGTCTGAATAAGGCGATCCAAAAAGGGACTTCCTGAACAACTTTCAGTCAGATAAACAACGTTCCTGTTTTTGTCGTTTTCGGGCACGCTGCCCCCTTTATCGCGGGACGAAGCGGACGATTTGCGTAGCTTCTCCGCGATCTATGGAGGTGGCGCCCCCTCAGAATCCACCAAAGTAGTAGTCATCACCGACGCCAACAACTGGACGTGAGCTGATCTGCTCCACGAGCACTCTAGCTAAAAAATCATTGGGCCATGCGATTTGAAATAAAGGCAAATTGTCTGCCGAAGTTTTGAAAACCGCCGCCAAGCCAGTCTTCTGGGAGTCTTTGATGGACACTAGGGAAACTTTTTGAATCTCTTCGGGACGCTTGTCTTGGTCAAAAACTAAGTTATTTCCATCACCAACGGGGCGCGTCATCCAGACGCAGTCTTCGTCGATGCGATGGGCGCCCCGAAAGATGTTTGCTCGTGTGTCTTGGCTGCAGACAGGGTTTCGTCCCAGCGAATGATTTTCAGGTCAAGGACAAAGATCGAATACAAGACCGGAACGATAAAGAGCGTCACAGTCGTGGCTAATGTCAATCCACCGATTTGGGCATAGCAAAGTGCTTCCCAGAGTGGACCTCCGTGCAGCGCCTATGGAAACAGCGCCAGAACGGTAGCTCCCACAGTAATAAGGCCGGGGCGGATGCGCAGAATTCCAGCATCGATCAAAGCATCATGCAAAGATTCGCCGTGAGCGTGGCGCTCCTCGATAAAGTCGAACAGCACGATGACGTGGCTCACGATCACACCGATGAGACTTGTAATCCCGAGAATGACCATGAAACCCATGGGCTTGTTCATAATCCATACCCCGCCCAAGGCGCCGACGGCTCCAAAAGGAATGCCCGCAAAAACAATTAACGGCTTGATCGCGTTGTTGAATTGGAACACCAGCGCGAGATAAATCGCCAGTACCGAGGTGATCACAACCGTTAGCGATTGGAGTTGACCTTTGATCTGCTCCTTCAGCTCTCCAACGATTTCCATCCGGTACCCCGGGGGCAAGCTCCGCTCAAATTCGCGGATCCGGGGCATCAATGGAGTCGTTACCTCGGAGGCTAAATGACCCGGTACGGGAAGGCCGGAAACCGTGACGGCGCGATATTGATTCACTCGCCGGATCAATGCAGCTTCAGGTGAGTATGCGACTTTCGCGATTTGACCGAGCATGACCTTGTTGGGGCTTTGACCGGCATAAACATAGAGCCGGTCTAAGGAGGAAGCGATCTCACCCCCGCCATAGTCCATCATCTGCACAATGGGAATGTTCTTGCGGCCCTCGCGCAAGGTCCCGATGGGAACGCCGTTGACTGCGGAATATGAGGCAAAGGCGACATCACGGCTGGAGAATCCCATGAGACTGGCACGATCTTGATCGATTTCAAGACGCGCGCGCAGCGCATCATTACCCCAATCATCACGTACGTTCATTGCGAGCGGAGACGAACTGAGGATAGTTTTGAGTTTCTCCGCCTGCGCTCTGAGAACTTTCGTATCTTCACCAAGAACGCGGATGGAAAGCGGAATCAGCGTCGGAGGACCTGTTTCGACCGTGCGCACGTCGATCCGCGCGCCCGCGACCTTTGCCGAAAGAGCCTCTTGTAACGGACCGATCAGTTTGTTGGTGTCCTCACTATGAGTGAACTGGACAAGGAGCTGGGCGTAATTCGGAGCCGGAGCTTCTGGCGTAACGGAAAACCAGAACCTCGGTCCACCTCCACCAACAAAAGAAGTGATGGATGCGAGTACCGAACCAACTCGCGAAGAATCTCGATGCAGGCCATCAAAATCCGCTGCCACATCTTGTATCACTCGTTCGGCTTCGCGCGTCGCACGGTCGGTCTCGGAGAGAGGTGCATCTTCTGGAAGATGAATGTCGACATAAGAAATGTAGAAGTTATCTCTCGGAAAGAATTGCTGATGAAGGCTTAGGGCAAAGAATGCTCCGAGCGCCAGCACTCCCGAAGAATAAGCCAGCACCTTCCAACGATTTGCAATCGCAAAGCCAACCGCCCGGCCATACCAATTGCCAAACCCGTGCGCCCGTAATGCACTCGCCTCTGGCTGAGCTTCAGGCTGCAAGAGATAGTAGGCAAGCAGGGGAATGAATGTCATTGAGACTAATCGCGAAGCGACTAGCGAGCAAGCGATCGTAACCGGCAAGCTATAGATGTAGCGCCCGACATCGCCCTTCAACAGGAGAAAGGGCAGGTAGGCTGCAATATTTGTGATCGTTGCATAGAGAATCGCTTTCGAAAGCTTCGTGGGCCCCAACCAAGACGCGACCTTCCGACTCTCCCCCTGCGCAAGCTCACGTTTAATCGAATCTCCTGCGACTACCGGATCATCGACTAGCAATCCGAGGGCGATGATCAGCGAGGCGATCGACATTTGCTGAATGTCAAGGCCCAGAACCTCCATAAAGCCGAACGTCATCGCCAGTGTCACCGGAATGGAGATCGCTATCAAAAGGGCCGATCGCCACTCCCAAAAGCCGACCAGCGAAACAAAGACCACCAGTATGATCGCCTCAAGCAAGCTGCGATTGAAGAGATCGATTTTTTCTTGCACCTGGCGTTTCTGGTCGGAGGTTGTGCCGATCTCTAGGTCCGCCGGCAACGATCTGCGGATTTCTGCAAGCCGGGCTTGAACGACAGTGCCAAAGCGATCAATTTGTTCCCCCTTTTTCATCTCCGTCGAGACGGTGATCGCTCTGCCTCGCAGCCAATTGCCATTCTGGTCGCGCCACGTGTAGTAAGAGAGAAACTGCGCCGGATGCTGATAGCCGCGACGAGCCGTCGCGAGGTTGCGTAGGTAAAGCGGAGTTCCATTCTCGGCCTGCGTAAGGACGACATTGTTCACATCAGCCAGAGTGCGGAACTCTCCAGTTTGCTGAAGCTCCAGGTCGCGCCCGCCTAGGCTTAAGGTGCCTGCAGCAAAGGTCGTGTTGCGGTTCTGCACGATGCCAGGCAGTGCAGGCGGAGGCACACCGAACGCTGCCAGACGGGTCCGAGAAGCCTGAACCTCGATTTGCTCCTCAAGAACTCCAACTCGTGTGACGCGCGAGACTTCAGGCGCGACCTTTATTGCTTTCTCGATGCGATCTGTGAAGTCGTCGAGTTCTCGATACGAGTACTTAGGTCCCGCGCCTCGGTGCAGGGCCTCCTCCATGTTCACGCTTGGCGCAATGATGATCGGATCCCAAATATCCGGGTGAACATCAGCCCGCTGTGGCATGCCTTCCCAGAGTTGTTGGATTTGGTCAGACCAATTCGTACCGGACTGTATCCCTTTGAGATGGATCGATACGAAGCTTGGACCTTCGGCGATAGCGAGATCTGTGCTGAGACCATGTTTTTGAATCTGTGTGCGAAGCAGTTCAGCAGCGTGCAGCAGAAACGAAGGATCGATACCGCTGGAGTTGCAGATGACGACATCAATTCCTGAGTTACGCGGCGGCATCGCCTTTGAAATGTTAGTCGCAAGTAATTGGACTTGCGCGTCGGTCGCAGGCTGGCTGGCTACCGTGAGCATCAGCGCTGAGGTTTCGCCGAATTCCTTGATGTATTGAATCGGTCCCGCGCCTTCAGGAAGGTCCGTAATGGAATCGAGTTTGACTTTGAAATCGTCGAACTCCTTCGCGGTATCGACTACCCGGTCATCCACCTCAGCGTAGACGACTGAGAGCCCAGCGCGGGAAATCGATTTGACCTCCGAGAGTCGAATGTTCTGCGCCAGCTTCTCTTCTATTTTTCTGGTTACAAGCTGTTCGACTCTCTCAGCACTCTGACCAGCCCATGGTGTGATCACGGCAACTTGCCGAACTGGAATATCCGGGTCCTTACGCTTCGGCATCGCTTGATACGCCCATGTGCCCCAGGCAAAAACCGCGAGGAATAGAACCCAAGAAATCTGCCGGTTTTCTATGAAGAACCGTGAAATGTTGTTGTGACGTGCCGACGAGTTTTCGAAGCCAGAAGCCATGACTGTTAATTTGGAGCCCGGACTCCTACTCGATTTCGCGCACTGCGTCGCCAGAGCGCAGAAGGCTGGCGCCTGAAGCTACGATCTTTTGCCCGGGCTTTAGTCCCTCGATGATCTTGACGTAGCTACCGGACAGGGGGCCAGGTTTCACCGGAATTTCCTTGGCGTACATACTCCCCGCTCTTTGCTCCATTCCATAAACGAGATAATTGCCGCTGATCGGGTCGTGTACCAATGCGTCTACGGGGATCTGCACTCGCGCGGCAACATCATTCCCCCCTTCTGTTTGCACCGTCGCGATCATCCCTGACCGCAACTTAAGTTCCGGATTCGGTATCGATACCTCGATCTGGAATGAACGCACGCGAGGGTCTGCAGCGGCTGCGAGCGATATCACGCGTCCTCGAAAGACGTCTGAGGGAAAGGCGTCTACGGACAGACCGAGGGTTTGGCCGCGCCGGAAATTATGCAGATCCGAGTCGGGCACGTTGAACAGGGCCTTGACCAAGCGAAAATCTGCAATACTAAACGCTGCGTTACCTGGAGCCACAAGAGTCCCAATGTCTACGCGTCGTTCGAGGAGAATGCCATCAAATGGGGCTCGCAGCTCGGTGTCGCTGAGAGCGATCTCCGCCTCCTGCAACTGCGCGGAGGCGGAAGTTGCCCGTTCGTGAGCCGCCGCCAGACTTGCTTTGGCGGCAGCAACCTTGGCTAGCGCCACATCATGCGTGGCTTTGCTTGCGTCGTATGCCGGCTTAGTGATGCTCTCCTGCTGCCAAAGTTTAGAGATGCGTTGGAAGTCCAGCTCTGCCTGCTCAAGGCCGGCCTGGGCCTCGGCGAGCTGCGACTCGGCGGCTCGCGCTCCGGCATCAGCCTCGCCGCGAGTACCGCGTACTTGATCAACCGCAGCTTGATACTCCGTCGCTCGGATGCGACCAACCACCGTGCCGGCGGATATCGGATCGCCCGGTTCCAAAGGCCCGATGCTACTGTTTGAATGTTTTGTCTGGCGCAATTGCACAACGTATCCGGATACTCGAAACGCCAGGTCGACTTGAGCGTTGGGAACGATGATTGCCGAGTACCTTGCAGCTTCTTGAGCATTTGCCAGTTGCACTGTGACGGCGTGTACTGCTTTAGGTACACGTGCGTCTTCGGCGGCGACTCTGCGCGTCGCACATGAGGCGACCGCCAGGACCGATCCACCGAGCAAAGCGAATGCCAGGAAGCGTCCAATCACTGATCTTCTCCAATGGCCTTCGCAAAATCTGCCTCGCTGGACGCCAAATGGAGAAGGGACCGCGTGAAGCGGTGATCGGACTCCGCGAGACCCGACTGTGCTTTCAAAACGTCGCTAACAAGAACCTGTTGTTGCTCGAATTGGTTGCTGGTAACTCGAAGCACTTCCCGTGCGGCTGACTGGAGCGTTGCTGCGACCTCGAGTTCTTTCCGCGCTTCGATGAGCTGCCGATAGCGATGGCTCACATCAATAATGACCTGGGCTTCAACATCCTTTAACTGTAACGACGCCTGCTCCTCGCTTTGTCGACGCTCGTCGACTTGCTTACGCTTTCGCCCCCAGTCAAGGACATCCCAGTTCATCTGGAGGCCTACTCCACTGAGATTACTCGGGAGTGCGCCGCCCAAGTTGACTGTCGACAGAGCCGTGGCAGTAAGGCTCACATCGGGAATCCTATCTGCGTTGGCAATTCGACGAGCCAAGCCCGCCTTTTGCAGTTCCAGTTTGGCAAGCCTGACTTCCGGCCTGGAGTCCAAGGCCTTGGCGCACGCCTCTTTCAGATCGGGTAAGTCGAAGTTGGCGGCGCTGAGAGGATCGACTTCGAAAACGGCGTTAACATCCCGTCCGAGTAAGCGGTTTAGTTGTTGCTTTTGCGTCTGTAACGGGTCTTCCACCCTCAGCACGTCGTACTCGGCTTGCGCCAACTGTGCCTCCACTCGCAACGCGTCCGATTTGAGAGCAACCCGCTGCAGCACATCTTGGCCAGTGTCATGGTCCAGCCGGCGAAGGAACTCGACGTTCGCCTGCAGGCTCTTCTTGCCGCTTTCACTCTCCAAAATTCCGTAGTACAGCTTGCGGACTTCGTTTGCTACAGACTGCCGTGCCGAGCGGACCTGCTCGTTTGTAGCACTCGCATCTGCACGCGCTAACTGGATACCTAATCCGATCTTGTAGTGTTGAGTCAGCGGCTCCGCTACATTTGTAAAAAAGATCCCAGCAGGACCAACGGAATTTTTTAGTGTGGTTGCTGTGCCGGGAATCGGACCAACGACGGGGTAAGTTCCTAAAGATGCTTTTTCAAGAGTAAGACCCAATCGAGCCAGAGGCCGGAATCCAAGAGCTGTGACCGAAAATACCGGCAGTCGTTGAGTTTGCGCCACAAATATATTTTCCAAAGCTTTTTTGGTTTCCAGTTGCGCGGCCAAAATCGTTCGGTTGTTCGCCTCCGCCATTCGGATCGCCTCATCGAGGCTCAGAGTCTGACACTCGACAAACACGGGTGTGCAAATCAGAAGCACGAAAGCGAGACGTGTCGATACGACTACCAAATTTACCTCGCCTTCCCTTTAAAGGAACGCTCCTCGCCTCCGATTTTTCGGCGATGAACTCGGAGGCTCGCTCTGGGAAACATAGACTTGAAGCCAGACTAAAATTGAGGAGTGTTTAAGCATGCCAATATTGAGTCCCTTTTCGGCGAGGCCGTGTCATCTGCGCCGCATTGCAAAGCCACACTGCGCAACCACACTGCGTCATTGGCGCGGTGCCTTCTGCAACTGCAACATTGCATCCTGTAAATCCGTCAGCATTCAACCTCTCGCCATCACTAGCAAGACTTTCCCCTCGGTCGGTTGCTTCTCGTAGAGATCGATGGCAGAGAGGATGTCTTCAAGTGGGAAACGAGCCTGGACCCGAGTTTGAAGCTCGTTGGAGACGAGTTTCTGGACCTGGTAGGCTAGAAGCAGTTTTTGGAGCAACCCCTTCCGTTTAATCCACCGGGAAAGCCAGAACCCTTCGAGCTTTTTATCCCGAAAGAAGAAATCCTTCGAATCGATCTGACACGGTTCGTCCGCGAGCGCACCATAGACCACGATGCGCGATTTCGGCGGCATGGCTAACGCCAGTCGGCGGGTGAGCTCGCCGCCCACAGCATCGAAAGCGGTCGAGGCTTTGAATCCATTGCAGGCTTCCGCCAGGCGCTCCTGAAACGATGCATCAGTGCTGTTAAACACATGCTCGCACCCCAAGCTCTTAAGCTTCTGGACCTGTTCAGGCCCACGCACAACGTGGATTCCAGTGAGTTGAAAACGCTTGGCCAGACGGGCGATCATAACCCCCAAAGTGCTTGCGGCCGCCGTTTGCACAAAAGCTAAATGGCCGCCGGTTCGGGCAATTTCGATCAAGGCAAGGGCCGTCATCGGGTTGATCGTGAGGTAGGCACCCTGTTCAAACGAAAGGTGTTTGGACAAAGGGATGCAGAGGTCGGCTGACGTAACCATGTATTCCGCCCAAGTGCCATGGCCGTCTTCAGGAGCGAGGCAGGCCACCCGTTTACCGACCAGCCAGCGTCCCATCCAGCCGCGGGAAGCGATGACGGTTCCACTGCCTTCAAATCCAGGCACGACTGGCAACGGCTTAGTGATCCCATATTGGCCTTTTAGGAACATCAGATCGGCCGGGCCAAGCGACGTTGCCGCCAGTTTGATCAGAACCTGCCCACACTTCAAGCGGGGAACCGAAAAATCCAACACCGCGAGCGATTGCGGTGTCCCGTGATAATCCTTCAGAACGACAGCCGTCATGTGAGTCGGCAAAGGGTGCATAATGCGCAGATAGCCAATCTGTCCCATGCATGAACGAGAGCGTCCATGGATTCCCTGAACAGGCGAGTTTCTTTTCCGTGCTCGTTCACTGTCAATTAGGTACACGTGTGTTCCCATTTGTGCCACAAGTTAGGAGACTGGTAGGCTGTCGCTGACTAAAACGCGTTGGCGACGTTTGACCGGGAGCTGTCATGCATGAATCATTTTGAATCGCGGACCGACACGGCAGTCACCGTCGAGCCGCTTTTCATCGGAAAGTGGTCGGTCAAGATCCTTTACTCACTCAAAGAGAAGGCGTATCGCCACGGCGAGTTGCGGCGGCGCCTCGGCACTGTCTCGCAGCGAATGCTGACGAGAACGCTCCGGAATCTCGAATCAACTGGATTGATATCCCGGAACGTGACGAGATCGAAGTCGGTCGCGGTCGAATATTCCTTAACGAAGCAGGGGAGATCTTTTCTTGCGCCTCTAGGCGGTGTTTGCCGGTGGGCCGATGCTCAGGGTAAGCAGGTAAGAGCCGTCATACGGCTCCCTTAAAAATTCGTATTTGGTCATCCCATTTTGGATCAATCCGGTTGTCTTTGTGATCTTGTTACGAAAACGGAAATTCAGAGAGAGGAGCTACCAGTGAAAAAACCACCAAGCACGACTCGGGTCGTTAAGACATAAACACTCTTAATCGGTTATGAGTGAGGCGGCCCAGGGACCAATTTGGCGCGTGGCCTCTTCTTCTGAAAGAGTTTTGGCCCGATGACGGGTCTGCAACGGTACCCATTTGGGAAATAGTACTGTCTTAATTTGATGTTCACCGGCGGAGGTGTGTTCTTCCCTAATGGCATCTAGCGACTCTCTCTTAAAGTATTTCGATAACCGCACGACAGCGGGCCACAATTGCTGGTCTACATAGGTGACCTTGCCTGAAACCAATCGGCAGACGAGAACTTGCTCGCTATCTCTCACTAATCTCGTCGCTCGAAAAATCTGCTTCCCTGCAGGATGGTTCCACCAGTTTCCATGGATCGGGCTTCCGGCCACCGCGTCGGCTAAGTTCGGGACAGGTCCCTTGGCGCTTTCCAACACAACTCCGTGCTTCCGAACAAATTCGATAGGATCGATGGGCATCGAAGAATCCCTCTCATTGGTCCTATTTCCGGACAGGACCCTCAATTTCGAATTTCAACTTGCCCGGTCCCTTGAAGTAGGCGGTTCTGACTCCCCATTCTTTATCGTTCGGCGGCTCAAGGATGACTGCGCCGCGGTTGACCACAGTTCGCAGGTCGCCGTCGCAATCGTGACTTTCAAATCCCACTGTCGCCGACACGTCTTCGCCACCTCGGTCGAGAATCAGCGTTAGTGAGCCAAAAGAGAACGTTGCGATATTCTCATTCTGGAACCCTGGATCAATCTGCATTATCTTCTTGAACCACACCACAGCAGCATCAAGATCGTGAACGCCGAGATGTATGTGATTTAAAGTCACGGTTTCAACCTCACATTGTTCAAGCCAAACCCGCCTAGCATCTCATCTGCCACAAAGCCTGCCTAAACCTGGAGAACTTGCAGATGACTATCCGGTCGCATGATGCGCCCGGGAAAATTCAGCATGAGTCTGTCGTTCAAGCGCACTGGGAAAGAAAAACAACAAAGGAATGATGACAAGGAGTCCAATTGCGACTTTGGTGCTCGCGAATGCGACCAATATAGCGAGAACGTGAAGCGAGGGATTCAGAATGCTCTTTAGCATTGCTCCTCTTATGAGCTGTCGATCCAAATGAGCATGGCTGAGGCCGGCAAGGAAGAAGGCATAGTAACGCATCCAGGAAAAGCTCAAGCCCGCGAGTGCCATGACTCCGGCGTAAGTCATCACCGCAACGCGTGCGGCTGGATAATCACCCATTAACGCAGTGGGAAAAGGTACGAATGCAAGCCAAAGCAAAAAGAGGTTGTTGAACCAAAGCAAACCTCTGTCTGATTTCTGCAGCAAGTCGAAGAAATGGTGGTGTGCCACCCACCAAATGGAAACAATCCCAAAGCTCAAAATATAGCTCAGGAATTTCGGCATCAGCGAGAGCAGGCTTTTGGCGAGAACAGCGGAGATGTCGTCTCCTGTGACGCGTGGAACGTGAATTTCAAGCACGAGGAGTGTCATCACGATCGCAAAAACACCATCACTGAATGCTTCGATGCGAGCAGTTGACATTTCACCCACTCGAAAAACGCTGTGCGTTTTCATGGCGCGGATCTCCCAGCAAGGCTACGATCAAAACCGCAGACCAACAGCGCAGGCCTTGATAAATTGCGGGATAAAGCGGATTCCCAAGCGAAAAATAAATACCTGGTCACGCTACCTGTCCTGCAACATGTTACAAATCCTTTTCACTGGACGACCGTTTTGGGACGGATGGGATTGTAACGATCCAATTCTGAGATTGTCGAGCTAGAATCAACGCGAGGGAGGGCTGCATGTCCGCTCTACACAAAATTCCGGAACCGGCCACGCAACTGCACTGCTCATTTTGCGGCAAGAACGACAGAAAAGTACGATTTCTCGTCGGAGGGAAGGCAGGAGGGACGATCTGCAACACCTGCTGCTTCACGTCAGTATTTATCTTCCTACGGGCGTATATTGCGTCGCTTCTGATTTCTCGCCATACGATTTAGCAAATTCAAAACTGGGAAAGCCTGCGCCACCGGCCTTATCAGGAATTGCTCATGCGCTGTGTGGTAGTTGTTCTTCTAAAAGCCTTGGAGTCGTAGCCTTCTTGGGCGTAACTTTGGGCGCACGACGAGCACCCTTATGCCAGCCTTCCTCCCTCAGCCCACCATCACTCTTGTCGAAGCAACTGCGCCGGCTTGATTCCCAGCGTGCGCCGCGCAGGCACATAGCACGCAGCCATTGTTACTAGCAGCAAACTAGCGGCGGCGGCCAGCAGCGTAACGGGATCGGAGGGCGATACGGCGACGAGCAGCCCGCGAATCAGGCGGCCAGAGATATAGATGCCGGGCGCACCGATTGACAGTCCCATCATCACGAGCAACGCGCCCTCTTTCAGTACAAGCCGGAGAACGCGGCTATGATCGGCGCCAAGTGCTAATCTCACTGCCAGCTCGTGCCGCCGCCGCGTCACCGATCCCGAGACCACCCCGGACAAGCCCATTGCCACGAGGAGGAGCGCGCCGACCGCGAACGCGCTGAGCAACGCTGCGCCGATCGACTGTGGGCTGAGCGACGCTTCGACGATATCTTCCATCGTCCGGGCATCGCTGACTGGCACTCTCGGGTCGATATGCCGAACGGCAGAACGAACGTCGGGCAAAAGCGAGTGTGGCTTACGGGTTGTCCGCATAACGAAGAACAGAGGGCGGAAGCCGAAGTCTTCGGGCCGAACAAGAATCTGTGGCCGGCCGTTGGCATGAACATCGTAAAGTCGAGCTTGATCGACGACGCCGACGATTCTTAGTGATCGCTCGCCCAGCGGGATTGACACGCCTACTGCATCTCCTTGTGGGAAGAAGTGCCTGGCAATTGCAGAATCGACTATGGCTTCTGCCACGCCATTCTGACGGTACTCGGTGAAGGTGCGGCCCGCGAGAAGCCTCATGTCCATGACCTCTACGTAGTTCGCGCGTATGCCAATAATGTCGGTGAGCACTTTGTCGCGCTCGGCATCCCCTGTGTTTCCGGGCGCGCCGGGAATGGTGATCACCTCCTGAGAAGCCGTGGCGGTAAGTGGCAGCGCCGAAGTGGCGCTCGCTCCAGTAACGCCGGGAATCCTGGCCAGAGCATTCTGGACGCTATCGTGGAATGCAATTACATCTCTCTCTTTGGGGAAAAACTCCGGCGGCGTTCGCAGCCGTACTGTGAAGACGCCATCCGCCTGGAAGCCAGGATCTGCCCTAAGCAACCGCTGGAAGCTGCGCACGACGAGCGCGCCACTGCTGAGCAGGACCAGTGAGAGCGCCACCTGAGCTACGACCATGCCGCGACGCCAACGGCTCTGCGCGCCTCCTCCGCGGACTGCACTGCTGGCGAGAAGCGATGAGAGCGATGTCCGTGCCGCCCATGCTGCCGGGAGGGTTGCGGCGAGCACAGCGGCCAAACCACCAACTGCAACCACCGTGGCGGCGATTCCCCAATCGGTTGAAATCGCTTCCCGCCGAGGCAGGTCAAGCGGAGCGAGCGCGACGAGCGCACTCGTGCCCCAGATTGCAGCGAGCGCGCCGAACGTCCCACCGACGAGGCCGAGCAGACCGCCTTCTAATAGAGTCGAGCGCACGATGGCGATCGCGTTGGCGCCGAGCGCGCGTGAGACCGCGACCTCATGCTCGCGCTGGGCCGCCCGTGCGAGCAACATCGACGCAAGGTTCAGCACCAGCATGGACAGAAGGACGAGCCCCGCAGCGCCGAGCGAGACAAGCGCGGGTCGAATCCGCGAGATGACATCGGCCTTCAAGCCAACCGGATACAGTTTCAGTCCGCGACTGCTGAAATCGCGCGCATCGACGGTGCGGCCGACGGCACCGACCGCGGCGGCTACCACGTCAGGCGATGTACCGCGACGAGCGCGGATGATTCCCACATATGTACCCTGCTGTGGACTTGTCTCAGCTAGATTTACCGCAAAGGGAATAAACGCGTCCACACGTTGCGGCGGCGCCGCTGCGTCGTTTCGCACAAAGGTGAACTCCTTGGGCAACACGCCAATGACTGTGAACGGCCGCCCCTGCAGTCGCACGTCCCTGCCGACGATGCCGGGATCGGCTCCAAGCCGAGTCCACAAATGGTATGTCAATACCATTACTTGCTCCCGCCCAGGGCCGACCTCATCGGGCGCAAAGCCGCGGCCCAATGCCGGCGCAATTCCGAGAAGATCAAACAGGTTGGGGGAGGTCCGCGTCACCGCGATTTCCATCGGATCGTCGCCTTCGCGCAACGAGAAAATCCCACCCAGGAACGCCTGCAAGCCCGCGGCTCTCTCGATAACGGAGTTCTTTTTTTGCAGCTCCGTGATGTCTGTGCCGGCCAGTGCGCCGCGTTTCAGATCCGTAATGGGAATGTAGTCCCGCCACACATAGTACAAATCGGCGGGATTTTTGTAGGGCATCGGGTCAATGAGAATTTTCTTCACTGCGGTATAAACCACGGCAAACATGCCGAGGCCGATGGTCAGTGTGGCGATCGTAGTTATGGCAAAGACGGGAGCGCGCACTAGCCGACGTCTGACGACTTGGATATCGCGGCCCCAGTTGCCCGTGCGCCGCCACGACGCCGCTGGGTGCACGCGCTCGGCAAGTCCGTTGCGCAGCGAGTCGAGAGGCGCACGAAACCAAAGTGTGACGAGATGAATCTTCCCTCCGTTTTTCAGAGCGTCGCGGGCACGATCCATATACGCCTCGACCAACGCGCTGCCCATTTCGTCGCGGAAATCGGGCGGATAGAGACGCTCAAGAAGTCGGAACCACCGCTCCGACATGTGAAGCATGCGAGGCCACTTCATTCGACCTCCTTCGGCAGCAGGCCGCCAACGCGCGCTGCCCGCATCAGGGCTTCCAGCCGTCGCGCCTCCGCCCGCGCTACGCGGAGACCCTTACTCGTGATGCGGTAGTAGTTTCGCCGCTCGTCGCCGGTATCGGATGCCGACGCGCGAGCCGCAGCTTCGATCAGCCCGCTCTCCACCATCCGCGCTAGTGCGCGATACATTGTCCCCACGTCAGGCACGGATGTTTCGTCGCGGGCTTCGATGTCTTGAATGACTCCGTAGCCGTGCCGTTCGCCGGCGGCGAGACTGAGGAGGATGTGGAACTCGACGCGCCGCAATGGCAGGTACTTGTCTATCCCGCGGTCTCGATCCATCCCCGTTCAAATCTCCTAGAACAACATTATCGGCTAGTATATGTGCGGCACATATAATATATGCGCCATGCATAATGTCAAGACCGTGGTTGGCGCCTATTCGTGTATTCCCGAGTTTTGTTTATTGCGGAGCTTTGTCCTCTGCTCTACCTCACCTCCGCTTGTCGAAGTTACGCATGCCTTTGTGAATCGTCTTCCAGCGTTTTTTCTCTCAATTCGTCATGCAAAAACACTAGTTCGTGTGGAAAAGACTCCGAACATTCTTGGACTGCGGCCGACGGCGCCCTGCGGGTTGAATGATGGGCTCTCACAACGAAGGCATTCTCACCAGAGTCTCTTACCTTGACATCTAGGTATTGGCAGATCTATGGTTCCCTAGACGTCGAGGTAAGTAACGCATGGCCCCAAAAGACCATCTCTCGGGGACGCTAGATCTGCTTATTCTGAAAACCCTGGCACAGGCAGGGCCGATTCACGGTTACGGGATTGTGCTTTACATCCAGCGGGTTTCTGACGATCTGCTGCGCGTGGAAGAGGGGTCGCTCTATCCCGCGCTCCATCGCATTGAGCAGTCCGGCTGGATCACGGCCGAATGGCGCACTTCCAAAAACAATCGCCGCGCGAGGTATTACAAACTCACACCAGCTGGGCGCCGGCAACTGGCAAAAGAAGAGCAGAGCTGGGACCGCGTGGTGCAGGGCGTGGCCAGTGTTCTACGTTTCGCCTAAGGAGTTGCAACCATGTCGCTCATCAGCCGTTTTGCTTCCCTGTTTCGCGCCCACCGCCTGGACCAGGACCTGCAAGAAGAATTGCGCACACATATGGAGATGCGGGCGGAAGACAACATGGCCGAGGGCATGTCGGAAGAGGAGGCGCGCCTGGACGCACGGCGCAAGCTGGGGAATCCCGCGGTCCTCACAGAAAACATGCGCGAGCAGGACACTCTCCAGTGGCTGGAAACGGTGTGGCAGGATGTGCGTTATGGTCTGCGCCAAATGCGTAAGAATCCCGGGTTCAGCGTAATGGCAGTGCTGATTGTGGCGATCGGTGTGGGCGCCGGCACCACGCTCTTCAGTGTGACAGATACCGTGTTGCGCAAAGGGAACGGCGCCTATCCCAATAGTGAACGCTTTGCGGTGATCTGGGCGTTGTTCCCGCGACAGAACCAGCGTGTCTACAACTTTACGATTCCTGAGTACCAGGAGTTGCGCGACCAGCCGCAAATCTTCGAGAAGACCGGAATCCTCGTCGGCTTCAACGGCACGCTGATGGTGGACCATGCGCCGGAACGGACGCTGTGCACGCGCATCTCTGTAGATGTAATTCCCATGACGGGCGTCAAGCCGCTGCTGGGGCGAAATTTTCTGCCGGAAGAAGACCGGCCGGGCGGCCCCCTCGTCGCCATCCTGGGTTACGAGCTGTGGCAGAGGCGGTTCGGCGGAAATCCGAACGTACTAAATACATCCATCAGACTGGACGACGAGAACTATCAGGTGGTGGGAATCATGCCTCCGCTGTACCACCTGTGGGGCGGCGAACTCTGGGTGCCTTACCAGCTCGATGTGGCGAATGATGATCGGGCGAATCGGCGTATCCGCATTGCCATTCTGCTGCGCAGGGACCTCAGCGAGCCGCAGGCCAATGCGCGCCTGCAGGAACTGGCAACGCGCTGGACCAACGAACATGCGGGGACTAATCCGGAATATGAAGGAATGAAGCTGAGTTTCTGGAATGTTCACGAATGGGTGGTGCGAGGCTATAAGACTTCGCTGATGATTCTGCTGGCCGCGGTGGGGCTTCTTATTCTGATCTCCTGTGCCAATCTGGGCAGCCTGCTGTTATCGAAGGCGAGCACGCGGCGCCGGGAGATGGCGCTTCGCTCTGCGCTTGGCGCGCGCCGTGGGCGCATCGTGCGCCAGCTTGTGGTGGAGAGCCTGATTCTTTCTTTTCTAGGTGGAGGCTTGGGCGTGCTGCTGACGATCTGGGGAGTGCCGGCGGCGGTGTCTCTGGTTCCCGAATTACCGAATGGACCGCAGGCCACGCTTACTCCCCTTGCGTTGCTCACAGCGATAGCTATGACTGTCCTGACGGGCGTTCTGTTTGGGTTGGCGCCCGCTTTTTACAGCGCACACACAGATCTGACAACGGCGTTCAAGGAAGGAAGCGGACAGGCCGGCCTCAGCGGCTCAGGTCATGCTTTGCGAAATGTGCTTGTAGTGGCGGAGATCGCAGTTTCGCTGGTGATTCTTGCTGCCGCGGTCCTTACCATCCGCACGTTCCGTCAACTTAGCCAGCTAGATCTTGGGTTCCAGCCGCGCAACGTGCTGACCATGGAGGTAACTCTGCCGGAGAGCCGCTACAGACAGCCGAGCGAGCTGGTTGATTTCTTTCACCGGCTCATGCCTAGACTTCAGGCTTTGCCGGGAGTGCAATACGCGGCAGTGACTACCGGCCATCCAATGCTGGATCGCTCCGTAGATATTTCATTCCAGGATTTTGAGCTTGAGGAAAAGCAGGGACAGAAGGACACTCCAAACGCAAATTTCCGCGTGGTTACGCCTGACTATTTTCGCGTGGCCGGTACGCGGCTGCTGGGCGGACGCTACTTCAACGATGAGGATGATGCAGACCATCCCGGTGTCGTGGTTGTGAACAAGACGATGGCACAGCTTTTCTGGCCGAATGGGAATCCGCTAGGAAAGAGACTGCGTTTGGGTTCGCGCACCGGTGAATTTATCGCTGATCCGCATGCCGTTCAGGGCTCAGATGCCAGTGTAGATCCTTGGGTGACGGTGGTGGGCGTGGTGGACGATGCCAAGCAGATAGATGTGATCGAAGTTCCGGTTCGGCAGGAGATGTTCCTGCCGCTCATGCAAAGAGGATCGCGGCGTGATATGACGCTCCTGTTCCGCTCGGAACTTGACCCAGTAACTCTGACAGATGCTGCGCGGCATGCAATCCAAAGCTTGGACCCGGAGCTGCCTGTTCACGAGGTATTCACGCTGGATCAATTGGTCTCCGACGCATTTGGTCCGAAACGCCTTACTATGATGTTGCTGATGTTCTTTGGCGTAACTGGAGTGACGCTGGCTGTGGTTGGCCTGTACGCAGTTGTGGCGCTTTCTGTGCGTCAGCGCACGCGGGAGATCGGAGTGCGCATGGCCCTGGGCGCGCGGCGGATCGATATCCTCAAAATGATGCTGAAGGTGGGGCTGCGACTCGGCTCTCTGGGAATTCTAGTGGGATTATCGGCCAGCTTTGGCGCTACCAGAGTTCTACGCAGTCTTTTCGTCAACATAGATCCCGTGGATTCGGGAACACTAGTGGCCGTGTGTGCCGGATTGGGAATCGTGATCTTGTTTGCCAGCTACTGGCCGTCATTGCGCGCTACGAGAGTGGACCCGATGGCGGCGCTGAGGCAGGAATAATGACGACACTGGCGTCAATTCGAATTGGGTAGACAGTCAAAACATGGTGGCCAGGGACGGAATCGAACCGCCGACGCCAGCCTTTTCAGAGCTGACAGCATAGTGAATCTAAACGACTTCGATCACACGGGTGGCACCGTATATCACTGAAAAGCGCACGAAATCATCATTATTGTGTACCACGCTGTGTACCACGCAGATGCCAGAGATTTCTTGTCGTTGTTGTCCTTGATGATCTACGCCTGCCCCAATCTTTCCAACGCGCCATTTAGTCGTCAGTGGATTATTTCGATATGTGCGAAATCCGATGTATGTTGCGGTCGTGTCTTTAGTTCTCGGTCAGGGGCTGTTTTCGGGAGCGTCCGCGTTCTTGAATACGGTATTGCAGTTTGGGCGGCATTCTATCTGTTTGTTCTCATCTATGAAGCCTACCTTGCGGAAAGCTTACGGGGCTGAGTACGAGCAATTCTGCGCGAACGTCCCAAGGTGGATTCCGCGTTTGCGACCTTGGAGGCTTGACCTGGAACAGGACTGAGTCTGGCTAGCGGAATTGCACCCGTATCACGGGCGCCGGTCTATGGCTTGGCGTGCGCTTGGAAGAAATTCCAAATGATGTCATTCGTCGTCACGCCAGTCGTGGCATCGAACCTTGGGTTATAGGGAATCTGGTTCGGAACATTCATCGGCGAGTTGTACCAGTTGTGTTGCCCTCCCACGAGGCGGAACAACCTAACCTCCGTGCTGCCGCGACAGGACGTGGCATCCTTCTCTACGACAGCGCTGATATTGCCTTGCGCGTCACAAAGAGGCATACCAGTGTCAAAACTGGAACAATTGTTGGCTGCCGCAGCGGTCCAGTAATTAAAGGTTTCGTCTTGTGAACTGAAATTCGCATGGCCAGTCGTGCTGGTTCCTCCGCAATATGGAACCTTGGCGTCCTGATCGCCGTGTAGGATCAGCACCGAGA
>Ga0126378_10000769_pt1 | contig 23535 bp, 14 predicted proteins | sample PanSoiMetPlot_23_FD_92587 | JGI IMG/M metagenome (GOLD analysis project Ga0126378, IMG submission 92587) | Tropical forest soil microbial communities from Panama - MetaG Plot_23 | ecosystem: Environmental > Terrestrial > Soil > Tropical forest > Bulk soil | place: Panama | collected 2016-02-17
CGCTCGAGGCGGGGCGTTCCTGGGACCATCAGGCGGAAGACAACGTAACGGACCGGCTGGAGCGGCTGGGCCTGCTGGCGCCCTACGGCGAAGTGGACAAAGTGCTTGAGACGGTGGTCAACAATCTGGAGGTCACGAATGATCTCGACATCCAGCCCGAAGTGCGCTGCCGCGTGCTCATGACCTCAACGCTCGAGTCGTTTACTCTGGGCCACAGCATCGTGCTGAGCCGCGGGTTGATTGACGTGCTTCCGGACGAAGCCAGCCTCGCGGCTATCCTGGCGCACGAACTGGGCCACGTGGTGCTGGGACATCGCATCGACTCGCAATATGCGTTCTTCAGCCGGATGCGCTTCGATGACAAGGACACGTTCAAGCATTTTGATTTTGCGCGCACGCCGGAAGAGGAAGAAGCGGCACGGCAAAAAGGGACGGAGCTACTGAAGAATTCGCCTTACAAGGATAAAACCCCAAGCGCACAACTGTTCTTGGAGGCGGTCCGGAACCGCGCGAGGGAAATTCCGAACCTGATCAGTCCGCACCTGGGCGACCGCCTTTCGGCCAGCTGGACGGCGGCATCGGCGGTGTCCGTTGCGCCGGCGTCGGGCGACAAATCTTTTGCGGGCGATAAGCCAGCAACACCGCTCGAGGAGAAGCCGGCGGCCAACGCGATCGTGGCGCTCCCGCTCGGCGGCCGCATCAAGGTTGATCCATGGAACGATCAGCTACACCTGCTGAAGTCCAAACCGGTAGGAACGGTGACCGAAGGGGAAAATACGCCGTTCCAGATCACCCCGTTCATGTTTTACCTGACGCGCGTGCAGAATTCACAGTCAGCCCCTGCCGCCATCAGCGCAGACGCCGCTGCGCAGATGGACGCTCCGCCAAAACCGCAGATCCGGCAAGCAGCGCAGCCTGGCCTGCCGCCCCCGGACCTGCCGCAAAAGCCCTGACGTGTTTCGTATGGAAAATGCCGCCGCGGATGTTGAAAGAGGAAGCGGCGAGCTAGGGAGGATTGTTGGCCACAGCGAGCGCAGCCCTATTGCGGCTTTCCGGAATCCGACAGCGCAGAATGGCACGCAGGCAACGCTATGGCGATTTCCTTCCGCAGGTTCGAGGATTCTCTAGTCGGACGGAATTTGGAAGACGTGAAAGGAAAGGCGGCATGCCAGGACGCTGGCCCGCCCGACTGCGCCTTCAGTAGCCCATCGCGCCGACTTCCTTCTCCACTTCGCTCGTGTCCACCATGACGATGGCATCCCAGGGGCAGCCGTCGAGGAAGCAGCCGTCCGGCCCTTTACTGAGACACTTCTTGCACCCGATGCAGAGAATCGGATCGATCTGAATGCGCCCAAATGGTGGGTGGTCCTCGTCGGGAACCCAAAACATGCAATCTTCGACGGGGCAGTATTCGACACAGGCGGGAGAGCCGGCGCAACCGGTGCAGCATTCCGTGATGACGGCAAGTTCTTTGGGTTTTTTCTTGCGCGGCGTGGCAATCCCTTTCGAACGCGGCTCGTGCTTCAGTTCGTCAGGGACCATCCCCGGCGCCTTCACTTCGCTAGGAGGGGCCATATACAGCGGATTATACCTGGATTTTGCGAATTGGAAAGTGGCAGCCGACCAACATTGCGCAAGGGCAAGGCGGGGCGTTCGACGTGAGCCCAAAATTTGATTCTGACCTTCGGTCACCTGTAGTGAGAGAACGAGGCCTGCTCTTTAGGAGGCAGGACGATTGCTGTCTCAGTTCTGGAACCAGCCGATACGCCAGGAGCACGAACGGGACCACGCTTTATTATCATGATATACACTATGTTGATTGGCCTTCGGCGACTTCAGGCATTTCGCGGGTGTGCAGAGCATAAGCACTTGTAGTGTAGCTTTTTACTCTAAAGCGAATGTAATCCCGGGAGATTAAAGGATGCGCGCCGCAAAAATCGGAGTCTTCGCCTTTCTGGCATTGCCGCTAACCGTTTCGGTGGTCGCCCACTCGCTCGGGAGCGCTCGGATCGAAGACTCTCGGCAGAGTTCGCCTCAGACGCCGGCGGCCCAATCTCCTCCGCAGGCTGCCACAGAACCTGCACAACCGCAGCCTGTTGCCTCTGGTTCCCGGCGGGCGAGCGGCCAGCGGCAAACGCCGTGCTGGCGTCTGGCCGGCATTGCACCCGAATTGGTGAATCAGCGATGGCACATTGAAGATAATGCCAAAGGAAAGATCAATGCGGTGTGCACGGACCCTGCCCTGACTGCGGAAAAGAAGCGACAAAAGATCCACGAAATCAACGAGCAGACCGAGCAGGAGATCGCCAAGATCATCCCGGCGAAGCAGCTCGAGGCATTCAAGGCCTGCCAAGCCGAACGGGATCAAGAAAAAGCTAAACACCAGGGTGCGAAGGTGCAGAAAGAGCTAGGCCCTTGTGGGGGCGTCATTCCTGGAGAGCCGGGCATGCCTCAGCACCCTCACGAGCATCAAGCTGGCAATCCCCCGACTCCATGATGCAAGGCCCCGGCCTCCGCGAGGAGCCTCTTAGGAGCCGGTTCAACGCTTTCGTGTCGAGCAAGCAAAGACCAGATAAGGGGCAGAGCGACCGGGAAGGTGGTACAACTGCCGTGCGCAGCCAACTTTGAGCTTTAGCATATCTTTATCCCCACATCTGCGAGGAGAATAAAAATCGTGCGAAAGCTAGGGCTTATGCTGGCCACTCTCATGTTGGTCGCGCTGCGCGTCTCATACCTGGATGCCCAGGCGAGCAAGACCGCGAGTAAGACGGCGGCAAGCTCGCTCCACGCAGACCCGCAGAAGATTCGGACCCATGTGAAGTTTCTTAGCAGTGATCTGCTCGAGGGGCGCGGCACTGGCCAGCGTGGCGGGGACATTGCCGCCGAATACTTGGCGACGCAGTTTGCTCTATACGGACTGAAACCAGCAGGAGATCAGGGAACCTATTTCCAGGAAGTCCCGATGATGGAGGTCAAGACGCTCGCGGAGACCTCCTTCAATTTTGTGGCCAGCAATGTCGAGACGATAACCCTCAGGAATCTCGAAGACTTTGTGACCAGCAATGAAAGCCAGACAGAGACAGCGTACATCGATGCCCCGATTGTCTTTGTGGGATACGGGATTCATGCGCCGGAATATGACTGGGATGACTACAAGGGAACGGACCTGAGCGGCAAGGTCGCGCTTTTGTTTGTGAACGAGCCAGCGTCCGACGACCCAAAATTCTTCAAGGGGAAAGCACTGACCTACTACGGAAGATGGAGTTACAAGTTCGAGGAAACTGCGCGACGGGGGGCGGTCGCCACTCTAATTATTCACCGCACGGATCTCGCGAGTTACGGCTGGGAAGTGGTCCGCAATTCCTGGGGAAAGGCGCGCTCCTTCCTGAAGAGGGACGGCACGCCAAAACTGCAAGCCGCGTCATGGATCCAACTCGACGCCGCGAAGAAGCTCACGGCAATGGCAGGGTTGGATCTAGCCAAGCTGTTTGAGCAGGCGCAGTCCAAGGACTTCAAGCCCATTGAGTTGCCGGTGCGATTGCAGGCGCACATAGCCAGTCAGTTACGACCGTTCGTTTCGAGGAACGTACTCGCAGTCCGGCCGGCGTGGGGCCGCACGTCCCAAGAGGCTTTGCTTTACACCGCCCATTATGACCACCTAGGTATCGACCCCGATATGAAAGGACACAATATCTATAACGGTGCCGTTGATAATGCGACAGGTTGCGGCGTGCTGCTGGAAGTAGCGCGATTGTGGTCCGAGGCGCCATCGGTGCCGCCAAGGATGATTTTGTTTGCGGCTGTAACCGCGGAAGAACAGGGGTTGTTGGGCTCGGAATACCTAGGGAAGCACGCGCCGGTGCCGCCGGGAAAAATCTCGCTAGACTTGAACTACGACGCGCTCGCGCCGATCGGCGACCCGGAGGAAGTGGAGGTGAGCGGCGCGGAACGAACAACCTTTTATTCCGCTGTGGAGGAAAAGGCGAAGACCTTTGGGTTAGCGATCCGGCCTGACGCACACCCCGAAGCGGGCTACTACTACCGCTCGGATCATTTCAGCTTGGCGCGAGTGGGAATTCCTTCTTTTTCGATTTCGGAAGGATTGAAATTCAAAGGGCATGACGACGCTTGGGGCGAGGCACAGGATCACGACTACCTGGAGCACCGCTATCACCAGCCGAGTGACCAATACATCCAGGGGATGGATTTCACGGGCGATGCGAAGTTGGCGAGTTTCGGTTATGAGCTGGGAGTGCAGGCGGTCTCGCAGCCCAAATTGATCGGTTGGCTGCCAGGCGATGAGTTCGAGGCAGTGCGCGAGCGGACCCTCCTCCAGAACCTTCAGCCACACAGGCCTAGGCCCAAGCCGCACGCGATTCCTCACTGAGCTGCGCAATTCAGGGCCGGCGCCCAACGTTCCTATGATCACGCCGGCGGGAACTGTGGCGGCTTCGAGGACTGTGAGGGCTGGGCGGGCTGCTGCGTCGGAGCATGCTGGGTTGGAGGGGCCTGCCTATTCATCTCCCGCTGTTCCTTCTGGGCTGCCGTGTGCCGGGCAAGGATCCGTTTGCGAACCTCTACTTGCTGCTCCTGCGTCAGCACCTTGTAAACCTCACCGCGCTCCATATGCTGCAGGCCCTGGAGCATAGCCCCTTTCTGCTCCGGGCTCAGCTTGTCGTCTCTAATCACGGTGTCCAGACGCGCCTTGAAGTCCTCATGGATCTTGCTAATTCTTGCCTTCTGGTCATCCGTGAAGTTCAGGCCGGCAAAATCGTCCATCGGGCCAGGTGCTTTCTTCGTTCGAATCGGGAGTGTGGTTGTGGGCGGAGCTTGAACCGGAGCCGGTGCAGCGTTTTGAGCTCGAATCAGCACTGGTATCGCACACAGAAAGAACCCTCCAGCCCCAGCCACCAGTTGTTTCGCAAATCGGTTCATTTTCATGGGCGCCCCCCCTTTCGTGCGCGAAGCATTTAGGTTAGTCACGATCACTGGCTGAATTATTTCGCGCCACTGCCCAAATGCTTATTTGGGCGTCAGCTGCGTGAAGAGAGAGTCGTTCAGCTTAGGGTTCACCACAACGCTCTCAATGATCATCTTGTGCGATTTCTTGACTCCTTGCACGGTAGTTTCAAGAACATAGGGAACCCTGAGGCCGTTCACGGTCCGATAGTCGCGATAATAGACTTCCACGGGGCGCATCCTGCCATCCATACGTTTGGGAGTCCCTTCAATTTTGATTTCCAGGAACGACTCCGCATCGACCCACAGATGCCGTACTTGGCCGCTCTTGATGGTGAGCTTCAGTTTATAGGCATCGCGGCCTTCCACTTTCTCCAAGCCTTCCAGAGTCACTTGGGTGCCTTTGGCTGCATAATCGACAAGGAAACCGTCTAAATCGGGCTCCACGGAAGCGGCCTGCAGTTCATCGGCGGAGTACGGTTCCACGTCTCTGCGTCCAAGAAATGGCCGGAACTTCCAGCCCTTGGAACCGTCATAGATCTGTATGGCCTTATCGCCCTGAAACTCGATCTCGACCCGCGTCTTACGGGGGCGCTTCATCTGCAACACAAACGGGAGCTGTGTGTCTTGCCTTCCTCCAGCATCCATTTTGCCTGAGTAAGATATGGTCTGGACCGCGCGCCAAGCCTGCGCTCCCCCCTTCGCCGCAACGTCCTTGTTGACGATTTGAGCAGCGCTAAGCTCGGCGGGTGCCTTGGGCACACCCGCTCCGAGCCCCAAGGGGATGACTGACAAGACGGTGTTTAGCAGAATCATTTTTCGCAACATGAATTGAGCGCTCCTTATGGATTCTGGCCCCGCGGTAGCCGGGGGGGTTCAACGATTAGTTCGGAAGCACGAAACGTGCCAATTACGATGTTTACGTGATCTCCAGGTTTTACAATGCGTCCCGCGTTGGTGAACACCATCCAGTACTCCCGGCCATTCCGAGGCGCCGCTGTCTGACGCAACTTGCCTACCTTTTCGGTCTCGGGGACCGCCAGCTTGGCCCCCGTCTTCTGCACGATCATGTAGGGATCGAGTCTCTTGTCGTTCAGTACTATCGCTTTGTCCGCATCCACGACTCGGTAGCTAAACCGAACCATGGAGCCCGACGCCGTGTAGCGAACGTGAACGTCTTCGATACCCCAGATCGTGCGCAGCAATAGAGCCTGACGGCCGCTCGACACGGCGTTGGATATCGCCCGGGCTCCTGCAGAATGGGAATCCAGCGAAGGACCTGCGGCGGGCGGGGCCGGTTTTTGCTGTTCCTGGGACTGAGCAAGGGCGCTCGAAGCGAGCATGCCGGCAAGCAACCCTACCGCCAGGAGGCTCATGCCAGATAGAGAACCGGTGCAGACCTTTCCGACCTCATTCGGCCAGCAAGTTATAAGCTTTCGCATATTACTATTATGTCTCCGCGGTTCCCGATGCAGTCCGACCCAAACTTCTGTTAGTGCCCGAGTTATCAATTCAGCTGTCCCAAATGCCTGACGCAAGTCTGTACACAAAGCGAATGCTGCGCGCGGGAGACTCGCGCGCAGCATTGCTTGATATGGTTGCGGCGGCCCCAACCGAACTACGGATTGGGATAGCCTGGCGGGAAGCTCTTCGCTCCTGCCGCCGCCGTCGATTGGTAATTGCCGAGCGGTCCGTTAACGCCTGCGGTGCCGCAGCCGGAACCGGTGCCCGTTGAGATTTGACACGTCATCGACAGCGGACCGAAGAACATGTTAATCCAATTGCTGCCCTCGTCTATCGTTGCCGCTGGGCTTATGCTGAACAGTGGGTTCGGGGGAACAGCGGAGTCCGGAACACCACCGTTGGTCTGGATGCCTACCGCTCCAGGGTAGATGCATCCAGGCGCGTTAGTGGGACTGCCGGTACCGGTGCAGAGCACCGTTGCAATTTCTGGAGGTACACGCGAACCATTGCAATACTGCCTCGTAAAGGTCACGCTGCCGCTGTTGCCAGCAGTGCTGTAACCGCCCGAACTCAAGATCGAGTTCGTCGGTTGGAGTGGCAATCCGCTGTTGTGGTTGGTCGGTCCCGAATCATTGTAGACACCGATATCCCAGAACAACGGTGACCCGCTGGCGCCGCCATTGGTGGTGCAGCCACCCGTTACGCTTTGACTTACGTTTGGCAACAGTACGACGGAGTTGCGAGCGTTAACGGTTGGGCTTGCGCCGATGTTGAAGGAGCGGTTCTGCCAGAAGATGTCGCTGTCCATTAGCGGGATCGAGAACGTCCCGCAAGCCTTCAGGCCGGCTTGTCCGGCCCCGGATTGCCTATGGCCTACAGGGCAGGGGGTATTGTTAGCGCGGAACGTCGCCAACGCCGCGCTCAAGAGTGCACCGTGGATCTCTGTGACCAACCCTGCCGGCAAGGGGGACGACGAAGTGAATGGAGTGAAGGAGCCAGTGCAGCCGAAACCCGACGGGTTGCAGTTCGGTGGTGGTACGTTGCCCAGCGGGGCCCCGTTGGAGTTGAAGACCACGCCTGCCGTCGAAGTACTATCGTTGGACGCCACTGTATTGCCGTGGAAGTCCACGAGGATGGCATCCCTGAGCGAGACTCCACCTCCGTCCCAGCCTGCTACGTTATTGGCGATGATGTTGTTGACGATGGTTACGCAATACCAGCCAGAGCCGTCGCTTGTTGTACACGTACCCGTATCAGGATTTACCGAACTGCCCGGGCCGCTGGGATTGTTTACCACGTCGTTTCCATTAACGTCCATCAGCGCGATCCCGCCGCCTTGGCCTTCTTCGGCTATGTTGCCCTGGAACACGTTGTTTCTAATCTGCAGGTTGGGCCCGATGCCGTCTGTAAGGTCCGGCGCGACGTCAACGTCGCCCGCGGTGCCGGCCTCGCCGAGAGGGCCATCCGGCTTCGAGCCTAGGACGACCAGGCCGCCGCCGTTCGTAACCAGCGAGGGGTTAATGCTCTGATTGAAGAGGATCCAGTTGTTCTGGATCTTACCATTCCAACTGAACCCATGGTGAGCGACGCCACCGCCATCCCCCGAGCTCCAATTGCCGCAAACCCAGTTGTTGTTGAAGTTGTAGTTATCGGCGCCGTTGCAGAAGGTCACGCCCCCTGCCGACGACGGCGTGTTGGAGTTCAATTCGTCGCCGTAGGCCGCGTTGGAGGTGATCCGGTTATTATGGACGTTAACGTTCATGTTGTAGTTAAAGGCTTGCGCGACGGTACCGACAAGCGTCGGGCTTACAGTTTCCATCTGCCCGACGGTGATTCCGCCCGTCAGCGTCCCGCCATTCGACGTGACGTTGAGGTTGGACACTTGTGTGTTGTGGTTAAAGCCGTGGAGGAAGACGCCGCCACCGCCTTGGGAACTGTCGGTGAAGGTTAGGCCATCGATCCGCGATGGGTTGCAGAGGTAGTTGCCCGGGTAGAACGCCGAGAAGCGGTTGCAATCTCCACCGGTCGCTGTGCTGTTGTTGAGCGGAATGCAGCCGGCAGCAGTCTCAACGGTGCAAGTCGAGGTACCGCCGTTTTCCAGGCCTTTGGCCAGCGCGGTAATGCCCGCGCCCTCGTACGCGCCCATCAACGTCGGTTCCTGCAACAGTTCCGCAAGGTTGCCGTTGAGCGTGGCGTCCCAGCCGACGATCGGCTCTCCCACAATCGCATCCACGGAAGTAAAGGGGGGTGCGGCTGTATTACTGCAGGAGAACTGCCCGCTGGGGTCATAAGGGTTACCTTGGCTGATGAAACCACCGTTTATGGCCAAGCCAAAGAGGCAGTTCACTTGCCTGCGCCAGGGCTCGAGCTGCTTGCCTGCCGGGTGCGTGTTGCCGTTTATGGCAACGGCGCCATCGCCGATGCCTTGCAGGCGAAGTGGCTTCCACATCAACAGCATTTCGTTGTAGGTGCACGAGGTTTTCCCCGTGGCGCAACCGACGATGATGAGGTCACCGGAGTTGGCCCTATCGATGGCGTTCTGGATCGCGTGGCCTGTGGGATCCTCACCAGCGACGAACGTTACATTCGAATGGGCGTTAATCGTAGTTGCCGAGAATAGGCTGACGGTTACCGTGTCGATCGATTTCTTGCCGTTGTCGCCGCGAGTAATCACCAACTCACCGCACTGTGCGGCCAACTTTGTACCGGTTGAAGCATTGGTTTGCGCGAACTCTGGGCAACCAGCGCTTCCAGCACTTGGTAGCGTAGACGGCACTGTGCAAACAAGCTGAGCGTCGGTCCAAGTTCCGCACGTGGCGGTAATGCCGCCCATCGTCACCGTGCCGGCCGTGTTGCCGAAGCCGTAGTGGCGCGTCACGTACTTCTGGTTGAACGGGGCCGTGGCCGCTGCTGGTCCGGAGTAGGCGTTGTTGGGCACCTGTATGCCTGGGCCGGCCGTCGAACCATTGACTGCGGCTGCCAGAGTTGTTGGCGCCAAAGCGTTGATCGTGATGCTGTGGCCCGCCGCGCTGACCCAAGGTCCGCGTTGATTCGTGTTGCCGCCGATCGCATCGCCCAAAACCGACAGAATCATCGGCGTGGCATCTGGGTAACTGCAATCCGGCGGGTTGTAACCTTCGGCAAACGCCGAGACTGGAATCACGGGCGTGTCCAGGTACGTGGTATCACCCGGCATGAACGGGTTTTCATAGCAGAAGGTGCTGTAGGCCGGATTCCACAGCGGATCGTTGATCAGCTGCCCTGGGTTGTTGGGATCTGGAATCGGACCCGGATCGTTCATGCAGGTAACCATCATATTGGGCGAGTAACCGGTAGGATTCGGCGGATCCACTTCCCAAGTCGAATAGACCAGTCCGTTGAAAACGCCCCACTGGTCCGAATAGATGCGGGAAATCTCTTGTCCGTCGAAGTCCTTGATGGATATCGGAACGTTGGGGACGGCGAACTTTTCGCCGAAAGCCGGCGAGGCGGGGTCAAACTCGGAGGAAAAATCGTCCGAGATGAAGCCAGTAAAGCTCGTGGCTTTGGGCGTTTGCGTATAGATGAAGAAATCCGCATTGGCCTGCTTCTGATCGTCGACCGTGACTTCCTTGCGGTTGCACAACGGACGCAAAGCTCCCGCGAATGGCGCTACTTCGCCCACTTCGGGAGCGATGCTCAGATAGTCCGGGACGATGCGCATCTGACCGACGCACGGCGCACTCTGCTGGATGTTTCCGCCGGGTCCAAAGCTCCCGAAGGTGCTTCGCCCATAATCGGTGCTCTGCTTGCCGTTGTTGGTGGTGTTCGGAGTCAACGTGCAAGTACCTCCGCCTGCCGCACAGTTCCACGGCGGAGTGTAAGGGCCAGTCGAGGCTCCATTGCCGGCAGCGCCTGTGTAGGGACCTGTGTACGAGGGGTTTACCGAATCCAGGGACGCCTGGTCCGGCGTGATGAAAATGGAGCCTAGGCCCGTGAACTGCTGCGTTACAGGGGCGATGTATTGGTCGCCGATGAGCAGGTTCAGGTCTTCTTCCTTACTCAACTGCCAGCCTGCAGGCAGGACCACTTCGGTTACGTACTTGCCCGCTGGCAGGACTGCTGGGGCCGCGCCCGTATGGGGGTCGGTATTTGTTGCCAGAAGCGCCGGATTGGCAATCGTGACGCAATGGTACGCCGTCGAGTTTCCCGGAACCGTGAAGGCCGCGCCTGGAGTCATGCACATCTGGCTGGGGAAATGATACAGGCCATCGTACTTCGCTGGCTGGATCTGGTTTAGGTTGTGGTAGCCGTCATAGCACTTGTACTGCGAGCTGTTCGGCAACGGAGTGCCGGGAGTCAGATAGTTCGTCGTACCAGACAGCGTATAACTAAAGAATGGGTCAGTGGGGTCCTGGCCTGTGCAGCTCATGTTGGGTACGCCGACCGCCCTGCCACCCTGTCCCGAGCCCTGAGCCCAATCATCCCAACTGTCGGTGGTGGTGGTGTCCACGAGCGTGAGACTGGTAGTAGTACCATCCGGCGCGGTGCCCTCCTGATAGAGATTGACGGTCACCCGCGGAACCAGCGGTTCCCAGAGGTTCTGGAAGAGCATGCGCGGGTCATCGAAAGGCCGCGTGGTGCCGTTGACCACGTGACCGCGGATGCCGCCGTTCTCACCTGCAGCGTAGGGCAGCTTGCCCCAATCCATCATCTCGAATTCGCTGACGCCGCCTTGCCATCCTTCTACGTCAATACTGCCCGGATCAATTCGGCCAGTCGAACCGCCAGACCCGCCTGCAGTGAACGGGCTCGAGGTGCTATCAGTGCAGTCGCCGCTGGAGCAATAATAGGCCCCAGGTACTCTCAGAGTGGTAGGGAGCGGAAAACTCTCTGTCGAGTTCAGTATTCCTTGGTAAGAGCCAGTATTGCCATTGCCCACGGGTGCGGGACCATCTACCTGTCCGCCGGCGTCGTTGACGACGTGCACGCCGGTTGAGCGGAATCGGGTGGTGTCCGATTCCACGGTGTAGAAGGCAAATAGCGGGAACGTCTCGTCGAAGCGAGAATTACCGCCGATGTCGCTGAGCAAGGTGTTGACAAACTTGCCGTTGGTTTGGCGTACGCGAGTCGGTACCTGAAGGAGGCCAGGGCTAATAGCCGGATCCAAAGTCCCATCCGGAAGAAGCGTCGGTCTCCCCTGCCCGACTGTATCGATGTAGCTTCTGGACCACAGGTGCGCCTGCCAGGTGAAAGATGGGTACGTGACGTTCCGCGTTTGGCCGCCAGTTAGGCTCACTTGGTGGCTTGATCCGTCGACGATAAGGTCGTCCCATTGGTCGAATAACACGATGCCATAGTCCCCGTCGGGAAGAGTGAGACCGTTAGTGGCGCCAAACGTGAAATTCCCATCCGGATCGCACTTGGCCAGGGCAATGGTAGCGCCGTCTGTATCGCCGATGGCGGCGTAACAGGTCGTGTACGCCAGCGGCGAGTAGTTGCCTGTAGTGCCGAAGGGAAAGACGTTGCTGCCGTACAGGTTCTCGTTCGGCGACCGCGCCTGGTGCAGATTCGTCACCTGGCCATTCAGGGTGTTGCGGCATGGGGCTTTAAAGGGAACTCCTCCTAGGGTTGACACTCCGTTGCAGATATCATGCAACCGTTTATTGATGTGCGCCGGGTTGGCAAACCCGATGAATACGTGCCATCCACCCGGTCCGAATTCCTGGAAGTAGGGGGGCTCACCCGACCTGATGAACGAATCCAGGAAGTGGCCGCCGTCCAGTGTGTTCGTCTGCAACCATTCCTCTCCCGCAGCTTCTCTGTTGGCGCCAGGATGGGCAATAATTGAAAACTTCCCTTGCATGAGGTTCTTGACAACCACCTGGCCCGTAAGAGGCGACGGTGTTTGGCCGTCCGACTCGTATGTCGGGCAAGTGATGATCACGCCAACGGCCACACCGCCGGTGTTAGAAATCGGACAGGCGTCGAGGCCGGTGTTCGGGTCGATGGTCCCGTTGAGCGCATTGGTCAGCGGCATGTTGAACATATCATGGTGCATTTGGCCGGTAAAGTCACCGATGCCACCTGCTGTGTCCCAAAGGATGATTTGGAAATCGCCAAGCGGCTTTTCCAGGGCCGCCAGAGTGTCGACGCCACCCCCGGTGTCGGGCTCGCCGTTCAGCGGGTAGTCATCTTCAAAAACGAACGCTGTGACTGTGGCGGTCTTGAGCGGAGCCGGTTGCAAATTCACGGTCACATTCGCGGGTCCAGTGGTGGGATACTGACAGTTCGTCCAGGCTCCCGGCGTGCCGGAGCAGGCTGAGGCCGGAAGCGCCGCTATGGCGCCGCCACCCATCGTGTGTGAGCAAGTGGAAGCAGTTGTAATTCCTGTAGGCTCAGTCTGCGCAGCAGCAGGAGTGCAATTGCCTGCGACAGACGGGTCCTTCGTATTGCCATAAGCGAAGGCATTTGACGAGTCCCCCGGGAGAATCGAGATGTAGTATCTGGCAGGAGTCCCATCAGGATTCGACGCGGCCAAGTGGGCCTGATCCGGCGTGGACATCGGTAGCGATGTGGCGCCGATTGTGCAAGCGCCGTAGCCGTCGCATGCCGCCGCAACGTGTTGCCCGCAATTTGCGGGGTTGCCCGGAGAAACACACGGCACGTAGACCGTCTGCCCCTTCTCGCAGCTCTGAGGGCCAGTGCAGCCTTCGGCCATGATGGGCATATAACTGGTATGGAAATTTGTAGCCGGAGTCGGGGGTATTCCCGCCGGGCAACGTTGCCCATTAGAACCCGTCGGCCTTGTGCCCGTGCCAGTATTCACTTGGCAGGCTGGATCGATCGGGAACGTGAGGTCTTGCTCAATGATCCATTTATAGTCGGTGATCGCGCACGCGGCCAGTGCGGTGGCGTTTGTGGCCGTGGCAACGCAGGGCGCATCTTGCACAACCACGCGTAGATTGCTGGGAGCCCCGAAAGTCATCGTCACGGTTGCAGCACCGCTTTTTGAATTCTGCGAGTTTTGCGCCTGGTACGTGAAAGTGCAACCAGCGACAGGACAAGCTGTGCCCGCCGGCTTTTGTGCGGTAAAGGAGCCATCCGCGTTCAGTTGCACGGAGGTCAAAGGTGCAGCAAACACTACTGTCCCGCCCGTGCCTGAGCCCACCGCAGTCAGCGGGTAGCCGCTCGGATCAGTGTCATTGATTAGTACGCCCGGCGCGCCAACGCGCACTAGCGACGAGGAGTTGGTGCTGTAGCTATCGGGATTTGCTATGGGGCCGGCCTGGACCGACTGAGTGATGGTAATACTTTGCGTCAGAGAGGCATTACCGTTAGCGTAGTACGTAAATGACCCACCGCAACTCGTATTCGCCGCCGCTTGCCTGTAGATGAAGGTTCCGTTCGGATTCAGAGTGAGTGAGTCGGTGGCGGCACCGGAACCGAAGGGAGTCAACGTATAGTTGGCGGGGTTTCCCACGAGCGTAACGCCGTACACGTTAGCGTCAAAGGCGACCACGCCTTTCCCTGGGTCCGTTACCACAAGGTTCACCCCCGGGGCGCAATTGTAGGTGTGCCCACCGACGCTGGCTGTGGAATTCCGCGCAGTCACTCCGGCCGCACCAGTGTCAGCCACGTCCAGGACGGCTTGCATACCGCCGTTGTTCGATACGCCTCCGTTCCCCAAAGCCAGGGAGCGATCGTAAATCACGTATGTCGAACTGTTATAGGTACCCGCGATGGTCTGCGCCGGGCTTACGATTACGTCGTACACTTTGCCTGCCGCTTGAAACACTTCGGTCTGAACCCTTAGGCCCGCAGCTGGACCGGTACTAGCAGGTGTCGCGGGAGGATTCGCTGTCAGCGTTCTGCCCGCGGCAATCGCTAGGGCAATGTCTGGATTGACGTTGGCGTCTTCCGCTACAAGCAGAGCATTCAACCCGTTTACTACAGGAATGTGCATGTGCGAGCCTGCGTTCACGAAACGTAGCAGGACGTTTCCAGTGCTACCGGCTGCGGGAACGGAGAGAGCCGAGAGCTGCTGAGCGTCTTTGCTGAACGCCACGCCATTGATCAGGAAATACAGCGGCGTGTAGTCTACGGCCGGTGGGTAGCAAGTCGGTGGCGTGCCGGCCGGTGTTAGGCCGTTCGGGCCAGCGCCGCACTGTGACGTCCACTTTGCTGTCTCGCTGAACCCCGCATTTGCCGTCGAGGCGCCCGCGGCTGCGCAGTTAGTCGTCACGGTCGCTGAGCAAGGCGTCGGGAAGACCGCTGCGACCATTCTGTTCTGCCGGGGGTCAATTTCGCTCTCGAGCGCGACTGCATCGGTATCATAAGTGACAGCGTTCGCAGTTCCCGCAACTCCATTCGCGGCGGGATAAGCTATTCCCGCGGTTGTACCCGTCGGAGCTTGCGTTACAACCAAGACGCCGTAAAGGCCCATAGGTCCCTGTATCGAGGGATACGTGCCGGTGCGCATGAGATAGGTACCCGGCTTCAAACCGGTCCAAGTGTAAGTCCCAGATGCAGCCGCCACGCCGACAGTAGCAACTCCACCAACTTCCGGCACAAACGAGCGGGCACGCTCACCTTGGGTGGGTGGCGTGAAGGAACCGGGGGCAACAATGGTCCATGTGGTTGCGGTCTGACCGGCGTGGGCGCCATCCGTGCGAGGGCCAGCTTCTCTAACGGGCCCGGCCGTTACTCCAGGGCCGCTACCAAAAGTAGCTCCTCCCAAACCACCACCGGCTTGACCAAGAATCATAATTGAGGTCTCGACCGGCAGAGCGTTTGTGAGATTGATGGTGAGGCTCGTTGTGCTCACGCCCGCAGTGGCGGTATAGGGAATGATGATCAACGGCGGCTGCCACGCTCCGCCGCCTGCGGCGAAGCCTGTGGTGACCGCCGCCAGCTGCGGCTGCGGGGTGGCAGCAACAGCGCCAGCAGCAGTCGTGTAAGTCAGCGCCGTGCAGCTGGTCCCGGCCGTGGTGCCCTGAGTGACCGCGCCGCACGTCCAGCCCCACATCGGGACGACATTGCCGTCCGGAGTGGTGGTAGTCTGCTGGGAGGCGGTAAGATTCACCGTCTGAGCGGACGACACACCCGCCGTCAGGAGAAGAACTGTCACCGCGAGTATTGCCGCTTTCATTGTTTGCTTCAGATAGTTAGAACACATGGCTCTTCTTCTCCTCATCCTTACAGTGATTCGTCGATATGCCAAACGTAGGGGTCAACCAGCATCATCATCAGCATGCCGCCCGGGAACACGTCGTTCGTAGTGATTTCACGCTCATTGTGGGAATGCCACATGAACGCAATCCCGGATTCTGGCGTTGGGTTCTGGCTAGCGCTACCAGGGGGCAAAGGCGACGGCCCCCGCGACCTAAGGACGGCGTCGGGGCCCAAGTAAGGCGTTCCGTTGAACCACAGACCGTTGGTTGCGATGAGCGGATCAAAGAGGGTCATGGGGCCGCCTCCGCCGACTAGCCCAATGGGATTGGACTCTAGGGGCACGTTGTGGTCCTGACACCACTCGTAGTAGTTCGGAGCGCCGCCGGTGAAGTTTCCTGCGCCGTCGTAGGTCGGGGCGGAGGCTCCACTCGCGGTTGTGTAATAGCCGTTCACGTCCGGGTTACAGGGTGGATTCGTGGCGCCGTTTGCAGTCGTGTGGCCGAAAATATCCCAGCCGAGGCCCTTGCCTGACCAATAAAAGATCCCGTCAAATGCTTGGCCGGGAGTCGTGTCCGTGTTGAATTCCATCCGTCCAGCCAACAAGGGCGAACTAGTCGCGGTGTTCGGTCCGGTAGCAGGATTATTGGCTTGGGCGAAAAGCAAATTCCCGTCGCGGCCTAGAATGCGCACGTGGTTTCCGTGCTCGTGAAACGGATGCTGCCAATGTCCTTGTCCGATCACCCTCACCAGGACCAGCTCGCCTGGATGCATGTGGGGATTGCCGTTGTACGGTTGGTTCGGGTAGTTCGGCGCGTAGTTTGCGTCCATGTCGTCCGGCATGGAGCGGCCGTTAATCAGGAAGTAGTTCGGGTGGTACGGCTCTGTGGCGACGTTCAAGCTGCATCCGACCGCCCCCGCGGTACACGAAGCATTGGCCCTCACCTGCGCTTCCGCCTGGCGATGAATCCTTGGGTCCATCTCAGACCACTGGGTCAGGTATTCCCGGTCGTAACAGGTCAGGTTGTTGTCGTAGGCGCTTTGCGCCAACCGGAAGTCGATCCGCCCGGTAGCGTAGGAAGTCGTACAGTTACCATAAGTCTGGCTCGGAAGAACGATTACAGCCCCAAACAGCCCCATCTCGAGCTGCAGGTCCTGCTGCGTGCCGCTGTAGTAGGCGTGTGTACCCGCGCTTCCGACGGGAATGTGAACGGTATAGGTCACCGTTCCTCCTGGGGCTGCTTCGCAGGTTAACAAGCCTGGATGGGCGCACGACGCTACCGGATCCACCGTCAGCCCAGGAAACACAATCGAAGTATTCCCCGCCGCTGCCGGCAAACTGTTGGTGAGCGTTACAGTAAAGGTCGCGTTCGTGCCTTCTGTAACAATCAGCGTGGGACCCGGAAATTGCACTGTGGGACAAACAGCGCCAACGACTGTCGACGGGGCAAAAGTAGCCGGTGAAGGCGACGCGTTGGTGCACCCGTAACCCCAGGAATAGATCAGCTCCCCGTCTGGCTGGCTGTTGAAAGCCGCGCCGGCGTTCAGGTTGAAACTTATGCCTTTGATGCCGGGGGCGGCAGCATGCGCCGAAGCCGCGAGCAGCAAAGCCAGCACGGCCACAGCGACCGGGAGGAGTCGAGATACAGAACTGCGCTTTCTTGTATTCAGGTGGCTCATGTTCGCTCTCCTAGTTGGTCACTACAATTTCAGCCATCAGACCGCCGAAGTTTTCGGCGTCGTTGGACAAGTGGTCGAGCTGCGGGGTGTACAGAAAATACGTGCCGGCGGGAACGCCCGTGGCGTCGATAATCGCGTCCAGCGACTCACCGCCGCCCAACGTAATGGAGTTCGTCTTGATGTAAAGATTGTTTCCAGCCTCGTCACGCAGGATCTTGGCGTTGAAGCCCACCATCGTCATGGGAATGCCGATCGTGGAAAGCGTCTGGTATTCCTGAACGTCGAGGTCGCAAATACGCAGGAGCGCCCGCTGCCCGCAGCCAGTAAAGCCCGTGGGTACCACACACGTGCCCGATGGACCCGCCGAGTTGCTGAGGGTGATGAGCAAAGGAGCCGGCTGCGAGGGGCGGCTTTGGGTGTCGGACGCGGCCGTGAACTGGGCGTGCGAGGCCGGATCGGGGTTTGATGCTGTGGCGAGCTGGCCCAGAACATCCGCAGGTCCCCCGGCTACGCCTACCGTGTCCGGATAGCTGCGGCCGTTCAGCAGGAAGTACTTGTCCTTCATGTCCGAAAACCCTTCCGGGTTAAAGGTCATGCCGACAAAGTGGAAGTTGGGATCGAATCCGTGGATCTGGATCGGTACGTCAATGTCGTAGCGAGTGCTGCCGTCGCCATCGTTGTACGCGTACTTATAGTTGTCGCCGACAACGTATCCCTGGGGACCAGGGCGCCCCGATGGGTCACTGCTGGCGTACGTCCCTTGAAGTACAGCGGGCGTGGGGTGTGTGGCTGGTTTGGGAGCCGAGCAAAGGATGTCAGGACCTTGCGGAGTTCCAGTAGTGGGGAGACCAGGAAAGCAAGCTGTCCGCAGGTCGCTCTGCTGGCTTAGTCCCGTTGCTGTACCGAAGACTCCATGGCTGGCCTGGGTACCGGCGCCGGCCATGGCATAGTAAAGATCTGTGCCAGCCGGAACCCGATTCTGCCTTGGACGGACGTAGAGCCATCCCACCATGCCCATCTGCAAATGCTCGGGCGGCGTAATGTGGCAGTGCCAGAAATACGTGCCTGCGTCGGGCGCCAAATAATAATAAGTGGCGCTCCCGCCGATGTTGATGGCCCACGTGGCATCCGGCACGCCGTCATAGAAAGAAGATGCGTTGGGGTAGCCGTGGAAGTGGACGGTGTGCTGCTCGAACAGGTCCGGGCGCATGATCATGCCGACGTTGCTGAGGGTGAGCAGAAACTCATCGTCCTCATCAAACGCCATCAATGGCGCCGGAATGCTTCCATTCATGATCCCGGTATTCATAATCGCCGAAGCATCAATGCCAACGGACAGGTTTGCCGGGAAGCCAGAGCCAGCCGGCGGCGCGAGAAAACCTACCGCGCCGTTTGGGTCACCTCCAGGGCAATACGGATTCGGCTGTGAGTTGTTGTAGTTGCCGCCGTTGATCGACATATCGCAGTAGGGATTGTTGAAAACCGCAGGAAACTGCGTACCCGGCTGCCCTTTCTGGATGGCATTCAAACCAGACAGCGGACCAAACGAGAACATGTAGGTCTGGTTGCCGTCGGCCTCCGTCATGTAACCGTCACCGCCTGAGATTTGCTGGCACTTGATCGCGCCACCACTATCCAGGAACGTCAATGCGGGGAACGTGTGGCCGTCCGGGCTTCTCGTCGCCGTCCTGGACGCTGGTCCCGTATACGCAGCCTCCGACGACTGTGGGGTTGCATTTACAGCCGTGCCGCTGCCGCCTGTGGCGGTGGCGCCGGGATGCCGGATTGTGGCGGTAGGGCATTGAACGCGAAACGACCCGCCACCTTGTTCCACTGGAGGGGTCTGTGCGCTAACAACGGCCGGCACCAAACAGATTAAGAGTGTTGGCAGCAGAATCTGGTTCAGCCTTTTCATGACTCCGATGTCTCCTTCCCGATCCCGCGGGCCTTCGCGATTCGCTGAATTCATAAACTGCTTACGAGCAAATCGAAAGTGATTGCCGCGATACCACCACGAGCGTGGTGCATTTTGCGTGTTGCGGAACGTTTCTTTCTATGCCCGTGCGCAAACAAAGCGAGAGTGTGGAAAATATCCCCCATATACAAGGGAAGATTAATTCACTTTATATTTCTATGATCAGTAATACGCGCAGGTGACCGGGGTTTACCGAGCACCATGTCCAACCGGCTCCGGTGCGGTTAGCGGTTTGCCGCGGAGGCGCGATGGAATTGAGAATAACAACTCTGCTTTTTCAATTCTAAGCGCTCGCAGCGCGTGATAAAGTAGGTCTATGAAGCGAACGCACAAAAACTACGAGCCACTCGAAGGGACTCGGAAAAAGATGCAGCCCATATCGCGCGATCGATTCACAGCGATTTTGCGGAAAGCTGCTAGGACGCAAGCGAAAACAAGTTCCAAAAAGCGTTTCCATAAATCTTCTTGAGATTTTGATGTTGCGCGTTTCGGGTGGCCCTATTTCAGTAACCCCCGCGCGGTTAGGTTGCTGCCGGCAGAGACTCGGACGCGCGAACAAGGCGCTGGCTCGTTCTCGCCGCGGTTCGTCTTGACAACCAGAGGCATACCGCAATGAGGCGGATCAAGCGCGTGATCGTCACTTTTCGAGATTTCGTCCAGTTGCGAAAGTGAACTCTCCCGGTGACGCCTGTCCGAGGCCATCAACTGCCGAATGCTTCGAGATAACCGCCATGCTGTCTTGTAGGTGACACCGATTTCGCGTTGAAGCTGTTTTGCCGTAATGGCGCACGCGGTTGAACCCATAAGGTAAATCGCGTAGAACCATTTCTTGAGCGGCACCCTGCTCTTGGCGAAGATGGTCCCCGCCTGCGGATAAATTTGATTTCCGCAATGACCGCAGGCATACGCGGTCCGGCCGGTTACACGGTGATGCTTCCACCGTTGGCCACAGTTCACGCAATGTGTGACGCCTGTCGGCCAGCGCTGCTCCCGGATGTATTCAAGACATACATCATCATTACGGAATTCGACGTTAAAGTGAGCGGCGGTATATGCAGCTAGCCGCTTCTTTACCTTACTGGGCTTACTGGCCTTTTTGTGGGGGGGGACTCGTCGCCTTCGAGTGGTTGCAGTCACAGGACTATCCCTCACCGCCGAATGGAGGGCCGGCCGTCGAACCAATGCACGACATCCGGGCTGTCAAGGAATCCCACGCCAGCCACTGGAGATTCAAAAACGACCGTTGCTTTGCGTGTTATTCGATTTAAGCGCAAGGATTCTCGACTCTCGACACAAACCTTTCAGACTCTTATAGTTTTGAATGGCGATTGTTCCGTGCCTCACGCTTAGCACTCCTCGCCTTTCCCATTCCGCGAGAAACCGGCTCACCGTGAACTGACTCATCGCCGCCATCTCCGCCACCCACTCGTGAGGAATCCTAATTTCGCGTTGGCCGTTTCTTTTTTGGCCGATTTGTTTTAGCAACCGAACGAGCTCGCGTGCAAGACGGGAAGAGGCTTTGGCGGTAGCTACTTCACAGAATCTTTGTTCCAATTCGTAAATGCGCCGCTCAAGGAAGCGTTGCGTGTTTCGCTCAAGGGTGGGACTGCGGCTGAGAGCATCTTTAAACGTATTGGCATCCCAGACAAGCGCTTTGCTTTCCTCAATCGCCTGCGCCGTTGCATTGTGCGTACCCGCTAGATGCATCCCCAGGGAGCCGATGAGATCGCCCGGCGAATCAAGCCGCAGTATGACTTCCTCACCGTTTTTAGTAACCTGCGTTATTTTTACGCGGCCTTCCGTCAACAAGAATACTTCCTTTGCCGGATCCCCGAAGCAAAACAGCACGTCGCCACTCGGGAAGCTTCTAAAACGGCCCCGGGAAAGGAGGTTCGTCGAGACCGATTCAGGAATGTCCGAAAATAACTCTAAGATCTTCGTTGTCGGAAGCCTTTGACTCTTGTGAAGCATAGTAAACCTCAATTTGACTTTGCATCTGGAGCGGATGGAGTCTCCGGACCCTCCGCGCCGCTCAAGCGACCAGAATCCAAAGTTTGTTAGAAAAGTCGATTCGGCCTGACAGTACGCTCACGCCGGATAATCGAATGCGCCTAGTTTTGAGAGATGCAGTCGAGTCTTAGAGAAGAGCGGATCTCGGTGGGGCGTGCCCGGGCAGGGACACCAGCAAAGGACAGCCGAGTGAGACGGAATCAGGCCGATGAACTAAACCCTTCGTCGGGCGGGAGTGCCCAATACATTTCGTTTTCGCGAAACCCCGTTCAGCGGACGGCGGAGAAGTCGCAGCTGTTTCCGAAGGCTGTGGTCGGGGCCAACTCCATCTCCGCTTGGATTTCCGGTGCAGAGCTAGAACTGAAGATGGATCAACCGTTGAAAAAGCACTGTTTCCGTCGCTGATTAGGACTGCATAGGGTTCTTCGGTCCAGGCAGAGCTTATGATTAGGTCCGGAATACGATCGCCATTCACATCCCGGGCAACAATTCGCACATCGCCCCAAGGTGCGGTCAAACATATTGATAGCCTCTTGCCGGAACCGAACTGCAGCTGAATGAGGTAGTTGGCACCGGAAGAATTACTGGATATCGCTTGGACGCTCGCGATGTCTGGGGTAAGATCACCGTCAAAATCGTCAATCGCGAACGGAGCAATCGCAGCAGGCAGCCCATACCCAGCGACGAACACGCTCGAATTATCGGAGCGCGTCGTTCCACCACCCATGAGGATGCCGAGGAGAGGGAGAAGGCAGACCAACAGTGGCGCATGAACTTGCCCGGTTCGTTCGGCAATTCGAGTTTTCAGAGACGTACGTGACATCACGTGCCACCCAAAAGAAGGAAGGCCGAAATCGACCTTCAGCTCCTGACCTAGCACTTAAGCGGCACTAACCGAGTCCCTGTAGTTCTGATAGCGGTCACAAGCGCTAGAAATCGTTGCCCAAGCGCAAATTACGCCGACGATAATGACAGATTTTACAACGTCTTAACATGGATCCGGCATTTTCCTTACGCTGTCTTTACACCTGTGCGCCGCTTGCCGTTCTGAAAAAACACCAGCGCGCCTGCAAGGAAGCCACTGATCTCGGTCTAAATTACTCATTCGAGACACGACAAGCCAATCGCCCTGAGCGGTACGCTTGCATTTCAAGGTACGCGCCCAGGCCGCGAAAGGGATGCCGATCATGAAGTTGCACCGATGCGTTGTCTAAGACGTAGGGCTTGTATCGACGGGTTCCGACCGTTAGGTCGAGCCGTACCAACATGCGCATTACCATGACCTGCAGTTTAGGGGCGCAGCCCCATGACCCTGAGCAGAGTCTTCTGCAACTTCACTAGCTCATTCTGGCGCTCATGCTCTTCCTTTGTGCGGTCATTCAGCGCTTCCTTCAAAAGCGTTAAATTGCGCCGAAGCTCCAGTTGAGCCAGAACTAGGCGACTAAGAGCTGCCAGTGCCGAGCGTTGGTCGGGGCCGAGCTCACGCGGGGTCTGGTCGATCACGCAAATGGTGCCCAGGGCATAGCCCTCTTCGTTGATCAAAGGAGCCCCGGCGTAAAACCGGATGTTTGGCTCCGATAGAACGAGTGGATTATTTCGGAATCTTTCGTCTTTCAGTGTATCCGGTACAACGAAAACATCAGGTTGCTGAATGGCCGTAGCGCAAAAGGCGACTTCGCGAGGAGTTTCCGAAACGGAGAGCCCCAATTTCGACTTGAACCATTGCCGATCTTCATCAACAAGCGAGATCAGCGCAATCGGCGTTTTGCAGATGAAAGACGCCAGCAAAACCAGGTCATCGAAGGCCTGTTCAGGCTCGGTGTCGAGGATAGCGTATTTCTGAAGAGCCGCAACCCGGGCGGGTTCGTTCTCGATCGGGATGGGAGCCATAATGAATCTCCCGCAGGCCTGCTGCATTCTTGTGCGATTTCTCTTTTGGGGGCCCGTCCGCTAACAACGTACACCCTTTTACCGTCCATCGCAAAGCTCTGTTCCTGCTTCTTGGCCGTAGAGCCGCGGCGAGGTCCTTACTGTTACCGAAATGAACAACGTTTGACATTTCATCCGCTGTGAATAAAATACCGCACACTTCCACACGGTGCATCGGCTGCATTCGAATCCTCTGACCAATGGTTGACGCGGCTGGTTTCAGCAGCGGGTGGAAGTCGGATCCTCGGTTTCTGGCTGCAAGTCTTACGACTTAAGAACCATGCAAAGCAAGGAGAGAGTACAATGCGCCGGCCATTGTTCTTCATTGCTGTATTTTGTTTCGCTGCGGGTTTTGTGCGCGCACAGGA
>Ga0126378_10000770_pt1 | contig 23507 bp, 26 predicted proteins | sample PanSoiMetPlot_23_FD_92587 | JGI IMG/M metagenome (GOLD analysis project Ga0126378, IMG submission 92587) | Tropical forest soil microbial communities from Panama - MetaG Plot_23 | ecosystem: Environmental > Terrestrial > Soil > Tropical forest > Bulk soil | place: Panama | collected 2016-02-17
CGCGGCCGCAAAGCACAACCCGATCGCGACCGCCTCGCCGTGCCGCATCGAGTAGTTCTCCACCCGCTCGATGGCGTGTGCCAGCGTGTGCCCGTAGTTCAGCGTCTCGCGCAGCCCGGCCTCGCGCAGGTCCGCCGACACGACTACTGCCTTCATCGCGATCGACCGCTCGATCAGCTCCCGCTCATGCGGCCCGGCGGGCCGGGCTGCGGCTTCCGGATCTGACTCGATCAGATCGAGGATGACCGGGTCGGCGATGAATCCGGCCTTGATCACCTCGGCGAGCCCGCTCACGTACTCGGCCGGCGGCAGGCTGGTCAGCACGCTGGGATCGGCGAGCACGCCGGCGGGCGGCGAGAACGCGCCGACCAGGTTCTTGCCGTCTGCGGTGTTGATCGCTGTCTTGCCGCCGATCGCGGCGTCGATCATGCCGAGCAGGGTGGTCGGCACCAGCACGATCCGCACCCCGCGCAGCCACGTCGCCGCGACAAAGCCGGCCAGGTCGGTGACCGCTCCCCCGCCGATGCCGACGATCGCGTCGTCCCGGCCGACGCCGGCCTCGGCGAGCCGCCTCCACAGGCCCGCCGCGACGCCGATCTCCTTGGCCGCCTCCCCGTCCGGCACCGGCTCGGTCGCCACCGAGTAACCGGCCGCGGCGATCGACCGGCCTACCGCCGCCGCGATCGCTGAAAGGCCCGTGGCGTACACAACGACCACGTTCCGGGCCCTGGCGCCAATCAGCGACGGCAACTCGTCGAGCACGCCGGTGCCCACGACCGCCTCGTACGGGCGCTCCCCGCCGACCGCGATCCTGGTGGCGGTCACGGTACGGTGACGGCGGCCGCGATCTCGGCGGCGACGTCCTCGGGATCGCGACCGTCGGTGTCCACGGTCAGCCACGCCAGGCTGTCGTAGACCGCCAGCCGCTGGTCGAGCAGCGCCTTCAGCTGCGCCCGCGGGTTCGTGCCGATCAGCAGCGGCCTGGCCCGGTCGAGGCCGACGCGCTTCGCCAGCTCGGTGAAGCCGGTCTCCAGGTAGACGACCCGGTGGCCGGCGAGACGCTTCTGGGTCTGCTCATCCATCACCGCCCCGCCGCCGAGCCCGATCACGCCGTCGAGCGTATCCAGCGCGAGCGCGACCGCGTCGCGTTCCAGCCGCCGGAACTCTGGCTCGCCGTCGGTGATGAAAATGTCGCTGACCGGCTTGCCAGCCGCCGCCTCGACGACAGCGTCGGTATCGGTGAACCGGACTCCAAGGCGAGCGGCGAGGGCGGTCCCGACCGTTGTCTTGCCGGCGCCGGGCGGTCCGATCAGCACGACGGGACGGAACGGGGTCGTTTCCGTCTCGGCCGTCTGCCCGTCCGCGGTCAACGGATCGCCATCGCCTTCAGGTAAGCCTCGGCGTTGCGGGCAGTCTCGGTGACGCTGTCGCCGCCGAACTTCTCCAGCGTGGCATCGGCCAGGATCAGCGCTGTCATCGCCTCGGCGACGACTCCGGCGGCCGGCACCGCGGTCACGTCGCTGCGCTGGTTGATGGCCCTGGCCGGCTCGCCGGTCGCCACGTCCACGGTCGCGAGCGCGCGCGGCACCGTCGAGATCGGCTTCATCGCCACGCGCAGGCGGATCGGCTCCCCGGTGCTCATGCCGCCCTCGATGCCGCCGGCCCTATTGGTGAGGCGGTGGAGGCCGGCCGCTGAGTTCTCGATCTCGTCGTGCGCCGCCGAGCCGCGCCGGGACGCGGTGACGAAGCCGTCTCCGATCTCCACGCCCTTGATGGCGTGGATGCTCATGAGCGCGCCGGCCAGCCGGCCGTCGAGGCGGCGATCAGCGTGCACATAGCTGCCAAGCCCGGGCGGCAGCCCGTAGGCCAGGACCTCCACCACTCCGCCGAGAGTGTCGCCATCGCGGTGCGCCGCGTCGACCTCCGCCTGCATGGCCGCGCTGGCCGCGTGGTTCAGGCAGCGGACCGGGTCGTCATCGATCCGGGCGAGGTCCTGCGGACCTGGCGACTCGGTGTCCGGTGCCCGGGCCGCGCCGAGCGCGACCACATGACTGAGGATCTCGGCGCCCAGGACCTGACGCAGCATCCGCCTGGCGATCTCGCCGAGCGCGACGCGGGCCGCGGTCTCCCTGGCGCTGGCCCGTTCCAGCACTGCCCTGGCGTCCTCGTGGCTGTACTTCTGCATCCCCGCCAGGTCTGCGTGGCCCGGCCGCGGCCGGGTCAGCGGCGCGTTGCGTGCCTGTGCGGCCAGCACGTCAGGGTCGACCGGATCGGCCGCCATCACCGTTTCCCACTTCGGCCATTCGGTGTTGCCGATCCTGACCGCGACCGGGCCGCCGAGCGTGAGGCCGTGCCGGACCCCGCCGGTCAGCTCCACCTCGTCCTGCTCGAACTTCATCCGGGCCCCGCGGCCGTAGCCCGCCCGGCGCCGCGCCAGGGCGTGCGCGATGTCGGTGGTGGTGACCTCGATCCCGGCCGGCAGACCGTCGCATATGGCGACGAGGGCGGGACCGTGCGACTCCCCAGCCGTCAGCCAGCGCAGCATGCTGCCGATCCTGCCATGTCCCTCACCGGGACGCTCAGGTGGCCGTCTTCTCCCATACCGACACATGACTCGTGCTCGTGGCGGTGAACGGCTCCCGCTGCCAGCCGGCCCACCGCTCGCGGAGCCGCATGCCGGCGATCCGCGCCATGAGGTCGAACTCGGCCGGCCAGGCGTAGCGGAACGGCGTGAAGCCGTACCGCAGCCGACCGTCCGCCTCGGCGGTGTAGTGATGCGACGCCATAGCCTGCGTGACGACGTCATACTCGTCGAACCCCACGTGGGTGGGGGTCACGTCGAACGGCTGAAAGGTCTCGCCCGGCGGCAGCCGCTGCAGCTGGGGCACCATGACCTCGACCACGAAGCAGCCGCCAGGCTCCAGATGAGCCGCGGCGTTGCCGAAGCAGTCCACCTGAGAGTCCTGGCTGGTCAGGTTCATGATCGTGTTGAACACCAGGTAGACCAGCCGGAAGGTGCCGGGGACCCGCGTGGTCGCCATGTCGCCGATAGTCACCGGGACCTGCCCGGCGCCTGGCTTGGCTGTCAGCCGCCTGACCATCGCCTCCGAGAACTCGATGCCGTGCACCCGCACGCCGCGGCGGCTCAGCGGGAGGGCGATCCGGCCGGTGCCGACGGCAAATTCGAGCGCCGCACCATCTCCGGCCAGCGCTGCGAGGAAGTCCACAGCAGGGTCAATCGCCTCCGGCGAGAACATCCCGCCTTCGTCATCGTCGTCATAGGTCGCCGCGACTGGCTCATCAAAGTGGTTCTCCGGCACGCCGGTACTGTGCCAGGTCCCGCCGGGCGGCGGCCACCGATTTTGGCTCTCCCGCCGCCGTCACCGATGTGACACGATTGATGCTGGTTTCGGAACTCCACGGCGCAGATCGCGGGTGCCTGGTGACCACAGTGGGCCTGGCGAGCGACCCGAGCACGCTGCTGCCCGGCGAGACCGTACTGTGGGCTGGCGAGGGCGGCGGCTGCCCGCAGCAGCGCCCCGCCGACGGGAGGCGTCCGCAGCCGCGCGGCGACGTCGGTACTGGCATAACGAATAATGGCCGGCACCCCTGACTTTCCACCTATTACGCGCGCCCATACCATCACATATCGTCTGCGCGGGCGCGCCAAGTCGGTGGAAAGTGTTGCGCCACGAGCCTCGGCGGCACCACTATCCGCTCAGCTGGCGTCCAGCGTCGCGAAGAGGGTGTTGAGGCCCTCAGCCAGCAGCGGGTGTGTGAAGATCGCGCGGGCCATGTCGGTGTACGTGAGCTTGCCCAGCATGGCGACCTGGATGATCGTCATGATCTCGCCGCCCTCACTGCCGAGGACAGCGCAGCCCAGGATCTGCCCGCTGTGCGCGTCAACGACGGCCTTCATGAATCCTCGCGTCTCACCCGTCTCGATGGCCCGGACAACGGCGCTCATCGGGAGCTTCGCCACCTTGATCGCGCGTCCTTGCGCCCTGGCCTCACGCTCGGTCATGCCCACGCGCCCAAGCTGCGGGTCCATGAACACCGTGTAGGGGACGATGCGGTCTCGGGTAGTCGCCTTGTCGTGCCCGATGAGGTTGGCGTGCAGTACGCGGTAGTCGTCATAGGAGAGGTGGGTGAAAGCCGGGCCGCCCTTGATGTCTCCCATCGCGTAGACGCCGGGGGCACTGGTTTCCAGGAACTCGTTGACCTCGATGAAGCCGCGGTCGTTGAGAGCGATGCCGGCCGCCTCGGCGTTGAGCGCCTCGGTATTCGGGATCCGGCCGATGGCCGACAGCAGGTGGGAGCCTTCGAGCTGCTGCTCACCGTCCTGCGTGCGAACGATCAGCCGCAGGCGGCCATTTTCGGTCGGCTCAACCCGCAGCGGCGTCGAGGAGGTCAGGACCGTGACCCCGTCATCGCGCAAGATCGCCGCGACCTCGTTCCAGACGTCCTCGTCCTCGATCATCATCAGCCGCGGCCCGGTCTGGACGATGGTGACCTCGCTGCCGAACCGGCGGAACATTTGCCCGAACTCGAGTCCCACGTAGCCGCCGCCGAGGACGATCAGGTGGTCGGGAAGCTCGTCCAGTTCCATCACCGAGGTTGAGTCGAGCACCGGGACGTCGCCCGCGCCGCTGATCGCCAGCGGCCTCGGACGGGTGCCCGCATCGATGACAACGACCGGCGCGCTGATCTGCCGGGTGCCGCCGTCCGTCGAGGCGATCTCGATCGTCTGCGGCCCGGTGAAATGTGCCTCGCCTTTGATGAGGTCAAGCCCGTCCTGCGGCAGGCGGCTCGCGTAGTTCTGCCGTGCGCCGGAGACCATGGCCCGTTTGCGCTCGCGCACCGCTGCCATGTCGACCGATACCGGACCAACACGCACGCCAAAGTCAGGGCCGCGGCGCGCCTGATAGGCGAGCCGCGCACTGGCGACCAGCGTCTTGGTCGGGGTGCACCCCGAGTTCACGCAGACACCCCCGAGCTGATCACGCTCGACGAGCGCCACCTTCTGGCCCGCCTTCGCCAGCTCCGCTGGAAGGAACCGGCCGCCCTGACTGGTCCCGATGACGATTGCGTCGTAGTTGCTCTCGTCGGTCACAGCGTGATCGTTACCCTCCGGGATTGGCGAGGAAGCCTCGGATAGCTGCAGCGATGTCATCTGCATGCGTCTCGAGGGCGAAATGACCCGTGTCGAGCAGTCTCACTTCGGCACCGGGGATGTCGCGCTGAAAGGCTTCCGCTCCGCCCGGCAGGAAGAACGGGTCGTTGCGCCCCCAGATGGCCAGCAAGGGTGGCTGGCGAGTCCTGAAGTAGTTCTGGAATTCGGGATAGAGCTGGATGTTGCTGGCATAGTCGAGAAACAGATCCAGCTGAATCTCGTCCGCGCCGGGCCGGGCCAGGTACTGGTTGTCGAGCAGGTAGCCGTCGGGGCCCACCAGGGATGGGTCGGTGACTCCCTGCGTGTACTGCCACACCGTCGTTTCCGGCCGAACCATCGTGCGGATCGCGTCGCGGTTGGCCTGCGTGGGTTCCCGCCAGTACGCCCGGATCGGGTCCCAGCCGTCGCTGAGGCCCTCCTCGTAGGCATTCCCGTTCTGCGTGATGATCGCCGTGATGCGCTCCGGCCGCCGCAGTGCCAGCCGAAAACCTGTTGGGGCACCGTAATCGAAGACGTAGAGCGCGTAGCGGTCAAAGCCGACCGCGTCGGTAAAGCCTTCAAGGACGTCGGTCAAGGCCTCGAAGGTGTAAGTAAACGTGTCGCGGCTCGGCATATCGGACTGCCCGAAGCTGATGAGGTCGGGCGCGACGACATGGAAGCGGTCATCGAGGAGCGGGATTAGGTTCCGGAACATGTGGCTGGCGCTTGGGTACCCGTGCAGGAGCAGCAGCTTCTGGGCGTCCGGGGGACCCGCCTCGCGGTAGAACACATTCAGGCCGTTCACATCGACGCTGCGGTACTTAATCGCTGTCATCGTCTGACCTCCCACTGTGCGCTGGCTCAGCTCACAGCGGCGGTGCCGGTGTGAACGTGGCGGGCAGCGGAGTTCCGACCTCAGGCGACTCAACTTCGACGATGTCGTCCCGCATGGGTGCAAGGTCGCTCAGCAGCTCGTTCTGCTCGGCTTTCCCGACGTTAAAGTCGTCCAGGGTCGCGACGAAGTCCTCCACGAACGCGTCGAACTCGCCGGCGGTCACCCCCATGTTGGTGTGCGACTGCTTCATGCTGAGGCCCGAGTACCTGCACGGTCCGCCGCTGTCCTGACATAGCTGGTCGACGAACTCTTTGGTCAGTCGCTCGAAATTCGTCCGGGCGAACTTCTGGTTGATGCGGTCGTCCTTGCCGGCCCGCTGCTCGAAGGCCTGGGCTACGGCCCTGATCCCGTCAGTGCCGCCGAGACGCTCGTACAGAGATGCTGGCAACGCTTCCACCCCCGTGGTGTCGGTATAAGCGATCTTGGCCAGACCGGATCGGCTGACCGTGGCGCGCTAGTCGCGTGGCACCCCATGAGTATCACCGCCGGCAGCGCGGCCCACACGCTCCGCCGCGAGCGCCGCGAGCTATTCAGCCGCTAGCGTTAATCCGTGGCCAGACAGGTAATCAAGCTCGGCTCCAGCTCCATCGCGAGCCGGGGCGGGCTCGCCCTCGACGTCATCGCGGGCCTGGTCAGCCAGATCGCCGCGGCGCAGCGGGCTGGACACGAGATCATCCTGGTGACCTCGGGTGCGGCGCGACTCGGCCGGCAACTGCTCGCCTTCGAGGGTCCGACAGCCGGTGCCGGCCAGGCGCTCCAGGCGCTGGTCAGCTCTGTGCGCTCGGCCGTGCAGAGTGCCGACTACCAGCAGCTCGCCGAGACGCTGAGCCTGTACGTGACGCCGTCAGCCGGACCGCAGGCTGTCGACACCGCGCTGCCGTCAGCGGTAGGGCAGCCCGCGCTGATGGCCCTCTACCGGCAGCTCGCGGCGGCGGTCGGCGTGGAGGTGTGCCAGATCCTGGTGTCGCGCAGCGACCTTGACTCGCCGCGGGCCATGGCCGACCTCGGCCGGCTGCTCAGGGACGCGACCGCCCGCGGCCTGCTGCCGATCGTCAACGGCAATGACGCGACCGACCCGCTCTCGGCGCTGGATAACGACCAGGTCGCCGTTGCCGTCGCGGTGGCCGCTGAGGCGTCCCGGCTGCTGTTCCTGACCGATGTCCGGGCCGCCTACCGCGATGCCGAGCTCAGCGAGCGGATTGCCCGGCTAACCCCGGCGCAGGCCCGCGCGGTGCGGGTGAGGGTCACGGCGGGCGGCAGCGGCCGCGGGGGCATGGGCTCCAAGCTGACCGCGGCGGCGCGCGCCGCCTGCTGCGGCATCGAGTGCGTCATCGGCTCGGCGAACGAGGCCGACGTCGTCGCTCGCAGCCTGAACCCGCGGGCCCGGATGGGGACGGTCGTGCGGGCGGCCGGGTCGCAGCTTGAGCCCGGCAAACGGTGGATCGGCGGCATCGCGTACTCCGCCGGCTCTGTCCACGTGAACAGGGAAGCCGAGGAGAGCCTGCGCACCGGCAGCACGCTGTTCCTGTCCGGTGTGAAGCGCGTAGACGGCGACTTCCCGGCCGGAGCAGTCGTCGAGCTGCTCGACGTCCGGCACCCCGAGCGGCTGCTCGGTCGCGGCTCGGTGGCGCTGCCTTCGACCATCCTGCGGCTACTGCGTGCGCTGGCGCCGCAGGAGGTGGCCTGCGTGCTCTCGATCCTCTTCCGGCTCCGGCATGCGGACCCTGTGCCTGCGCACACGACGCTGCTCGACCCTGATGTGTACAAGGACTGCCAGGAACTAGCGTCCGGCACCTCCCGCGCCAGCCAGGAGGCTCTCGCGCAGCTCGCGGCCCTGTCAGCCGACCGCGTCACCGAGCTGGCTGACTCGCTGCTGCTCGCTCAGCCCCACCTCGCCACGACGTTCCTGCTCGACAAGGGATTCCTGCAAGGTCAGGTGCCCGCGAACGCGGCCGCCCGCCGCGTCGTCCGCAGCATCCACGCGGTCCACCGCGAGTCGCTGGTCGTCTACCCGGCCTGACGGGGCCCTGCTCCGCCGGCGAGCGCCGTTCCGGCCGGCACCACGACGTACTGGCGCAGGTGCAGATCGCGGAACGTCACCGGTCCGCGCGGGCCAGGCACGACGTCGATGTTGATGCCGGTCTCCGGCACCGACAGCAGCTTGAACCCGTCGAGCAGGCGTGGCGTTGAATTCCAGAACGCACCCGTTCCGGAATACGTCTCGAGGAATCGCGTCGCCGCCCTCTCGTCCGCCGTGACGATCGAGGCGGCGAGCCCCGAGGTTTCCCGGTTCGCGATCCTGGCGGCGTCCTCCGCACCGTCGGCAGGCGCCATCGTGATGGTGGCCTCCGCGCCCGCGTCCAGTGCCCACTCGTGACCCAGCGGGTGCTGGTGCGGGGGCAGCGACACGGCGATGCCCAGCTCGCCCGCCAGGGCGATGATCTGCGGCGCTATTTCGTCCCACCGGGCTCGCTGCACGAGCAGGAGGTTGAGCCGGTTGCACACGCCGAGCCGGTCCAGGCTGTTTTCGATGAGACGCCGGGCGAGCCCGAGATCGGCGGACTCGTCGATGTAGATGACCGCCCCGCCATCGGCGTGCGCCAGCGTGCGCACGCCGTGCAGCGCCGCCTCGTGCGCCAGCGCCCGGGTGCTGTCGCCGCTCCCGCGGAGAATGACGAGCGGGATCAACCGCGGCTGCCGGACGAGCGCGAAGGCAACCTCATGGCCGGGAACGCGCAGTAGCTGGATCGCGGCCGGGTCGAGGCCAGCGGCCGCCATGGCCGGCCCGACGACCTCGTCAACGAGCACAGCCGCCGAGGCGATCGCGCTCGAGCCGGTGCGCAGCACGCCCGCGTTGCGGGACTTGATGAGCTGCGACGCGACGTCAACCGCCACGTTGGGCCTGGCCTCGAAGTTCGCGCCGATGACCCCGACGGGCCTGCGCCATTCCTGCAGCTCCAGCTCGTCCGGCAGGTCGCGCACCACCAGGGCAGCCGGGGGCACGGGAATGTCGGCGAGGGCGTTCAGCTGGCTTGCCATCGCGTCGACCCGGTGCTCGTTCAGGGTGAGCCGGTCCACGAAGGCCTCGGCCAGGCCGTCCTTGCGGGCTGCCCGCACGTCGTCGGCGTTGGCGGCCAGCACGGTCGCCGCGCGTTCGATGAGCCTGCGCGCGATGAGCCGCAGGGCTTCGTCGAGGCCGTCAGCCGGCCCATCCCGGAGCGACGCAGCCGCGCTACGGGCAGCCTGACCAGCAGCCTCGACCGCTGCGGCTGCTTCCGCGGCGATCAGCCCGGCAGAAGGCAAGTCGGTGCGCATGCCCCGAGCATAGGGTGGCGTGCGTGAATACGGACGCGCAGCTTCGGTTCGGACTGGTCGGGACGGGGTACTGGGCGCGGGTCGCGCACGCCCGTGCACTGGCGAGCACACCGGGGATCGCACTCACCGCCATCTGGGGCCGTAACACCGAGGCTGCTACGGCGCTCGCCGCCGACTTCGGCGCGACGGCGGAACCCGATTTCGATGCCTTCCTCGCGCGGGTCGACGCCGTCAGCTTCTCGGTGCCGCCCGACGTACAGAACCAGCTCGCCATCAGGGCCGCCGCCGCCGGTAAGCACCTCCTGCTCGAAAAGCCGGTAGCCCTCGATGCGGCGGCAGCCGACGCGCTGGCCGCGGCCGCCGAATCCGCCGGAGTGGCGTCGGTTGTGTTCTTCACCGCCCGATTCCAGCCGGCCATCCGGGCGTGGCTCGCGCAGGTGACCGAGGCGGGCGGGTGGGCTGGTGGCAGCGCGATGTGGCTCGCGTCGGTCTATTCGCCGTCAAGCCCGTTTAATACCCCGTGGCGCCGGGAGAAGGGTGGCCTGTGGGACATCGGCCCGCACGCAATATCCATGCTCTGGGCGATCCTGGGACCGGTAACGGACGTCACGGCTGATGCGGGGCGCGGCGACCTGACCTACCTGGTCCTGCACCACGAGGGAGGGGCGACCAGCACCGCGACCCTCACGCTCGGCGCCCCCGAGCCTGCCGACGGCTTCTGGCTGGAAGTCTGGGGCGACCACGGCAGGCAGTCGATGCCGAATCTGGCCGACGACCCGGTTGCGGCGCTCCGGACCGCCGCGACCGAGCTGGCAGCTCAGGCGCGCGCCGGGCTGACCAGTCATCCGGTGGACGTCCGGTTCGGCCGGGACGTCACCCATGTACTCGCCGCCGCGCAGCGAGAACTCGATGCCCGGCGGGTACAACACTGAGCGTTGCCCTAGATCCGTGAGGAGGACCCGATGTCATCCCGACTCAATCCGTACCTCAACTTCAATGGGAACGCTCGCGATGCGATGCAGTTCTACGCCAACGTCTTCGGCGGCGATCTGAGCATGAGCACCTTCGGCGACATGGGCGCCGACGGCCCGGACGCCAACCGGATCATGCACGCCCAGCTGCAGACGAAGGACGGCTACACGATCATGGGCGCCGACGTGCCCAGCACCATGGCCTTCGAGCCGATGGCCGGCGCATCCGTGAGCCTCAGCGGCGGCGAGGCCGAATCCTCCAGGCTGCACGGCTACTGGGACAAGCTGTCCAGTGGTGGCACCACCACGATGCCGCTGGCCAAGCAGTCCTGGGGCGATGAGTTCGGCATGTGCACGGACAAATTCGGCGTGCCGTGGATGGTCGACATCGGGCCGACAGCTGGCTAACTTCGCTTTTTCCGACCCTGGCCGGGAGCCTGCATAGCGCTCCTGGCCTGGGCCAGCCGATGCTCGGCGGCGGCCACCTCGCGTTCTGCCTGGCCGCGCCGCCGCCGGGCCTCCCGTTCGTCGCCGGCGAGCCTTGAGTCCTCGTCTCGTGCCTGAGCGAGTTCGCGCTCCAGATGACTGATCCTGCGGCGCTGAAACTGCCGTTGCTGGTCGAGCGCCGCCAGGTCGCGGTCGATCGAGGCCACTGCATCGGCGGCAGTCTCGGCCGCGGCCTCGACCTCCGCCAGCGCTTCAGCGGTCCGGTCGGCAGCCTCGCCTTTCGCTGACTCCGACGGCGCCGCGGCGGTGGCAGGGCCGCCGGCCTTGCCGCGTCTGGTCGGCGCTCCACCGCCGGGTGACGGAACCTGAGCGAGCGCGGCGGTCAGATCGACCTCGCCGAGCCCTGCGTAGGCGAGCGCCTTCGTCAGCCGACCCGCCCGGACCGCGTCCCTCGCGTCCTGGTCTGCCAGTGCGGCCTCGAGTGTCGCCCTGACCTCCTCCAGGACAGCAGCGCTCGCCGCCTGGCCAGCTTCCCCGGCGAGCCCGGCAGCCACCGGCAGCAGGTCACTGACGACCTGCCTGCGCTGCCCGGACAACTCCCGCAGTCGGTCTCCGTCGAGCGTCCGCTGGGCCTCCTGCAGCTCCGCGCCCACCTTGAAAAGCCGGCCGAGCTGGCCTGGCGCGCCCCGGCTGAGCTGATTCACCAGCCAGGCACTGGTCGTCGGCCGGGCGAGCTTCTTGATGGCCGCGGCGTCCTCGCCCCGGCCAGCTGCCTTCGCCGCACGCGCTCGTTCGTCACGCGCCGTGATGAAATCCCCCGGTGGCAGCCCGTACAGCTCGTCTGCCACCTCGGCCAGGGTGCTTGCCTGCACAATTCATGATCGTAACGCGCCGCCGTGGCGCTGGCCGCTAGCCGGAGACTCAGCCAGGGCGGCGGATGACCGCTACGGCCGACCGGACCCGGTCGACCAGCTGCTCCTGAACTGCCTGGACGACCCTGGTCACGACCTCGTCCGGCACCTGCGCGGTCACTCCTGGCGGTGGCGCCAGCTCCAGGGTGAACTCAGCGCCTAGGGCCGGCTCGCTGAGCCTGACCCGGATACCGGGCGCCACCTGCCCGGCCGCCGCCGCGACCAGCTGCCACACGTCCGGGTCCTCATGCATCCAGGGCACCGGGCCACCCTCGGCAAGCGCTGCCAGCCGAGCTCCGTCGACGGCGAGCGGCACCGGCCCGGCGACGTCGACGACGACGGCACAGGACTCCGCGGCGGCCGACTGGAATACTGCCGCGGCGGGCACCGGCACGGGCCTCGCGGCAGGCTGCCACCGGCGGACCGCGTCAGCGCAGGTGAACGCCACCAGCGCGCGGCGTCCGTCCCGGCCTACCAGGGCGGGGGTTGCCATCTCGCTCAGTTTCTCCCCCGAGAGAAGGGGAACGGGGCCGCCCGGCCCGGTCCCGCCGCCATCGGCTGCGGCCTCCTCCGGTGTGGCGTCCTCGGCGGGCATCGCCACGACGGGCACGAGCAGGCGGCTGTCAGCGAGCGCTGCCAGCACCGCGTGCTCGCGGCCCGTACCGCCGGCGTACGCCGCCATGGCCGCTGCCACCACAGGACTGGCGTCACCGGCATCGTCCCGGAAGCTTGTGTCGCCGGCGCGGAGGTCGATCACCGGCCCACTGTATGCGCCAGGACCGCGGGTAAGCGGTGCGGCGGTCGTCCAGGACATGCCGGGTTAGGCCAGATCAGCGCCTGTTTCGCGATAAAGTCGCAGTGAATGGCCGGTAAGTCTTAGGGGAGAGCGTGAGCCAGGCTGGACCCGGCGCGCGGGTCGTTGAGCCTGGCACGCTGATGCAGAAGCCGATCCCGCCACGCATGGTCGAGCCGTATCTCGCCGGCCGCCGGTCGGTCATCTCCGGCTTCGTCTACCGGGCCGCCGACAGTCACGAAGCCCGGCCGCGCGACCTGTATCGCCTGTTCGGCCTCGACTACGCGGGATCGGAATTCAGCCCGGACCCGGATGAGATCTACGTGCTGCGGTGGCGGGCGGTCAGCTCTCAGCCGTACCAGGTCCCCTTCTCGGCCGAACGCGGTGGCGGCGGCTGGGCGATGAAGCTCCCGTTCAGAGGGGCTGGGTCCGGCCGCAGTCGGGACCACAGCGTGCCAGAGTTCTTCACCGATCCGATACCGCTTCCGGTGGGCGCGGAGATTCACCGGATTGGCCCCGACATGACAGACTTCATAGCGCGTTACGACGGCCAGGTGTGGCTCCGCCCGGCAGAAGGGCCAGAACTGTGCGTTACCGGCTGATGGCGGCGTACGACGGATCCCCGTTCGAGGCAGGGATCGGGCCGACCGCGGACGACATCGTCCTTTTCGCGGCCTGCCCGCCCCCTGAGGAGCTCGGCTTCGAGCCGGCCACCGGTCACTGGCGCAAGCAGGTGCGCTTCGCCGACGTCCAGGCCCTCTGGGAGTCCAGGCCGGTCGGCGTGTTCCGCGGCGAGCGCTGCCTCGTGCTGGACGACCTCGGCGACCGCCTGCACATCGGGTATCTCGGCCACGATGGCCCGGCCGCCGAGCGGCTCGGCTACTGGCAGGTCGATCGCGGCGTGTTCGAGCTGATCGCGCCGCGGAGCGAGGTGACAGACGTCCTGGAGGAGCGGCTCGACGTGCCGGGTCCGGCCATCGCGGCCACGGGCGCCGAGCAGTCGTCCGGGCCGCCAGAGTCACTGGTGGCCGCCGCGCCAGAGGCCGGCTATCTCCCGGCGCCCGATGACCGGACGGGTGTGGCCCTGCCCGCTCCGCCCGCGACACCCCTCCCGCTGGAAGCCCAGGCGCTGCGCGCGGCGTCGGCAGCCGCCGGACCGGCGGCCGCACCCCCAGCGCCGGAGCCAGCGCCGGGCTGGCAGCAGTCCAGGCACCACCGCGCCGCCCGGCGAAGGATGGACACCGAGCGGCTGTTCACCGAGCTCGCCAGTCTGGCCGGGATTCCGGCCAGCTCCTATGCCGTGGGCGAGGAGGTCGATGGCGCAATGTGCCTGCTGGAGACCGAAAACGGCTTCGAGGTGTTCCTGGCCGCTGGCGGCGCACGGCACGAGCTGCAGACCTTCGCGACCGAGGAATCCGCGTGCTTCTACCTCTTCGGCGTGCTCGCCGCGGAAGAGGTCCGGACGGGCGCGCTCGCCCGCGCTCAAGACCCCGTCCAGGGCTGGCACTCCCAGACGGCCTAGCAGTAAACATGGTGTGTCGGTGTTCGGAAACTTCGCACCACTGGACAGCCTCGACAGCTAGGGTGCATAGAGCCGGCGGGGCTGAAGGTCCCCCGCTCCCCAAGCAGCCCCGCCGGCATCCTGGGGCACTATTGACCCATGGCAGGATCGACGCTCCCGCTCACCGGCGCGCAGTACGACATCTCGGCGGGCGAGTACCAGGCCACCATCACTGAGCTCGGTGCGGGGCTCCGCCAGCTCAGCCGCCGGGGCCAGCAGGTCATCACCAGCTACGGTGTGGATGAGATGCCGCCATCGTCGTCCGGCGAGCTGCTCGCTCCCTGGCCGAATCGGGTCGACGGCGGCCGGTACAGCCTCGATGGCAGCAGCCACCAGCTCGACTTGTCCGAGCCGGCTCGCGGCAACGCCATCCACGGCCTGAGCCGCTGGGCTAGCTGGCGGGTCAGCGCCCACGAGACCGACGCCGTTGAGCTCACCCTTGATCTGCTCGGGCACGCCGGCTACCCCTTCCGGCTGGAACTGCGGGCCGGCTTCCGGCTGACCGCTGAGAAAGGGCTTCAGGTCACGGTGGCTGCGCGGAACACCGGTAGCCGGCCTGCACCGTTCGGCACCGGTTCGCACCCGTACCTGCGGGCCGGTCTCGGCAGCGTCGACAGCTGGCAGCTCGAGCTGCCCGCTGCCCGCTGGCAGCCCGCGGACGACCGGGGCATCCCGGCGGGCCCCCCGCGCGACGTCGCTGGGTCTGACTACGACTTCCGGACCCGCCGCGTCATCGGGGCAGCCATGCTCGACCACGCATTCACCGGGTTGGAGACCGGCACCGACGGCCGCGCCCGGACGCGGCTGACAGGGCCTGACGCGGACCTTACGCTGTGGGCCGGACCGGGCTACGGCTGGCTTCAGGTCTTCACGGGCGACACTCTGGGACCGGACACTCGGCGCCGCGCGGTCGCGATCGAGCCGATGACCTGCCCGCCGAACGCGTTCGTGACCGGCACCGACCTGCTGATTATCGAACCGGGTGAGAGCACCGCGCATCAGTGGGGCATCGAGGCCACGGTCACGTAGCGAACAGCCGCTCGACCCTGGCCAGGTCTTCCGGCGAGTCGATGTCGTCGGGCCGTCCGGTGTCGGCGCACTCGACGAGGGTCACCAGGTCGGGATGCTTGCGCAGGAACGGGCGTGCTCCCACGTCGCCAGACGCCAGGGCGACGACTTCCGGCCAGTGCTCGCGGCCGAGGAGAACGGGATTACGCGGTTGCCCCTCGTAGCAGGCCACCGCGACGCTCGCGCCGGCCTGATGGGCGGCGATCAGCCGACGTACGGACTCGGCGCCGACCAGCGGCTGGTCCGCCAGCGCCACCACGGCCGCATCGCAGCCCTCCGGCGCGACGGCAAGCCCGGCCGCCAGCGACGAGCCCATGCCCGTCGGCCAGTCCGGGTTGTGCACGCAGATCACGTCACCGGGCCGGTCGGCCAGCTCGGCCGCCCCCGTGACGACGACAATCGGGTCGGCTCCCCCGGCGCGCAGGAGCGCGATTCCGCGGGCAGCCAGTGACTGACCGGCCAGCACGACGAGGGCCTTGGGCTGCCCGAGCCTGCTCCCGCTGCCGGCGGCAAGCAGCAGACCGGCCACGTTCCCCGGCATGGTCAGGCGGTCTGCTCGTCCAGCTGATGCGCCTCACGGTCACCCGGCAGCTGACCGTGATGAATCCGGCCGGCCGTCTCGGTCAGCGGCTGCCCGCTGCCGCCCCACCGGAGCTGGATCAGCTCAGCGGCGATGGCGATGGCCGTTTCCTCTGGCGTACGGGCGCCGAGATCCAGTCCGATCGGCGAACGCAGCCTGACCAGCTCGGCCTCGGTCAGGCCGACCTCGCGCAGCCGAGCCAGCCGGTCATCGTGGGTGCGGCGGCTGCCCATGGCGCCGATGTAGGCAGCCGGCCGGCGCAGCGCCACCTCCAGCAGCGGCACGTCGAACTTCGGGTCGTGCGTCAGGACGCAGATGACGGTCCGCTCATCAGTGCTGACACCGGACAGGAACCGGTGCGGCCAGTCGGTGATGACCTCGTCGGCGTCCGGGAACCGCGACTTGGTGGCGAACACCGGCCGCGCGTCGCAGACCGTCACGTGATAGCCGAGGAATTTGCCGGTCCTCGCGACCGCGGCGGCGAAGTCAATCGCGCCGAACACGAGCATCCGCGGGGCCGGCGCGAATGACTGGACAAACACGGCCAGGTCATCGAGCCGGCGTTCGCCGTGTGCGCCGTACCGGCGCACCGCGGTGACGCCCTGGGCCAGCATGCCGCGAGCGTCGTCGTCGACCGCCTGGTCGAGCCGTTCCCCGGCGCCGAGCGTGCCCTCGGCGCGATCGTCCTGCCAGATAATCCGCCGGGCGCCGAGGAGGCCGGGGCCCTCGATCACGGTGGCCACCGCGACCGGCGTGCCAGCACGGACGGCGTCAGCGATCTCGCCCAGCGCGCTGAATCCCTGCCGGCTGGCCGGCTCGACGAAGATGTCGATGATCCCGCCGCAGGTAAGCCCGACCGCGAACGCGTCGTCGTCACTGACGCCATAGCGCTGGAGCACAGGGATCCCGGACTTGATGACCTCGTTCGCCAGCTCGTAGACGGCGCCCTCGACGCACCCGCCGGACACACTGCCGACGGCCTGGCCGCTTTCCGAGACGGCCATCGCGGCGCCCGGCTCGCGCGGCGCGCTGCTGAACGTCCGCACTACCGTGGCAAGGCCGAAAGTCTCTTCCGCGTCCCACCACGTAATGATCGGATCAAGGATGTCGCGCACACCATCACCTCAGCGGCAACAACTGCAGGGCGGGCATGTCTATGCCCGGTGGCCAGCCACTTGCGGCGGCCGGCTGTGATGTGAACCGCACACCCAGGCGCTTAACGGGCAGCTCCCACTAAGATAAGGTTAGGCTACCCTAAGTCAAGGAGTCCGATTCTTGCTGGCCACGCTGGTTATCTTCCTCCGCGAGGGGGTCGAGGCAAGCATGATCATCGCGATCTTGCTGGCCTACCTGAATCGCACCGGGCGACGTGACCACTTCCGCGATGTCTTCGCCGGAGTAGGGGCGGCTCTCCTGCTGGCTACGGCCGGCGGCGTGCTGGCGTACGAGACGATCCGCAGCTACGACGGATCGCGAGTTCAGACGATATTCGAGACAGCCACCTACCTCCTGGCCGTCGGCGTCCTGACGTACATGACGTTCTGGATGCGGAGGCACGCTCGGTCGATTTCGAGTGAGCTGCGGGCACGAACCGACGCAGCCCTGGACAGCCGGGCCCGCCGGGGGCTGGGCCTGCTTGCGTTCCAGGCCGTATGCCGGGAGGGCCTCGAGACTGTCATCTTCACGCTCGCCATCGTTTTCTCGGCGTCGGCCGCCGGCGCTCTGGGCGGTGCACTCATCGGCCTGGCTTGCTCGCTCTTCATCGCCTTCATGATCTATAAAGCAGGCCACAAGATCAATCTCGGCCGGTTCTTCACGATCATTGGCGTGCTGCTGATGGTCTTCGCCGCGGGACTGCTGGCTGACTCCATCCAGAACCTGCAGGAACTCGGCTGGCTCCCGGTCCTGAGCACCCCGCTCTGGCACTCGGCCCACCTGCTGTCGGAAGACAGTGCCTTCGGCGATGTGCTGCACTCCTTCTTCGGCTACAGCGATGCGCCCACGCCGTTGCAGCTTGTCGGCTACGTCGGCTACCTGGCCATTGCGGTCGCCATCTACCTGGGAGTGCGGGCCAAGCTCACTGCTCGCAGCACGCGTAGCTAGCCAGCATGGCAAGCGGCCTGGGCGCACGGTAGCCTGAGCGCGCCTCTCCCCGCATCCCTGATGCAGTAAAGGACGTGCCCATGGCAGCCACTCTCCAGGAGATCCTGCTCGCGCCAGACAACCAGCCTCAGGTGATCGCGGACAGCTTGACGCTGATCGACGCCGAACTGGCCGACAAGTCAGGGATCTCGGGGAACGCCCTGAAGCTGGCCTACAAGACGGTGAGCAGCTTCGCCTCGGGCTATGTGCGGCAGATGGTGGCGGAGATATTGCCCCACGCCGCCGACAGGCTGCAGCCGTACTGGACGGATTTCAGGGCTAGCGGCGGCGCGGAGTTCGGCGACTACCTCGCCAAGCGCGGCGACGAGGTAGCGGAGTCTCTGCTGACGATTACCGACACCTGGGCGGAGGAGTCCGACAAGGCCATCGTCGTCAAGGCGTATCGCGCTGTGCGGGGAGGCGCGGCCAAGCACGTCGAGGCAGCGCTCCCGCGCGTCGGCGACCTGGTGCTGAAGTACGCCGGCTAGCTGTTGCTGTACACCCTGGTCGGCGTGACGAGCACGGCTGCGCGCCGTTCGCGCTCCATGACGCGGTCGTATTCATCCCAGTCCTCGTGCGTGCCGCCGGCGGCGGCAAAGACTTCCCGCCGCAGCAGGCGCAGTCGCTCGGCGTCGACACCTGGCGCCGGGTCATCGGGCCCGATAATCCGTGCCGTGCCTTCGATGGTCGCCCACTGCCAGCCCGCCCGGAACGTAACGGTGACCTGTGGCCGCGCCCGCAGATGGCCGAGCTTGGCCTTGCCGTAGGTCACGAAGCCCGCGACCTGAAGCCCGGACTGCGGGTCCGCCAGCACGCCGGCGTTGACGACGGAGGACTGGATGGTGCCGTCGGCGCGAAGCGTCGAGACGACGGCCAGGTACTTGTCGTGGCTGCCGATCTCGGCAGCCTCAGCGAGCGTCATCATGGTTGCAATCCTGCCGCATGGCGACGGCTCAGCGGACTCGCGACGTCACCCGTTCGGGGCTGCCGGAAACGGCGACTAACCGGTTTTTGACACAATTGCCCGGTGACGATCTCGATCGACGAACTCGAGCAGGCCGCCGCGCCCGGCTGGCGGGCGGCCGAGGAGGACAGGCTCGGCGACTGGCTGCTCCGCGCGGCGAGCGGATTCAGTGGCCGGGCGAACAGCGCCCTGGCCGTCGGCGACCCTGGCCGGCCACCGAGGGAGGCGATCGACGCGGTACGCACCTGGTACTCCGCTCGCGGCCTGCCGGCGATGATCGCGGTTCCTTACCCGACCGGGCGGCCGGGTAACAGCGCCCTTGACCGGCTGCTGGCCGGGCTCGGCTGGACCATCCGCGCAGATGCTGCGACCGTGATGACGGCCGCACCCACGGAGGTCGCCGCCCGAGCTGGCCGTGGGCACGTCGCCGTGGACCTCGAATCGGAGCCGGACCAGGCGTGGCTTGCCCGCTATCACTACCGCGGCCAGGAGCTGCCAAAAGTCGCCGTGGAACTGCTGACGTCGGCACCGTGGCAGGCGTTTGCCGCAGTGCGCTCGGACGGCGACACGATCGCCATCGGCCGCGTGGCGGGCAGCGGCGAGTGGGCTGGCCTGACCGCCATCGAGGTCGCCATGCAGCACCGGCGTCGCGGTCTCGGCGGCACCGTCACCCGGGCGCTGGCAGCCAGCGCAGTCGCTCGCGGCGCCACCGGTCTCTACCTTCAGGTGGCCGACGACAACCACGCCGCCCGCGCGCTCTATCGCCAGCTCGGATTCGCCGACCATCACGGCTACCACTACCGCATCGCCCCTGACTGATGCCCGAAATGCGCTGGCCACTGGCCGCGCCCAGCGGTGAGAATTGGACGATGCAGCAGCTGTCGCGTCAGGACCTGGAAGCAAGCCTCGGCCATATCCGCCACTCCCCGCACGAGCGCGGCGTCGTTGTCCTCGTGGTCCGGCGCCCGGCGGTCGGTAAGCGTGAGCTTCCGGGCGAGGCGATGCTCGACCCGGCGGCGGGGCTCGTCGGAGACAACTGGCTCGCGCGCGGCAGCGGCAGCACGGCGGATGGATCGGCAGATCCGCACCGCCAGGTGACAGTGATGAACGCCCGGGTAGCGAAGCTGGTCGCGGGCGGGGCGGACAGGATGCCGCTGGCGGGCGATCAGCTCTACGTCGATTTCGACATCAGCGTGGACAACCTGCCAGCTGGCAGCCTGCTGGATGTGGGCGAAGCCGTCCTCGAGGTCAGCGAAGCCCCGCATCTCGGCTGCGCGAAGTTCGTCGAGCGGTTCGGCGCCGACGCCATGCGCTTCGTCAATTCCCGCGTCGGCCGGCAACTGCGGCTGCGCGGGATGAACACCAGGGTGGTTCAGCCGGGCATCGTCCGGCCCGGCGATGTGGTGGGTACGAGCCGCCTCGCCGCAACCCACCCGTGAGCCCGCGCGGGCCCGTACCCCTGGTTACCCCCGTAGGGATCTCAGCACTACCGCAGTCTCCAGCGCGGCGGCCGTGGCGTCCCACCCTTTGTCCTCGCTGCTGCCCTCCGCGCCGCTGCGATCCCTGGCCTGCTGGAAGGTGTCACAGGTGAGGACGCCGTTGCCGACCGGCTTCCCCGCGTCGAGGGCCACCCTCGTCAGGCCGTACGTCACTGCGTCGCAGACATAGTCGAAGTGCGGCGTGCCGCCGCGGATGACCGCACCGAGGCAGACCACGGCGTCATGCCGCCGGGCCAGCTCGGCCGCGACCACCGGCAGCTCGACTGCGCCGGGTACGCGCACGATCAGCGGCTCGCTAGCCCCGCTGGCCCGCACCGCAGCCACAGCGCGTGCCAGCAGCTGATCGGTTACCTCGGCGTGCCACCGCGTCGCCGCGATAGCGACTGTCAGCCCGGTCGCGTCGACGAGCTGCTTGTCCGGACGGCCCTCGCCGCTCACCGCGAGCCCGCGGCGGCCTGGGCGGCCGACGCGGCCTGCGCAGGCGGGGCAGCCGGCTCGGCGGGGGCCGGGCCCGAGCTGACCTTGCCGATGTTGGGCAGGCCGTCGATCTGATGGCCGAGCCGGTCCCGCTTGGCGGTGAGGTACCGGAGATTATGCGCCGTCGGCAGCGAGGGCAGCCCGACTCGCCCGGTCACGCGCAGACCGAAGCCGGCCAGGCCGTCGACCTTCGCCGGGTTGTTCGTCAGCAGCCGCAGCGCCGAGACACCGAGGTCGGTGAGCATCTGCCCGCCGGTCGAGTACTCGCGCGCGTCAACGGGCAGCCCGAGCTCGGTGTTGGCGTCAACCGTGTCGGCGCCGCCGTCCTGCAGCTGATAGGCACGCAGCTTCGAGAGCAGCCCGATGCCACGGCCTTCATGCCCGCGCAGATAGAGCACGACGCCGCGGCCCTCGGCCGCGATCGCTGCCATCGCCGCTTCGAGCTGCGTACCGCAGTCGCACCGGTGCGACCCGAACACGTCGCCGGTCAGGCACTCCGAGTGCATGCGCACCAGGACATCGGGACCCGGCGCGGTCAGGTCGCCGAGGACTAGCGCGAGGTGCTCGGTGCCGTCGACCGAATTCTGGTAGCCGACCGCGCGCCACTCGCCGAACTCGTTGGGCAGCCGGGTTTCGACCACCCGGTGCACCACGCGTTCGTGGTGGCGCCGGTAGTCGACGAGCTGCTGGATCGAGATCAGCGCCAGGTCATGCTCGTCGGCGAAATCGCGAAGCTGCGGAAGCCTGGCCATCGTCCCGTCGTCGTTGACGATCTCGGCCAGCACCCCGGCCGGCGTCAGCCCGGCCAGCCGGGCCAGGTCGACCGCGGCCTCGGTGTGGCCGCGCCGGCGCAGTACGCCGCCCGGCGTGTAGCGGAGCGGGAACACATGACCGGGCCGGACGATCTCGTAGGCCTCCGTGGCCGAGTCGGCCAGCGTCCGGATGGTGCGCGCCCGGTCGGCGGCCGAGATGCCCGTGGTGACGCCATCCCGTGCGTCCACGCTGATGGTGTAGGCAGTCCGCATCCGTTCGGCGTTCTGGCTGGTCATCAGCGGCAGCTGCAGGCGATCCAGCGTCTCCCCTGGCATCGGCACGCAGATCACGCCGCTCGTGTGCCGGATCATGAAGGCCAGCAGCTCGGGTGTCGCCTTGCTCGCGGCGAAGATAATGTCGCCCTCGTTCTCCCGGTCGGCGTCGTCGACCACCACCACGGGCCGGCCGGCCGCGATGTCCGCAACCGCGCGGGTCACCTCATCCAGGGGGATCTGGGCCCCCGGCGCGGCGCCGGTCCGGCCGGTCACTGCGGGGTCCCCGGCTGCTCGGCGATCCCGGCTATCAGGCGTTCCACGTATTTGGCGATCATGTCGACCTCGAGGTTGACGATCTCGCCGGGCTGCTTGCGGCCGAGCGTCGTCCGCGCGAGCGTCTCAGGGATCAGGCTGACCTCGAACTCCGATCCCGCGGATCCGGTGCGGAGCGCGGAGATCGTCAGGCTGATGCCGTCAACGGCCACGGAACCTTTTTCAACCAGGTAACGGGCTAGCGCGGGCGGAATCGAGATGCGCACGGTCTCCCAGGATCCGGCGGGCTCCCTGGCCACGATCGTGCCGGTGCCGTCGACATGTCCCTGCACGATGTGCCCGCCGAGCCGGCCGTCCGGGCGCAGTGGCCGCTCCAGGTTGACCGCGGCCCCTGGCTGCAGCGAGCCGAGGCCGGACCGGGCCAGCGTCTCGCCCATAACGTCCGCGCTGAACTCGCCGTCGGCAGTCCCGGTCACGGTCAGGCATACGCCGTTGATCGCGATCGAATCGCCCCGTGCCGCGTCGGCGGTAACCAGCGGACCGCGAATCCTGATGCGGGCGCCGCTGCCATCGGGCTCGATGCCGACGACCTCGCCCAGCTCTTCCACAATCCCGGTGAACACCGCGTCCTCCTCCGGAGCCTGCCTGCGGCTATGCCCTGTCACGGACTCCGGGGGGTGCGCTGGCTGCGCTGGCCGCGGCTCGTGCCGCCAGACCCCTGTAGGGCCTGACCGGCCGCCGCGCACGTGCTGCCTCCCATCCGGACTTTAACCGTCGGTCCCGGAGTTCCACCGGGTCAGCCGGCCGATGGACTCGGCCGGGTCGCGGACTATCACCGCCGGTTCGGAGTTTCACCGACCCCGGAGCACGTTAACTGCCAGAACCAGTGTGCCACGCCGGGTATTCCGCGCAAAACCGCCGGGCGCCGGCGCGAGGCCGGGACCGGGCGATTCGGCAACGGTCATGCCCGCTGCGGTGTGCCACGGCGGGACAGGACATCGACGGTCGCGGCCGCCAGCAGCACCCCGGCGACGGCTACCTGAATCCACTCGCTCTGCACCCCGAGCAGGTAGAGGCCGTTGTAGATGGCGCCGATGACGAGCCCGCCCAGCACTCCGTGGATGGTCTTGCCCCGGCCACCGAAGAGGCTGGTACCGCCGATGACCGCCGCGGCGATCGCCAGCAGCACGTAGGTGTTGGCGGTCTTGATGATGTTGGAGGTCATCGAGACCTGCCACGAGACGAACAGCACGCCGGCGATACCGGAGATGAAGGCGGTGACGACGAACGCCCAGATCCGGACGGTGGCGACGCGAACCCCGGCTCGCCGCGCCGCCTCGGGGTTGCCGCCGATGGCGTAGACGTAACGGCCGAAGCGGGTCCGCTGGAGCAGGACGGTCGAGGCGGCGAGCACGACCAGGACGATCGGGA
>Ga0126378_10000773_pt1 | contig 23494 bp, 13 predicted proteins | sample PanSoiMetPlot_23_FD_92587 | JGI IMG/M metagenome (GOLD analysis project Ga0126378, IMG submission 92587) | Tropical forest soil microbial communities from Panama - MetaG Plot_23 | ecosystem: Environmental > Terrestrial > Soil > Tropical forest > Bulk soil | place: Panama | collected 2016-02-17
ACGAAAAGCTCGTACACGGCGCGCTCGAAGGTCTCGGTTATCGCGCCGAAGCCGTCCCGACGCCCGATGTGAAGGCGTTTCAGACTGGCAAGGAATACGGAAACAACGGCCAGTGCAATCCGACGTATTTCACCGTCGGCAACCTGGTGCAGTACCTCCAGTTCCTCGAGAAGGAAGGGATATCGCGCCAGGACATCCTCAATAATTATGTCTTCTTCACCGCCGGATCATGCGGCCCGTGCCGCTTCGGCATGTATGAAGCCGAATACCGCTTCGCGCTGAAGAACGCTGGCTTCGACGGCTTCCGGGTCCTGCTCTTTAAGGACAGCGACGGCATCAAGGCGGCATCGGGCGAGCCCGGCCTGAAGTTCACGATCGACTTCGGCTTCGGCATGTTGAACGCCCTGCTGATGGGCGACGTCTTCAACGACCTCATCTACCAGATTCGTCCGTTCGAGACGAATAAGGGCGAAACCGACCGCGTCTTTCGCGAGACAGTAGACAGCCTCTGCGACGATCTCAAGAACCGCGACTCGTTCGAGATCGAACAGCGCGCTCCCGACTGGGCCAAGCCGAAGTTCAAGAGCAACAAGATTCTCCGCAACACCTTCAACGTGTTCGGCAAGATGCACGAGCACATGTGGGGCAAAGATATCCTCAACGCCCTTGGAAGCGCTCGCGAAAAAATGAACGCGATCGAAGTTGACCGCACCAAGGTGAAGCCGGTGGCTAAGATCACCGGTGAATTCTGGGCGCAGACCACCGAGGGCGACGGCAACTTCCACATGTTCGAATTTCTCGAACGCGAGGGCGCACAAGTGCTCGTCGAACCGATCGCTACCTGGGTTGCCTACCTGCTATATCAGGCAAAAGCTCACGCGAAAGCGAAGTGGCCTGTGAATCGTCCACACCGCGATCCAAAGTGGTGGGAACTGAAGAAAAATCTCGTCAATGAAATGGGCCTTCGCAAGAAGATGCTGGGTATCGGCGCCGGCCAGGTGATGTGGAATTACTTCTATCACCGGACCGCGAGGAATCTCGGCGGCATCACCCATCATCTCGTGAACCAAAAGGAACTCGCGGCACTTGCGCATCCGTTCTACAACCAGTTCGCCCGCGGTGGGGAGGGCCATCTCGAGGTCGGCAAGAACGTCTATTACACCGTTCACCACCTCTGCCACATGGTGCTGGCGCTCAAGCCCTTCGGCTGCATGCCGTCATCGCAATCGGATGGCGTTCAGTCCGCGGTCGTGAACAAGTTCAAGGACATGATCTTCCTGCCCATCGAAACCTCCGGCGAAGGCGAAGTCAATGCGCACAGCCGCGTGCAGATGGCGCTTGGCGAGGCGAAGGTCAAAGCCAAAACCGAGTTCGAACAGTGCTTGAAGATGACGGGCAAGAGCCTCGACGAGATCAAGGAGTACATCGCCGAGCATCCCGAACTCAAACGGCCGTTCTACCAGGTGCCGCATCGCGAAGGCATCGCGGGTACGGCGGCGCAGTTCATCCTGCACGTCAGCGATCGCATGGATAAGAGCACCAAGTTGTGGCGACGTGCCCGAGTTCCGGACGTCGCTGTTCCGAACGCCGCCTAGACCGATCCAGCCGGCGGCCAGTACGTGCCGCCGGTCTCCCTTTTTGTCGGTTGAACCCGATCGGAGATTTGAATGCACGACCACTCAGGGCACGAACAAAAGGCTCCAGCGTTATTGCAGATCGCGCCTGCGCCTCGACAGAAGCCGCACGACCACAAGACAGAATTCCTTGTCGGACTGGACGTCGGGTCGACGACCGTGAAAGCGACCGTTGTCGACGCGAAAACGGACCAGATTCTCTGGCAGGACTATCAGCGTCACGAGACCAAGCAGCCGGAAAAGAGTCTCGAATTCCTGAAGCGCATGGAATCCGAAGTCGGCATCAACCGGCACAACTCGCGCATGTTCATGACCGGATCCGGTGGCGGCGCAATTGCCGATCAGATCGGCGCCAAGTTCGTGCAGGAAGTCACGGCGGTTTCGCTTGCTGTCGAGAAGCTTCATCCCGAAGTCTACTCTGTCATCGAACTCGGCGGGCAGGATGCGAAGATCATCGTCTTCAAAGACGACGACGAGACCGGCCGCAAAAAGAAAATTCCATCGATGAACGACAAGTGCGCCGGCGGCACGGGCGCAGTCATCGACAAGATCAACGCGAAGCTGAAGATTCCCACTGCTGAGTTAGCGATGCAGGGATACCACGGAATCAAGCTGCACAAAGTGGCAGGGAAGTGCGGTGTCTTCGCGGAGACCGATATCAACGGCCTGCAAAAGGTCGGAACGCCCTCCGACGAACTGATGGCTTCACTCTTCGAGGCGATTGTTCTTCAGAATCTGAGCGTCCTCACCCGTGGCCACACATTGCGCCCTCACGTGCTTCTACTCGGTGGGCCGAATAGTTTCATTCGTGGCATGAAAGAAGCGTGGCAGGCGAACATTCCGCGCATGTGGAAGGAGCGAAAGGTCCAGGTCCCCGAAGGTTCGAAGCCTGAGGATCTGATCAAGGTCCCGGACAACGCACAGTATTTCGCGGCGCTAGGTGCGATTGAATTCGGCAAAACGGAAGACGAATGTGTCGGCTGCTATCACGGCTACGATCAGCTGGTGCACTACATCGACTTCGGACGCCAGGAAGAGAAAGCCAAGTCCGGCGCGAAGGGTTTGGTCGCGAAAGACGGCGAACTCGACATCTTCAAAGACGCGTACCGCAAGAAGAAATTCACGCCCGCAGCCTTCAGCAAGGGTCAGGCCGTTGGCGGATTTATAGGAGTCGATGGCGGCTCAACCTCAACGAAAGCAGTGCTGCTCGACGAGAATGGCGAGATCCTCTGCAAGGCCTACCAACTCTCGAACGGCAATCCGATCCAGGACACCATCGAGATGTTCGAGAACCTGCGCGGCCAAGTCGAAGCGCAGAGTGCGAAACTCGAAGTGCTCGGCGTCGCGACCACTGGCTACGCGAAGGACATTCTGAAAGACGTGCTGAATGCCGATGTCGCCCTGGTCGAGACCGTCGCGCACACCGAGTCCGCCTTGAAGTTCTACGAAGATCCGCACGTTATCGTCGACGTCGGCGGGCAGGACATCAAGATCATCATCCTGCACAACGGCCGCGTGAAAGACTTCAAGCTAAACACGCAATGCTCGGCCGGCAACGGCTACTTCCTGCAATCAACCGCCGAAGGTTTTGGCCTCGACGTGAACCAATACGCCGACCTTGCCTTCTCCGCGCAATCGATGCCCGTCTTCGGCTACGGTTGCGCCGTGTTCATGCAGTCCGACATCGTGAACTTCCAGCGCCAGGGATGGAGAGCCGAAGAAATTCTCGCTGGACTGGCAGCCGTTCTTCCCAAGAACGTCTTCCTGTACGTTGCCAGCATTCCGAATCTTGCAGCTCTCGGAACACGTTTTGTTTTGCAAGGCGGTACGCAAAACAACATGGCCGTCGTAAAGGCCGAGGTCGACTTTATCAACAACAGCTTCCGCGCCGCCGGCAAGAGGCCCGAGATCATCGTGCACGAATTCTGCGGCGAGTCGGGCGCGATCGGCGCTGCGCAGGAGTCTTTGCGCCTGTGGCGCAACGGCACCGCGACCAGCTTTATCGGCCTCGATGCAGTTCGAAAGATTCAGTACCGCACCACGCGCAACGAAGAAACGCGCTGCAATTTCTGCAAGAACAATTGCTTGCGCACCTTCATCGACGTGCGCACGACCGAAGCCAAATCCGACCCGATGGCCTTCGTGCCGATCCAGAAAATCACGAAGGTCCCGCTCATGCACGGCGAGCAGCGGCTCATCATCGCGACCTGCGAAAAGGGCCTCGTCGAAGACATCAACGAAATGAAGGACATCAAGGCCGGGCTTGATTCCATCCGCGATCAGTATCCGAACTTCGTCGACATGGCGTCGAAGGAAGTCTTCCGGCCAACGAATGCGAAGAACATTGCTGACCCCATTCCGGCCCGTGCATGGACCAAGTCCGCCAAAGAACGCGTCGCGCAGATGCAGAGCCGCAAGAAGATCCGCATCGGCATCCCGCGCGTGCTGAACATCTACACGTACGCCCCGCTGTTCAACGCGTATTTCGAGAGCCTCGGCGTCGCGCCTGAAAACATCATTTACTCCGACTACACCAGTTCCGACCTCTACCGGGCTGGTGCGAACCGTGGCGCGATCGATCCCTGCTTCCCGGCGAAAATCGGCATCTCGCACGTCTACAACCTGATCCAGGAAAAGCATCGCAAGAAGCCGCTCGACGCCATCTTCTTCCCGATGTACGACGTGCTTACCTCGCCGTTGGTGAAACTTACCGGAACCAACGCTTGCCCAACGGTTACTGCGACACCCGAAACGGTGAAGGCCGCGTTCACCAAGGAAAACGACGTCTTTGGCGAAAACAACGTCAAGTACGTTGATCCGATTCTGAACTTCGCCGACCGCAAACTTTTTGCGCACCAGATGCTGCAGGCATGGCAGCCGATTCTAGGTCTTTCGCTCGAAGAGAACGACCGCGCTGTGGAGTCCGGCTTCAAAGCTCTCGCGGACTACGAAAACAGCATCCGGCGGCGTGCGCGCGAAGTCATGGATCAGCTTGAGCGCGAAGACCGCATCGGCATCGTGATGCTCGGCCGTCCGTACCATCATGATCCGGGTCTCAATCACGAAATCCTCGACGAGTTCCAAAAGCTCGGCTACCCAATCTTCTCGCAGAACACGCTGCCGATTGACGAGGACCTGCTCGAGCGTCTCTTCGGCGACGATGTCCGCGAGGGCGTGATCAGTCACCCGCTAGATATCGGCGACGCCTGGAAGAACTCATATTCGTGTAGCACCAATCACAAGGTTTGGGCGGCGAAGTTTACGGCTCGCCATCCCAACCTGGTGGCGCTGGAAATTTCGAGCTTCAAGTGCGGCCACGACGCGCCCATTTATGGAGTGGTCGAGGGCATCATCGAGCAATCCGGCACGCCGTACTTCTGCTTCAAGGATCTTGACGAGAACAAGCCGACCGGCTCGATCAAGATCCGCGTGGAGACCATCGACTACTTCCTGCGCCGCTACCGCGAGGAGGTCATCCGCAAGCGCAAGGCTTCCGAGGACATCGAAGCTCAACTCGCCGCCTTCGAACAGCAGCTACGTGGACAGATGGTCGAAGAACCTCAAGGAATGGCCGCCGATTAAGGCGGCCTTCCGGGACCCATCGAGCGCCGGGCTGCCTGCCCTCAGCCCAGACGAAGGGCCTCGTCCGTCGCTGGTCGCGCAGCGATCTCCCTTGAACCAGGGGTAACCCGGTTACCCGGTGCCCCTCGAAATTCCTGCGTTTTTGTACCTGATCCGGGGTAGAATCGTCCCGTCCTAAGGTCTGGCTTCATTCCTTCGCATTCTTAAGATTCCGCGGTACGCACAAAATCGTGTTCGGGTGACAAGTTGCCCTTCGCGTTGCGGATTTGTAAGGAGGAGCCATGTCGTCTTCTCGCCGCCTATCAGCCTTTGTCACAGGCATCTTTCTTGTGGCGATCTATATTGCTCGCCCCTGCGCCCAATCTGCGCTTCCCAAGTACGACGTCGCCACCGAGACCAAAATGAAGGGCACCATCCAGGAACTCAAGCTGCCTGAGAAGGGCGCCAAGGAAGCCGCTCGCCTCACCCTCAAGAGCGGCGACAGCACCATCGACGTCTATCTATGTCCGAAGTCGTTCCTCGATGACATGGGTTCAACCCTCACCAAGGGCGACGAAGTGTCCCTTACCGGATCGAAGGTGAAGCAGGACGGCTCGGACCTGGTGCTCGCTCGCGAGGTCAGCAAAGGCAATGACACGCTCGTCCTGCGTGACGACAAAGGCAAGCCCGTATGGGATTGGGGACATAAGTAGGCGATCATCGATGGAGAGACGGGCGTCCCCGTGGCGTCAACGCATGCACCATCCAGATGCTGTCGCCTTCAGTGATGCCACTTTGATCTACAGCGGACCGAGTGCCAACTGCCAAATGCCGTCCGCCGCAGAACTGGCTGAGTGCTGACCCCTAACCCCGTACTGTAAACTCTTCCTTTTACTCGCCGTCCAATACCTGATACTCAGGGAGAAGTAATGAAGACTTGGCGCTTTGTTGCGCTCTTGCTGATGCTGTCTTTGAAGGCATTGGCCCAAAATTCTCCGCACGCGCCTGCCCCGCAGGCTCAGCCTCCTCAAGCCGCGCCCAAGCCAGACGACCGCTTCAAGGCCGACTTGCTTTTGATCGTCGCGCATCCCGACGACGAATCGGGCGTATCCGCCTACCTGGCTCAATTGCTCGATCAGGGCAAAAAGGTTGAGGCTGTCTACCTGACGCATGGGGAAGCCGGGCACAACAATATGGGAAGCGAACGCGGGCCCTCGCTCGGCCTTGTGCGGGAAATGGAACTCCGCCACGCCATGTTGCAGCTGGGCGTGCAGAACGTCTGGTTTCTCGATGGCAAAGATACGCCCAGCCAGGACGTTCTCCAGTCTCTGGGCAACTGGCGTCATGGAACAGTTCTGGAAGAAGTGGTGCGGCTCGTGCGTTTAACGCGGCCGTCCGTGATTCTTTCGTGGATGCCGGGATTTTTCATCGGCGAAAATCACGGCGACCATCAGGCCTCGGGCGTGCTCGCGGTAGAAGCGTTCGAGACCGCGGGAGACCCTTCCGCTTTTCCCGCCCAGTTGGCACAGCCGCGCAAAGTGAATGAAACCCTGCTCGAAGGATTGCAGCCATGGCAGCCGCAGAAACTGTATTTCTTCGCCGACACCAGCGACGACAATCTGATCAAAGGCAAAGGTCCGCAATATACGACCACCGCCATTTCACCCAGCCATCACTTGCCGTACTGGCGTGTCTCCATGGACGTCTTCCGCTTCCATCTCACCCAATACCGTTCGTACATCGAGCGCCTGCAATCGATGAACGATGAGCAGCTCGAGAAGATCGCTGGGGCCGACCAGGATGGCTGGTCTACGCCAGTTGAGTTGGTATTCGGGAAGTCACTCGTACAGGGCTCACCAACCGGAGACGTCTTCGAGGGTGTCCAGTCGCAGCCACTTGTCTTCGATCGCTTGCCGTCCGCAAGCCCCAAGACCCGCAAAGGGCTCACCATCGAAATGGGTGGTCCCTGGAACTTTTACGATGACTTCTTTGCCGCGCACGATTTGACTGAACTACCGAAGGCGCCGTCGCCAGAAATCTCGGTTGCCGCGGGGACGATTCTGCAACTGCCGGTGATCGTCCGTGACGACACCACGGACCCGGCCGAGATCACATTTTCGATGACACTGCCAGATGGCTACGCACTCAAAAACCCGCTGCCTCATTACAAGCTCGCGCCAGGAGACACGCTTCCGATCGAAATTGAAATCAAGACTCCGGAGAAAAAGAACGATCAGATCAGCGAGCTGGCCTGCCACGGAGAAATCGGCGGACACGAATTCGGGAACGTAAAGCTGCGCGTGAAACTGGTGAGCGGTGGGTTGCCGCAGTAGAAGGGCTAAGTGAAACCGCCGAGTCCGTGAAGCTTCGCCACTGGAAAGATATCGCTGCGGAACTTCAAAGGGAATCGAATCCCGACCGCATCGTCGCATTGGCGACAGAACTGACGCGCGCCTTGGAGATCGAACCGCAGCAGTTAGACCTACAGAAGAAGGCCAACAGGCCGCCCGCGGTGAGTTCTCGCCGACGAGATCCGTTCATTTGTCGAGCAGGTTCGCGTCGACCTTACGTTTCACAGGAGAGTCGAGCGAGGGCGGGCGTCGGCACGTGGGGACAGGCAATGGGGTCCCAACACATTTCTGCCGCGGCAGCGTTTTCTAAATGCAGTTAGTTCGTTAACTTCCTCGCCGCCCGCTTCCAATACAAATATCCCGGCACTCCAATCAACACGATCACCCCACTCGCCAGCGCTTCCGTCGGCCGCTTCCAGATCGTATTCAGCACCCACCACGTTCCCAACAGGACATAAATTCCCGGCAGCCACGGATACCCCGTACACCGGTACGGACGTGGAATCTCCGGCCGTTTCCATCGCAAAACGAACAACCCGATAACCGTCAGCGTGTACGACAGCACCATTCCGAAGATGACATATGTGTAGAGCTGGTCATACCGCCCGCTTACCGTGAGTAAGCACGACCATACGGCTTGACCAATCAAACTCAGCGCCGGGGTCCGCCACTTCGGATGCACCTCCGCCATGCGCTTGAAGAACACGCCATCCTGGGCCATCGCAAAATAGACGCGCGCTCCCGACAATGTGCAGCTTGCCATCGCGCCGAAACACGACAGCGCGATCACGGCCGAAAGCCACTTTGCGGCCACTGGAGAGAACAGCACGCTCGCTGCGGCCGCCGCGATCGTCTCGTGCTGTGCCACTTCGGTGATCGGCATCGCATACAAATAGGTCAGGTTCATTGCCAGATATACGACCGCAACGACGATGATCCCCAGCACCATTGCGCGCGGAACATTGCGCCGTGGATCTTTCACCTCTCCGGCGACCCACGTGATGTAGACCCAACCGTCATACGCAAAGAACACCGCAATCAACCCAACCCCGAGCGCCGCAACCAGTTCGTTGCGGCTCATCCCCGCCATAAATCCCGGCCCGCTCCCGCCCGCGTGCGCAGCAAAATTTCCCCAATGCCCCTTGCCGATCGCGATTCCGAACATTACGAATGCCGCCATCGCCAGAAATTTTGCCCAGGTCGCGACGTTCTGCAGCACCGCGCCGCGTCGCAAGCCCACAACATTGATCCAGGTGACGACGACAATCGAAATCAATCCGAATAAGTGAGCACGCGTGAAAGCAACTCCGAGCACGGTGAAAACAACGTGCTTCTGGGAAATAAATGGGTAGATCTCCCCGAGATACGCCGCCGACGCCACCGAGAGCGCCGCGATCGTTCCGCCATTGGCGACGGCAAACAGCCCCCACCCGTACAGGAACGCGACTAAATCACCGAACGCTTCGCGCAGGTAGACGTACTGCCCGCCCGAATCGGGGAACATCGATCCCAGCTCCGCGAACGCAAACGCGGCGCACATCGAGATCAGAGCGCCAACCACCCACACGGCGACGAACAGCGCCGGATGCGGCAATGGCCCAGCGATATCTTTCGCCGTCAGAAAAATCGAGGACCCGATGATCCCGCCTGCGAGCAGAAGAATCGAATCGAGCAGCGAGAGCCCGCGTACCAGGCTGGGTTTGGATTCCGTTGAGACGATGGCTTCCTGCGCGACCGTGGGAGATTCCATTCGTTATCCGATGCCGAGCTCGTCCGGAGATTCGAGCGGCGTTCCGCATCGTCGGCAAATCACCGCCGCGCAATCGCCGCACGTGAGCGGATCGCTGACCTCGCAGGCACACCGGGGACAGTAGAGAGCCTCAGGCTGGGGATCCGATTGCGGCGCCGGCTGCGGACTTGGTGCCATGTGGATGGCAAATGTAGCATAGGAGTGCAAGACAAGTCGCGCGGAGAGTGATGACTGGGGACTTCCCAAAATCGCTGCGACTACGATCGTTGATACGAGGAGCTTTGAATTCAAGGTTGCGTCAAACGGCGAGCAAAAACCCAGGCTTCACCGCGACATTGATGTAAGAAACTGTGAAATCGGAGTGACCTTGATTACGAACAACAACACCTCGTATCACCCAGACATCTGATGCACACAAGAACGCTTCGTATCAGGGCGCGCCTTCGGGCGCCAAGGTATGACAGGCTGCTAGCCAGAATGAATTGGTTACTATCGTCGATATAAGAAGCGGTTTGTATTAGGGCGCGCCTTCAGGCGAGCCGATAGGACACTTTTTTGATTGCCCCTTTAGGGGCTGAATAGCTGGAACTGAAACATGACCAACAAGCGTCAATCCCCCGACGAAAAGCTGCAACAGGAATTCAATCGGTGGGCTGAGGCGGGCGAAGGCCCGAAGATGGAGAACCATCACCTTGATATTACCGAGAAGACCATCCGCCGCATGAATCTCCGGCCCGGAGAGCGCGTACTCGATCTCGGCTGCGGCTCGGGCTGGGCGACGCGCCTTCTCGCGCGCCTGGTTGCCGACGGCCCCGAAGGCTTTGGTCAGGTCGTGGGCGTCGATGTCTCCGACGAAATGATCCGCCAAGCGCGTGGGGCCTCGAAAGACTTCGACAACGTCATGTTTGTCTGGGGATCGGCGACGCAGATCCCGTGGGAAGAGAACTTCTTCGACAAGATGCTCTCCGTCGAGTCGTTCTACTACTATCCCGACCAGGAGCGCGCGCTAGCCGAACTTTTCCGCGTCATGGCGCCCAAAGGACGCCTGTTCATCCTCATCAATCTCTACAGCGACAACCCGTACTCATTGCAGTGGGTCGATAAGCTCAAGGTCCCCGTGCATGTCCGCTCCGCCGCCGAGTACGTTGACATGCTCAAGAAGCATTCATTCGAAAATGTCGAGTATGCTCAGGTCCCCGATGACACGTCGACCCCGGACGACTACGTCACAAAGTCGTTTCGAAGTCTGGATGACCTGAAGGCATTCAAGAAAACCGGAGCGCTGCTGCTGATGGCGTCAAAACCCGACTTTCGAACCCCAGCTCCTGGCTACACGGTCTACTAGCGGAGCCGCACCGACGATAATGCCGCCGTGCGAAAACTCAGTGTCCCGCGGCGACCGGACAAGCGGCGACCACATAAATTGTTGTCACCCTGAGCGAAGTGAGGCGCAGCCGAACGCAACGAAGGACCTGTGCAACTCGGGCGTTATCCCTTAAACCAATCTGCCGCGGCGATTTTTGCCGCGGTAGCGATGTTCAGCGATCGACACGAATAATTTGATTTTCTAGCATTGGCCGCTAGATCGTATCGTCGTCATCCTTATCGTTGTGATTCAGATTCTTCGATGGGCTCAACGGGCGATTATCATTCGCGTGCCGGATTTCGATTCGCCCGTTCACGTTGCTCACGCGCACATGCGGGCCGCCACCGCCCAGTTCACCGCGCAGATCCCGTCCCACGAACTGATGCTTGGTCACCGGCAATCCGAAATCATCCGAAATTGACCCGTTCACCGTGCTGGCCTCAAGATCAGCTTTTGCATCGGAAGGCAGCGTCACGAGAACGCTGGCATTCACCGACGACACCTCGAGCGGCGACTCGAGACGGTCGATATTCGCCTCGAGCTTCCCATTCACAGTCGAAAGATCGGCACGTCCGCCCAGGTCGCGCGCGGCCAATTTTCCGTTCACGCAGGAAGCCTTGATCTCACCGCTCACGCCCTGCAGGTCAAGGCTCCCATTCACCAGGTCGATGCTGTCCAGACGAGCATTTCGGGGCACCGTCAGGGTGTACTCCACGCTGGCCGGTTGATCGTGATGGTCGTCGTTCCAGAAAGTGTGATTGTGGTCGGGATACTCCGTGCGGATGGAGATTGAGTTTTCGCTGGAATTGATCTTGATCTTGGCCTCGTCTAGCCGCTGCTTGCTCCACGCCCGCATGACCGCATCGACCTTGACCTCATTACGGTCCCAGCCGGAGATGTGCACGGCACCGTTGATGTTGCTCAACTCCACCCGACCGTTGGCAGACAGCGGATAGGTCTGATGGAATTCCTCAGTCTCCGATCCCTGCTCGGAGGCGTGTGCCTGCATCGCCAGCACCAGAAAAGCGGCCAAGGTGCCAAGCACGGCACCGGTCCAGGTTGCGCGACGGCGAAGCTGCTTCATACGGCCTCCTTGTTTGTTGAGATAGACGGGGGAGCCGGAAATTGGTGAGTGGGGAAAAGGGGGCTTGAGGAGAACCGGGCTCTCGGCGCTGTAAAAGCGGGATTAGGCTCTTGGCGCTCGGCCCTCGGGGTCGACCCTCCAAAACTGTCCCATGCCAGCAACCCAGAGCCCAGACCCGAAGACCGAGCACCGAATACCGATTTCCTACACCACAATCAACCCCCTCCTGATCCCCTGCGTCACCGCCTCGGTGCGGCTCGAGACGCTCAGCTTTGCAAGGATCGAACTGATGTGGAATTTCACCGTATGACCCGAGATGCCCAGCCGCGCGGCGATCTGTTTGTTCCCGAAACCTTCCGCCATCAGGCGCAGCACCTCGACCTCGCGCGGCGTGAGTTCCTCGAGAGTTTCCCCCGTCGCATCGTCCGCCAGACTCACCGACCGCGTCTGCGACGCCAACTCCTTCGTGACGTCCTGGTCGAGCAGGACCAGTCCGCCATCCGCCGCGATCACCGCTGAGATAATCTCGTTCTCCGACGACGCGCGCGGCACAATTCCCTTTACACCTACTCGGAGGGCGCGCGCAGCCCAATCCACGGTTGGCTCATCGATCAACACAACCACCGCGATCCCGGCACGCTCCAGATCGCTCGCCGCCGCGAACAACTGCGTGTCGGCCTGCGCAAGATCGACGACCACCACGTGCGGCTGCAATTCCCCTGCGCGTGCAGTAAAGCCAATCAGTCCCGGCAGCGACCCAACCAGCTTCAGCGACGGATTCTTGCGAACGATGCCTTCGAGGCCCTCACGACGCACCGCGGAGACGGCCGCCACCACCACGCGGATTACACCGTCCCCGTTTCGCGTGCTCATCGCGTGAAGCTCGTCCTGCCACTAATCATCCGTGCATCACTGACCATTCAGCGACCTGCAACTGGCTACAGATTTCGGGCGTGATTTCACCGCGGCCGATCCTCCAGTTTGATCGTCACCGTCACCGGACTGCCCCCCCGAAGAACTGTCGCCTTGATCGTGTCTCCAACATTCAACTTCCCCAGCAGATCGAGGATGTCGCCAGTATCCTGCGACGGCTGTCCGTGCAATTCGGCCACAATGTCGCCGAGCTGGACGCCGGCCTTCTCCGCGGGCCCCGCCTTCTCTACATGCACGACCAGCAACGCGCTGCTAGCATCTTTCACTTTGCCGCGCAGCGCCTCGGGCACCGCCACCGGCTGCATCGCGAGTCCAAGATACGGACGCGCAATGTGACCCTTCTCCAACAACTCGTCGACGACCCGGTTCACCGTCGCGTTCGGAATCGTCACTCCGCGTCCGCGCGCCAGCCCCCGCGTGTTGATCCCAACAACTTTCCCTTGCGCGTTCACCAGCGGTCCGCCCGAGAATCCGGGGTACAACTCCAGGTCCAGGCGAATGTGCTGATCCACGCGCCCACCGCGCCGCGGCTGCCACTCGCCACTGAGTCCGCCTACGATGCCCGCGCTCGCCACCAGCGTCGATGACCGCGACCGACCCAAAGCCAAAGCGAAGTGCCCCAGCTTCACCGGCGCGTCGCCGAATGCAGGTAGCGCCAGCGACGTGCCTTCCGGCAATTTCAGGATCGCAAGATCCGTACTCGGGTCGCGCCCCGCGACGCTGGCTTTGACGGTCTCTCCGACGTCCATCGCGACCGTGATGTCCTCTTCGCGCCGGATCGTATGGTGCGCCGTCACAATCACTCCCTTGCGCCATTGGATGCCGCTCGAGGGCATCCAGCGTCGGCCGTAAATTGCGACCACGGAGCCGCCAACCGCCTCAGCGGCCGATGACAGCTCATTGGATAGTGTTTCCAGAACAGATGACGCCATAGCTCGTCTCCCAACTGCAGTGCAAAGTTTTCAAATTGCACCATCAGGATGACGCGAGATGCGCACAGACGCATCGGCCAGATGGCTAGGCGGGAATTAGAAGAGCAAAGATACTCTCGGACCGAGCTTTATTCGATAGGTGCGAGAGATTACGTTGCTGAGTTACAGTCGTCCAATAACAACTAAAGATGTCGCAACACCACCAGTCTGAGAAGGCGGCGCGTGCTAGACCTGTCCCGAACGCAAGAAAGGTGAACGCCATGAAAGCCAAACCCCTCACAGTCGTCGCACTATTCATTCTGACCGCAATTCTTCCGATCGTCTCTGGAGCGCAGACCACATCCAATCCCGCCAACCTCCCACAGCGCGACGGCTCCCACGACTTCGACTTCCTCATCGGTAACTGGAAAGCTCACGTCCGTCGCCTGCCTGACCGTCTTAACAACTCCAACAGCTGGGTCGAGTACGACGGCATTTCGAACCACAAGAAGATTCTCGACAGCAACTCGAACTTCGAAGAGTTCGACGTCACCAGCACCGACAAAAAACTTCACATCAAGGCGCAGACGCTGCGCCTCTACAATCCCACTTCGCGCCAGTGGAGCATCTACCTCGTCGACGTCGACAACGGCACGCTCAGCCTGCCGCCCATGGTGGGCGGCTTCAACGGGAAGCGTGGCGAGTTTTACGATCAGGAAGACTTCAAAGGACGCGCCATTCTCGTGCGCTACCTCTGGCTCGACCTCTCCCCAAATTCCGCCCGCATGGAGCAGTCCTTCTCTCCCGACGGAGGGAAGACCTGGGAGGTCAACTGGATTTGCGAACTCTCACGCTAGATATCCTTTTGTTTGGAACTCTGGGGCGGACGACGCTGGGCCGCAACGCCGTTATCGTTCTCGTGATTGCCGTGTGCCGGGCAGCACTCGTCGCGCCAATATTTGTTGATGCGCGACATTGGTGGCCGCGAAGGCCGAAGAGCTAGTTCGCATCATACTAACCCATCCAGTGACACCCAAAAACATTGTCATCCTGAATGGAGTGAGGCGTAGCCGAACGCAACGAAGGACCTATGCAAATTGCTCAGAATATTGTTGACATCGAAAAATTTCCCTCACTCCTGATTTGAATTCCTCACCGATTACGCATCTTCCTGTAGAGCTTCCATGCCCGTTGGGTTGGTGTGTCCCGAGCCGCGACGAATCGATATCGCGCGCTTGGCGACCATCCTACCGAGCCGGATCCTGAAGGCTTTGTTACCGCGAGAGGAAAACGATGAAATGTTTTGCCGCCGTGCTGGTGGTCTTTCTGCTTGTGCTCGGAATTTCTGGCTGCAAAAAGAAGCAGACCGAAACTTCCGGTTCTGAGTTTCAGTCCATAGCGCCAAGGACCGCTCCTGCAGCCGCACCCGGCTGCCCCGGTGTTAACGCCAACGTCGGCAAAAATCGGGCCCGCCGGAGGAACGCTCAATTCATCAGAGGAAAGGTATCCATCTCGATTCCCGCAGGCGCAGTTACCAGGGAAACCGAGATTACAATTCAGCCTGCTCAAGACGAATCCGGCGAGAGCTTCGGTCCGGTCTACCAGCTAAGTCCAGAAGGCACGACGTTTCCACAACCAGTCACGCTCGCATGGCATTTGTCGGATAGTGACCTCTCCACAACCAATCTCGATAATCTGATCGTCAGAACGAAACCGGCAAGTGGCGTCTGGCACCCGCAGCCCGACGTGCAACGCGACGAAACCGCTCACACGATCAGCGTTGCGGCCAATCATTTTTCGCAGTGGGGCCTTGCCATGACACTTCGAATCGAACCGTCGCAAGCGAAAGTCTTCGCCGGAGACTCAGTCAAAATCGACGCGTTTGTTGGAGAGACGACCCTCAGACCCCAGCCGCCGGACCAGAGTGGCCCGGACATCGCCCCCGCCGCCCCTCCCGCTTCAAACACAGGCGGTGATGATCTGACCGCCCCAACCGATTCACGCCACGATATCTTCAAGGGCGCCATCTGGAGCGTCAATGGTGTTCCGAGGGGAAATAGTTCGGTGGGTGTTGTCGAGGCCACATCATTGGGTTCTATCGGTACGAGGATGCCGCCCACCAACCTGCAACTATTTGGCGCCAGACAGCGTGCCCAGTCAAAATCCGGTGCAGTCAGTTTTGAGATGACGGTGAACGATTCCGGAATTACAGAAAGCAATGGTAATCCGGCGAAAACAAAAATGATCGCCACAGCCCTGATCACGAGCCTGCCCCGCCAGGGCCACTGGACCGGGGATTCGCAGATTACTCAATTCGATGGCACAAAAGTGAAGAGCAACTTCACCTTCACACTGGTGAACACGCTGGGAGCGAATAACCCGCGTCTGCCGCGACGGCACTACGAGATTCTGGAGGGCAATGTCAGTTACACCGGACCGAAACAGACTGGAAGCGGATGCCCGTTAGAGATCAGCCCGACATTCCACAGGCTCAGCCCGAAAGAGGGCACACTCAACGTGGATATCTCCAATCCGAAACAATGGTCGATCAGTGGCGGAGGCCAGGCCGTATGGCCCGCCATCTACACCGCATCCTGCCCGAACGGCACACTAGATCTGCAATCGCCGGTGAGCGCCGGTTGGTGGCCGCCGAATCCTTACCACCCGGGCGCTACCACTCTGGTCGACATTGTGCCGGGAAAAGAGCCGGACGTGTTGATCACAGTCGACGGACCCATGGGGTAAGGCACGGTCCACATGAAGTACATCGGCTATACTCCGCCACCGCTCTTCGATCGATTCAACCACGTGGGAGCCGCCGCGGGCCATTAAGTGCTGTTCGGTCTCTCCAAGTTTCTTTCGTACGTCCGCGCGATCCGGCCTGTCTATCGGATGTCATCCTGAGCGGAGTGAGGCGCCAGCCGAATACAGAGAAGGACCTATGCAAATCTTTCGAAAAGGCGTGCCGATGCTTTCGTGTTTTGTGCGAAGGCCGGGGAAGTCATTCCGGTTCATATCTGACCAACGCTAAATCTATGGTGATCTTGAGGAGAAGTAGACTTCTCTCTCCACAGTCGCTATTTCTTAAGTGGTGTCTTCACTGCAGCGTAGTAATTGTTGTTGCCTTCGTCCAGCATCGTATCCACGAAAACCAAGCCCTCACTTTCGAGAAGTTCGCGATAATGCGCCGCGCCTAAGGACACCGATTCCCGTCCAGTCAGCAGGTCTTTCCACGTACATATTTCCTTCGGCGCCGTAAACAGAAGTCGACCGCCGGGTTCCAGTACGCTGGCAATCTTATGAATCAGCTGTGGCTGTGCTTCAGGGCTCAGCAAGAACATCAATCCGATCGCCACAACACCTTCAAACGTGCGTCCGAAGAACCGCGACTCTTCGACAGCAGCACACTCGGCATGTGCGCCAGGAAATCGCTCACGAAACGAACGAATCAACTTGGTTGACGCATCCACACCGTAGACCGCAAGGCCTTCTTCAGTCAGTAGCTTGGCGACTGGTATGCCATGGCCACAACCAAGGTCAAGGACCGCTGCCCCGTGTGGCAGCCCACGGCTCCATTCGCGGAGAATCACCACTCCTATGTAGTCGTCCCGCTCCGACATGAATCGTTCAGCAACTTCTTCGTAGCCGTTGCTCTTGTCGTTCACAGGTGCTGTCACGAGAGTTTGGCAGTTGCGCTGTCAGTGTTTGACGTTGGCGTCCAAAAACTCAAAAACGTCTGGTTCCCACTCCGACATACCAAGGTAAAGCAGATTGTGCCCATCATCTGAGCTCTTGCCGATCGCGGGATAAATTTTGAGCAAATGGGACTTATGGAGCTGGTCGAGTTCAGCGGTAATGTCCTTTCCGGGTGTCGTGTCAAAGTCATTGGCCGCATAGACAAGCATGATAGGCGCTGCAGTTTTCGCGACTGCCGCCAGCGTGCGGTCCCGCAATTCTTGCGATGCTCGCCAGGAATTTGCGCCCGCCGCAAAGGCGACCTCAGCGCGAATAGTGCCGTCGTGATCGCCAGACAGCAACGTGAGCATCCCGCCGAACGAATGGCCGACAACGGCAATGCGTTTGGGATCTACATCCGGCGCGGCTTTCAAGAATGTCAATCCCGCGAGAGCGTCGTCGAGCTGGCTGCCCGTGATCAATTGATAGTGCACTTGCTTTCGCGCGTCAGAACCCTTTGCCTCCGCTTGTTTCAAAAGATCTTGCGCAAATGGACCCTGGTCTGCGGAAAGACCCTGGCCCCGACGGCAAACATAAAGGAAGACGTAAGCGTGTCTGAGAAAGATCGGAGCAAGATCGGAAGCAGCTTCGGCCATCGTCCGGCCGGCAGTGTGCTGCGGGTCTTCGGCTCCCGAGCCGTGATGGAACAGCACCGCAGGAAAAGGCCCGTGCCCGGCAGGCCTCCATAAGTAGCCTTTAAGACGAAGTGCGCCGCTGGGAACTTCGACAATCTGCGGAGGAACGCCTTGCTTTGAGGACGAAGAAGACTGTCCGAAGACTGAGCTCGGTAGCAGCAACGCGACCGTGGTGAAGAAAAGAAATTTCATGGGAGGCGCTGCGTGAATCTGTGGGTGAGGGCCGGGATGGCGACCCCGGAGGGATTTGAACCCCCAACCCTCGGTTCCGAAGACCGATGCTCTATCCAATTGAGCTACGGGGCCGTCGCTCTGTATTCCAGCATGATTCTTGAGTTTCGGCAAACGCAGTCGTGTGCGTCCAAACTTAAGCTGTCATCCTGAGCGAAGTGAGGCGAAAGCCGAACGCAGTCGAAGGACCTCATGCACTCCGCCACCTTCACCGACTCAAGAAAGGAATTTCTACCTATCGGCAAGATGATTGTCGGAGGACCTGATCATCCAAATTCCCCAGTTCCCTTAGTGATGAAGGATTTTTCTTTGCGTCCTTTGCGGTTTTTCTTTGCGCTCTTTGCGGTTAAAGACTTTCTTGATGAGTCGATCAACGGACGACTCAATGACGCGATCTCTCCGTGCTCTCTGTGGTAAATGCCTTTCCTGCGTTCTCTGCGGTTCTTCTTCGCGCCCTCTGCAGTTAAAAGCCTTTCTCCAATGACCAGGTTAACCGATCTCGAGATCTCTTTAATTCTTTGTCATCCTGAGCGGAGTGAGGCGAAAGCCGAACGCAGTCGAAGGCCCCCATTCACGTCAACATCATCACGGGCTCAAATGGGAATTTCTACCCCGCCACAAGGTTCTTCGTCTTGTCGGTACCCCGCAATCATCAGATTTGCGGTTAAGTTATTTTTCCAATGACCGATTTTTAAGCCGCATCGTCGTCGACGCTCTTCGACGGCCGCGCGTTCTCGGGTCTCTGCTGATCGAAGGCTTGTAATTCTTCCAGCCGTCGTCGTATGTCGTTGCCACAGCAACTCTCAAATTTGGCGCACTGCTCACATCCGGCACCGTGCAACTTCACCAGCGACAGGGTTGTGCAGAGCCAACGTCTCAACTTCAAGAGTCACCGCCCATTCGGCGACAGGGTCGTCGAGACCTTTCCGATGTCGCTTTGATTGTTTCGTTCTCGGACCGTCGTAGCAATGAAACACATCACGATGGGGTGTGATGTGGAGTCGACACAAGACCACCTACGTCGTCTATCCGAAAAGATAGACTGCTCTATCCGAAACGATAGCCCCCTCCGCGCAAACCCTTATCCGAAATGCTGATTGCGTTGAAAATAAAACACTTGTGCGTGGTGCGTTGTGGAAATGTCTGGAAAGGAACCTGCTAGTTACTTCGCAAGCCAAGGTCTGTGGGGGCCTTTTTGTACGAAATGCTCAACAGGGAACTCTGGTCTCCGTTGAGCCTTCGAAGAGTTCGCCTTCAGATCGAGGTGTTCATTGGGAGGCGACGTCTGCGACGCATTTGTCGCCGGAACGGCAGTTGCGATTCAGACTTTGTCTCTCTCCTTTGATTGCCTTGTCGTTCAATACCAACTGACATTGATTCTTCGCAATTTCGCTGGAACGGCGGGTATCCTCGCTTGTCATCTAGCCCGGCGCACCGCACTCCGGCACCGGCCTGTTACCCCTGAACGCCTGCGACACAAAAAAGCGCCGGTCTCCAATCTCACCCGGCAGCACCGCAAATAGTCCAGGTGTCGAGCCGTGGTTGAGCCTGATCTTGAAATCTCTTTTCAAGATTGGGCCAGTTTTCACATTCAGATCTTCACGCCGCAGGCGAATACTTGTGACAAGCGCAAAAATGCATGTCGTGAAATTTTGCGCGCAAGTTCCACAGGGCAGGGAACTTTGCCGATCGTCGTTAGCTTTTAGCTAATAATAATTCCACAGAAAAGCGAAAGTGGTCCACGTGGAACATTACGCGAATTTCTGCGAACGCACGCGCCAGTCTCGAAAGCTAGAACGAGAGCCGTGCGCTCAACTGGATCTCGCGTCCTGGAGTCATCGGCATCGTGACCGTGCCGAACTGCGGCGTGTTCACGAAACGGTTTGGTGTTCCGAGGTTGACGGTGTTGAGTGAGTTGAAAGCTTCGCCACGGAACTGGAAGCTCGCGCCTTCAGTGATGCGGAACGTCCGCGCGATCGCGATGTCGAGCGTGCGCAGCGGTGGCCCATACACTGAGTTGCGGCCCACGTTGCCAAACGTGAACGCCGCAGGTGTCGCGAACGCTGCCGGATTGAACCACTCGTTCGCGTTGCGCATGCCCGGTCCGAAGATCGGCTTGCCGGTGTAGTTCGCGCGAATCGGATTCTCGCCGAGCACCGTGCCCGAGTTTGCTGTGTCACCGAAAACGGAGATGGTGAACGGCATTCCCGATTGCAGCTGCAGGATCGTGCTGAAGTGCCAGTTCTGTGTGAGCAGTCGCGTCCACTCGGTGCGCTTGAACGCCGGGATGTCATATACGCTGCTCAGCGTCAGCCGGTGACGCACGTCGCAGCCCGGGCCCTTTTCGGCGGCGAGGTCGTTGTTGTTCTGCGGAATCGCCGACTCATCCATGGGTGAGCGGAAGTCGGGTGCGTTGGTCAGGTTCTTGGAATAAGTGTAGCTCGCGAGCAGGCTCAGACCATGCGAGTAGCGGCGACGCACGTTGACGTAGCCCGCGTCGTACCAACTCTGTGCGGTGTCTTCGAGCAGGTTAATTGTGCTGACGGGGAAAGTCTGGCTCTGGATGATCGCGTCGGTGCTGCTCGGTGTGAGTGTGGTGCCCGGCACGAAGGTCAAGGTCTTGAATGGACGCCGCGGTCCGAGCGGCCCCGGTCCCGGGGGAGCGTTGTTGATCAGGTGCGAGCGCTGCAGGTGGAAGCCGCGTGCGCCAATGTATCCAACCGAGACGGTGGTGTTCGGTCCGAAGCTTTTCTCGACCGCCACGTTCCACTGCTGGATGTATTGCGCGGGAGCATGCGGATCGAACGCGGTGAAGCTCACCGTCGTCGCAGGCAACGTTCCCACACCAAGCACGGGCGTGCCGAAGTTGAGAGTGTTGGTGAAGAGAGCTGCGGGTGGCGTGAAGTTGTCGGCCTGTTGAGTTTCGGGAAACACGTAGGGCACATTATGGCGCTGATTGCACCATGTGTTCTGGTCAACGGGCGTGTAGAAGAGTCCGTAGGCGCCGCGCAGGATGATGCCGTAGCGCGGCATGCTCTTGGCGATGCCGAATCGAGGAGCAAAGTTGTGTTTGTTGGCGTACATCAGTCCCTTGGGATAGCCGAGTTCACCACCGATGAATGGGGATGGCGTGCCGCCATGGAAGATCAGGTTCGCGTTGGTGTTGTCGAGATCATAGAGCGGGCTGGTGTATTCATATCGTAATCCGACATTTAATGTTGTCGTGGGCGTGACCTGCCAACTGTCTTCGGCGAAGCTGTCCCATCCCCAGTTGCGAAGATTCATTTGCGGAATGCCCGCCTGGCGCTGCTTGACGGTGGGAAGACTCAGCAGCAGGCTGGCGAAGCCCGATCCGCTGCCGTCGTTGAATCCAAATTGCGTGGTGTAGCCGTTGGTGAACTGGTAAAAGCCGCGGTTCTGGAAGAACCCCCACATCGGCCAGATGTAGCGGCGTGCGTCGCCGCCGAAGCGGAGGGCATGATGTCCATGCTGCCAGGCGAAGGTATCGCGGAGTTCAATCGTTGTGTCCCACGCATGCATCGGTGTGGCGGCAAACGTGTCGCCGATGCCGGTGTACCCCTGCGCCGCGAACCAGGGAGCGCCCCACGCACCGGGCCCGCCGAAGCCGATGCCCTGGGTCCCCAGCTGGCCAACGATGTCGTTGACGTTGTCGTTTTGCGATGTGCGATCCATCGACAAGCGCGACATCGCCAGGGATGCGGAGTTCAGCTTACTGCTCGAAAAAACGTGGTTCCAGGAGATGACGGCCTGTTGCGAGAAGTTATCGAACTTCGCGCCGAAGCCGGGAAGGTTTTCGGTGGTCGCCGTGACACCGCTGCTGGGAGAGAAGCCATTCTCCCCGCCGAGCGAGTAACGCAGCATGAGCGTGTCGTTACTGTTGAAGATGTGATCGACGCGAACTGTCCCCTGATTCTGGTAATGCGTCTCGTTGCGGATGTCGAGATAGTTGTTCGAGTCGGCCGCCATGGCACCCATCATCATGTTGGGCATAGGAACGTACTGCATCAGGAACGCTGCGAGCTGTTGGTTGATGCGGTCGCCCGGGATGATGTTCCCGGGGAACTGGCTGCGTGTGTAGGGAAAGTTCGTCGGTCCAACCGGGAGCGCGGGATTGTAGGCCGGATTTGCCACGGCGGTGGTTGGATCGTAGATCTTGACTGGGCTCATGCTGAAGTCGCCCATGACTTCGGCTTGCGTGGGAACGGTAAGAGTCTGGGCGTCGGCTTGCGAGAGGCGCAAACCTTCGTAGTTCACGAAGAAAAATGTCTTGCGGTCCTTGCCGAGCAGCGGGCCTCCGAAGGAAGCGCCGTAATTGTTCTGCACGAGGTGGTTGTTTCCCATGGCTGCGAAGGGGCTAGCGTCCATCGCGCCGTTGCGCAGGAATTCGTAGACGGTGCCGTGGTACTGATTTGTGCCAGAACGCGTGACGATGTTGATCTGGCCACCGCCGGCTCCGCCCATGTCGGCGGTGTAGCTGCTGGTCTCGACCTGAAACTCCATCACGGTGTCAGGCGAGGGGCTCAGGTTCTGCGTGTTGAAGGTGGGATCGGTATTGGTGGCGCCGTCGAGCAGGAAGAAGTTGGCGTTAGGGCGAGCGCCGCCGATTACCACCGCAGAACGCTGTCCGGGACGCCAATAAAGAGGGTTAGTTTCGCCGGTCTGCGCTCCGAAGCCGATATGGGTGCCAGGAACGGTGAGGACGAGGTCGATCAGCATGCGCCCGTTGAGCGGTAGTTCCTGGATCAACTTCGGCTCAACGACATCGCCGACGCTCGCGTCGGTGGTGCGCAGGATGTCAGCAAAGGCGTTGACCTGGACCCCCTCGCGCACGGGTCCGATTTTCAGCGGAACATCGATGGCAAGCTTCTGTCCGACTTCCACGTGAATCGATTGCGCGACGGGGGCGAAGCCATCGGCTGTCGTCGTGAGTTCGTAGTCATCGGGCAACAGGGCAGGCGCGGAGAAGAGCCCGCTCTCGTTGGTGGTGACGGTGCGGACGGCGCCGGTGCTCAGCGATTTAAAGCGGACGCTCGCCTTGGCGATGGGCAGCGATTGCGCATCGGTAACCTTGCCCGTGACGACGGCGTAGTTGCTCTGGGTGAAAGCCAGTGTGGAAAGAAGGAATATAGAAGCGACGAGCAGAGACGTGCGCATGTACCCACCAGATTGAGAGATTCCGAGCGGCAATGGGCGACAACGGCCGAGGCGCAACCGAGTCGATCCACACGATGGAGGACTGCCATCCCGAGTGCGGGACACTCTATCCATGTGAGGTGGGAGCG
>Ga0126378_10000775_pt1 | contig 23475 bp, 23 predicted proteins | sample PanSoiMetPlot_23_FD_92587 | JGI IMG/M metagenome (GOLD analysis project Ga0126378, IMG submission 92587) | Tropical forest soil microbial communities from Panama - MetaG Plot_23 | ecosystem: Environmental > Terrestrial > Soil > Tropical forest > Bulk soil | place: Panama | collected 2016-02-17
CGCCCGCCAGGCGCGTCCCTTGCGCCTCTCCTATGCCGGCCAGGTCCTGCGGGTCAAAGGCTCGGACCTGCGGCCCGAGCGCCAGTTCGGCCAGGCGGGGGTCGAGCTCATCGGCGCCGCCTCGGGCCAGGCCGATCTTGAAGTGATTCTGCTGGCGGCCGAAGCCCTCACGACGCTCGGCGTCAGCCAGCTTTCCATCGATCTCAATCTTCCCGGCCTGGTACCGGCGGTGATAGGGGGCCTTGGCCTCGATGGGGCGGAGTCGGGTGGGCTGATCGCGGCCCTCGATCGGCGCGATGCCGCCGCCGTCACGCGCCTCGCCGGGGCGCATAGCAAGCTCTTCGCCGGGCTGCTGCGCGCGGCAGGGCCCGCGCGGGGTGCGCTCGCCGCTCTCGAGCGCCTGGAGTTGCCACCCGCGGCGGAGAAGGAACGAGAGCGCCTGGCCGAGGTCGTCGACCTGCTTCTGACGGCCGCGCCCGATCTTGTTCTGACGATCGATCCCGTCGAGCATCGAGGCTTGGAATATCACAGCGGCGTCGGCTTCACCCTGCTGGCGCGCCGGGTGCGGGGCGAGATCGGCCGGGGCGGGCGCTATCTCAGTGGCAAGGGAGAACCTTCGACGGGCTTCACCCTCTATCTCGACACGCTGCTCAGAGCCGTGCCCATGGCGGAGCCTCGCCGACGGCTCTTCCTGCCGCCGTCGACCTCCCGAGCTGCGGCCGCCGGTTGGCGCAAGAAAGGGTGGATCACCGTTGCCGGGCTCGAACCCATCGCCGAGGCGCGCGGCGAAGCCCGTCGCCTCGGCTGCAGTCACTATCTGAAGGCCGGCCGCGCGCTGGCGATCGAGGAGTAGCAGATGGCCAATGTCGCAGTCGTGGGCTCCCAATGGGGCGATGAGGGGAAAGGCAAGATCGTCGACTGGCTCTGCGAGCGCGCCGATGTGGTGGTGCGCTTCCAGGGTGGCCACAATGCTGGCCACACGCTCGTCATCGGCAATCAGACCTATAAGCTGAGCCTGCTGCCCTCGGGCGTGGTGCGGCCGGGAAAGCTCGCCATCATCGGCAATGGTGTGGTCGTCGATCCCTGGGCCCTGTTGGCGGAAATCGAGACCCTCGGCAAGCAAGGGGTGGCTGTCACCCCCGACAACCTGCTGCTGGCGGAGAATGCCGCCCTGATCCTGCCGCTGCACGGCGCGCTCGACCGGCTGCGCGAGGCCGCGCGTGGCTCCGATGCCATCGGCACCACGGGCCGGGGTATCGGTCCGGCCTATGAGGACAAGGTGGCGCGGCGTGCGATGCGCGTCTGCGATCTCTTCGAGCCCGAGGCCTTCGAGCGCAAGCTGGACGAGTTGCTGCGGCATCACAATGCCTTGCTGCGCGGCCTCGGCGCGGCGGAGATCGAGCGCGAGGGCCTCGCCCGGCAATTGAAGGATATCGCCCCGCGGCTCGCGCCCTATGCGGCGCGGGTCTGGGAGCGTTTGGACGAGGCGCGCAGGCGCGGCAACCGCATTCTCTATGAGGGCGCCCAGGCGGCGATGCTGGATGTCGACCACGGCACTTATCCCTTCGTCACCTCCTCCAATACCGTTGCGGGGCAGGCGGCGGCGGGCTCGGGCGTCGGCGTCAAGGCCATCGGCTATGTGCTCGGCATCACCAAGGCCTATACCACGCGGGTCGGCGCGGGTCCGTTTCCGACGGAGCTCACGGACGAGATCGGCCAGCGCCTGGGCGAGCGGGGCCGAGAGTTCGGCACGGTCACCGGCCGCAAGCGGCGCTGCGGCTGGTTCGACGCCGCCATGGTCCGCCAGGCGATCAAGTTCGGCGGAATCGATGGTATCGCGCTGACGAAGCTCGACGTGCTGGACGGCCTTCCGGAGCTCAAGATCTGCGTTGGCTACCGTGTCGAAGGTGAGGAGGTGCCTTATTTCCCCGCCGGCATGGCGGCCCAGGCGGCGGCGCGGCCGATCTACGAAACCATGGAGGGCTGGCCGGAGTCGACGCGCGGCGCCCGGAGCTGGATCAATCTCCCGGCGACCACGATTAAATACATCCGGCGAATCGAGGAGCTGATCGAGGCGCCGGTGGCGCTGCTCTCCACGAGCCCCGAGCGCGATGACACGATCCTTGTGCGCGATCCTTTCGCAGATTGAGCCGCGTCGAGCCTACTTCGGCAGCAGCCTTGTGACGTGGCCCATCTTGCGGCCGGGGCGCGGTTCGCGCTTGCCGTAGAGATGCAGCTTGGTGCCGGGCTCGGCGAGAATCTCGCGCCAGGCCAGAACCTCGTCGCCGATCAGATTCTTCATCACCGCCCGCGAGTGATGCTCGACCGATCCCAGCGGCAGGCCGCAGACGGCACGCACGAACTGCTCGAACTGGCTGGTGACGCAGGCATCGATCGTCCAGTGGCCGGAATTGTGCGGCCGCGGCGCCAGCTCGTTGACCAGCACCTCGCCCGATTTCGTCACGAACATCTCGACGGCGAGGAGGCCGACAACATCCAGCGCTTCGGCGACGCGGGCGGCAATCGCCTCGGCCCTCGTCAGCACAGGCTCCGGCAGCATGGCCGGGGCGATGGTCTCGTCGAGGATGTGGTCGCGATGCCGGTTCTCCACCGGCGCAAAGGCCAGCATGCCGCCATCAAGGCCGCGCGCGAGGACGACGGAGATCTCGTGGCTGAAATCGACGAAGCCCTCGAGGATGCCGATACCGGCCCCCATGCGCCGCCAGGCCTCGGCTGGGTCGGTTTTGCCGGTCAGCATAACCTGGCCCTTGCCGTCATAGCCGAACTGGGCGGTCTTGAGGACTGCGGGCCGGCCGATCGTCTCGAGTGCCGCCCCCAGCGCGCCGGCGCTTGTAACCCTGCAATAGCGCGTCGTCGGGACACCAGCCTCTGCCAGGAAATCCTTCTCCCGCAGGCGCTCCTGGCAAATATGCAGGACGCGGGGCCGGGGCCGCGTCGGCTTCAGCGCCGCCAATAGCTCGGCGGTGGCCGAGGGCACATTCTCGAACTCGAAGGTCACCACATCGACGGCACCAGCGAAGCGCGCCAGAGCCTCGCGATCCTCATAGGCCGCGATCGTCGCGGCGGCGGAGACCTGGAAGGCCGGCGATTCTGCGTCGGGGCAATAGCTGTGGGTTCGATAGCCGAGACGCGCGGCGGCCATGGCCGTCATGCGGCCGAGCTGACCGCCGCCGAGAATGCCGATGGTCGAGCCCGGCGGGATGACCTGGCCCCGCTCCGTCACCTACTTCTGGTCCGACTTTGGGGCTGCGCTCGGATCTTCGCTGACCGCATCGGTACGGGCCTGGCGCCAGCTCTCCAGAGCCTTGGCAACCCGCTTGTCCGATAGCGCGAGAACGGAAGCCGCGAGAAGAGCGGCATTCACAGCGCCCGCCTCACCGATGGCAAGCGTGCCCACAGGCACGCCGGCCGGCATCTGGACGATGGAGAGGAGGCTGTCCATCCCCTTGAGGGCACGGCTTTCGATGGGGACGCCGAAAACGGGAAGGCGCGTCATGGAGGCGGTCATGCCTGGCAGATGCGCGGCACCCCCGGCGCCGGCGATGATGACCTTGAGCCCGCGGCCAGCCGCGGATTCGGCATAGGCATAGAGGCGCTTGGGCGTGCGATGGGCGGAGACGATGCGGGTCTCATAGGCGATGCCCAGCGCCTCCAGGGTCTCGGCGGCGCGCTGCATGGTCTGCCAGTCGGACTGGCTGCCCATGATGATCCCCACCGCTGGCTCTTTGCTGGCCATTTCCGTCCGATTCTCCCGCAGCCCCGAAAGGGGCGGCATTATAGGAGGGGCCGGGGGTGGCGCAAGGGAAGGGGGCTAGAGGTCGACGCCTGCGATCCGAACCGATTCCGCCCAGAGACGGGCTGCCGCCGCATCGTCCCGCGCCTCGGCGGTCGGGGTCGCCGGCAGGCATTTGTAGAAGTAGCCACCGCTGCTTCCCGCGGCTTCGGGTGAGGATGCCAGATGGACGATGGTGTCGGCGCCCTTCTGTGGCGAGATGGCGAAGAGCTTGGCGGCGCGGATCACAAGGGACATGACGCCGCCGGCCTGATCACCGAAACGAGTTGCCACGAAGCCGGGATGCAGGCAGTTCGCGGTGAGCCCCGTCCCGGCCAGGCGGCGCGCAAGCTCGCGGGTGAAGAGGATGTTGCAAAGCTTGGAGCGGCCATAGGCCTTATAGCCGTCGTAACCCTTCTCGCCCTGTAGATCGGTGAAATCGAGGCGGGCCCCGCGATGGGCGTCCGACGCGGTGCTGACGATCCGCGACGGCGCCGCCGCCTTGAGCCGATCGATCAGGGTGCAGGTGAGCACGAAATAGGCCATGTGATTGAGAGCGAAGGTGCGCTCAAGGCCGTCCTCGGTGAGGCGGCGGGCGCTGAAGAACGCGCCGGCGTTGTTGATCAGGATATCGATGCGAGGCTCGGCCTTGGCGATCTCCGCGCCGACCCGCTTCATCTCCGAGACCCGCGAAAGGTCGGCTTCATAGACGCCATGCCCCGCCGCCGGCGCGGCGCCCCTCAGACGCGCCAGAACCCTCTCGGCACGGCGCGGATCGCGGGCGACGAGCAGGAGGCGTGCGCCCTGGCGCGCGAGGCGCATGGCGGCCACTTCGCCGATGCCGGAGGTGGCGCCGGTGATGACGATAGTCTTGCCCTGCATGACGAGCCTCGCTTGTCCTCCAAGGAGGATAGCGGCTGGAGAGGCAAAGGTCCCAGGCTCAATGCGGGGGCGCCGGCTCGCTGCGGCGCACGATCTCGGCCCAGGATTCAAGGGTGCCATCGCGATGGCGAATGGCGGCGCTGGCCGCGGCCTCGCCGTCCCCCTTGGCAAGCGCCGCGAGGATCGCGCGATGCTCGGCCTGGGCCGCTGCCATGCGCGGGCGGTCCACCTCGAAGATCGACTGGGACCGCGCGCGCCAGACCCGGTCCCACAGCTCCTCAATCTCCTGCTTCAACACCGCATTGGGCCCGGGCTCGTAGAGGCGGCGGTGGAACTCGCGATTTCCGGTGCTGAAGCGCGTGGCCGAGCCGGCGGCGAGGTCGCGGTCCATGCGATCGAGGATCTTGGTGAGCTCGGCGAGCGAGGACTTGTCATGACCCTTCGCCGCCTCCTGTACGGCCATCACCTCCAGATGCATGCGCACCGAGACGATCTCGGCGGCCCGCGACCAGGAGAGATTGGTGACCGAAGCGCCGCGATGGCTGTGCATCTCGATGAGCCCGTCGCGCTGGAGCATACGCAGCGCCTCGCGCACCGGCATCTCGCTCATATTGAACTCGCGGGCGAGCTCCGTCAGCCGCAGCCGGTCATCGGGCTTGTAGCCGCCGCCGAGGATGCGCCGGCGCAGCTGCTCGTAGACCCATTCGCTCTTGGTGGCGAAGGGCCGATCGGCGATGTTCATGATCGCGTTCCTCCTGCCGCGTAGCCGGCATAGTAGTCACCCGCCTCGACTTTCAGATCCTCGCGGCCCTCGAAGCGGTCGGCATCGAATCCCGCCAGCAATCCCGGGCGCTCGCCGCCGTGGAGCCACTTGGCCAAAAGCTCACCGATCAGCGGGCCGAGAAGGAAACCGCGGCCATTGCAGCCATTGGCCTGCACGAAGCCCTCGAGGCGTGCGACGGGTCCCACCAGGGGCTTGCGATCGGGCGTCATGTCGTAGACTCCGGCCCATTGGCGCACGACGCGAAGATGACCCAGGCGGGGTGCCTTGGCGAGGATGGTCCGGGCCGTGCGGCCGAGGGAGCGGGCGGTGGCGGCGAGATTGACGCCAGGCTCCTCCGCGGGCGCCAGGCAGCCGGCGACGAGCTCGCCGCGCAGGGTCTGGTTGAACCAGCCTTCCTGCGGCCGGTAGAAGGTGATGGCCGCCTGCATGAAGGGCTGGGCGGCTTCCGTTACCAGGGCCTCGCGACGGAGCGGCGTATTGGGAATCCTGACGCCGGCTTTGGCGGAGAAGGCGGCCGACCAGCCGCCCGCGGCGTTGACCACGGTCGCAGCCTTGATATCGCCGGCAGATGTGCGGAGCCCGGCAACGCCGTTGCCGCTTGCCAACACTTCCAGCGCCTCGCAATCCTCTATCAGCCGGATGCCGAGCCGCTCCGCCGCCCGGCGATAAGCATAGAGGACGGCGTCGTGATGGACGATGGCATCGCGATGCATCAGCGCGCCGGCGGGCTTTTCGCCGCCGACAAGCACGGGAAGCCGGCGCAGAGTTTCCGATGCCCCGATCAGCTCGGGCCTGAGGCCGAGGCCGCGCAGCATATCGCGCGTCTCGGCCATGCGCGCCATCTCCGCTTCTTCATAGAGGACCCAGCCATAGCCGGCCCGCCAGAAGAGGGTATTGGCGCCGAGCTCATCGGCGAGACGCTCATGCTTGGCCTGGGCGGCGATGGCGAAGCGGGCGAGCTCCTCGGTCAGCTGCATGGCGCGGATGCGCCCGACATTGCGCCCCGATCCGCCGGCGCCGGTGAATCGCTTCTCCAGCACGAGGATCTCGCGCTTGCTGAGGCGAGCCAGCTCGACGGCGAGCGAGAGGCCCGTGATCCCGCCGCCAACGATGATCACATCCGCGCGGGTCGTCATTTATCGGCCGCGGCGAGAGCGGCGAGGGAGGTGGGGCGCAAGAGCGGGCGCACGGTCGGAAGCGCGACCTTCCTGCCGGCCTCGGCAAGGCAGGCGAGCATCTCCGCATGGCAGAGCTTTCCCTGGCAGGGGCCGGTGCCGGCGCCGGTGCGGCGCTTCAAAAGCTCGATATCGGCGAAGCCGCCGGCAATTGCCGCCAAGGCATCGCGGCGACGGACATCCTCGCAGAGGCAGAGGAAGGCCTCGGCCGCGAGCCGCGTCACGCTCCGGGGAGACGAGGCGGGCCTCCAGGCGGCCTCGCCAGTGACGGTTAGGGGAATCCGCGCCTTTCCCTCGGTCAGCACCACGGGCGGCGTGCCGGCGAGAAGCGCCATCTGGCCGGCCTGCATCTGGAACTCATAACTCGGCTGGCTGAAGCCGATGACGAGGAGATCGCAAGGCTGGATGGCGACAGGATCCAAGTGAACTCCGGTGACGTGGGCGCTGCCTTCGGCAGATATGAGCACAGTCCCGGGGAAGCGCGGCACATCCGTCGCCGGCAGATCGGCCGGGCCGGCGATCCAGGCGAGGGGCCGGCCGGCCGCCAGCGCCGCCGTGGCTCCCTCGGCGTCCGCGAAGACGCCGACGCGCCAGGCCTTCGGAATCGCGCTGGCTGAGACCAGACGCTCGAAGGCGCGCAGGCCGATGATCCCGGGAAGGTCGTTGCCGGCGAAGCCGGGCAGGCGGTCATAGGCGCCGGTCGCGACGACCAGCTCGTCGAAGGCGAGGATCACCGGCCCCTCGGGCCCGACGAAGAGCGCCTCGCGCGCTCCCTCATAGAGGCCGAGGCAGGTCGTGCCGGTGAGCTGCGGCAGGTCGCGGCTTCGCTGAAGCAGCACAGCGAGCTCCGATGCGTGGGCCCGCTGGAATCGTGCGCGGCCGCCCAGCGCCTCGGAGGCCTCGACCAGCAAGACGTCATTGCCGGCTTCCCGCAGTGTCGTCGCAGTTTCGAGCCCGGCCAGGCCGCCGCCGACGACCAGCGTCCCGCAGCGCCGGTCGCGCCACTGCCCGGCGATAGGAGGCAAGGTTTTTGGCAAGGCGGGCGTGGCGGAAAGCCGGCGCAGGCGCTCGAGATAGAACTGGCGCAGGGCGCGCGGGGCCAGCAGGCGGTGCTCGTAGAACCAGGGCGGCAGGTTCTCGGCCAGGCGGCCGAGGAGACGGCGCCAGCCGGCATGCGGCGGGCGCGGCATCTCTGTGCTCTGGCAGGCGAGCGCGATGCGCCCGTCGGGAAGGCTGACGCGGCATTGCTGGCACCAGCCCGCATGGCAGAAGGCGCCGCGCGGCCGATGCAGGCGGAAGCTGCGGGAGAGCGCCCGGCGACCGGTGCTGAGCGCCGCAGCGGCGGCAGTCAGGCTCTGGGCAGCGGAAAAAGATTCGGTCATCGCTTGCAATCGTATATTTGATATGATTTAGAATATCGCATCCGGCCGCTCTTGCCTAGCGGCCTTCGCGGCGAGCCATGGAGGAGATCCCTTGTCGAAGACGATCGAAGTCGCGCGCACGGCCCATCGCGTCATCGCCGACTACATGGGCACCAAGCCCGGCGAGAAGGTGGTCATCGTGACCGATACCAGAACCAGCCCCTCGATTCCCGAGGGCCTGGCAGGTGCGGCCCACAGCGTCGGCGCCGATCCGGTCGTCGTCATGATGACGCCACGGGCGAAGAGCGGCATGGAGCCGCCCGAGCCGATCACGGCGGCGATGGTGAAGGCGGATGTGGTGATCGCGGCCGCCAGCCGCTCCATGTATCACATCGAGGCGAAGAACCAGGCGAAGCAGGCCGGCGCGCGGGGCGTCTTCAACGCGCCCTTCGAGGAGGACGGCTGGATCAACGGCGCCATGACCGCCGATTTCCTCGAGCTGCGCAAGCTGGCCGAGCGGCTGCGCGACCGGCTCGCCCGTGGCAAGCTGGCGCATGTGACATCGCCGGCCGGCACCGATGTCCACATGGTGATCGAGGGCCGCAGGCCCGTGGGCTGGCTGACGGGGGTCTGCCGCAATCGGGGCGAAGTCTCGGCCTTTCCCGGCGGCGAGGTGTCGCTGCCGCCGCTGGAGGGAACGACCGAGGGCCGCATCGTGATCGAGCACATCATGACCGATATCGGCCGCCTCGCGCGGCCCATCACCTGGGTGGTCGAGAAGGGCGAGGCGGTGCGCTTCGAAGGTGGGGCCGAGGCGCTGGCGCTCGAGGCCCATATCGAGGGCGTGAAGAACTCCCGCAACATCGCCGAGCTCGGCATCGGGATCAACCCGATGTCACGCCTCACCGGCGGTATCACCGAGGTCAAGAAGAAGCTGGGCACGGCCCATATAGCGCTTGGGGATTCCGCCGCCGGCTACGGTGGCAAGGTGACGAGCGACGTGCATCTCGACGGCATGATCATGGATGTGCGGATCGAGATCGATGGCGAGGTCATCGCCGAGAATGGCCGGATTCTGGTGTGAGCCGCCGCGATATGAGCCGGGGACGCGACATCGTCGAGCGGCTTCGGCGCTTCGAAGGCGGCGGGCTCCGCACCTTCGCCGAAGATCCGCCCTTTGTTTGGGAGAAGGCCGAAGGCTGCCATGTCGAGGATGCCGATAGCCGGCGCTATCTCGACCTCTATGGCGGCTTCGCGGTGGCCGCCATCGGCTATGGTCATCCCAAGGTGGTCGAGGCGATCCAGCACCAGGCCGCCACTCTCATGCATTGCCCCTCGGCGCATCCCTCGCGTCTCAGGGCCGAGTTCTACGAAGCGCTCGCGAGCATCGCGCCGGCGGGCCTCGACCGCTTCCTGCCCGCGATCACCGGCGCCATGGCCAATGAGATCGCAATCCTCCAGGCCCGCGCCCATCGGCCCAAAGGCGCGATCGTCAGCTTCGCCGGCAGCTATTTCGGCCGCTCCGTCGGCACCGTGGGGTTTGCCGGCAAGACGCGCTATCGCGAAGCGCTGGGCATTCCCGCCGGCGGACCCTTCGTTCCCTTTCCCTATCCGCTGCGTCAGGGCATGGCGGCGACCAATCTGACCATGCAGGCGCTGGAGGAGCTAGCGGAGCGCGAGGCGGAGCCTCTTGCCGCCGTGATCCTGGAGCCGATCCAGGGCAATGGCGGGGTGGTGATCCCGCCGGCGGATTTCCTGCCGCGCCTGCGCCAGTTCTGCGATTGCGAAGGGGCGATGCTGATCCTCGACGAGATCCAGTCGGGCTGCGGGCGCACCGGCCGGCTCTGGGCGGTCGAGCATAGCGGGGTGACGCCGGATCTGATGACGGTGGGCAAGGGCATCGGTGGCGGCCTCGCCGTGGCCGCGGTCATGGGCCGCGCCGAGGCGATGAACTGGAAGCCCGATTCCTATACCTCGACCTTCCTCACCAATAATCTAAACCTCGCTGCCGCCATCGCCGCCATCGGCGTGCTGCGCGAGGAGCAGCTAGCCGGCCGGGCCGCGGCGATCGGGCCGGCCGGGCTCGATAGACTGCGCCAGACGCTGGCCGGCCTCGACGGGGTGCGGGAGGTGCGTGGCCTCGGGCTCTGGTATGGCGTCGAGCTGGCAGATGCAGCCTGGGCCGGACGCGCCGTCAAGCTGGCGCGGGAGCGCGGCGTTATCGTCGGGCGCAGCGGCTATGAGGACAATGTGGTGAAGCTGTCGCCGGCCCTGGTGATCCCCGAGGCCGATCTTCATGCCGGTATCGATGTCGTGGCCGGCGCCATCCGAGAGTCACAGGGAGCATCGGCGTGATCGAGGTCAAGAACTACATCGGCGGAAGCTGGGTCGCGGGAAGCGGGGATTTCTTCGAGAGCTTTAACCCGGCGACGGGGGAGACCTTGTCGCGGGCTCCGGCGAGCGACGCGGCGGCGGTCGCCGCCGCGGTCACGGCGGCGCGCAAGGCCTTCGATGCCGGCGGCTGGCGCTGGACCAAGGGATCGGCGCGGGCGGCCGCGCTGCTGAAGCTGGCTGACCTGCTGGAGGAGCGCGCACGTCCCATCAGCGAGCTGATCGCGCGCGAGATGGGGAAGCCCGTGACCGTCAACATGGCGCGGGAGGTGGAAGGGGCGGTCGACAAGCTCCGCTATTTCGCCGGGGCAGCGCGCTTCCTGGAGGGCCATGTCACCGGCTCCACCGTGCCGGAGATCTGGGACATGGTGCTGCCCGAGCCCGCGGGCGTCGCGGCGCTGATCATCCCCTGGAACGATCCGGTCGATCTCGCGGTCCGCAAGCTCGGTGCGGCGCTGGCAGCCGGCTGCACGACGATCGTGAAATCCTCCGAGATCACGCCAGCCTCCACCGCTGCGCTGATCGAGGCGGTGCATGACAGCGGCGCCTTTCCGCCGGGGGTGGTGAACCTGATGAGCGGGCCCGGGCAGCCGACCGGCGATGCGCTGGTCGACCATCCGGGAGTCGACAAGATCTCTTTCACCGGCAGCACCGCGACCGGCATGCGGATCATGGGGCGGGCGGCGAAGCGCCTCGCCAAGGTCTCCCTGGAATGTGGTGGCAAGTTCCCGGCCATCATCTGCGCCGATGCCGATCTCCAGCGCTGCCTGGATGCGGTGACCTACGGTGCTTTCATGTATGGCGGCCAGTCCTGCACCGCCTGCACCCGCCTCGTGGTCGACCGGCGGCTGCATGACAAGGTGGTGGAAGGTGTGGTCGAGCGCTCGCGCAAGCTCGCCATGGGCGATCCTCTCGATCCGAAGGTGCTGGTGGGGCCGATGGCCTCGCGCAAGCAGTACGACAAGGCCGTCTCCTATATCCGTCTGGGCCAGAGCGAAGGTGCCAAGGCGGCGATCGGCGGGCCGCCCAAGGACGAATCCTCGCTCTTCCTGCCGCCGACCGTGCTGGTGGGCGCTCCCGTCGATGGCCGGGTGGCGCGGGAGGAGGTCTTCGGCCCCGTGCTGCTGATCCATCCTTTCGAGGACGAGGCCGAGGCGCTCGCCATCGCCAACAACACGCCCTATGGGCTCGGCGGCTCGGTCTGGTCGCAGGATATCAGCCGCGCCCTCAGGCTGGCGCGGCAGCTCGACGTGGCCGATGTCTGGATCAATACCCACTATATCCGCCATGTCGAGACATCCTTCGGCGGACGGCATCATTCCGGCCTCGGCCGCGAACTCGGGATGGCTGGGGTCGAGGAATATCTGTCGTGGAAGCGGCTCTGCATCGATACGCGGAGCGAGTTCCATCTGAAGAGCTGGTTCGAGGGAGCGGTGCGGTGAGCAAGCCGAACGGCGCCCATCCCGATGTCATCGTGCTTGGCGCTGGCATCGTCGGCGCCGCGACGGCCTATTTCCTCGCGCAGAAGGGGTTTCGCGTTCTGCTGATCGAAGGCGAGGCGCCGGCCTGGGGCGCATCGGGACGCAATCCCGGCTTCCAATGGCTGCATACCCGCAAGGCCGGCATCCAGATGGAGCTGGGGCTCGCCGGCCGGCATCTGGCGGACAGGTTGCGCGAGGAGCTCGACGATTTCGAGATGCGGCCTTCGGGCGGCATGATCTATTTCACCGACGAGCGCCAGGCGCCGCTGTTCCGCGCCTTCGTCGCCGAGCGGCGCGAGGCGGGCCTGCCGATGGAGCTGATCGACGGCAAAACGGCGCGCGAGCATTGCCCGATCTTGTCGGACAAGGTCCTGGGGGCGAGCTGGAACCCGCTGGATGCGCATCAGAACACCACCAAGCTGGTGGAGGCGCTGGTCGCGGCCGCGCAGCGCCATGGTGCGGAGCTTCGAAGCGCCTGCCCGATCGAGCGGCTGGCCATCGAGGCGGGGCGCTGCGTCGGCGTGGTCACCGCGGCCGGCGAGACTATTTCCGCCGGCAAGGTCGTGCTGGCGGCCGGCGCGTGGTCGCCGAAGCTCCTGGCTCCGCTGGGAATCGGCCTGCCGATCTCGGCCATGCGGCTGCAGGTGGTGGAGACGGAGCCGGCGCCCTTTCGCTTCGAGCCGCTGCTCTATGGGCCGACGGCCGTGAAGCAATATGCCTATATCCGGGCGCTGCCGGACTACAGCGAGGAAGGCGCCTGGCATCCCATCGAGCGTCAGTTCCCCGGGATCGAGTTCCTGGAACTGGCGGCCCAGCGCAAGGATGGGCGCATCCGCCTCGGCTGCCCCATGGATTTCCCGGGGCTCGACGACCGGCCGACGGTGGCGGGCATCGCGCTCACGCTTGCGGTGCTGACGGAGAACCTGCCGGCGATCAAGGATCTGGCGATCGAACGGGTCTATGCCGGGCTTCTGCCCGAGACGCCCGATGCGCTGCCGGTGCTCGATCCCGAGCCCGGCATCGAGGGGCTGGTCATCAATGCCGGCCATGTCTTCGGCAATCTGGCCGGACCGCTCTCCGGCAAGATGATCGCCCAGCATCTCGCCGGCGAGGCGACCGAGTTCGATCTCGCCCAATTCCGGCTCGACCGGCCGGCACTTCGCGTGAACCGGGAAGCCCACGGCCGCTGGTAGCCGACCGCAGCAGAGGAGAGAGGCCCATGACCCGCACGATCGAGTTCATCAACCCCTTCGGCACGCCCGCCTATGACGCCATCATCACCGAAACGCTGACGGCCTATGCCGGCGAGGGCACCGAGGTGACGGTGAGCAGCCTGGAGGGCTGCCCGCCCAATATCGACTACTACTACAACAAGCATCTGATGGAGACGGTGGTCTTCGAGAAGGTGATGCGGGCCGAGTCCGCGGGCTTCGACGCTGTCGTGGTCGGCTGCTGCTACGATCCCGGCGTGCGGGTCGCCCGCGAGCTGGTGGACATCCCGGTCATCGGGCCGCTGGAGGCCTCCATGCAGATGGCCGGCTATTTTGGCCACAGCTATACGATCGTGACCGACCACCACAAGGCGGTGCCCTATCTGGAGGATATGGTGCGGCTGTACGGGTTGGGCGGCAATTGCCGCGGCGTTCGCTGCATTAACTGGTGGGTCAAGGACATGGTGAAGAACCCCGACCGGGTGGCGGCCGACACCATCGCCATCGCCAAGCAGGTGCTGGCGGAGACCCGCGCCGAGGTGATCGTCATGGGCTGCACCATCGTCGCGGCCTGTTATCAGCGCTTCCTGATGCGCCAGAAGGGCAAGCCCGAGATCGCCATCGTCAATCCGAACCTGCTCGCGCTGAAGATGGCCGAGGGCCTCGCCGATCTGAAGCGGGGCGGGCTCTATCACCTCGCCCGCAGCGGCTTCTACGAGCAGCCTCAGGGGCTTTATCGAGAGGAGTTCGAGCAGCAGCGCCGCCATATGGCGCAGTCGCTGGGGCTGGGGAAGGCAGCGGCGGAGTAGGCCGCAGACGGGCCTCTCAGGCGATGATGTCCGGGAGCAGCTTGCTTTCCAGAAGGGCGATCTGATCCTTCAGCATGAGCTTGCGCTTCTTCAGCCGCTGAAGCTGAACCTGGCTCATGGGCGCCGTTTCCGCCAGGCGGGAGATGACGTCGTCCAGATCGCGATGTTCCAGGCGCAACTCCTCGAGCTTGCGCCGGAGCAGTTCGGTGTCGGTCATGATGGGTGGAATAATACCGGAACGAACCGCCTCCGTCACCGCTGCCCCGGCTTGCCTTGATGCGCGCCTCCCGCTACAGCTAGCCCCGGACCGCCAGCCAGGAACCCTCCATTGAGCCAGAGATTCGACCTGATCCTGCGGGGCGCGATCGCCGCCACGCCCAATGGCATCGCGCCTGCCGATATCGCCATCGCTGGCGGCCGCTTCGCCGCCATCGGTCACGTGGAGGGCGCGGCGGCGGAGGAGATTGACGCCCGGGGCCTGCATGCGCTGCCGGGGGTGATCGATACGCAGGTGCATTTCCGCGAACCCGGCCTGATGCATAAGGAGGATTTCGCCGCCGGTACCGCCGGTGCCGCGCTGGGCGGGGTCACTGCCGTGTTCGAGATGCCGAACACCAATCCCAATACGGTAGGTGCGGCGGAGCTGTCGGACAAGCTGGCCCGCGCCAAGGGCCGGGCCTGGTGCGACATGGCCTTCTTCATCGGCGCGGCGGAGGAGAATGCGGCGGAGCTCGGCGAGCTGGAACGCCTGCCGGGCTGCTGCGGGGTCAAGATTTTCATGGGGAGCTCGACCGGCACTCTCCTGGTGGCCGATGACGACGCTCTGGAATCGGTGCTGCGCCATGGTCGCCGGCGGGTCGCGGTCCATGCCGAGGACGAAGCGCGGCTGCGCGAGCGCCTGCCGCTGGCGAAGGAGAGCGGCGATGTCGCCATGCATCCGGTCTGGCGCGACGAGGAGACGGCGCTGCGGGCGACCCGACGCCTGCTGGCGCTGGCGCGCAAGGCCGGGCGGCGGGTCCATGTGCTGCACGTGACCACAGCGGAGGAGATGGATCTGCTGGCGACGGCCAAGGACATCGCGACGGTGGAGGCGACCCCGCAGCATCTGACCCTCGCCGCACCGGACTGCTACCGCGAGCTCGGGACCCTGGCGCAGATGAATCCCCCGATCCGCGATGACCGGCACCGCCAGGCCCTCTGGCGGGCGATCGCGGCGGGGATCGTCGATTGCATCGGCTCAGACCATGCGCCCCATACCAAGGAGGAGAAGGCGCGGCCTTATCCCACCAGTCCTTCGGGCATGCCGGGCGTGCAGACCCTGCTGCCGCTGCTGCTCGACCATATGGCGGCGGGGCGCCTCAGCCTCGAGCGGCTGGTGGACTTGACCAGCGCCGGCCCGGCCCGCATCTACAATATTGCCGGCAAGGGCCGGATCGCCCTGGGGTATGACGCGGATGTGACCCTGGTCGACCTCAAGGCGCACCGGACCATCCGCCGGGAGTGGATGGCGACGAAGAGCGGATGGACCCCCTTCGAGGGCAAGGAGATTCGAGGTTGGCCCATCGCGACCATCGTCCGCGGGCAGGTGGTGATGCGGGAGGACCAGCTTCTAGGGTCGCCCATAGGCGAGCCGATACGCTTCGGCGAGACGCTGCCAAGCGAGGCAGAGTGAAGCAGCAAGGAGATCCGTCATGACGGGATGCATCGTGGGTTGGGCGCATACGCCCTTCGGCAAGCATGAGGGCGCCGATGTCGAGGCGCTGATGCTGAAGGTCATCGATGCGGCGCTGGCCGATGCCGGGGTCGAGGCCAAGGATATCGACCGCATCTTCGTTGGCCATTTCAACGCCGGCTTCTCGAAGCAGGATTTTCCGTCCTCCCTCGCGCTGCAGGCCTCGCCGGGCTTGCGCTTCAAGCCCGCGACCCGGGTGGAGAACGCCTGTGCCACGGGAAGTGCGGCGATCCATGCCGGGCTCACCAGCCTCGCCGCCCGCCAGGCCCGGCTCGTGCTGGTGGTGGGCGTCGAGAAGATGACCGACACGCCCGGCCCCGAGATCGGCGCCAATCTCCTGAAGGCGAGCTATCTGAAGGAGGAGGCCGGCATCGACGGCGGCTTCGCCGGCATCTTCGCCCGTATCGCCCAGCAATACTTCCAGCGCTATGGCGACAAGTCGGACGCCTTGGCAAGAATCGCCGCCAAGAATCACCGCAATGGCGTCGGCAATCCCTATGCCCAGCTGCGCAAGGATCTCGGCTTCGAGTTCTGCCGGACCGTCTCCGACAAGAATCCCATGGTGGCCCCACCGCTCCGGCGTACCGACTGCAGCCTCGTCTCCGATGGCGCGGCGGCGGTGGTGCTGGCGGATAGCGACACAGCGCTGGGCATGCAGAAGGCGATCGCCTTTCGCGCCGTCCAGCAGGTGAACGACCTGCTGCCCATGCGCGGGCGCGACGTGATCGCCTTCGACGCACCGCGTCGGGCCTGGAGCCAGGCGCTGCAGCAGGCGCGGCTCGGTCTTGAGGATCTCAGCCTGGTGGAGACCCATGACTGCTTCACCATCGCCGAGCTGATCGAATACGAGGCGATGGGGCTGACCGCGCCGGGCGAGGGGGCGCGCGCGATCGAGGAGGGCTGGGTCGAGAAGGAGGGGCGCCTGCCGGTCAATCCCTCCGGCGGCCTCAAAGCCAAGGGCCATCCCATCGGCGCGACCGGCGTCTCCATGCATGCGCTGACGGCGATGCAGCTGACCGGCACGGCGGGAGAGATGCAGATCAGAGACGCCAAGCTCGCCGGCGTCTTCAATATGGGCGGTGCCGCCGTTGCCAACTATGTCAGCATCCTGGAGCCGTTGAAGTCCTGAAGGAGTTGGGGGAGTCGATGTTCAAGGCTCTGCTGCTGGAGGAGAAGGAGGGCAAGGTCGCCGCGCGTCTCGCCGAGCTGGCGGAGGAGAGCCTGCCGGCCGGCGATGTCACCGTGGCAGTCGAGCATTCGACCCTCAACTACAAGGACGGGATGATCCTGATCGGACTGGGGCGGCTGGTGCGCCAATATCCCCATGTGCCGGGGGTCGATTTCGCCGGCAAGGTGCTGAGCTCCGCGGATCCGGACTTGCGCGAGGGCGATCCGGTCGTCCTCACCGGCTGGCGGGTCGGCGAGAGCCGCTGGGGCGGGTATGCGCAGAAGGCCCGTGTCGAGGGCAAATGGCTGGTGAAGCTGCCGCTGGCGCTCTCGACACGGCGCGCCATGGCGATCGGCACCGCGGGCTTCACGGCGATGCTGGCAGTGATGACGCTGGAAGAGCATGGGCTGACCCCGGAGAAGGGCGAGGTCCTGGTGACCGGTGCGGCCGGCGGCGTCGGCAGTGTCGCAGTCGCCATTCTCGCCAAGCTCGGCTATCAGGTGGCCGCCTCGACGGGGCGGGCGGAGACCCACGACTATCTGCGCGGGCTCGGCGCCCACACCATCATCGACCGCGCCAGTATCGAGAAGCCCTCAGGCAAGCCGCTGGAGAGCGAGCGCTGGGCCGGCTGCATCGATGCCGTGGGTGGGGGCACGCTCGCCACGGTTCTGACCCAACTCAAATATCATGGCTCCGTCGCCGCCTGCGGGCTCGCCGGCGGCACCAAGCTGGAAGCGACCGTGATCCCGTTCCTGTTGCGGGGGGTAAATCTCCTGGGCATCGATTCGGTGATGTGCCCGCCGGCACGCCGGCGCGAGGCTTGGACGCGTCTGGCCCGGGACCTGCCACTCGATCTTCTCGACGGGATGACGAGCGAGGCTAATCTCGCCGAGCTTCCACGGCTGGCGAAGGAGATCCTTGCCGGCAGAGTGCGCGGTCGGGTGGTCGTAGATGTGAATCGATCGGGTCATTGAAGCAAGTTCAGTTAATAGTTGCAACTCATTTAATATATACAATCTAAAGGTACGTGACTATAGTGTCGCTGCTCGCGCTTACTTGAGGGGCAGCCCATTCCTTGTGTCGCCCGCGAAAGAGCGTTGCTGCAGAGATGGAGAAGGGCGGCGCATGGCTATCCGTCCGGATTATATTCTTCCAAAAGCCGCGCGGGCGGGATGCTGGATCCTCGGTGGCCTCATTTTCTACGCGCTGTACACGCGCGCTTTACTGGCCGATGTCGCAATAGTTGGCTCGGAGAACCATAGCTTCAGCTCGGCTTGGACTGCCCTTGGCAATGCGGTTTGGCAAAACCCGAAGTCGATTGCCGTGATCGCAGAAGATTCCAACTTTAATAGAATGCTATGGACGTCTGCCGTTCTCGCCGCCATAGGCAGTCTTCCTCTGGTGATTCTCGCTCTAGCGCGAAAGAGGCCCTTAGTTGGCCTCGTGCTGCTTCTAAGCATTCTGCCTGCGAGTTTAGCAGTGATCGTAATTGCTATTGGTATCGGCTATGACAATTTCCACAACTACCTGCTCTTTCATCCTGGTGCTTGGTTTGTCGCCGACACCAAATTGGAAGAATTTCTCGGGTTCATGGTTCCTGCCATTGTCTACCCGTTGCTGTTCTGCGGTACAGTCTACTATCTCTTACGTTGGTTCGTTCTGCGCCGGAGGGCGATCCGGCCCCGCCCCTCGCATGATCCGCAGAGCGAGCCAGATGGTGCCCGGTCGTGATCTACAGCCGCCGCGCCCATCGAATAATCGGACGAAGATACGGGTCATAAGGTTGCTCGCGTGCGCCGAGCCATCCCCTGATGTCTGACGAGATTGATCCGTCGTAGTCTTCGTCGGCGCCGCCGAGTTGATAGTCCTTGAGGTGTCGCCAGATCCCCGGGAAGACGAGTTTCCCCGGATGGGCCGGACTATCGTACCAGTTTATATCCGGCCCCGATGACCCTCTCCACTGATTGTTAGGAAGCCAGATAGGTGCCGAAATCGGCGCGTGATTGTTGGGATCGCGCCACCCGCCGCTGCCGTCCGGAGCCGCGGACTCCATCAACCCCTGCGCCCTCCCCAGCACCTCGACATAGTCTTTTGCTGTCGTCCCGATCCTCATGCCGAGGGTGTTGTTGTGGCGATCCATGTTTTCGGCATCTTGCGTCCACCCTTCCAAATTGCGGCCGCTCTTCTCGTGTTCATTGAGAATATCGCTGGCAATCGCGGCGCCGTATCGGCGTGTCAATTCAGCCGCCCAGACCATATGCCGGAAGGCATCCGCTGGCCCGTTCTCTAATCCCGGAAGGCGCGATTCCTCAGCAGCTTCAAGGGTAGGTCCAACGGCAAAGCCTTGATTCTCGCTATTCCTCGAATAGTAAGTTGGACCCGCCTGAATCCCCGACTGTGGGGAAGAGGACACCGGCGCCGGCGATACCGTTTGCGGGCGCCAAAAGAAGCCGACAGAAGGCGGGAATCGGTCGCTCTGACCGGAGCCGAAGAAAGGTGCCAGAAAGCCATTGCCATCTGTGGCGTCGTCTCCGGACGAACCAAGAAGCAGGTCGAGCAGGCCCATGAGAATTCTCCCGTGTGTGATGCGTCGATCGACAGCGCGCTCGGCTCAGCCGCCGGCGCGGGCGACGGCGACACCCGCGTCGTCGACGCGCGTTACCACGAGATTGAGGATGTCGGGAAGCGCATTGCGGCCGGGGGCCCGGCCGGTATTGGCGATGATCTGGTCGCCCTCGCGCAGCAGCTCCTGCGCCGAATCGAAATAGCCGGCGCCGAGGAGATCATCGGGGCCAGTCCGGTAGTGCCAGAGGGTGAAGCCGTTGGCATAGGCCAGCACGCTGAGCTCGCGCGCGGTAAAGGACATGATCGTTCCTCCCAGAGGTTGATCATGTAGTATCACGTAATTGACGTAGTATGTCAACCGCAAAAAACGTCTTACCGGTTGCGGGGCAGGGCGTCAGCCGGCTTCGGCCGAGCCGGTGATTCGGTAGATCCGCTTCACCTTGGCCCCGGGAAGGCGGATTTCCTTGGGAGGATTGAACTGGGCCAGGACGAGTTGATCGTCGTTGCGGCGGACGAACTGCTTGATCAGGCATTGGCCGTCGGCCATCTCGACGGCGACGAAACAGCCGCGGGTAACGGGCCGGTTGGGATTCACAAAGAGCATCTCGCCGGCGTAGTAGCGCGGCTCCATGGATTCGCCGTCGACATAGAGGGCGAAGGCATTGGAGACCCCGACGAGGCTGGGCGGGCGGACCACGTATTCCTTGGCCTCGCCTTCATTGAAATAGAAACCCTCCGCGCCACCCTTCACCGCGCCCATGACGGGCAGATCGCGTTGCGGTATCGGGGGAATCTCGACCAGAGGCGGCATGGCGCCAGAGCGCCCCCCCGACTTCCCGGATGCGGGCTGCGGCGCCGCATCGACGCCGGCCAGCGCCAGCACCTCGGCCGCCGGAATACCGCGCGGGGCGAAGGTGTCGGCCAACTGGCGGGCCAGATCGAGGGGCAGATAGGCGCGGCGGTACCGGTCCTCGTAGTGCTGGTAGCGGGTCAACGTCCAGCCCAGCGCTTCGGAGACCGCGCGCATGGAAAGCCCGGAGCGCTCTCGCAGGAGCTTCAAGCGGCGGGCAGCTTGGGAAACCTCGGACATAGCCCTACTATACGCAAATTCCCGGAAATATCCACAAGTTTTGCGGTTGACGAAAGTCCGATTTACGCTTAGCGTAAATATATGACCGCAAATTGCCTTAGGACCGCCTGGTCCGGCACCTCCTCGCGACTCTGCCTCTCCTGCCGCAAGGCCTTTGCCAGCTCTGGTGCCCATGAGCGGATTTGCCGGGACTGCAAGGAATCGGAGGAATGGCGCGCCGGTGCCGCCGAATTCCCGATGATCTCAGCCGAGACGCGCGCAACAGGAGACTGAGCATGGCCCTGGTGATCGATCTGCCACCCTCGGAGACCCTCCGGCCGGACCAGGCGGTGGGGGAGCTTGCGAAGCTCGAATGGCAGGAGGTGATCGGGATCGGCATAACGGCCGAGGGCGAGTTCGAGGTGATCAACAGCGAGATGACCGCCGAGCGGGCTCTCTGGCTCATCGAATGGGCCAAGCGATGGGCCATGGGCCTCGAGATCGAGGAATAGGCGATGACGGGCGCATGGCGCAAGCGCGGCCGGCCGCGGTTCGACCGGCCGAGCATCGATCAGGGAACGCCGGAGCAGCAGGCCCGGCGCCAGGCGCTGGCCGCCGGGGGTGATCCGGCACTGACCGAGCATCCCCTCGGGCTGATGCTGGCCCGCGGCCTGATCTCCGTCGAACAGCACGAGGCCGGCTCCTACTACGCGATGCTCTACGGCTGGGCCGTGGGCGGCACCGATGTCAGCGTCGCTTCCCTTTATCGCCGTCTTCTCGCAGAGGGTTGGCTAGGGAAGGAGATCGACGAGGAGGATCTCGCGCGCATCCAGGCGCTCTACCGCCTGGGCAAGAACCGACTGCTGGCGGCCGGGCGCCGCATCGCGACGGCGACCGAGAACATCACTGTCTTTGGCCGCCCGGCCCGGTTTCTCAGCCGTTCGGCCGGCAGGGGCCTGAAGCGCGGTCCCGATTTCGCCGAGCTCGAGGCCGTGCTTGAAGGTCTCTCCGTACTGGTCGCCTGCTATGGCCGCGGCGCGAAGCGGCGCGGCCGGCTGGACGCCCATCGCTCGCCCAGCATGCAGCGTGGCGGCAGACGGGGAAAACCCTCAGCACCTCTCGCCGATGGCGAAGCTTAGGACAGCGCCAGCGGCTCGCTCGCCAGCGCGGTAGTGCCGTCGCCGGCTTCGAAGCGCAGCCGGCGGCGGTGGAAGTCCTCGAGGCTCTTGCGATGAGCGACGCTGACGAGGGTCGCGTCCGGCAGACGCTCCCTCAGCAGGCCGTAGAGATGCGCCTCCATCTTCGGATCGAGAGCCGAGGTCGCCTCGTCGAGAAAGAGCCAGTCGGGGCGCTGGAGCAGGGCGCGGGCGAAGGCGAGGCGTTGCTGCTCGCCCGGAGACAGGCGGCGATCCCACTGATGGCTCTCATCCAGCCGTTCCGCATAGTCGCCGAGGAGGCAGTCCCGCAATGTTTTAGCGATCTCGCCATCCGCGAAGCTGCCGGGTGCCGCCGGAAAGGTGACCGCATGGCGAAGTCTGCCGATCGGCACATAAGGCCGCTGGGGCAGGAACAGGAGACGACTGAGGCCGGGCCGCAGGATTCGTCCGGCACCGTAGGGCCAGACGCCGGCGATAGCGCGTAGCAGCGTGCTCTTGCCCGCACCCGAAGGTCCGCTGACCAGCAGCCTCTCCCCGCGGGCGATCGTCGCATTCGTGCCCCTCGTCAGGAGGCGGCCATCGGGCAGAGCGAGGGCGAGCTGCTCGAGGGCGAGATCGGTGCCCTCGCCATCGACCACCGCGATACCGGCCCCATCGGCCCCGATCGCTTCGGCCCTTGCCATGGCCTGCTGGAAGCTGATCAGCCTGTCCGCGCTCGCCTTCCATTCCGCGATGTCGGTGTAAAAGTTGACGAACCAGGACAGCGCGTTCTGCACTTGGCCGAAGGCATCGGCCGTTTGGGTCAGCACGCCGAGAGTGATGAGGCCAGCGAAATAGCGCGGTGAGGCAACGACGAAGGGAAAGACGCTGGCCAGCTGATTGTAGAGATAGTTGAACCAGTAGAGGCGTCGGGTGAGGCCAATGATCCGGTACCAGTTGTCGACGATCTGCGTGAATCGCTGCCACAGGCTCGCCCGCTCTTCGGCCTCGCCGCTGTAGAGGGCGACACCTTCGGCATTCTCCCGCAGCCGGACCAGCATGAAGCGAAAGTCCGCCTCGTAGCGCTGCTGCTGGAAGCGGAGCGCCGCGAGCCGCCGGCCGATCATCTGGGTGATCCAGCTTCCCGCCCCGGCATAGATCAGCGCGACCCAGAGCATATAGCCGGGGATCGAGATGCTGGCACCGGCGATCGAAAAGCTGAAGGCGCCCGAGAGGCGCCAAAGGATCGTCAGGAAGGAGACGAGCGTCGTCGCCTGATTGAGGAAACCGGCAGCGAGCGTCAGAGTCTGATCCGGAAAGTTCTTCAGGTCCTCCTGAATGCGCTGGTCGGGGTTGTCGGTCTCGCGACCCGTCAGCTCCATCCGGTAGTAGGTGCGCCGCGACAGCCACTGGCCGAGATAATGATCGGTGAGCCAGCGGCGCCAGCGAAGGTAGAGCAGCTGGGGCACATAGTATCTATAGACGTCGATGGCGATGGAGATGGCGGCCAGCAGACAGAAGATCAGCATCTCGTGCCAGAACAGGGCCTCGTTCTTGTCCTGAAGGGCATTGAAGAAATCCGCGTTCCAGCTGTTGTACCAGACGCTGGTCGCGACATCGCCGAGGTTGAGGGCGATGACGAGGGCGAGTAGGCCGCGGGCGACCCAGCGCTCCTCGGAGAACCAGTAGGGGCGCGTTAGGCGCCACAGCGCGGCGAGGAAGGACCGATTGGAGGCATCGGAGAGGGGAGCGGGCATGAGGGCCTCTGTTGCTAGACGGCGGCAGGCGGCCCGCACTCTAGACCCCATGTTCGCTGAGTGATCGGCGGCCCGCCTCTCGACGTGCAAGACGTCGAGGGTTGTGTCGGTTGGCCGGCACAGAGCCTCATGCATGGGAGACGGGCCGGATGAACTCTATC
>Ga0126378_10000776_pt1 | contig 23470 bp, 22 predicted proteins | sample PanSoiMetPlot_23_FD_92587 | JGI IMG/M metagenome (GOLD analysis project Ga0126378, IMG submission 92587) | Tropical forest soil microbial communities from Panama - MetaG Plot_23 | ecosystem: Environmental > Terrestrial > Soil > Tropical forest > Bulk soil | place: Panama | collected 2016-02-17
CACCACTTCCACCGCGGCCAGAATCAACACTGAATTCAGAAGGCAGAGCTTTGCCCCAAGAAATCGCATCTCAAAGCGTTCCAGCCACTCCCGCCGGATGTGCGCGAATACACCGCCCGATCCCAACCCCAGCAAAGCCACCGATATCGCAAAAAAAGCAAAATGGTAGAAGAGCACCACGCTAAAGAGCCGGGTAAGAGCCAGTTCCAGCAATAGGCTGGCAAAGCTGACCAGGGCGACAGCCAGCAGCAGCGAACGAGACGTCGTTTGGACAGGAGCAGTTTGAGGATCAGCAGCGAAGGTGGATTGGGCCATCTCGATTCAGGTTCTCATAAGGCTGGAAGTTTGCCTAGCTTGGCCTGGGCTCGTGTTCAGGTGGAAATCGCAAAACCTGACCTCAGGACCACTGTCACCAAGGATTTGGGTGTAAACGACTATCCCCGCTGAAAGATCAGGAGCGTGGGGAAGATGCGACCGGTTATTTCTTTACCCCATTTTGTGTTTTGCCGAATTGGCGCCGTGTCAGTAAGGAGAATTCACCCTTATCGTTTCTCGAAAACTCGAACTCAACCGGCGATGGCTTGGAGAAGAACTTCGTTTCCGACTCCGGAAAAACCGCGAGCGTTGCGCCATTGTCATATTTGACCAGCAGGTGATTGCGTTCGGGCACCATTTCCAGAATGAAATGCGGGAATTGGTACGTCCCGGCATATCTCGCCAGAACTTCCCTGGACAAGGAGATTTCCTTGTGCAGAGATGGAATCGGAGGGGTCTCATTGTGGGTCACAGCCGCAAGTGCCATCGTCATCTCACCTGTGACAGTACCATTGAGATTCGCCAGAACGATAACAGCAATTCTTTCTTCGGGATAGTAAGCCATGTCTGAGTTGAACCCAATGTTGTTTCCGTCATGTTCGATCATCAGGTGGCCATTCACGCGGTTAACGTGCAAACCGCAGGCATAGTCACTCTTAAATGGCGTAGTCATTTTGTGCAAGGAGGCTGGGCTCAATAACTTGCCACCGAACAGTCCCTCCTCCCAGCGAAGCAGATCTTCCGTGGTGGAATAGAGAGAGCCTGCGGAAAAACCAATCCTTGGATCGGGACGATCAGCATTTTCGATCCCGTCATTGCCGGGCCAATACCCAGTCGCACGTCGCGGAATGATAGTTACAAACGACATAAGTCCGGAATCATTCATCCCCAGCGGTTTAAAGATATTTTGCTGAACGAACTCCTCGTAGCTCTGCCCACTGATTTTTTCGATCACGTATCCCAGCACGAGATAGCCCAGATTGGTATACGCCCACTGTTCACCGAGCTGAGAATTCAGAGGCTTGTCACTGAACACCAGCCTTTCTGGGGGGCCGGGCTCGTACCTGGCTGCATCGTCGGAGATGCCGGATGTATGCGTAAGCAAGTGATAAATGGTGATTTTGTCCCAGGATGCTGGAGCATCCGGGAGGTATTTCTTCACCGGGTCATCGGTTTCTAATCTTCCGCGGTCCTCGAGGAGCAAAATAGAGGCTGCGGTGAATTGCTTGGTCATGGAAGCGATGTTGAATCGAGTTGAGGGAGAGTTGGGGACGTTCCACTCCAGGTCCGCCATTCCATAGCTCTTGCTGAAAAGGACCTTCCCGCCTTTGGCTACCAGTACGCTCCCCATAAACATCTGGGCATCGAGGTAAGGCTGCAAAACCTGTTGAAAACGGTCAGGCGCTTGAGCGGTGGATGTGTAAGCGAGTGCTGCAATGGCAATCGTGAGAAGTACTCCGGGAAAAGACCTTCCAGGTAGTCGCGCCATCCGTGCATTATAGCGGCCGAGAAAATCGTTTTTCCCTATTGGCCTTCCAAAATCACATACGCGATCGCCTGCTCCTTGGTGTGGCTCAGCGAAAGATGGACGCGTTTGCAGCCGAGCCGGTCGGCGAACTCAGCTGCTTTCCCATGAAATTTCAAATTGGGACGCTGACCGGGCAGCCGAACCACCTCAACGTCCTGCCAGGTGACCCCATGGCGCAGGCCGGTGCCGATCGCCTTCATTCCGGCCTCCTTGGCGGCAAAGCGTGCTGCCAGCCGTTCGTTGGCGTTCGGCTTGTCCAGACAGTACCGGGCTTCTTCGGGGGTAAAAACCCTATTAAGGAAGCGTTGCCCAAAGCGCTCCACCGCGGCCTTGATCCGGACAACCTCGGTGATGTCAACTCCTGTTCCTACAATCATTTGCGTCCCTCCGCCAAGGTACCATCCCATTGGTTTGAGGATTCTAAGGTTATTCTTATTTCCTAAGAGACAACTCAGGATTTCCAAGGGTATAATGTCCCCGCGTTGTTTCAGAAGCGTTGTACAGCAGCTCCTGCACCATCTGCAACCTGCCTGCACTACCCTCAGAAAAGCGCAAATTCAGAAACAAGGAATGCGTGTAACTCACATGGAACAAGGAACAGTGAAGTGGTTCAATGACGCGAAAGGTTATGGCTTTATTTCACGGGAAAATGGTGAGGACGTGTTTGTGCACTTCTCCGCCATTCAAGCGAATGGCTTCCGTAGCTTGAAAGAAGGCCAACCGGTGCAGTTCAACGTCGTCAAAGGTCCAAAAGGGTGGCAAGCAGAAAACGTGCAATTACTGTAAGGACTGCAACACGGATTTTCGGGTTCCAGGGCGGCTCCCAGCAAGCCGCCCTTTCCATTTTGGGAGATTCTCACGTCCGATCAGTCGAACCCTGGCAGCATCTGGTCAGTCCCAGATTGGTTCGGTGCGCCGGCTCGTAAACATATAATCTAGCTGGTGCTTGTTTCTGACTTCGATTTTCACCTGCCAGAAGAGCTGATTGCGCAGGAAGCCCTGCCGGATCGCAGCGCCTCGCGCATGCTGCATCTCTTCCGCAGCTCGGGTGAGTTCGAAGACCGCCACTTTATCGATTTCCCCTCACTCCTCCGTCCGGACGACCTGCTGGTGGTAAACAATAGCCGCGTCTTCCCTGCCCGGCTCTACGGACGCCGAGCCGGTCTGCGATCCCAGCCGGTAAGCTCCAGAAATCCTGCAGCACGCGACTTCCTGCACGGCCGGGTGGAAGTTCTGCTCACCCGCCAGCTCGCTCCGCTGGAATGGCAGGCGCTGGTGCGTCCAGGAAGAAAGATAGGCGTCGGCGAAAAGATATTCTTCGCTTCCGGTGACGCCCAGGATGAGGTAGGTGGCCCCTCGGCATCCGAGCATGGCCCAAAACTGGTTGCCGAAGTCATTGGACGAGGCGAATTTGGCGAGCGCACGCTGCGTTTCGATCCCACCCCTGACTTTTTTGCCGCCATTGAGGAGCTGGGGCACGTTCCTCTGCCGCCTTACATCGCACGCCCCGACCGCCCCCAGGACCGCGAGCGCTACCAGACTGTCTATGCTCGTTCGGAGGAACGCGGCAGTATCGCTGCGCCTACGGCAGGGTTGCACTTCACCAGGGAGATACTGTCGCGCATACGCGAGCGCGGGATCGAGGTCGCCGAGATTACCCTGCACGTTGGCCTCGGAACCTTTCAGCCCGTGCATACCGAGAAAGTCGAAGAGCACAGGCTGCATCGCGAGAGCTTTCATGTCTCTGAGGCTGTAGCGGGGCAGATTAATCGTGCGCTGGAAGAGAAGCGGCGAGTTGTGGCCGTGGGAACAACCACCGTGCGGACGCTGGAGTACCTTGGCCATCAAAGCGTTGCCGGCCAAGCGGGAATGCCGCAAATCCGTGCCGGCGCAGGCGAAGCCGATATCTTCATATATCCGGGCTTCGAGTTCCGGGTAGTCAGCGCCCTGCTTACCAACTTCCATCTGCCTCAGTCCACGTTGCTGATGCTGGTGGCGGCGTTTGCCGGACGAGAAAATGTACTGCGGGCGTATGGGCACGCGATCCAAGAGCGGTACCGGTTCTTTTCCTATGGTGACTGCATGTCAATTGAGTGAGCCCGCGCCATCGTGAAAAGCGAGTTCCCTGGCTGCCATCAACTGACCTTGTAAACTCATTGCAGCAACTTATCCGGAGCTTGAGGGCTTCCACGGGTGCGAACCAGGCTCATTGTTTTCATCAGCATCGTGCAGTCGATTCTTTTCCTGGCACACTGGTTCGTCTACTGGAGCTGGGGCCGGTTCTTTGGCCCTCCGATGCGCTTGCCGGCAATAAAAGTGGCGTTCGTTCTGCTTTCTGTGAGCTTCGTGGGCGCCTCGCTGCGAGGCTGGTATTCGTTCCGCCCCTGGGTGCGTGTCTGGTATGTTGTGTCCGCGGCATGGCTGGGCTTCGCCAGCTTCTTTATCTTGGCCGCAAGCTTGACGTGGCTGGTTTTTGGCCTCGCTCGGCTGGCCGGCGTCGATTGGACATTGCAGGCGATCGCTCTGGTTCTGCTGGCATGCGGCAGCCTGGCGGCACTTTACGCTCTGGTCAATGCAGCGATGCCGCGCGTTACCAGAATCTCTATCACGTTACCGAACCTGCCCGGGCAATGGCGCGGCCGCAAGGCGGCGCTCGTCAGCGACCTGCACCTCGGACACGTGCGAAACTACCGCTTCGTCCGGCGCGTGGTGCGAAGGCTTGGTTTGCTGCAGCCGAACGTCGTCTTCATCGCCGGCGATCTTTACGACGGCACCGCAGCCAATTTTGAGCGGCTGGCAGAACCATGGACGGAATTGACATCGCGCTCCAAAAGCAGCGCGGCGCACCCGCTCGGTGCCTACTACATCGCCGGCAACCATGAAGAGTTTTACAGCGACGCTGAATATCTGCCTCCGCTGCTCGACGCCGGAATCCATGTGCTGGACAATGAGAAAGTGGAGCTTGACGGATTGCAGGTGGCCGGCGTGCACTATCGCGACGCTACCAATCCAGAGAAATATCGCTCGCTATTGCGTAGCTTGCGGCTCGACCGTGGGCGGGCGAGCGTGTTACTTCTGCATGCGCCGGTACGGCTGCCGATCAGCGAAGAAGAGGGCATCTCGCTGCAGCTCTCCGGACACACTCACGGAGGCCAGTTCTTTCCCTGGACCCTGATCGCGCGCCGCGTCTGGAACCGGTTCAATCATGGCCTGCAGCCCTTCGGCAAAATGCAGGTCTATGTAACCTACGGCGCCGGAACCTGGGGCCCGCCATTCCGGCTGGGCACCAGGCCGGAAATCGTGCTGATTACCTTTGCGTGAAAGGGCTATTCGATCTTTACCGCGCGGTCGCTGATTTTGGGAAACTTGTCGAATACAGCAGGATCGTGTCCAGGAATAATCAGCTGCGGCGAAGCGGCAAGCTCCTTCATTCGATCCTGGGCACGGAGATTCGAAGCCGCGTCAAGCGTCTGCGAAATCGGCGCATGTTTCTCAAGGTTTTCATACAAATACATGTTGTCACTCGCCAGTACCACTGTGCCGGCGCGGGTATTCACGCCCACATACTGTGATTGAAAGGTGTGTTTGCCGCCGGTGTAGCAGGTAATCCCCGGCAGAATCTCCTGGGCGTCGCCGTTCACCAGTGACAGGCGGCCGGCAAGATTCAATTTGACTGCAGCCAGCACGTCGTCCGGGTCGATCCCGCCGTGGGTTCGCGGCTGCTGCCAGGCTTCACCGGTGTAATAGTTGTACTCATCTTTTTGCACCCAGATGCGCGCATTCGGGAAGAGGTCCATGCCGTCGGCGTGATCCCAGTGCATGTGAGTAATGATTACATCGGTGATCTCTTCGGGTTTTACCGCAGGCGTTATTCCGGACTGTGCCACCGCGTCTGAAGGTTTCAGAAACTCATTGACCTTCCAGCTCTTGAAGAACTGCGGCCGGTAAAAACCGGAATCTACCAGGATATTGCGCCCATTCCCGCGAACCAGCCAGACGGTCATGGCGATCGAAAGCTTGCGGGAGGAGTCCGCGCCCGCCACCAGGGCACTCACGGGAAAATCCGGAATGCTGGCGTAGCGAATGGCAAAGACCTCATAGACCGGCTTGGCTTCGGGCTTGGGCGCCGCTGCCTGGGCGGAGCAAGCGGCAAGCGCGAGGGTCAAAAACAGAAATGTAAAAAGAGACTTTAGTGGATGTATCATGTCGCTTCCCCTGAAATTATCTGAAGTGCATAGAAAGTAGATTGCATGACGAGCACGGGATTGTCGAGAACCCCGAAGGTACCTTCCTTGTTGCGCCGGATCGGACTGAGCTTTGTGTTGGGCTTTAGCCTGTTTGTGCTGGGCGCGCTGTTACAGGGGGTTCTGGGAAAACGTAGCCTTACCCGCATCAGCATTTATGTCGACGATCTGGTACTCGGCATTCTGGCGGGGCTGGTGGTGTTTGCTTATGAGCAAAGACGGTATAAGGCGATGCTGGAGAAGATCGCCATGATTTCCGCCATGAATCATCACGTGCGCAATGCCTTGCAGGCCATTTCTTATGCGCCTTATACCGAGCAAGCCAAACAGATCCAGTTGATCCAGCAATCGGTGGGCCGCATCCAGTGGGCGCTCCAGGAAGTGCTGCCCGGAGCCGATAAGGCCGCAAGAGCCTCTGGAGGAGAAACCTCCCTGCCGGCTGACAACAGCAAAGGGCACGGACAAGGACAGTGAACAAGGTGGTAGTATTCTTCTGAAAAAATTGAGCTACATCCGGTGTTGAGGAAAACGACCGCTCAGAGCTGCACCCCTGGGGTGAGATGTCGAGAATCCGGTTGTGGGTGTAAGGACGAGTTTTTTGCCAACTGAGGAGGATGGAATGAGCTTTCAAAGGCGTGAATTCCTTCAAATCTTGTCATATACTTTCGCGTCCAGCATCATTGTGCCCCAGAATCAATCAGCCATGGCGGAACAGAACCCCGCACAGTCAGCGAGTCCTGCTCCGCCCGCGAAGGCAGCTGCTAAACATGAATCGAAAGGAACGGAGATGGAAAAAGTAGCCGGAATCGGAGGCTTGTTCTTCCGAGCTCATGATCCCAAAGCGTTAGGGCAGTGGTATCAGCAACACCTGGGAATTTCGCTCACGCCGACGAGCGAGGGCGGAAGCGTTTGGCAGCAAGAGGCCGGACCGACCTCGTTCAGTCCCTTTCCCGAGACGACCAAATATTTTGGGGACCCCAACAAAGCCTGGATGATCAACTTTCGAGTGCATGACCTTGACAAAATGGTAGCCCAGTTACGAGCGGCTGGAATTGAGGTCAAAGACCCGGAAACTTATCCCAACATTGGGCGCTTCACTCGAGTGCATGACCCTGAGGGAAATCCCATCGAATTGTGGCAGCCTGCATAATTCGGCGCTCCACATTGGGTGTTTTCCACGGGGATTCCTGGCGGCTCGCCGTGTTTGGCGGAAGGTGGGGCGCTGTGGCTGAAGCGCGGCAGAAAGTGCATCGCCACCAGACTTCGCTCTAACCGAGGATTAAAGAGGCACAGCCGCCAGTCACGGTTTCACGCCGGTACATAGACCGCATATCCGCGAGGTGCGGCCCAGAAATCCGCGGCGCCGTTCAGATCTGTCCACTTGTCGGCAGGCTGAGACTTGTCATTCTTCCCCCACCAGGCAACCGGCGCCATCTTGCGGCCACGCCAGACAGTATTGACCAATTTTCCGTTCCAGGCGTCGCCGCGATTGTTGAGCACCAGCAGCAGACCCGGTTGAGCGTCGATGCCGTTTCTCTGCATGATGTAAAGATCGTGATCAGAATAAAGGACTGATGTTGTACCGCCGGCGTATTTTTCATGCGCGGCAATCAGCGCGGCGATCCCATTCCGCGTGCCCCGTCCCGCAAGACCAAAGTTGTAATAGTCCTGCCAGAAAACGCACGGATAGCCTTCGCTGGTGAGCACCACGGCATAGGCCAGCATCTTGTCATTCATCACGGCATCGTTTGGGTACCGCGCCGTATCGTGATTGTCGACAAACGTGACCACCTCTGATGGAAAGCGCTCCAGGACCGTTCCGCTGGTCAGCTCGCGCAGGTCAAAACCAAATTGGTCACACAACTCTTTCAGCTTGTAGTGAAGCGGAAAGTCGAACGCGGAGACGGCATTGTCCATCAATGCGTCATTCACTGAGGTAAGCCAGTCATCCACCGCCATGTCCGCTTCCCAGGCTTCGCCGACGCAGAACGGACGGACGACACTGCCGCTTCTTTTATAACGATACTCGGCGATCCCCTTGACCAGCCACGGACCGTAGCCCTGGACAAAATCGAAGCGAAAGCCGTCAAAGCCAATCTCCTCGATCAACCAACGCGTGTACTCCATCATCGCGGCGTAGACCCGCGGATCGCGATGGCAGAGATCGGGCATTCCGCCAAACGTGGGGAAGCCGTCCATGGTCTCATACGGGCTGGGATGAAAGCAGCGCCAGTCGCGAGGGAACTTGCCGCTTTGGGGAGTGAATTTGGTCCAGCGCACCTGGCCGTCAATGCCGTTGGTCTCCTGCGCGTCGGCGCCGGAGTTGTGGTTGAGAACCACGTCGGCATAAACCTGAAACGAATTCGCATGCGCCGCCTGGATCAGGTTGACCAGCGACTGCTGACTGCCAAACCAGGTTTCTGTCCGACCCTTCTGATCGTAGGCGCCGAGATCAAAGTAGTCATAGACGTCATAGCCCATGGAGTTCCACTCGGCGGCTTTTGCTGCCGGGGGAAGCCACAGAGCAGTAAAACCATCCTGTTTTAGCGCGGGCAGCTCGGCGACGACACGATCCCACCAACGGCTTTCATTGTTCTCGACGGAAGGACAATCCCAGAAGAATGCTTGCAGAAGCACGCCCATGTCTTACCTCACAACCGGAAGCGTGTTACACCATCAGACTATACCTACCGGACACGAATGGCACGGCGCGCTCAGGTTGTCGCAGAGCTATTCCTTGACGACGTTGACGTAGTAGAGGTCCGTGGCTACATCGAACTCGTCCTTGCTCAATGAGGTCGGCATGGTCTGCCAGTCTGTGGTTGGCTTGATGATCTGCCAGCTATCTTTCTTGCCTGCGCGAACCGGCATCTCGAATCCCTGTTCATCCACTTGCCAGCGGTACGACACTGTGTTCTTGCCGCTGTCGAATTTCAACTCCAGCGTCGGAATCGCCGTGTGGCGAAGATACTGATTGAAGACCGGCGTCAGGTTCATTCCCGTCTGCTGGTTGAAATATTGCACGACGTCTTCGGTCATGATGTTCTGATACTTGAAGTGCTGGTAGAAATCGTGCAGCAGCTTCCACCACCGCCGATCGTCATTGACGATGCTGCGCAGCGTATTGATGAAGAGGGTGCCCTTGAAATACTCGTCCTGCGGCGGCTCGCCGTTTACCCCGCGCGCCGTAATAATGGGGGCATCATTCTTTACCTTGGATTTATACCCGTTGAGATATTTGAGGCCGTCTTCATGGCCATACGTGTACTCCACGTAGAGGCTTTCAAGGTAGGTGGCCCAGGCTTCGTGGATCCACATATCTGAGCTGTCAGCGGCGGTAATGCTGTTGCCGAACCACTCATGCGCGCTCTCATGGATGATGATGAAATCAAATCTGGGGCTGATACCCACGCCGGTCCAGTCGCGCTCCAGATAACCGTTGGCGAAATGATTGCCATAAGTCACCGCGCTCTGATGCTCCATGCCCGAGTAAGGCACCTCAACCAATTTATAACCATCTTTTTTGAACGGATACTCGCCGAAATAGTGCTGGTATGCCTCAATCATGCCCTTCGCCTGCGCGAATTGCTTCCTGGCTCTTTCCATATCCTCCGGTAGAGCGTAAAAATCCAGCGGCAGATCACCGAGCTTGTCGGAAAAGTGCTGGTAGTTGCCGATGTTTACCGACACGTCATAGTTATTGATGGGATAGTGCACGAGCCAGTCCCAGCGCGTGTATCCGTCGCCAAGGTCAGTTTTGCCCATGAACTTTCCGTTCGAGACATCGACCAGATCATTCGGGACGGCCACGCTGATTTCCATGCTCTCGACTTCGTCGCGCCACTGGTCTTTGTTCGGCCACCAGATGCTGGCGCCAATACCCTCACACGCGGTGTAAATCCAAGGATGGCCGGACTGATCGGTTCCGAACGTGAACCCGCCGAACCTGCCCTGATGCAAAGGCGTGCCGGAATAATAGAAATCGATCGAGTAGACGCGGCCGGCGCGCAGCATCTCGGGGAAATCCACGAAGACCGCACCTGTGTCGCGCTCATATTTGAGCGGAGTTGTACCCAGGAGAATCTTGTCGATCTGCAGCGCGCCGTCGAGATCGAGCTGGATACGCATATCGTCTTTCAGCATTTTGAAACGGATGGTGTTCTTGCCGCTGACCAGTTTTTTCTCCGGATCAATGCGGATATCGAGATGATAGAAAAGCAGATCGTTGTTGGCCCGAAAAGGCCCGTATGCGCCGCGCAGGATATCAAACCGCGTCGGCTCACCATGGCCGCGCGATGATCGCGGCGAAGGCGACGGCGCCGGAGTCGGGCTCGGAGTCTGGGCGGCGCCGGTGAGCGCGAATCCGAGAAGAATGACGAGTACGGACGAGCTTCCGGCTACCAACGTGCGGGCGTGGCTTCTCAAAAGTGCCTTCATGTGTTTATCTACAATATCAGGACAGGCTTGAATCAGGATGGGGCTTGCGCAAGTCGTAAGGGTTTTATCTGGGAATTTCCGGCGATAGGCCGGATTGGGCCAGCCCTTCGCGGAAGATGTTCCCGCCAAACGGGATCGCATGCGATGATACAGCCACGCACGGCCTTCTACTTTTCGAGCTTGCCAAGCACAAGATACCGTGCCAGTATCCACGCTAGCGATGGCAACCTCTATCGACACCACGATCACCAGGGCCCCGGCGGCGCCGGCCCAGGAAATGGCTCTGAAAGCACGGCCGCGGCTTGAATCTCTGGACGTTTTCCGCGGGCTTACGATCGCCGGCATGATTTTGGTGAACGATCCCGGCTCTGAGGCTGCTTACTGGCCGCTGGGACACGCCGATGAGCTGGCGAGCGCGCACCCGGCAGGCTGGTATCCAGGAAAGTGGTGGGTGGACGCAAACGGCTGGACGCCGACCGATCTGATCTTTCCGTTTTTTCTGTTCATCGTTGGCGCGTCGATGGTGCTATCGTTCACGGCGCGGCGGGCACAAGGCGACTCTCGCGGAACCCTGCTGAGGCATGTCGCACGGCGAAGCGCGCTCATTCTGCTGATCGGCTACGCCATTCGCATTCTGCCATTCTTCCACTTTGCGAACATGCGTTATCCGGGCGTTCTGCAGAGGATCGCGGTGGTCTATCTATGTGCGTCGGTGATCACGCTGTGGACTGGAACGCGGGGCCGGATTGTGTGGACGGCCGCACTGCTGGTGGGCTATTACGCGGTGATGCGGCTGGTACCCGTGCCGGGATGCGATCACGCAGGATGGATGACGCAGCATTGCAGCCTGGCGGGTTGGCTCGATCGCAAGGTGATGCTCGGCCACCTCTACCGCCACGACTTCGATCCGGAAGGATTGCTGAGCACCCTGCCCGCGATCGCAACCACACTGTTGGGGACGCTATGCGGAAAGTTTTTGCAAGGCTCAGCGAGTTTGTCGCGCAAACTGCGTGGCTTGGCTTTTGCCGGGGTTGTAGGCGTCATCGCCGGTTATGCATGGCATCCGTGGTTTCCCATCTACAAGCCGCTGTGGACCAGTTCCTACGTCCTGTTTACTGCGGGAGCAGCCTGCCTGACACTGGCGCTGTGCTGGTGGCTGATCGAGATGCGCGGCTGGCGCCTGTGGGCCAAACCGTATCTGTGGCTGGGATCGAATGCGATCCTGATTTACGCCCTTTCCACGTTCTTCGCTAAGGAGTGGATCACGATCAAGGTGCTGGATGGAACACGCTCGATCGAGGTACAAGCCTGGGTCTACAATCACTGGTTTGCCCCACTGGCTCAACCGGCTAACGCTTCACTGCTCTTTTCTATTTCCTTCACGGCGCTTTGGGTCCTGGTGGCGTGGGGGCTGTACCGGAAGAAGATTTTTGTGAAGGTATAGCGGCGAAGGGGAAAGGCCTATGCAACCCTTTGGCAGATGATCTGAAGTTTTTGCCTATACATACGCGACGTTGCGCGAATGGCAAGCCCCTTCATTTTTTCTCGGCACGCGAAGTGAAAGCAATGCCGGGACAGCAACTTGCGTGACACTTCCTTACTCCTTTTTGTGAGGTTCGTTCCCCCTTAACAGGAATTTCACGGTTCAAAAGGGGACAGGAGTTGAAAGAAACCCGTGATCTTCATTATAGTTTTGCGCGGTTGCAACAAGACGCGAACCGAAAACTCCGCGAGAGCGCTTGGCTCGCGTTGCAAGTAGGAGGAATTGCATGAACGCTATGCTGAAGTCCCTGGCGGCCGTTGCGGTCGTCGGAGTTGCTGCTTTGCCCGTCGCCACTACCGCACAGGAGATCCATGCCAAGTGCGACGGTTTTCAGGTTGTTTCGTCCCAGTCCACCGGGGGAAGCGCCACGTTCCGGGCCAAGGTGGACCGGGTTAACAAGACCATCGAATACGTGCTCAACTACACCAACCTGGAAGGCGACATTATTCAGTCGCATATCCACTTCAGCCGCCCAGGCAGCAACGGCGGTATCGTCCTCTTTCTGTGTACGAATGCCGGGAATACTCCAGCCTCGGCCACACCTGCCCCGCTTTGTCCCGGCACTCGCGAAGGAACAGTGACGGGAACGCTGCATGCAGGCGATGTGGTTTATATTCCTTTCGGCAATCAATTCCCACCACCCCCTGCCGGAACCCAGGGGATCTCACCAGGAGACTTTGACGCGGTGGTGCGTTTCATCGATGCCGGCGCAGGTTACGTTGTTGTGCACACCAAGGCACAGCCTACTGGCGAGCTACGCGGCCAGATCCCGGACCGTGACGATCACGATCACGACGGGAACCAGCACTAACCTTCATCCGGGTGATTTCTACTTCCCACCCTTCGTCAGAAGCGGCGAAGGGCGGGCCACCCGGCAAGAACGGGGCTTGAAGTCGAATGATCGCCCAAACGAGAACGATTTGACATGAGGCATCGCCTAATTCTTCTTGCGATCATTCTGCCTGGTTTCACACTTGCGTTATGCGCGCAAACCCTCATGAATTGGACGGTCGACGGCACACAACGCCAGGCGCTCGTGTTTGCCCCTGCGCAGCTCTCCGCCGCCAAGGCCCACATGGTTCCGCTGCTCTTTGCCTTTCACGGACATGGCGACACGATGCAGAATGCGGCGCGAGCCGGCCACCTGGAGACGTTGTGGCCAGAAGCTATTGTTGTCTTTCCACAAGGGTTGCCCGATCCGTGGGACTTCAACGCCGGTTGGCAGGGCGGGCCGGGCAGGAGGGAATGAACGATCGGGACCTGAGGTTCTTCGATGTAATGCTGGCCAGCCTGCGCCAAAAATTTCCGGTAGACGACCGTCGGATTTATGCCGCCGGATTCTCCAACGGCGCCAGCTTCAGTTACCTGCTATGGGCGGAACGGGGAAAATTACTGGCGGCATTCGCTCTTGTTGCCGGCAAGCTTGATACGAGTGAGCGTCTCCGGACGGCCCGCGCTGCGCTAATCATTGGTGGGCAAAACGATCCCTCATTGCCCTTCAGCGATCAGCAACGATCGATGGACCTTGCACGCCAGATCAACAACACCACAGCCCCCGGCCAGCCCTGTGGAGCCGGTTGCACGTTCTACCCCTCTCCGAGTGGGACCCCGGTGGTGACGTGTATCCACAACGACGGCCATAGCTTCCCACCATGGGCCGCGTCAGCGATTGTGGAGTTTTTCAAGCTACATAAATTATGAAGGTTTTCACGATGGGAGGTGTTTACCTGGCGTCAGCGGCGGCGCCCATTGCGGCCGAAGCCTGCCGTTTCAGGGTCTCACCCGACTTCGGCGCGACCAGGCTCATATATTCACTGAGAGTAACGAACCGGTAGCCGCGTGCTTTGAGCTCGGCAATCAGCTGGGGCATGATGGCAGCGGTGGTTGAGAGCTCATGGAAGGCCAGGATGTGGGTGAAAGTCCCTTTCTTTTCCCGCTGCTGCACCTGCTTCAACACGGCTTCGGCCAGAGAAGGCTTAGGACATCCGGCTGCCTTGCCGGCGCACAGATAATCGAGCGAGTTCACGTCGCGCAGCGCCACCGGGTTCTCCGATGAGATAGTCAGCAGGCGATAGCCCCGGTGTTCGAGATCGCGCCGCGCATCGCTGGTGATGATCCAGTCCGGTGGACGGACGTAACGGGGCTGTGTTCCGGTGACTGCCTTGATTGCTTCTGCACCGCGGTCCACGTCGTGCAGGACCCACGGCTCGCCGTTCTTCTTCTCGGCGCTGCGCAGCTCCAGATGGCTATAGGTGTGGTCTTCCAGCTCGTGGCCGCGCCGTATCAGCTGCTCGGCTGCGTCAACGCAGGTCATACCGATATTTTCTTCATGCCGCGGCTCGCCCCATGTTTTGGGCGTCAGCCGCCAACCGACGACGAAGAACGTCGCTTTGACTCCGTTGTTCTCCAGGACATCCGCCAGGGCCGGAGCGTGATGTTCGCCTTTGCTGCCGAACAGAACATAGGGACGCGGACCGTCGTCAAAGGTGAGGGCAATCAGCTTCTCGTTCGAGAGAGCCGCGGTGATATGAGTATCCGCGGTGGCTGTGGCTGTCTCAGTCTTCTTCGATACCAGCGTGATCCCCGAGCCTTGGTTGGCAGCCGCGGCGAGGTTGTTGGAAGACATGCCGGCGTTTAAACGGCTGGAGCCGCCACAAGCGGTAAGCCCGCAGAGAACAGCGATTGAAAGCGATAACCTGAATTGGCCCATCACACTCCCACCCGAATTACCGGTTGATTCCGGAAAATTGGCCAGTGCCAACAGGTTGTCCGGGAGACAGATCCGTCAAGAAGTTGTAGCGGTGAAGCGCTCAACAATCTTTACCATGCGGGGACTCTGGATCGGTACTTTCTGAAGGTCAGGAACGAAGGTAACCGTGGGCATGGCGGCGGAGCTTGTCGCCTGCAAATCACCGAAATCAGAAAAGGCGCGGGAGAGCCTCTTCATAGTACTCCCGCGCCTGTCGGCGCTCCTTCCCTATGGCGCCGGAGAATCGCCTCGGGCCTTATTGCGCGAAGACCAAGGCATTTCCGCCAACGACTCCAGAAAATCTATGAATTCCGCAGGATCGAGCGACCGGAAGAGACCATCGTCATGCGCCCGGATAAAGCCCCTGCCATCCGGAACAAGACATAGCATCGCTTCGCGGACAGTTGCGTGATCGTGTCCGCAGGACCAGATGCCCTCGTCTCCGACAAAACACGCGACATAGGTGATCCCCATTGACCGGATATGGTATCACACGATATAACATGTCATGTTATATCGGTGTAGATTTCTTATGGTTCGGCGCACGATTCTTAGTCCGTGGATTCCCGCTCACCTTTCGGCGAACGCCTGCGTGCATTGCGCACGGCGCGCGGGCTTTCCCAGGAAAAGCTCTGTCAGATGATCAAGGCTAACCGCAATTTCGTCGGTGAGGTGGAGCGCGGGAAGCAGAATGTTTGCATCGATAACATTCTGAGACTGGCCCGCGCGCTGAAGGTTAAACCGGGCGAGTTGTTCGACCTTTATTAAGAGCTCATCTTCTCGGCAGCCTTCACCGATGCGATGTTCCGGCGGAATGGATGCGCCTTCCCAGATTCGGTCCGCCTACGATCACGGTTTCGCCGCCGCCTCGGCACCCGCCGTTCTCTGAACACGCTCGGGCACTTCAGCGGCTCGCGGCGCAGCGCTGGCCGCCGCGAGAATCACCCCGGCAAAGAACAGCGTGTCGGCAAAGTAGTTGATCCCTTCGATCTTGACCGCGAGGTTCGGGTTGGCGAGCGCTCCGATCATGACCGGTATATAGATGACCAGGATGGTCAGCAAAATCCAGCCGCCGGCGACGGCGGCCACGATCCGTGCTTTCCAGTTCAGCAGAATGCTTAGGCCGGCAGCGAGAAGGGCGGCACCGGTGACATAGTCGATGAGCGCGCGCAGCGGAACCCAGGCCGGCATCTCTCTTCGCAGTGGCACTCCGGGAAGCCCCATGGGGTGCAGAAAGTGCTGAACGCCAAAGAACAGCGCAGCCAAGGCGATGAGAATGCGCCCCACGGTGATCAGCGTGGTCTTCACTGCCCCAACTCGCGAAAACCCCGCGTGTTGGGGACCCCGATTGGCGGGACCGCGCCATCCGTCTTTGGCCATGCCGGCAAGAACCCAGCCGGCGCCGCCGAACGAACTCTCGCGGAAGACGATGGTCCAGGTAAACCGGATGTTTGGGGCGTGCATGTGCTGCAGGGCGAAGGGGAGATAGAGCATTCCGACAAACATGAACATCATGATCCCGACCAGCAGGCCGGACCAGCGCACGGCAATTTTGGTGGCGATGCTCAAGGCGGCAGCGATAAGCGCGCAGCCGACGAAATAGACCCAGAACATACGCCCCGGCATGTAGCGTGGCACCATTGTCACCAGGTCCTGTGCATCGAAGAAATGCAGCGTGCCGAAGACCGCGAGCGGAACCGCGTAGCACAAGTTGGCCAGGGCCACGATCTTGTCCAGGCCGCGAGCCGAGGCCACGTCGTCTTTCGCGGCCCATCCGCCGATCAGGAAAAGCGCGGCGCCGGCGATGCACATCGCAGTTGAAGTGCTGAGGAATTCAAGAAAGAGGGCGAGAGCGGTTGCATGCATAGAATTTCCCAAACCGGTACAGGGCTTCGGATTCTACTACGAAACGCTGCCGGGTGAATGCGGTTCGCGGTGCTATCTTCGCGCTCAAGCCGATTCGCGCCATTGGTCCCACCCTAAACCAATCAGCTCGTCATCTTTTTTCTACGCTACGCCCCAGGAACACCTGAAAGTGATTCAGTACAATCGATCAGCGAATGGAACGCACGCATACTTTCGGAGTCGTCGGCGGGTACGGCGCGACTGGAAGCGTTGTGGTGACTGAACTCCTGCGTTCCGGCGATGGCACCATTCTGATTGGTGGACGCGACCTGAATAAAGCAACAAGTTCAGCGGCAGAGCTCGGTGATCGGGTTTCCGGGGCCCGCGTCAATGCGCTGGATGCGCGGTCTCTCCATGACTTCTGCGGCCGATGTTCCATCATCGTTAATTGTGCCGGACCGGTTTCGGTCACGCAGGACCGCGTTGCACAAGCGGCATGGAGAAACCGGTGCCACTATGTTGACGTAGCCGGCCTGAGCTTTGTGGCGCAGCGACTGGCTTCGCAGGCGCAGGAAATTACCGACGCGAGTCTATCCTTCGTTGTCTCGGCCGGCTGGATGCCGGGGATCACAGAACTCGTGCCTCTTTACGCCAACGCGCAGGCGCGGACCAAAATGGATACGATCGAGTCCCTGACCGTGTACTTCGGCGACAGTGGCGAATGGTCAGAGAATGCTTTACGGGATGCTGTCTGGTATCTACGCCAGGCAGCGCTCCGGCGTCCGGGCTACTTCCACCGGGGAAAGTGGAGTCGCGCGAGAATGGCAGTGGCATCGCGCAAGGTGGATCTTGGCCATCCGATCGGTGCGGGCCGTTTCAGCCTCGTCTCCGTCCCAGAGCAGGACACAATCGGCCGCCAGCTCGCTGATTGTGACGTCTTCACCTATTCGTACCTCTCGGGCTTTCGCACCGCTGCGGCAGCCGTTCTGATTGCTCTATTGCCGTTGCCGGAACGATTCTCAGTGCGACTGGTTCGAAATATGTTTCGCAGAAACCGGCTGCCAGTGGATGGGTTCGCCCTGGCTCAAGTGAACGGACTGTCGCAAGGACGAAGATACGTCTTCACTGCTCAGGTCGCGTATAGAGACCGTCGCGACTATTGGATCAACGGACTGGTGCCGGCGATTACCGCCCGCATGATTGCTGAACGCAGGCACATCCGCCACGGCGTGCACTTCCTGGGCAATGCAGTGGATCCAATTACATTCATGGCGGAACTGAAGAAGGCGGGGGTCGAGCAGACAGAAAGCTTGAAAGCGGACGACTGAAGACAATATCTGATTCTGTCGACTCTTTCTGGTTTGCCCGTTGACCTGATTGTTCACATGCACAGTCTCAACGGGCGCTTTCTGACGCGTCGTTTTGCACGGAAGGTGCCTGCAAGGCGCCTGCCATTTAAATTGATTTCGTATTTGCCTGGGATGTATTTGCCCGCGCTGATTTCGGTACCGTCTATCCATACTTTGCCGTCGCCGATGCTCTTGCACTTGCCGTCAGGTACGCATCCGTCAGGAAAAACGTAGATTGCGGACCACTGCCCCTGTCCAACGTAAGCGCCGCCCGCTGTGCCAGGGGGAAAACCCAGTTCGGAAAACAAAACGAGCTTCCCCGACGCGGGCGCACCGTCGATTTTGGTCAGGAAGATTCCAACACCATCGCAATACACCTCAAAATGGCCCGTGGCCGCAGGAGCTGATGCAAGGGTAGGCGGAACGAAGAGCATGACAAGCGTGAGAAGGACAGACGTTCGCAGTGGCTTTGCGTCCACGATTGCGAGTCTACGGTGAAACATCCCCAGGCACAAGTGAGGTATTTAAAAGGAGAAGAAATTCTGGCGGAGAGGGGGGGATTCGAACCCCCGATAGAGGTGTTAGCCCCTATAACGGTTTAGCAAACCGCCGCCTTCAGCCACTCGGCCACCTCTCCGAACAATTCAGGATGGAAAAGCGATCACCTTGGCAAGGATACCCCGAAACTCATGTGCATGTCACGTCCAGCGCCAGGGCTGGCCTGCATAAAGTGAGGCCAGCCCCTGCGTGGGCGCTGAGCTAGACGTTTCCGCCGATGGTAACTGTGGTCCCGTCGAACTTAGTCAGGGTGAACCCGCTAAAGCTTTCAGGATAGGTGTTGGCATGTTCTTCAAGAACACTGATGGCGACGCTTTCGCCCATGAACATTCCGTTCATGTTGTCGGAGACGCGCCAGTGGATTCCGGACATGTTGCGGCCTTCGCTGATATTGGCTGCAAGCTTATTAAGTTCGCCGAGGACCGTTAGATCTGTATCTGCCGTGTTGACCAGGCTCAGTCCATCTTCGGAAGCGATTACCGGCTGAACCGGCCAGGGTTTCGGATTGTCCGGCGTGCCCACTTCGAAGCCGGCTTTTAGCAGGGTGACGCAGGCGCCGGCTGTAAAAGCGTGGCCTGCCGGTGAGGACGGATGTGAAGGCGATCCGCCATTGAGCTCCTGCGGACACAGAAAGCTTCCGGTGGTTCCAAGTCCACGCTTCACATTGAGTTGACGATTGCGCTCGAAAATGAGCGGCAACACGGAAGAATTGAGCAAGTCGGGATGCAGTGCGGGATCCAGCGTGAAGCGGTTGGTAAGAACTCCATCCACCAGATTGGCGAACTGTTCCGGCCGGATTTTTCTGTGCACATACCACTTGTGATAGAACGCATGCGCTTCTGCTTTGTGAACATTACCCAACAGGCCGTTCAGCCACGAGGTACTGAAGGTACTGAAAGAACCGATTCTGGTGTCATTTTGGTAAGGGCTGTTGGAGCTGAAGCGGACGCCCAGGGCGGAAAGAATGAGGGACGCGCGGAAGTAGATCGAGTAGATCGCGTCCGAAGCGGCGAGATTGCCGAGATCGCGGACGCTGCGAACGAATCGCGGTGTTGGGTCCAGTACGTTTGGCGATAACGCTCCATTGCCGCGCTCGACAAAAACGTATTCGGACAGGTTGGTCATGAAATCAACGCCCGTTCCCGGCCCTGTTAGCACCTGTCCGGTGTTGGGGTCAGCGACCTGGGCGCGAGTATGCACCCGGGGCACATAGTCAGCGCCGTCGATTCGCTGGCTCTGAAAGAGAATCTGCGAGACCAACGGACCATCAGTTGCGCCGATGAAGGGAAAACGGAAGAGATTCTGTGGAGTGACCGGTGTGGGACCGCCGAACCCGGAGAGCCGGCTCATATCGGCCGCAGCTTGCGCGACCAGCGGATTCGTTCCGTAATCAATGAAAGGCACATCGCGCAGATAAGCCTCCCAGTAGAGTTCCACCATTTCGGCGGCTCCACCTGCGCTCCTGATCGATGGCGGCACAAACGGCGTTGCTGCAACGGGAGAATCGCTGCCCTCGATCTGCAGAACCAAGGGGCTCAGTGGGCCGGCCAATTGTCCATTGCCGCCGGCGGGAACCGCGTCCCAGGCTGCTTGCGTTCCGGCCGCGGCAGCCGCCATGAGAAGTTTGTAATCGTTGGGATTGGGTAACCCGTTGTTGTCGAGCGGCAAGGTCTTGGAGAAGTTACCTTCAAAATGCGAGCCGGCATAAGCTTCTTCATCCCCATTGGTCGGATGAGGCTCCGCCGCGACCAATGCATCCGCGGCCGCTTTGCCTAAATTCTGGCGCAGCTTGGCGAGATCTTGTGCACGATGCCTGGGCTGATTCACGAATGGAGAAATCTCCACTGCGGCTGCTTTCTCAACAAGCGCGCCGGGAAGAAGAGTGCCGGCCGTGATCGCCGCTGCTCCAATGCCCGCGGTCTTCAGGAAACCACGCCTGCTGGGTTGGGTGAGTGGATTTGTAGTGTCTCCGTTGGTTGCTGCAACAATGCTACGCGAGTTCTCATTCGCGGGCGAAGTTTGGTTGTCGGCTGAAAGCGTCGGATCGTTGTTTTTTTTCATGGCACTGCCTCCCGAAATTTTGGACACACGTGTATTGCACCCGGCGAAACATGCTGCGTTCCCGAGGTGTTTGAATTACGAAGCGAAGGATCTTGAGAGGACACCGCTGATCGCGTTGCAGGGCCGTGAGCACACGGATAGCGTTGACGCTGTACCGCCGCGTCCTTACGCTGCAGTTGCGGGCAGACGTAGTCCTATTTAGGAGTGTGGGTTACCGCGCCCGAATACACAGGAGCGGAAAACGGGATTACAGACCCGCCGCCGGATTGGAGAGAGGCGGAAAGTACGAGCCCGGCAAAGTAATGCCTAACTTAACGACAATTCCCAGAAGCAGAAATCATCCGTACACAATTCAAGTGACCCGTGAAACCAACTACGAGCGCTAGTAAAACATGCCCAGAGTTGGAAAGGCAACAGAATCCTGGTGAATTTTCGGAGAACGATTTCAAATTGAAACAGCACAGTCACTAAAGATGGTGACGGGATTCATGCCTTGAACAAGGACAGCTGGCCTACGTATCGAGCTACTCCATGCAAACCAGATTAGCTCCGCTACTCTCTATCCAATGAAGCCCAATAGTGCCACCAAAAAGGCCAACGTCCTCCCTCCTCGAATCATCTCTTTAAGGCACGGGCCTCGCTTCGGGAATTCCGCCCATGAAATCCATTCGGAAACACTCTCCCGCAGATCAGTGTGTTGTGCCTGACAACTAAGAACGACCACTGTTGTGACGAGACAAAGCGGGTGAGGTACATGGCGGAAACCGTGCAGAACAGGAAAGTATCGCCCGGCAAAAAGTCGGAAAGGAGAAGAAACAATGAGTATTCTCGATACCATCATAGGTTCAACAGAGAAACACCCGGACGTGAGTAAGGAACAGCATTCATCGCTGGTGCAGAGCGCGCTGCAGATGTTTGGCAATCACAATGAGATATCCAGTCTGCATCAGAACGCCCAAGCACACGGGCTCGGCCACATCGTGCAGTCCTGGATCGGCAATGGCGCCAACCAGCCGATCGCTGAATCGCAAGTGGCGGGATTGGTAGGAGAAGATCGCGTCAATCAATTGGCCAGCCGTGCAGGGGTGTCTCATTCCCAGGCGACCTCTGCCTTATCTCGGATCTTACCGACCATCGTGGACAAGCTAACCCCACAGGGGAAATTACCCAAAGCGGCATAACAAGCATAAGAAGAGGGAATCTTCGAGTCGGTTACGATTGCGCGAGAGCAACGCACCTGATAACAACGCGATCGTCGATGTTCTCTGGGTGTGGTTTTGGAAGCAAGCGTTTGCGCCAAAAGCAGAGTAGTCCGTGTGAATACGGCTGCTTGTGCCGTGGTGGCTCACCTCACCATGCTTGGTGCCGGTCCGGCGGAGTTCCACTCGCGGACGTTCACTATCTCTCTGCCGCAGTTCGCTGAGCAGCGCCTGCCGCCGGCTCACGCTTGGCCGCGAACCTGAGGCCTAAATAAGAAGCAGCGTTGTTCGCGCATATGTCACTGATCAATCTTCCTGCCATTCGTTCGTCGTCAGGCAGCAATCCATTTTCGATATCGCCGCCAATCAGATTGCAGAGTATGCGCCGGAAATACTCGTGTCTTGGAAATGACATGAACGATCTGGAATCAGTGACCATGCCGATAAAGCGGCTGAGAAGGCCGGCGCTGGACAATGCGTTCAGCTGTAATTCCATGCCCTCTTTCTGGTCCAGGAACCACCACGCGCTGCCGAACTGGACTTTGGCGCCAACGCCATCCTCGTGAAAGTTTCCGGCAATCGTGGCGAAGACATAATTATCCGCGGGATTGGAATTGTAGAGGATGATCTTAGGAAGGGCTGCTTCTTTTTCAAGCTGAGAAAGATACGAAGTCAACCCGTGTCCTTGCGGCCAATCCCCGACCGCATCGAAACCGGCGCTCCCGCCGGCTCGCGCAACCATTGGTGCGTTTACATCGCGGTTTGCACCCAGATGCAATTGCTTGGTCCAGCCCTTTTCTGCGTCAAGACGACCAAAGAACAGCATCAAGAAACCGGCAAAACCCTCCGATTCGGACTGGTCTATGGGTCTCCCGGAACGCAACCGAGAAAAAAGGACACTGGCTTGATCTTCAGTGCAGGCGTCCGCATAGCACCGGTTGAGCCCGTGGTCGGATAACCGGCATCCCACTTCGTGAAAGTCACCGTGACGTTTAGCCAGAGCATCGCGAAAATCATTGACATTCGTAATGTGGATGTTCGAGCCCGCTGCCAGGCGATCGACCCAAAGATTGAAAGCCTGCGGATCCGAGGTCCTGAGCGCCCCGTCCGGCCGAAAGGTGGGGTAGACCGCTGTCTCCAGTTTGGATTCCGCGATACTCAGGTGATGTTCGAGGCTGTCAGTTGGATCATCCGAAGTGCATATCAGGCGAACGTTGAAACGAGACAGTATGCCGCGGACATCAGAGTCCTCGTTCTGCAACACTTCATTCGCGCGTTCCCAAATACGAGCGGCCGTGCTTTCGTCCAACAGGTCATCGATTCCGAAATAGCGCTTCAGTTCCAGGTGCGTCCAATGATAGAGGGAGTTCCGCAACGTTGCAGGAACGGTGCGCGCCCAGGCGAGATATTTGTCATACGGAGCGGCCGCACCTGTGCAATAGAGTTCCGGTACGCCATCGTTGCGCATGGCGCGCCACTTATAGTGATCGCCTTCCAGCCAGATTTCATACAGGTTGTTGAACCGGCGATTCGCTGCGATTTCGCGTGCGGAAAGGTGGCAATGGTAGTCCAGAATAGGTTGATCCGCGGCATAGGAGTGATACAGGCGTTGCGCGGTTTTCGTCTGCAACAGGAAGTTATC
>Ga0126378_10000777_pt1 | contig 23458 bp, 20 predicted proteins | sample PanSoiMetPlot_23_FD_92587 | JGI IMG/M metagenome (GOLD analysis project Ga0126378, IMG submission 92587) | Tropical forest soil microbial communities from Panama - MetaG Plot_23 | ecosystem: Environmental > Terrestrial > Soil > Tropical forest > Bulk soil | place: Panama | collected 2016-02-17
GCTCCTAAAACAATGAAAGCCAGAAGATAGAACAAGAGCAATCGAATTCCATTACATCTGGCAGGGAGTTGCATGTGGGTCCTTCCAGGTCGAGTCCGTTGGATCACGGCAGCGACAGCCCGCCATGCTAACACTTTCGTTGTCGAGGGGGACATTATGAATCTTCGCCAGGGTTGCTCGTCTCCAAAGGTGATTCACCGAAATGTCAGTACGTGACGCATTCCAGGCGTTGTGAATGCCTATGAACAGCAGCAGAAGCGCCGCCCCGTCACTGCAAACACTGTCTCACCGAGATCATTTAGAACCAGGTTCCCGACGCAGAGGGAAATCTAATTCCAGCCTCCGTTCGGCAAGGCAGTGCAAGACTCGCGGGCATCTTCAGTGGGGACCAGCCAAACCATCAGTTCATCTTCGAGCTGACCAGTGAGTCGGCCTGGGTGTCTCCGCGATCGTGCACCTTGAGATACTCGTCGGCGCTGTTGCCAAAGAGCTTCGAGCGGCCGGGCCCGAAATCGGCGAGCACGGCGACGTACTGCTCTGGCGTTAATCTGGTTGTCCGGTGGAGGTGGATCGTAGCCATGTGCTTCTCCTTTCGTCGAGATTGTCTGTCGGAGGCCCATCCATCGAGCGCAAACTTCTCAACTTTCTCGTTTCAGTGATTCATTCAATGCGTAATGATGACGTTGCAGAGCGGTGCAGCGCCCAGAACGGGGACGGCATCATCGCCCGCGTCCTCGTGAAGATCACCGACTCCTCAATCAACTTCGCCGAATACCGTTGCTGCGAATGAGTGCAAGTAGGGTTGCTGCACGGTGGCGTCAAACGCTTGGGGGGTTAGCTATTGGGCCGGAAAAAGTGTCCCACCCCGTTACTCATCAGTGAAGCCTACTAACGAATCAGTAAACGCGATGCGGATCGTCCGGCGTGCGGGTTGTGTGAGCGCGGGTACGTTCGTAGAGGACCGTGCGCATGTGGTGTGCGTTCGCGTGTCGGGAAAAGGTGTTCACTGCCGCATCGTTTCCGTAAACCTGCACGAAAACGGCGAAGTCGCTCGTTTGCCTTCCGAGTAGCCCGTTTGAACGAAGCCGCATACGCGGCGGACGCTGCCGCGTGTATGGGTGCAAGCGCCTTCGCTTGAAAGAAGAAGAGCCGCGGCGTTACTATCATCGGCGTGAACGCGAGGAGCAGTACATTCACGAACATCAATGACAAAGCTTTTCGCACAACTTCCTTCTTTGCAATGACTTCCAGCTCCAAATCGATTGAATTTCCATAGACCGCGTCCGCCGCAAACGCAAGCGGCTCCCTTCTAACGGTTTTATCGAAAGCGCGCCACGACATCGGCGCCACACCCACTCAGTCTCGAATGCGCTTCCGATAAAACACTAGCGTTACTCGGGAGCAAAGTTTCCAAGAGCGTCAGGAGTGGTCACATCTCCGGTTGTCGAGCTTCCGGGACCGCGTAGGTGTGCGTCGTCGCTTTTACAACGACCACCTAGTGGTCATTGACACCTCAACCTATTGGCCATTGACAAAAAATAAAAAAAGATGATACTGGCGGCGCGTTGTTTAGCTGTATCGCCTCCCACTTTGTCTGATTCGACTGAAGTGGCCTCGTTCCGAATTTCAAGAAGGCAAGAAAAAACCGGAACGACTCTCACCTGCACACTGCCTAAAGGATTCTTTCTTGGCGCCGACCCCGTCCTGTCGGGCTGCGCAGTAGCCATAGTCTGAAAGCGCTCGCGATGCAAGTGAGACAGAATATTCACTTCTGCCTCTAGCTGGTGTTTTGGTTTATGGTCCTAGGCCCTCGGAAACCACGAATCTCGAATTTCGAAGATGGAGGTGGGACTATGAAATCGGTAAAAACAATCATCGGCCTGTCCATCATCGTTCTGATGGCGGCTATTTCTCCGTTCGCATTCGCCCAGGCCACCCATGTCCGCTGGGACATCATCACCGTCAATTTTGTTGCGCTTACTGTCGATGCGGGCGGCGTAGCGTCCGCAACCGCCAAAGATGGTTCTTACATCACAATGACGGGGTCCGGAACATTTGTGGCTCCGGCCGGCGGAAATGGAACGTCGAGTGCCGCCACGGGTGGCGGGACGTGGGCCACATACACTTCGGGAGGGGTTGTAACCGGTGCCGGTACTTACGCGGTCACCGGTCTTGTGCGTTGGGATCGGGCGCCCTTTCCTCCTGGTTCTCCTCCTCCGCTGACCGACTTGATCGAGCCGTCAGCAGTGCGGAGCACTGGGCTCGCGGTGCTGCGCATCACCTACTCTGATGGACAACGCGGAATCCTCGTCGTCAGTTGCACGGGTTCAACGGCACCAGCGTCTATGTTCGAGGGCATTACGGCGACGAAGCAGTTCATTGACTACAAGAGCAACGTGCCGGCCGTCCCTGGTGTCGACGGCGGCCGTACGCTGTTCCACATTGAGTAATAAGTTCACTCGCCTGCTCTGAATAAAGGTTTGTAGTTCGGGTACGTGGCCTTCATGGTCAACCCGAATAACATGTGGGTGAAACAGTGTCGTCAAAACGCGCGAATTTCTAAAGGAGGAAGGTAATGCAAGAACCATTCAAATACCTGACTCGAGTCAATCGCATACTGCTCCTGGCCATTATTGCCATGACAACTGCAGTGACTTCGCTCTACGCTCAACCAGCGCAAACTGCCAAAGTCCTCGCCCGCGGCGGAGGGAAGACTATCATCCAGGGCGGGACGGGGATGGCGGGAGGGTTTGTCCCTGTCATCACGACCATCGCCTTCCATGCCGAACGCAAGGGGCAAGCAGTGTCCGGAGACTTCGAGTGTTTGGCTCTCGTCCCTGCCGTGGCAACCGGGAATGGCAGTGGCCAATTCACAGTTAACGCCATGTATGTCACCGGCCAAGTCACAAGTGTCGACGTCGCAGGTAAGACGGCAACCTTGCAAGGAATGGCGACTATCACTGGCTTGGGCGCAGGTACGAACGTGCCATTCACGTTCGTAGTTCGCGAAGGTGGTCCGGGGTCTACGTCAGTTCTGACAGCCTCTGGTCTTACTTTCCAGGAGATTCTCTTGGAGGGCTCGTTCGAGGTGCCTTGACACAAGGCGAAGTACTCCTTCGTGCTGGTGAACCATTAAAGGCGCCGCCGGACTTAAGCGAATTCAGAAGGTACGCGCGACCGGCAGACTGTACCTTTCTCAACCTAATCTCAGCAGCCACGGTGCGGAAAACTCGGGAACCCAGCGGCTCTTTGCTAGGCGCTTGTTCCTGAGGCGCTCATTCCATCGGAGGCGCTTTCATGGAAGTAAAGACCTATCTCACGTTTCGCCCCCGTGTGGCACGGGTTGTTCGCTACGCTGACTTACTGACGCTGTCGCTGGGGCTCGTCTCTATGGTGTGCTCCGCAGCGAATCCCCCAACCGTGGTTGTCCAATGGAACAATGCAGCATTGCAGGGAGACCGCGACTCTTCCTTCGGCCCTCCGATGATTGCGCGCGCCCTGGCAATGGTTCATACCTGCATGTATGACGCGTGGGCAGCCTACGACGCCAAGGCTATCGGCACGCAACTGGGAGGTACGCTACGCAGGCCTGCCTCGGAGCGCACTCTCGCCAACAAGCAGCAGGCAATCAGCTACGGGGCATATCGGGCACTGGTCGACCTGTTCGCCTTCGACAAGCCTCTCTTCGACGCGCTGATGACGAGCTTGGGCTACGATCCCAGTGACAACTCCAATGACATCACTACCCCGACAGGCATCGGCAACGTCGCTTGCGCTGCAGTGCTGAACTTTCGCCACACTGACGGCTCGAATCAGTTGGGCGACCTCCACCCGGGGCCTATTCGGATTACACCGGCTATGTTCCGGTCAATTCGCCCAGCAGTGTTCCGATCGATCCCAAGATGGTATCTGATCCCAACCACTGGCAACCGCTGCAATACTACGATGCGAGCGGAAATTTCGTCACCCAGAAATTTGTGGGAGCGCAATGGTTTAAGGTTGTGCCGTTCGCCATGACGTCCCCAGATGAGTTCCTCTCCTTCGCCCAGTTCTTCGGGCCTGCGTTGTACGGCTCACCGCAATATCGGCGACAGGCGCAGGAGCTAATCAACTTTAGCGCCAATCTCACCGATCGACAGAAGATGATTGCTGAGTACTGGGCCAACGGGCCTCACACTGAAGTGCCGCCCGGACATTGGGACCTCTTCGCCCAATACGTTTCGGCACGCGACAACCACAGTCTCGACGACGACGTGAAAATGTTCTTTGCGTTGACTAATGCGATCTTCGACGCCGGCATAGCATCTTGGGACGTGAAGCGAATCCTGGAATCGGTGCGGCCGGTGACCGCGATTCCCTACCTCCTCCAAGGAAGACAGATCCGCGCGTGGGGCGGACCTGGCAAAGGAACGATCTGGATGGATGGATCACAATGGATTCCGTATCAGCCGTCCACGTTTCCGACGCCTCCGTTCCCTGAATACATTTCCGGCCACAGCACCTTCAGTGCTGCCGGCGCCACCATCTTGTTTCTCTGGACGGGCAGCGACAAGTTTGGAGACTCCGTGACGTTCGCGACCGGCAGCTCGGTCATCGAGCCAGGAATCACGCCGAAAAATCAAGTGACGTTGGAATGGAAGACGTTCACCGACGCCGCCGATGAGGCGGGGATCTCCCGCCGCTACGGAGGGATTCATTTCAAGGCTGGTGATCTGGTTGGTCGGGCTGTGGGAGACCTCGTCGGGTTGCAGGCTTGGATTAAAGCGCAGGCTTACTTTAACGGTCACTGAGCCGCCACTGGAAAATTCAGAACTGCGCCGTCGGCGAGAAATCCGTCGGCCATTTCTGGTTTTGCAATGCCCAGGCGATTCGCGGAGAGACGATTCATTGCACGGGGGGTTTCGGGTCCGCGCAGGGGGTTTCGGGTCCGCGCAAGGGGTGTCATGTCCACAGCTTGAGCCATCAAAAGCCGCCAAAAAGCAATGCAAAGGCGTCACCAAAAACGGTTCGGCTTGCACGGCTTGGGCGATGGAAGGCGGCCTCTGCTATACCATCCGAGTGTTTCATTGTCTGCTTCCTTCCGCGAACAGCCGCTTGCTGTTATGAAAAGTGGCACGCCTTTGACAACCGGGGGAGGTGCTTCTCCGTTTTCCTGGAAACTGCGGACTAACCATAAGGCGAGGAAGGACTCAGGCTATTCCAGAATCGATTTTTGTTGTGTATTGTTGCAAAGGTTGTCAGAAGTTCTCGATCATCCACACGTTAATATCGCCGGCAGCCTTTCTAAGGGCGAGGTAACGTCCGTCTGGCGACGGGATGGCATACCCAAGTGGAGCATATCTCTCGCTCTCTAACAGCACTTGGGTTTTGCCTTCACGGTCGATGAAGAGAAGTACTTGAGTGGAATTTGGCTTTGTGCTTGCCATAAGCAGCCCGGCTCCATCTGCCGATCAATCCACCGTCCACAGTTGGGGCCAGTCCTTCACGACGACCTCTCGCACCACTCCGCTCGGTAGTGAGACAAATCGTATTCGGCCTTCGTGCTCATCAAACCTGACAGTTGCCAGTAGAGAACGTCGGGGGACAGACTCCAATTCACTCCTTCTCCCGTTGCGGTCATCCTGGCGATTTCGCTTCCTTTCCCATGTTCCGGGTCGAAGGAAAAGAAGGTGGTAGTGCCCGCCACCTGAGTGCTGAACAAACACAACTTCGAGGGGATTCGACCGCATTGAATGTTATAGATCGCGTTCTGTCTTAGAACCTCTTGAGGTGGCCCTCCTGCCAGGTTCTTCCGCATAATGCTGACGGCCGTCGGAGTGCTCCCTGGTCGGAACCCCTCCAGGTAAAGAAGCTCCGACCCGTCGGTACTCAGCCGCGGCAGAAATACGTTTCGGCCTTCTGCAACCAGTTCGACAGTCGCCTGGTCGATCGGCTGCTTGAATACTTTCCAGATACCGTTTCGATTCGACGAAAAGAGGACCGACTTACTGTCAGGTGTCCAAGCGTAAGGGAGGTTCTCGTTCTCGTCCAAAGTGAGTCGAAATGGGGCACTCAACCGTTGTTTGTTCTTGTCGAACTCTGCGACAAAAACCTGATCCTGCATGTTGCTGTGCAGGAAGGCAGCCCGCTTTCCGTCGGCGCTCACTGTCAGACCTGAGATCGAACCCCATCCCTTTGAGACACATTGTGGACTGCCATTGGGTTTTCCTGTGTAGGGATCAACTTTAATAGCCCAAAGACTCTCGGCGGTACCATTCGCATCCCCCTGGACTGAATAGATGAGACGTCCGTCAGAAGCCCAGTAAACGGCATAGCCAATCTTGGTTCCGGTGGGGACCGGTTGTGGATCGCCACCGCTTGAATCGCGGGTCCAGATGGAACGGACGGCGGTGTCAAAGCCGCTAGGAGGCCAGTAGTATCGGATATAGGCAACTCGCTTGCCGGTGGGCGACCAAACGACAGGCACTAAGATCGTCCGCGTGTAACCTGGTTCCAAACCCTCAGCAGCATTCACAATCCTGTGGGCGTTCGCGCCATTGGATTCCATCATCCAAATGTCGCGTCCCCGCAGGAAGCTAATGTGAGACCCGTCGGGTGCGACTGCCGCATCCCAGGCATCATCCATCAATTTTTGTGGGTTGCCACCCAGGATGGAGAGCCTCCAAATAGAGCGGGCGTGCTCGTTCTCTTGAGACCACTCAATGAAGAGGAGGTCGGCATTGTCTGGAAACCAACTGATAGGTCTAGGATTGTTGAACTCTTTAGGCAACGCCAACCGACGAACCTCACCCGTGTCCAGTTGTCGAACATACAGCTCGCCTGGGGCGGCGTACGCGAGGTACTTGCCGTCCGGCGAAATTACAGCCCATTGAACAGGCGCTTCCGGTGAATTGCTGGTAATTCGCTTCTCGATTGCCAATTGCGGAGGGCGCAACTTGAAACGCATTACGATTATCGCTGCCACAGTGACGACAGCGAGGGCGACTAAAAGAAGATACAAACGGAGATACTTCTTTTGTGGAGTTGAACGTTCTCCGGTTTGCGTTTCAGGTTGTAGCGGGGTCGCGGGAGCGCTCGCCGGAGGCGGGGCTGGACTCTCGCTGATTAATGCCGTATCGCCGGTGGCTTTATTCACCGGCGCAAGGAAACGGCAACCTCTCTTAGCGGCTGTTTCGATGTAACGGGGATGGTCGGCGTCATCGCCAAGCGCCTGGCGAATCTTGCGAATAGCGCTGTTAAGTCCTACATCGAAGTCAACGAAGGTGTCAGCCGGCCACAGCTTCTGTTGTAGCTCCTCGCGTGTGACCAGTGTCCCTGCGTTTGCCAGCAGCTCAACTAGTACGCGGAAGGGCTGCTCTTGCAGCTTAATGCGAACGCTGTTCTTGCGCAGTTCCCCGTCGCGCTCCGAAAGTTCAAACGGTCCGAAGCGAAAAACGACCTGCATCCGCGATGCGGTGGAACCCAACGCGAACTACCCTCCGATGGGAAACATGATAGCCCAACTAACAGCGAGCGGGACGTGCTCGGACTGAAGTCCTCGCCAGAGGGGTGCCGCCCGCCACAGGCCGGACTAGGGAAATAGCCGAGCCGACTTATGCCCGGAGATACTGATACAGGGTTTCCCGGCTGATACCCAGTTCGCGCGCCAGCGCTGCTTTGTTCTCTCCGCCCTTGGCGCGCTTTCTTAGGATCGCAGCCTGATCGTCAGTGAGCGCCGGCTTGCGTCCGCGATAGACCCCTTTCTTCTTGGCCAACGCGATTCCCTCTCGCTGCCGTTCCCGAATCAGTGACCTCTCAAACTCTGCGACGCTCGCCAACATCTCACGCACAGTTTGCGGCCCTAGCGGGTGAACCTCGGATGCGAAGTTAACTCCAAACTGTTTCCAAGGCACACTCAGTTCTTTGCATGGTTTGATTCGACGGCAATAGCTCCAAGCGACATGAGCACTCGTTATTCTGCTTCGGCTTCAGCGCTTACTGCGAGATGGATGTCTGTGCAGATGTGAGGCAAGCCGAATCGTTGCCCTACACCCCAGACGCGTCTCCTCCAAGGTGTGGTAACCGGCTGTTGGTAAGTTAGTTCCAATATGCTGCAAGAAAATGCACGCTCGACTAGGTTGAGCTCACACAAGGTTATAAATCTATTGTGCCAATGGTAGCCGTCGAACGGCCGCGATATTGCAGGAATTCAGTTGACGCTTGTGGGTTACTTCGTCCTGAGGCTTTTCGGCGACTGCCAAGGTCGGCGAAATTTCGGTAATGAGGTTGGCGACCGGCTCGAACGGCTCGCCCACCGAAGCGTAAGCGAGGAGCAAGTAAATGCGCAAAGTGGTGCTACTCTTGGGATGTTGCCTCGGGCTCGGCTTGATGGCATTTCCCGCTTTTGCTGATTCCATCGGCCCAAACTGCGGCACCTGCCAAGGGTCGATTTACACTCTCACGTTTTCCACAATTGGCACCAATATGTTTCAGATCACTTACACCATTGACACCTCCGGCTACAACGGCGGCGGGACTCTGCTGGACAATGTCGCCTTCAAGGTCAGTTCCTCCGACCCCACCGGCGTGTCTCTGGTTAGCGCACCTAATGGGGCCGCGAACTGGACCGTCATGGCGGGCGGGATCGACGCCGGCGGGTGCAATGGTCACGGATCGGGTTTCGTCTGCGCTAAGGCCAATTCGCTCTCGTTTGCGGCCGCCGTACCTGACGGAACTTACTCTTGGGTTTTTGACCTCACTACAACCGGCCTGTTTACGATGCCTAACGAAGCCAGCATCAAGGCCCGCTACACCGACGGCAGCGGCAATAAGGTGGGGGCGCTGGTATCGGAAGACATCACCCTTCAGCCGAGCCCCATTCCTGAACCCGCTTCCCTGCTTCTGCTCGGCTCTGGTTTGATGGGGGTCTTCGGATTCTCGAAACGCCGTCTTCGAGCCTAGGATTCCCTTCAACTTTCATCATCGAGCGGCCCCGGTGTCCTGGTGGCATTCGGGCCGCTTCTAATCCCCCAGCATGCTTCGCAAGCATTCCAGGCGTGTGTCAATCCTGTCAGGCCGATTCGGTATGGACGACTCATTTTTCTTCACCGGCAAACGACTGAGCCGCAGCGACAGGAGACTCAGCGGCACGCCGGTTGGTGTGCAGCAACGTCTCATGCGTCACGCGGACATCAGAACAACGATGAACATCTACGGGGACGCTATGACGCCTGACATGCGCGAAGCACACGGCAAAATCGTGGGTCTTGCGCTGAACGGCATGGGCAACGGCATGGATGAGGGTCCAAGTAATTGAACAAATGGTGGGCGCTATAGGATTCGAACCTATGACTTCCACCGTGTGAATCTGAACAGGCTAGGTTTTACAACAACTTACAAATGCGTGGAGACTGCCTAAACACACGCAAGTCGTACAAGACATCGCATTCTGTGGATCGGATTGTGGGTCGGAAAGCCGAGAACTCCAGCTTCTCCCGCACATGTTTTCTTGAGGTTCGTTTACTGGTTCATGCCTCTACCAGTTGTCCGTTCTTGTTAATCGTCACACGCCGAACAGGCTTCAATGGTATCGATAACATATAGCGTGCATACCTGCGTTCACCTTCACGCACGAGCGCTCCCCTATCCACGAGGTCTGTTAGGTCGCGCGTGGCCGTTGCAGCAGATGCCCCGGTGATGGTGCTGTATTTGCCCGCGCTCAGTCCGCCCTTGAACCCTTCCGAGCCTTCTTTGAAGATGCGAAGCAGCGCTTTGCGTTGCCTGTCGTTAAGCGCATCCTTCAGCCGGTCGAACATCCTCGCCTTCTCAAGAAGGAAATCGATAAGGGCAAGTGTCCGGCGCTGCGCTTCAATGGTTATTCCGGCAAACCACGCAAGCCAGTTCGTAACCTCACTACTCTGGCTTGCCGCCTCAAGGGCCGCAAAATAGCTCTTGCGGTGCGCAAGAATTGTTGCTGCAAGCACAATCAGCGTCGGCTGTCCCACGTTTTGCGCCAGCGCTTTCTTCGCGATGGCGCGCCCGATTCGGCCGTTGCCATCCTCAAACGGGTGTATTGATTCAAAGTACAGATGCGCGATTCCTGCCCTTGTGAGGGCCGGCAGAGGCTTCCCTCCGGAAGCCCCCGATTGCCGGAACCAATCAATGAACCGCGCCATCTCACGAGGGATATCCCCAGATGGCGGTGCTTCAAAATGAACCTTCGGCGCATCCATCGCTCCAGAGACTATCTGCATCGGCTCACCACTTGTGCGGTAACGTCCGACATCTCCAACGTCATGCCTTCCGCCCATCACCATCCGGTGCCAGCTGAAAATCATTTCTTCCGAAAGCGGGTCGGCGAATGTGCGAGAGACATCCACCATCATCTGCGCAACGCCCTGCTCTTTTGCCCCAACCCGCCCTTTGTCAGCCGCAAGCCCAAGTTGCCGTTGAATAGAATGACTGGACACTGGCCCGATCCAGAATCTCTCCTTCAATTTCCGAGGTGGTGAGCGCTTCCGTGCTCATCGCCTCGACTGTGAGCTGATTCCGCTCCTCATTGCCTAGATATTTCACTGTGCCTAGAAGCACGCCGCCCCCGATGAGATATTGCTGTTCCGCCGTCGCAAGGCGCGCGGCGTCGCAGGTAAAATCCGACCAGTCAGGCAGTTGCCAATTCCAGGGCATGAGCGATGGAGTCCTTTCTTATCGCTCACAATAAGCAAAATCATGAGCGATAGCAAGTCTTTCTATCGCTCAGAGTATCCGTGAATAGGGCGTTTGCCGTTTTATAAATTGCTGGCGAATAAAAAGCAAAATACTCCGTATAATGCCCTGAAGACAATTTCTGGAGATCGAGGTTCGAGGAAAGCGTGCCGTTGGATACTGCAAAAGTATGCCGGGTGCAGTGCTGCCCTTTAAGCGACTTAGAAGCCGGCCCCGCATCCGGACAAGCAAAACTTGCCAGCCACAAGTGTTGCTGGTCGAGCGCCCGAGTCGTCGAGTGCGGGCGCATCCCCTTACCTAGTTACCGCGGGGTTCGGGTACTCGGCAGTGTCGTTCACTTCCGAGGTGAGCTCGCCTAACGGAAGCCGTCAAGGGCTCGGTCACTCAAGTTAGTGAGCCGCACTGAGGGAGCATGACCAGCGAAGATATTCATGCGTACTGAGTGCCCTGTTGAAGCACAGGTTCCGGTATTTGGTAGAAGGGGGAGGGTGGCTGGAATCATGCCTAGATTCTCCGATGACCTGATCAAGTACGGCGAGACAATCGCTGTGGGTGTGGCGGAAAAAAAAAGAGCGTTAGTATTTAGGAATTACTCGAAGCAACCGTTTTGGATACTTGCCCCAGCTGGCGCAGTGTCTGGAAAAGTGTTCGACCAGAGTACTCGGGAGCCCCTTCCCGAAATGCGCAAGTATAACCTAGGTCAGCTCTTCGACGCCGTTGATATAGTCAAGTTTCAGCAGGAGATTGTGAATGCCGCCAAGAGCGTGAGGGCAGAAGCGTCCGACTATTTCGGCAAAATCTTCGGATGTCTTCGTGACTTCTATTCTTCGAAAGACCCTGACCAAAAGAAGTTGGCAGAGATGGCCGTTCTGGTTGAAGGGTATCTAGGAGCACCGGAAAGGGCAGGTAAGCGCTCGCAATCTCGTTGGTACAAGCATTACGAGGACCTCGGCTTCACAGGCTACTTCCCGATGCCGAAATGGATCCTGGAAGAAGAAAGGACGGGATCCCCCAACATCAAGGGCGAGACCCTTAATGAGGATCAGCGCCCAATTCAGCCGATACTCGCCCCGCCAGAGCCGAGCCAGTTTGAATATGCAGATTTGTGGGAATTGATGGACGCTGAAATGCACCAAGAATATGCAGGGCTTCAAAGGATCTCCTGTTTCGCATTTCGCAACGATGACCGCGATCCGGATAGGATTTTTCGTGCAAACGGGTTTTTGCCGGGTATCACCCGCACCGACCCCGCTGCATTCACAAAGTGGGAGGAAGGAGAGCCGAAAGAAAGGGTGGATCCCACGGCGGGAGGGAAGCGGGTCAGAGATCTTGCGCAAGAAATCGACCTGGCACGGAAGGGAGATTCACAGGCGTACTTCAAATTGATGCAGAACCACTATGCGAATCTCGGAAAGTTTCTTGGAGACCAGATTTTTAAGGCATATGTCTCGACCACGAAATCGGTGGCCCTCGCCAAGTGCTTTGGCAACTACCGTGGTGCTGGTCTACACCCGAAGTGGGGAAGCGCAGGAGAATACGGGATGGACGCCAAGAAGACTTTCTGTTACGCGGTGAGATGCGTCGGTGGAATTGAAGTACAGAAGGTCAAGGAGCAGGGGAAGTTCCGGAAGCTCCTCATGGGCGAGCAAACGCAGAAGCACGCCCTCGCCAGCTTCTTCGAGCAGGAAGTAACCAAGCCGGGTGCGATATGGAAGGACGACATCGTCGGCTTTCGTCGCACACACACAAATACAGAAGGTCAGTTCTTGTCCGGTCCGATTTTCCTGCGAAAGGCGCGTAGCGCAGGGTCCTCTGAGAATCTCGTGCGGGGTCCATGGTTCCTTGAAGAGCTCTACCCTGATGCTTTCAAAAACTTGTTCGAGCTCCTTAGCGGCAAGAGCCAGGGGGACCATAAGGGAATTGAAAAATCGTATCCGAAGAGTCCCTGGAAGAAGAATAGTTGGCCTATTGATTAGCGGAAGCGGATAGCTGTTTGGCTTATGAAGATCCAAGAGCTCAAAGACAGCCTCAAGATCAGCGAAAAAGGCTTAGTCTCTATCCAGGCCGATTCACTCGACGCCGCTTTCCGTGCACAGGTTCTCATTCCGTTTTATCCATCAAAGAGCATTCAGATTAGCAATGCGCACCCCGGGGAGCCGCCGAGTGGCAGCAAAGTGGTGATTGCGGGCAAGGCATCATGTCCCTTGCTTCCCGGCGATGAGCTCAGGGAGGTTCTTGGCACGTTTGAGCTGAATAAGGGGGAACTCACGGCCACCTTGCGGTATACGCTGCCTCTAAATTGGAAATTTTCACACAGCTTCCCCGATCTACCGTTTTCAGACAGCTTCACCGATCCGCCGCTCGACACCCAGGGCCAAAAGTCGGTCCTCGATGATTTCTTGCTGAGCGACTCCTATTTCTATCTCACAAGCCGCCCCCACAAGCACGAAGAGATCAATCTTCAATTGCAGAGCGGTCTCAATGTCGTGGGTCGATGGCAGCCTGATGGTGTCCTCGGTCTGTTCAAGGACCTGTTGGCTTGGGGCAATCAGCAGCCCGCGCTCTTACTGTTACAGGGCCGAATAGTCCTGTCTTCCGTCGAAGGCCTTCCGTCGCTCGAACCCGACCAGTTTCCGTGGGAATCCACGCCTCCGACTCCCGGCATCTACCTTCAGGCCAGCCTGGGGTTCGAACTCAATTTTCCTTCGAAGGCACCAATAAAGTTCACTAACCTGCGGCTCCAAACTTACACTCCGACGAGCTGGAGACAGCTTTATACAACGCCGAGCTGCGAACCCACGATGGCATACCTTGGCGACATCGTTATTCCCACTGTCAGTGCCGAGAGCCTTGCGACAGTGGCGGTGAAAATATGGCCGGATTCGGATGACGAGTTGGTGCTTGCCTGTAAGTTCAACCGAATTACGCTCGAGAATTTGTCTGCGGCTCTCGCGAATATAGTTGGCATCACCGATCTACTTAGCGTCATACCCGCGGACATAAAAAACCTAATCGGCGGACTAGGACCAAGAGGCGCTTCCATCCACATCGTCCGCACCGATGGAAAATTCAGAGTTGCTTGCATCGAGTTCACCATCGGGATAGAGAAGAAACCTGACAGCAAGCCTTGGCCATTTGATTGGTTCAATGTTCAGTTTGAGTCGCTGAGAATTGCAGTTGTCAAATCATTCAACGAAGGCCAACCGTCAACCTTCGCCACGATTAAGGGAAGAACGAGTGTTTTTGGTCTCGCTGTATCCGTCACCGCCGAGCTACCAGGCTTGCTTATTTCTGTTGAGCAGATCGAAGATAAGAAAGTTGACCTTGGACGCTGCTTGGAAGGGCTCGGCCTGAAGGCGCTGCCTCCTCCCCCCACATTCGACATCAAGCGAATAAGCCTTGTTATTCAGAAGGTCCAGTCTTACGTTTTCTCGTTCTCGATGGCGATCGACCCGGAGAAATCGTGGAAGATCGAAGGTAAGGACCTACCTCATGTTCGTCTTTCCCTTTCGAATTGGGGCTGGGAATTTGAGGCCGGCACAGACGAGGGTCAACCGGGAGTCCCGGTTGCGGCGTTAATTTATAAGTTGGTCCAGGAAGGGGGTTCGCTCGGCAAAAGTTTCGCTGATATAACGCCGCCGCCGGCTCTTAACGCCTTCACTGTAGACCATTTGTCCTTATCGTATGAGAGTACGAGCGGGCGTTTTGCACTTGTGTGCGACGGAGGGTTCCAGCAAGACAGCGTTGGCGATGGGCCTGGCTTACGAGCGAGGGTCTCGATTGACAAGAATTCTCAACGCGGCTCCACCACTTTCCTCGTCGCTGTGGCTGCACAGAAACTTACACTTGGTGAGCTAATTCGACGTGTTTCTCCTGACGACCTGGCTTCCTATGTTCCCAAAGATTTCAACCTGGAACTTAGAGACGCTTTGTTCGCATTCGTGACGGGTAAGAAGTCCAAATGCCTGTTCGCCCTTGATTTTGGTGTGGACATTGACCTCGCGGCAACCATCTCACGTTTGGACTTCCTTAAGAGTACCGGCCTTACATTGGGCAAGGTCGGTTTTGAAGACCTGCAAATCCTGATTGCAAACGACAGCTTCAAATCCAGCGACATTGACGAACTGAATGCGCTGCTGCCCCGGGATTTTCGGCCGATCCCGCTGCCAGCAGTACAGCCCGAAAAAGACGAGGCGCTGCACCAGGGGGTCAACTTCTCGGGAAAGCTTCTGCTCCCGGGTGGGGAAATGCCGCTGCAGGTGCCAACGGAATTAGCTGAGAAGCCGGCTGCGGAGGGCACGCCGCAAGCACTCGCGCAGAAGAGCGACGCGCCTGCCACCAAGTGGTTCGACATACAGAAGTCGCTCGGACCTCTGTACCTCGGACGGGTTGGGCTCCAGTACCGCCCGCAGGACAAGACGATCAACTTCCTGTTGGATTCCAGCATTGAGCTGCTGGGTTTGCGGTTGGCGCTGATGGGACTGCGCGTAGGATTAGATATCGCGCATCTCGACAAGGGCCCGAAATTCGAACTGGACGGGCTGGAGATTTCCTTCCAACGCGGGCCGATTTCCATCGGCGGTGGTTTGCTGTTGTTGCCGGATGGCGCTTTCGTCGGCAGTGTCCTCATCAAGAGCGAGCTATTCAGCCTATTTGGATTGGGAGCTTACAAGAGCCTTCCGATTTCCGGCACCGAGAGCCGGCCTTCGCTGTTTATCTTCGCGGTCTTGCATAAGGATCTCGGGGGACCGCCGTGCTTCCACGTTACAGGACTTGCTTTCGGCTTCGGCTACAACCAGAAACTTGCTCTGCCAGGGATTGTAGGAGTCGCCGAGTGCGGACTGGTCAAGTCCGCAATGCAACCGGTGCCTAAAGACTTGCTGGGGACGGCACTCACGATAAGTCAACAAGTGAGCACGCCGGCCGTGGGCGAGTACTGGCTGGCGGCAGGGGTTAAGTTCACTTCTTTTGAGATGATCGAATCCTTCGCCTTGCTCAGTGTGAGCTTTGGGACGGAAACAGTAATCAGCATCATGGGGCTGTCACGGATTACCGTACCGGCAAAGGCGCCGGCAGAGGTCACGCCGGTTGCTTATGCGGAGCTGGCGTTCCTGGTCAGCTTCCGGCCGCAAAGCGGAGTGCTGATGGCGGAGGCTCGCTTAACCCCGAACTCCTACCTTTTCACCAAGGACTGCAAGCTTACTGGCGGGTTCGCATTCTATGCCTGGTTTAAGGACTTGGAGATTAAGGGCAAGGAGCCGGGCGACAAGATTCGGGTCGCGGCGGGAGACTTCGTCGTCAGCTTAGGAGGCTACCATCCGCGGTTCCAGCCGCCCAGACATTATCCCGCCGTACCCCGGCTGGGCTTAGCCTGGAAGGTTTCGGAAAATCTACAGATCGCGGGCGAGGTGTACTTCGCTTTGACCCCGACCTGCATAATGTTGGGAGGACGCCTTAGCTCGCTGTACCAACAAAACGGAATCCGGGCGTGGTTCGTCGCATATGCGGACTTCCTTATCGCGTGGCAGCCGCTCCATTACGATGCCCAGATCGGGGTTCGCATCGGCGTCGCCTATGTAGGTACGCTGTGCGGCATCTCGGTCAATTTCGGAATTGAGCTGAGCGCCAACGTTCACCTGTGGGGTCCGCCGCTGGCCGGCAAAGCGGAAATTCAGTGCACTTTCATCTCGTTTACCATTTATTTCGGGAGGGAAGAGAAGACTTCCGACAAGCGCTTAGATTGGGCTGGTTTTGCGAAATCCTTCCTGCCGCCAGGCAATGACTCCCTGACTGTCAGTGCGGTGGGCGGTCTCGTCAAGGAAGAAGCCGGTGGCCAGGACGGCACTTGTCTGGTTGTGAACCCGTATGAGTTGAAGTTGCTGGTGAAGTCTGCTGTGCCTGCACAATCCATCCACTTTTCTTCCCCGGTTACGGTAGAGGATAAGGCGGGAATCAGAAGAGGAGAAAAGGCGATCGCGGGTACTGCCGTAGGCATCCGACCGATGGGTGTCACAGCGATTCAGGAATCCTGCCTCAGCATCACAGTCTCTATTTTGGACTCTGCCAAACCTACTCCCCTGCCTGATATGCACGTCTCTCCATTGTTTCAGAATGTGCCGGGAGCTTTGTGGGGAACACAGCCGTTTGACTCCAGGAAGTTGCCCGACAGCAACGCTGACCTTACCAGCGCCCTCACCGGCATACAGTTACGGCCGCCAGCGGTTGCCGACTCGAAAGACATCTATACGATCTTAGATTTTGACAAGCAGATAAACGAGCGAGGCCAGAAGAAAGCCCCGGAGGAGTGGCACTACAGATATGCCATTACGGGACAGGCTTACGATCCGAACCGAGTTATAGAGGATATTCATAAGCCCAAATCAGAGCGGTACACAGTTGTTCAGAGTTTGGCAGCCCAGGGGTGGTTACAGCAAAAGTTGGACAAAAATACCCTCAACAGCGCGTACGCAAGAATGCAGTTTCGGGACTCCCCTGTTGAGTGTTTCGTTGGACAAATCCCTCACATTCCTGAGGAAAGCCCTGCGGGCATGGTTAGAGGCGCGAGATGAGCGACGGAGATAAGCAGCCAACGCAACAGAATATGACGCTGCACGGCGCCTGTGAACCTTCGTTGAAGGGAGGAACTTACCTGGTCGAGGTGCAGCACTGGGTACCTCCCCAAGCTCAGGTCAAGGTTCCAGCCGAAGCTGGCAAACCACCGCAGTACGAGGGAAAGCCAACTTTCGAGAAGAGCGTCAAATTTAAGGTGTCCACGCCACAGTTCTCTCTGGCACCCAGCGAAATATACGAGTTCTACCCTCCCGACGGGGCAAGGGGAGTGTTTCACGACACGCTTCCTCACGTTGTGCTGGCACGCCGGACCTTGCCCTGGGAGCGATCACCAGGAGTTATCACTGACGGCATCCCTCGTTCGTGGATGGCGCTACTGCTATTCCACCAGGACGAGTTGGGGACCAAGAACGAACAGGACGGTACCTACAAACCTAAATACACGCTCAACCCGCTTCCCGTGAGCAGTCTGCCTGACGCTCAGCGATCTAACGAAAACGCAACGTGCGTGACACTCAAGGTGCCTGTGCAGCTGTTTCGGACGTTTGCACCCTCCTGGGCAGACCTGCCCTATGTTGCCCACGTGCGCGAGGTGGGTAATACAGCGCACATGGATAGTGCTGGCATTGATGACAAGGGCTGGTTCTCGGTCGTTGTCTGTAACCGACTTCCCAGGCCGGGTGAGAACCACCTCTTCCTGGTTTCTCTTGAAGGCTTGAAGGACTACCTCCCTGACAGTACGACTACACAAGGAGAAGTCACCTTGGTCGTCCTGGCGAACTGGCGTTTTGTTGCCGTTGACCCGAAGGACCCCGACGGCAAGAGGTTTAGCGACTTGTTGAAGGGCCTGAACTGCGGGCCGCTGCGGTTACCGCCCAAACCTGCCGCAGCAGGCAACGGCTCTGTGGCGCTGTCGCAATATCATTCTGATGATCCGATCGAGTCGAAGCTGCAGTTCGGGTATGTGCCGCTGCTGCATCAGACCCGCGAAGGGCTTCGCACCGTGTCCTGGTATCGGGGACCTCTGGTACCGCATTTTCTTCCGAATTTTCCGGAACAAAATAGAATGTATTTTTCTGCAGATGCGGCCCTGCGTTACGACAATGCCCAGGGACTTTTCGACATCAGCTATGCCGCTGCCTGGCAGCTAGGGCGTCTTCTCGGTCTGCAAAGCCAGCCATTTGCACAAGCCGTCAGCCGGATGACGCTTGGTCTTGTCCAGGAAGCCGCCTTAGCGCTAGTCCGCCAAACACAGCGAACCAGGTTCGGTGACGTTGCAGAAAACTGGCAAAAACTGGCTGTAGACATTTTCGCCGGTGCGAAACCAGAGGCCGACTCTGCTGTAGTGGATCAGTCGGCAGACTATTACACCGATTTGAAAGCGCAGCTAGAACACGCCGGACGGGATCTGGAGATTCCGTTGGAAATCAAGAAATGGCTGGCGCAGCTGTTCTTGCTGAACGGAGTTCCGTTCGATTACCTCCTGCCCCATTCGGCATTACTTCCGGAGGAATCATTACGCTTGTTCTACGTTGATAGTAGCTGGGTTGCTGCCCTGATGGACGGGGCACTGAGTATCGGGAGAACAGCGCAGTCACAGCTCTATCTTGATAAAGCGATGGCCGGCGATTTCCTTAAAGACATTGCGCAACAGGAGCTAAAGAACCCTACCTTAGATTTAGAGATAACCGCACCAAAGGATGCTGGCCTTGTCGGCCACATCACTGGCTTCCTGCTGCGATCGAAGCTCGTAACCACCTGGAGAGGCGTGGAAATACAGGCGCAAAACAGCAACAAAGAACCGCTTGGCGTTTTGCGTATGCAGCGGATTGCAAAGGATGTGCTGCTGGCTATCTATAACGGTCATATCAGGCAACTAGTGATCACCCAACCGCCCCAGGGACTGCATTTTGGCCCCCCAAGATCGGTTACGCCGGGTTCGCGCGTGCCGTTTCAGCAACTGGCTGGCAGCACAAAACCTGCGAAGTTTGCCGCGGAAACACTGCTGCAGAAGAGGGTGCGTAGGACGATCAGCTTGCATGTTCAAGGTGTGAAACCAGAAGCGTAGCAACACCGGTACCGGGAAAGTTAATGAACGATAACGAAATCCTGTTTGTTCCCGTCTCACTGAACGCTTCGGTCGTGGGAGCGGATCGGCAAGCGGTTAATATGGCGCCGAATTTCCGGGATTTCGCGGACGACCGCGTTGCCAAGGTGGGGAACTCATTTCGCGCCGAACCGTGGCAGGATATCGAAGGGCCGAATCCAAGCAATCTGCAACTGGAGCGGGGCGTGCATCTCCACTGGGCGCTGCCCGCGGCATTAACCCATGGTATCCAGATGTCGGGTGGAGAGATGGTCTTTCCGCGTGTGCCCAACCGCTGGCTGGTGCTGCGCATTTCCGGCGACCCGACGCCTCAAACGAAAGCCTGGATTCTGCAGAGTGACTATCTCGGGGAGCCGAATGCAGAGTCGAATTCCAGTTCTCGGCAGAAAGACTCAAGCTACCTCCTGGTTTCCGATAAAGACGCTTATGTAATACGTCAAATTGGTCGGAATTTTGGATATGACGAAAGCGGCTGGGAGACGATACTTGGTTCCACCGAGGCATGGGCATTGAGTGCCGTGGCGCCTGGCAACCCCGGCTTAGCCGCTTTCTATCCTGGATGCCGGAATGTGTTTGGATTTCACGACTCGCTCGATCAAGCTTCAGGTAAATTTTCTTATCTGGTCGCAGGGTGGTATGTGCCACTGGTAGACGATCCGCTGAAGTCTCCGCGAACTTGCCCTGCAAATCAGCCGGATTGGTGGGACCATTTCAAGCGAGCGTGGCTGGACGGAAGAAACGACCCATTGCCGAGCCGAACTCTGTGTCACGGCATCATCCGGAGTGTCGCGTGGCCTCCTGCTTCGCCTGGTTTGAATGATCCTGGTACGCAAATCCAATACCAGCTTGCGGTCGGAAATACTGCGATTGAGGGTCTGAGTGCCCTTGCCAGCCAAGTTCTAAATCAGCAGAGACGCGAGCCTCTCCTTTCAGCTTTCCAGTACGACATAGTTGGAAAGCTCGATAAGCTTGCGGGAGTTCCGGAGTTTCAGGAAGAGTTACACCGCCGAAGATTCTCTCCAACTGAGGGCGGAGGCATTCAGTGGGTCCTGAGACCCGTACAGCGCCCGGCTGCGTCAACTCCCGAGAAGGAACGCCAGAGCCAGTCATTTCCCGACGATCCACAAGTGAGTTTGTGGTTCAACCAACTCTGCCGGCTCCAGGAGAAATGCGACCGCTTTGGTCGCGAACGCGTCGCCTTGGGACATCGCTATTACGCACTGTGGTTCAAAAGGACCATCGCGGAGTGTTCAGGTGACGAGGTTGCGAAGGAGCTCAAGGGCGGTAGTGAGACAGACTGTCGGCTTCAAGAGGCCATCGGTAAGAAAGAGCGGACGATTACGAAACTGGGCACGTATATTGAGGCCCGCCGTAGTCTCATTCAGAAACGCATATTGAGTCTGGCCCAGGCTCGAAACCCCGCTACCCCCCTCCCTGATTATGAGTTGATTCCGGTGCCAAGACCCAGATTCTGGCGGCCGAATGATCCTGCCATTGTCTTCGGCAATTCTCGCACTGCGAAAAGGCACAGATACGCGGAGCGCTCCGCAAAGGCGACATGTCGAGTTTTTGCAAACATAATCTCGTCGCTTACGGCTAAAGGGGTTTCGCTTACCGCGAAGAAACTGGAGGAGATGCACAAATTTCACCTCGAAGAGCGGGCCGGTTCAGAAATGCCCCTAAACGCAGTGAAGGCGCTGTACTACGAAAGCCTGCTATTGGATCGGGACCGGACGAGCGATTTCGCTGACTGGGCCTGTAAGGAGGCCAGCTATCGTGGCAGCAGTGCAGATGTTGCAAATCAATGGAAACAACAAATCGAGATAACATTGAGCGGCAGACAGGACGTCGTAGAGGGCGCCACCACGTTCGACCCGCTGTTCATGGTTTGGAAGATGGAGTGGCGGCCAGCTCACTCCGATCCAGGGCAGTGGAATCAGACGAACAACTGGTGTCTGGATGCAAACGGGGAATTTCAGGGCAACTCATCTTGCAAACCATCCAGCCTGGATAACGGGACCGCATATTTTGGGTGGGCTCCGTTATCAATTGATATTGGTGAGCACCTGAATCAGCACGCCAAAGATAATGTGTTCTCAAAATGGGACTTCCTGAGCCAGTGCGCCAATGGATTTTCCAACCGGCTCATCCTGCGCGAGGAGAGTCTCCAACTGCCGCCGCTTACGAAAGACGGCATTGTTGACGACCAGGTTGCCCTCCTGACGGAGGCCCCGAAGGATGCTGGAAAAGCTGGCGACTTGCTGAAGCATTTGTTCGCTTCACTGTCACCTTGGTCGCCTCCTTTGGACTCGGATGCGCCGCCGTTGTCACCTGTTCGCGCGGGCCACATCAGGGTAGCCGGCCTGTGGTTGGTGGATGTTTTCGGCCGTTCGAAGCCGACGATTGGCCGCGAAGAAATCTTCGTCGCCGAAAGTTTCGGTGGCGGGCGAATCGATCCGAAAAGCTGGATCCGGTTGCCGCCGCGCATCGTCCAGCCCTCCCGTCTCAGGTGTTCGTGGGTTTCGGTGGCTGATGAGCGGCACGGACGTTATCGCGAAAGCAACTCAAACCCTGCAACCAGCCCTATTCTGGGATGGGTCATACCCAACTACTTTGATCGCAGTCTGGTGCTATGTGACGCGAATGGAAAGGTCCGGGGCGAGCTTTCCGTTAGCGCAGGAAACCCTGAACTGCAATTGTTGGAGGTTCCTGGTTGCGTGCGCTCTGCCAACGGACAGCCCTCGTTGGACAGTGATGAATGTTTCCAGCTTAGTGAGTTTGTGAAAGGGTTTTGTGCTGCAGGTCCAGGCGCGCTGAAGGCCCTTCTCACAATTGCCAGTGGAATTTCCTTGTGCATCACTACCCCGGCAGCGCGCCGGCTTCAAACTATGGATCTAGTGCTTGGCCAGCCGCTGGTTCTGGCGCGAGCTTCTCTGACTCTGGAACTCTGGGCCCAACTTGCTGGTAATCCGCCATGGGCGGAAACTGCAGCCCCAGGTACAAACGGGACGCCCAGCATCAAATTTCCAGTCCGGCTGGGAGACCTTCGCAGAAGCAACGATGGCTTGCTCGGTTATTTCCTCCCTGATGCGGCGAACCACACTGACTATACGAAGATGCGCCTCACTTATGGTGCCACGAAATTCCAGGATTGCCCACCGTACTTTGTCTTCGATGACTCTGCCTATCTAGGTTTATGCGAAGCCTCTACGAAGCTGACTCTGCTGATGGATCCTCGCGCCGGCGTCCACTTCGTCTCCGGGATCCTGCCGACGCAGGTTCTGGAGTTACCCGACAATGCCGCTCGTCAGACCTCAGAGGGCGTCGAGTTGAGCTTCCGTACGGGCCCAGTTCTAAGCAAGAAACAGAGTCTTCGTTTACCGCTGCCTGAGAATGCCGGGGGTACCTGGTCCTGGTTCGATCGCGATCAGGAGAACGCAAATTGGGAGCAGAACGCGGACGTAAGCAAGTCCACAACCGCGCCTGCGGTATCGTTGGATCCAGTCGGAATCTACGATGGGTGGCTGTCGTTCAAGAAGGATTCAAAAGATTAGGTAGACGCTGAAGAATGGAAATAAAGATCACACCTCAACAATCCACTAGCAATTCATCCGTCGTGACGTGGTGGTGTACGGGACAAGAAGCAGGTGCTACATCTTCCCTGAGCATTACCCAGAAAGATAGATTGTCCATAAGTAACCTACCCCAAAACGCCAAAATATTATCTGTGCGGAGCGAAACGGGAGATCCTCAAAGCAAGCCTCAAAGCCGTAACGATTGGAGCTACAAGCAGAGTTTTAGCGCCTACCTGCCCCCGAGTAACAACCCACAGACAATAGATCGCATCGTTATTGAGCTCTCCCCGGGCGGATCCGCCCAAGTCATAGATTTAAGCGGCGTGAAGGTGGATCTGACTCTCAGCGGCCAAAAATATTCTGTTACCAGGATATCTCCTCCTCCTCCGGCACAGCCACCGAAGATAGAAGGATTGTGCGCCACACCCTCGATTGTTACTGTAAACAGTCCCTTTTTCGTGCAATGGAAGCCCAGCGATGCGTCTTCTTGGGAACTCAGTGA
>Ga0126378_10000778_pt1 | contig 23412 bp, 21 predicted proteins | sample PanSoiMetPlot_23_FD_92587 | JGI IMG/M metagenome (GOLD analysis project Ga0126378, IMG submission 92587) | Tropical forest soil microbial communities from Panama - MetaG Plot_23 | ecosystem: Environmental > Terrestrial > Soil > Tropical forest > Bulk soil | place: Panama | collected 2016-02-17
GCCCGGGGATCAAGCCGGTCCATTTCGACATGTCCGAGGTTTACGCGGCAGGTGCGCTCTATTCGACGGTGGAGGATTTGTATCGCTGGGATCAGGCCCTGCTCGCAGGGAGTCTGCTGTCACCCGACTCGCTGCGAGCGATGACGAGCGCACAGGTTCCCTGCCCATCGGGCGGATGCGCACTCTCGACCGACCGAGGCTACGGCTACGGTTGGTTCATCGCCGACGAATCGAACCATTCATACGTGTACCATTGGGGCCGTATCGACGGCTACAAGTCGTCCAACGGCTTTTATCCTCAGGAGCAGATCTCGGTGGTACTGCTCAACAACCTCGAGACGACGGATGTGTTTGGAATCAGCACCCAGCTGGGGGAGCTGGCGCAGTGAGCGCGAGCGTCCACTTCTGGACCTACTCGATGAGAGCGCGCCGGTGCGGCCTCGAGCGGGATTGATTTTCGCAGCGACTTCGCTTCCAACTGCGGCGAGAAGTGCGATATGGCGGGCGCGGGTCAGGTGGTCGAGGGATGTGGCGGGTACGTAGAAAGCGAGGAAGCGATGCCAGAGAGCGTTTATAAGATCGTCGAGCTCGTCGGGACGAGCAGCGAGTCGTGGGAAATGGCGGCAAACGCGGCGGTTAATCGGGCGACAAAGTCCCTTCGAGACCTGCGAATCGCGGAGATCATTCAGCTCGACATGCACATCGACGGGAAGAAACGCGTCTACCGAGCCAAAGTGCGCCTCTCGTTCAAGTACGAAGGCGAGTAACTCGGACGTCCGCGCTTCCATTCAACCGGAGCGTAGCGGAGCGCAGTCGAGGAGCGCTTCAGCGCACTCCTCGACATCGGCGTAACTCACCGTCGGCAAGTCCTGCAAAGTCGGTGCGGAGCTACCGCGGCCGCCGGCGCCGCCAATTTCTTCTTGTTTGCACCGCCAAGTGCGGCTAGACGGCGAAGACCCAGTTTGCAGTGAATTACCGCCAAGCTGTAACAGATCGGTCTTCGAAACGGAGGGGTCCATGAATGTGTCGTCTACCGTCCTGTCCTTCGGGCTCTTGGTTTCGAGCTCAGCCGTCGCTGCGCCATCCCCGCAATCTGAAAGTCGGGCCGGATTTTCCGGCGTCGTGCGCTTGAAGCTGGCCGGGAATTCGCTCGGCGACTATCCTTTTTTCGAGTTCGTCCGAGCCTTCAACCAGGACTCCACGGTCGAAGTTGCCGTCGATCCGTCTCAATACCCCGGCGTCGTCGGACAGACCGCTGACCTCTACCTCGTCGCGCACAAGGGCGAAGCCGAATGGGCGGCGGATCCGCAGTTGATCGACGTGCGGGGGCAGCCGCAAACCGTGACCTTCAGTGACATCGACATCACGAACAACACATTTCTCGTCGACTCCGGCACATTGGATGGCTTCGCCGGGATTGGGCTGGGCGTTCCTTACGACGTGGTGCTCGATTTCAACGGCGACGCTCTTTTGGATGCAGGCGACTATATCGACGGCTTGGGTGAAGAAGCGGGCGTCTACGTCGTCGCGCCCACTCAACTGCCCGGACCGCTCGCCGTCAGCTCAGCTCTCTACAGCGGCGGGTCGTTCCTCGGGCAGGTTGCCTACTTCCCGGCGGACATCGCATCCATGGGGCAGCTGCCGCTCGTCGTGGTCAGCCACGGAAATGGTCACCAATACACTTGGTATGACCACATCGGAAATCACCTGGCTTCCTACGGATACATCGTGATGAGCCACCAGAACAACACCGGCCCGGGAATCGAAACCGCGTCCACCACGACGCTCACCAATACCGACTATTTGATCGGCAATCAGGCGACGATCGCAGATGGCGTGATGGACGGCCATATCGACTCGCACCGCATCACCTGGATCGGCCACAGCCGCGGGGGCGAGGGCGTGGTGCGAGCATACGATCGCATTTTCACCGGGACGTACCAACCCACCTATTTCCAGCTCGAAGACATCATTCTCATCTCCAGCATCGCGCCGACCGATTTCCTGGGGCCCACTCAAGCAAACCCGCACGGCATCAATTACCACCTCTGGGTAGGAGCGGCCGACGCCGATGTCAATGGATGCGCGAGTTGCTCGTTGTGCCAGTCGTATCACCTTCTCGACCGTGCGACGGGCACTCGGCAATCGACCTCGATCTACGGAACTGGACATGGCTCATTTCATAACTATGCGCCGGCAGGGCTGGTGGCGGACGGCCCTTGCCTGCTCACTCGCGAGGAGACGCATCAGATCATGCTCGGGTATTTGCTTCCGCTGGTGAAGCGGTACGTCGAAGGCAACATCCCGGCGAATGATTATCTCTGGCGTCTCTACGAACGGTTTCATCCCAACGGCGTTCCAACGAGTGAATGCGCGGTGGTGAATTTGGAATACAACGAGGGCTCTGCGTCTGGAAATTTCGTCGTCGACAACTTCCAGTCGCCCGATTCAACGACGGTCAGCAGCTCGGGCGGCGAAGTTGCGTATGACGTGGATAACCTGTCCAAGGGCCTCCTCCACGATAATGACACCGTTTTCACCTGGTTACCCACTGATCCGATGAATGGTATGACGGAAGGTGCAGCGAACGACACGACGCGAGGGATTGTCTTTGAGTGGGACAGAGTCGATCGCTTTTTGGCGTTTGAAGTTGTGCCCGAGCACAGCGACCTGACCTCATTTCAGTATCTTTCCTTCCGCGCAGCACAAGGAACGCGCCATCCGCTCACGGTCCAGGAAGTGGCCGGGCGTACTTTCATGGTCAGTCTCTACGACCGAGCCGGGCGAGGCAGCTACATCAGCGTGGGCGCTTATGGGGGAGGCATCCGGGCGCCTTATCAACGAACGGGCTGTGGGACCGGCGCCGGCTGGGGCAATGAGTTCGAAACCGTTCGCATTCGCCTGAGCGATTTCTTGAACAACGGGTCAGGCCTCGACTTGAGCAACGTGGGAACAATTTTCTTTCTTTTCGGGCCGTCCTACGGCTCCAGCGCCGGTCGCCTCGGTATGGATGACGTAGAGTTCACTTTGAATTGATCCGCTCACCATGCGAGGAGCTTTCATGAAAGCCTTTAATCAAGTTTGCCTTACGATCTGCGGTGGTTGGCTTTGTTTGTTTTCTCCTACGTCGGCTGCAGCATCCGACGCGGGAAACCCGGTACGAGACATCGTCTTCGCGCAGGCATTTCAGCTCGACAAACCATACACTCACGCCTGGAGAAAAGAGCAACCGAAAGTCTCGGCTGGGTACGTCTTGGTTTTGGCAGTCGATCCGGAGTTTGTCCGCCCGCAACAGCTCGCCGAGCCAGTTCTCTATGTCGGCGATCAAACGGCGGAGCGCATCAATGCCGGCGACGTTTCAGGTCGACTGGTGGTGCTCGTTCCGTCGTCCTCCAACTCGCGCGGTGAAGTGGCCTTGGATTTGAGCAAGGCGCTCATTTGGTTTGGAGCCGCGGAGCTGCCGGAGCGCGTCGATGCGTCGCAGGTCAATGCTGAGCTCTCGGCGGCTCGACAGAAAGGGATGAAACCGCTGTCAGAGCAAAAGGTGCGCGCCGCCTTGCAACGCGGTGGGAGCGTGCTTCACTTGCGCGATCGCGAAGCCCTGGAACGAAAGGTCGCGACGTTGCTTCAAGAGTACTCCCCGAATGAGACCGATTTGATTCGCGGCCTCAGCATGAGCGGTAGGTAACAGCAGCGATTGACCGACACGTCGCCCTCGATAAGCGCGGTCGCATTGGCGCTCTGCGCCTCGGCGCTCTACGGCACAGCGGATTTCTTCGGCGGCTTGGCCGCGCGCCGATCTTCGACCTTCGCGGTTGTGCTCATCTCTCAGGCGGCAGGGCTGGCGGTGCTGGCAGCGGCGCTGGCGATGCTGCCGCCCTCGCATCCGCGCCCTGTGGACCTCGGCTGGGGAGCAGCGGCGGGAGCTTTCGGAACGGTGGGGATCTTCCTTCTGTACGAGGCGCTCGCAACCGGTCGAATGAGCACGGTGGCTCCGGTGACCGGCATCTGGGCCGTCGCCATTCCGGTCATTGCAGGCCTGGCGATCGGCGAACGACCGCTGTTGCGCGCCAAGGTGGGCTTGGTGTTTGCGCTGGCCGCGATCGTCCTGGTCGCTCAGGACGCCGAAAATCGCGAGCCAACAGCTGCCCAACGGGCTTTCCCCCGCATCCGTCTGGCCAAGCCGGTTGTGCTCGCGCTCATCTCCGGGATCGCGATCGGCGGCTTTTACATTTGCCTCAAGCAGACGCGCATCGCCGCCGGGGCGTGGCCGATCCTCGCCGCGAGAACGATTTCATCCAGCGGTCTTGCCGTCATCGGAATTCTCAGCCGACGTCGGCTCACGGTGCCGAGGGCACAGCTCCCCCAAGTCGTCGCGGTTGGCGTCCTCGACATGGGCGCCAACGTGCTTTACACGCTCGCCGCGCAGCGCGGGCTGTTGAGCCTGGTGGCGACGATCACATCGCTCTACCCCGCGGCGACGATCATCTGGGCGCGGCTCCTCTTGAGGGAGCGCATTCGCCTGCTTCAGGGTTTTGGCTTGGGCTTCGCGCTGATCGCCGTCTTGTTGATCGCCGGCTGACGAGGAGCGGTGCCGATTGGGTCAGCGCGACCCGGGAGCGTCGCCCGTTGCCGGCGAACCGCTCGAGGCGGAAGATTCTCCGCTTACCGTCGTCGAGTCGGAGCTCGCCGTCCCCATAGAGGCGAAAACCGGGCTCGGGACGATCCACGGCTTCCAGGTTGTCCCGAAAAGGATTGCCGGCGCTTCGACCCAAACTTCGATCTGCAGCGGACCGCCGCGCTCGATGACTACCGTGCGTCCATCGGGCTCGAGGCGCGCGCCTCCCCAGATCTGAACTCGCACCGGCGCCGCTGCCAACGGGGGAATTTGGACGGTCAAGCGATCGCCCACCGCGGCGCGGCGCGATTCTCCTCGCAAGCCGTCGATCGCGAAACCTTCCGCGGGTCCCAAGGGATCGAAAGCGCAATAGGAGCCGCCTCGAGCGATGACATCGATCACTGCTCCAGCAGCCTCGCTCGGGTCGGCGGGAAGCCCACCTTGAAGCTTATCGGTGAGCGGGATGTGGACCGAGAAGCTGCGAAAGGCGAGCTCGTAAGGTGGAAAGCCATGAGAGTCGTGCGCGCAGAGGGCCAACTTGGGCCGGCGCGCGCTGATCTCGAGGAGCTTGCGCACCGCGTCCGGCTGCTCGCGATTGAGAATCATCAGCGCGTGGATCGGGTTTGTCAGATAGGCCATGGCCGCGGGCGCCAAGAGCGTAAACGGTCGGTGCAGCGCGTCGCGAAACAATGAATCTGCAGAGTAGAGCTCCATCCCGTCGGCCCTCATCGCGTTCCTCGCATCCGTCCACGGGGCCTTGCGTTGGACCGGATGCGCGAGGATGGCGATCCCGCCGAGCTCCTGAGAACGGCGGACGGCATCCGGATCCGCGCGAGCCAACCCGCGCGGCGTACCGATCACGACCAGATGCCCTTTCTTGGTGGACAGCTCCACGCCCGAGATCACCAGCACTCCGTGCTCGTAGGTCGGTTCGGTGAGCGTGCGCAGGTTGTGGTCGGTCATGATGATGAACTGAAGACCGGCAGCCTTGGCCGCCAGCGCGATCTGAGATGGCGTGCCCCGCCCATCGGAAAGGGTCGAGTGGATGTGGATCGCGCCGCGTATCTCGCGCGGCGCGGGCGGGTCCGAGGCCGCCTTCGTCGCTGCGCGCAGTGGGTACGTCACCCGAAGCGCGCCAAGCGCAAACACGAGCGCACAGATCAATATCGCCGCGGCGAGCGCGAGCAACAGCCGAACGACCCAAAGGGCGAACCTTCTTGACGCGTGCCCGAAGCTGCTCATCGCGCCCGTTCCCCGTCTGCGCTCGATCCGTCGCTATCGCTATTCTGCAGCGCCCAGAGCTGGGCATAGAGCCCGCCCCGCCGCAGCAGCTCCGTGTGCGATCCGCTTTCCACAACGCGCCCGCCGTCGAGGACGTGGATGCAATCGGCATCCACGATGGTCGATAGCCGGTGCGCAATCACCAGCGCGGTGCGCCCCGGCAGTAGCTGCCTAAGCGCGGCCTGAAGCTCGCGCTCGCTCTGCGGATCCAGGTGGCTGGTGGCTTCGTCCAGCACGAGGATGGGCGCGTTCGCCAATATCGCGCGCGCCAGGCACAGTCGCTGCTTCTGCCCGCCGCTGAGAACGACGCCGCGCTCGCCTACGCCCGTGAGATAACCCCGCGGCAATGGCGCGATGAACTCGTCGGCTTGCGCGACCTTGGCCGCCGCGATGACCTCCTCGTTCGACGCGTCCGGTCGGGCGATCCGGATGTTTTCGAGCACCGATGTAGAAAAAAGCAGCGCTTCCTGTGTCACCAGCGCGAATTGTGCTCTGGCGCTGTCCAAAGTCGCCTGCTGGATATCGAATTCGTCGATCAAGATGTGGCCTCGCTGAGGCCGATCGAATCGAAGCAGCAAGGAGGTCAGCGTGCTCTTGCCGCCACCGCTTGGCCCGACCAGCGCGGTGACCTTGCCGATCGGGAGTTCGAGCGTCAGCCCCTGAAGCGCCGCTCGATCTCCGTACGAGAACCACACGTCGTCCAGCCTGAGCGAGGCGCGAAGAGGAGCGATCGGTTTGGCGTCGATTGCGTCCACTGGGCGTCGAACACTGTCCAGCAGCGCAAAAATCCGCTCGCCCGACGCCAGCGCCTGGATTCCAAATTGACCGACGCGGCCGAGGTCCTTTGCAGGCTGGTACATGAGCACCATCGCGGTGAGCAAGGAGATCAGGTTCTCCGGCGAAACGGATTGGGTGAGCGCTGTGAATGCGAGCACGCCGGCCAACGCGATCGCGGCCAGGACCTCCATCAGTGCGGGAATGCCGCCTCGAGCCCAACCGGCGCGCGTCATCGCCCGCCGGTGTTTTGCGGAGTGCGCCTCAAACCGGATCATCTCGGCTTTCTGGGCATTGAAGGCTTGGATCATCTTCACCGCGCCAAGCCCCTCCTTGACCTGCGCGGCAAGGTCGCCGAGCCTGGCCTGGCCCTCGCGCGTCTTGGAAAGGAGAAGTCGCGTCAACCGCGACACCGGCAAAGCGGCGATCGGAACGATGAGCAGAGCGGCGAGGGCGAGCCGCCAGTTGATCCAGAGGGCCACGGCAACCAGGGCAATGATCTGAAGACCATCCCGCGCGTACGAGCCGACTGCGTACGTCGCCGCCGTCTCGACCGCCGCCACGTCCAGGGAGAACCTGCTGAGCAGATCCCCGGTCATCTGCCGCGACAGCTGGGTAGGCGAGAGGCCGGAGAGTCGCGTGAAGATCTCTCGGCGAAGGTCGATCGCTACTCTCTGGCCGAACAGGCCCATCCAGTAGAATTGTCCGAGGTAGGAAAGGCCCTTGAGCACTCCGATGGCGACGATCGCCGCCGGAAGCAGCCAGAGCCCGTCGCGGAATCTTGAGAACGCCCTCGCGGGGAGGAACCGCTCGACGGCTCCCAGTCCCGACGAGCCGCCCGACAACAAAAACCCCAGCGCCGGCCCGGTGAGATACGCGTACGCGGCGGTCGTTGCGCCCAGCATGGCCATGCAGGCGAACGCCGGAATCAGGATCCTTCCATGCGGCCGGGCGAATTCGAAGAGTCGCCTAAGCACGGAAGGCATTCGGTCGCTGGCAATGGCTTTCCCGCGCCGCGATTGGCTTCGGTCGATGGCTGGAGATGAAGACGGTGTTTTCAAGACCTGGGAACCCTATACTGCCGGCTCTCGGGGTCCAGCTGCCAGACCCACTACCTCGATGGCGCTTCTGCAGATCATGATCGTGGCCGGCGAGGCTTCGGGGGACCGGCTCGCGGCGGACCTGGTGGCCGAGATCCGCAAGCGGCTCCCCGATGCGCGGTTCTTCGGGATGGGCGGCCCGCTGTGCGGCGCGCGCGGGGTGGACCTCATCTACGGCGCGCGCGAAGTGTCGGTGATGGGAATCACGGAGGTAATTCCCAAGCTGCCTCGCGTCCTCAAAATCCTCGACGGCCTGGAGCGAACGGCGGCCCGCCGGCTCCCGGACTGCGCAATTCTGGTGGACATTCCAGACTTCAATTTGCGTCTGGCGCGAAAGCTCAAGCGGCTGGGCATTCCGGTAGTGTACTACGTCAGCCCGATGATCTGGGCTTGGCGAGCCAGCCGGATCGAGGCGATCGCCGAGCGGGTCGATCTGATGATCTGCATCCTGCCGTTCGAGGAGCCGATCTATCAGCGCGCAGGCGTTCGGGCGAAGTACGTGGGCAATCCAGTCCTGGATCGGGTTCCTCCCGCGGCAGAACCCGCGCGCTTTCGAGCGCAGCTCGGCCTGGACCTTGAACGGCCGACGCTTGCGCTGCTCCCCGGCAGCCGGATCACCGAGGTGCGCCGCATCCTGCCAGCCATCGCGGGCGCGGTGCGGGAGCTGGCGCGCGATCGCCCGAATTTGCAGATTGTCGTGCCGGTGGCAGCCTCCATTCCGCGCGGGGAAATTTCGGCCGCATTTGCGGGGAGCATCGAGCCGAGGATGGTAGAGGGTCAGGCGCCTGAGGCAGTCGGAGCCAGCGATGCCGCGGTCGTCGCGTCGGGAACAGCCGTCCTCGAGGCTGCGCTGATGGAACGCCCCCTGGTCGTCGTATACCGCGTCGCTCCGGTGTCGTACCTGGTTGGTCGAGCGCTGCTCAAGGTCGGCTACGTCTCGCTGGTGAATCTCCTCCTCGGCAGGCCCGCTGTCCCAGAGCTGATCCAGAACGGGATGTCGCCGGAGAGGATCGCGGCGGAGGTTCGCCGGCTGTGGAATGCGGGACCGGAGCGGGAGGAGCTGCTGGCGGCGCTGCGGCAGGTCCGAGAAAAGCTCGGCCGCAAGGGCGCCGCCGGTCGCGCTGCGGAGGAGATCGTCGCGCTCATTCGAGGTTAAAGATGAATCCGGCGCTGGTTTGCATCCCCACCTTCAACGAACGCGACAACGTCGAAGCGATCGCGCGAGCGGCTCTCGACGCCGACAGCCGAGTGGACGTGCTGGTGATCGACGACAACAGCCCGGACGGGACCGGAAGGATCGCCGACCGGCTCGCCGCGAACGAGCCGCGAGCCCACGTTCTGCACCGCCCGAACAAGGAGGGTTTGGGGCGAGCCTACCTCGATGGTTTTCGCTGGGCGCTGGAGCGTGGTTACGAGTTCATCCTCGAGATGGACGCCGACTTCAGCCACGATCCCAAGTACCTGCCGCGCTTTCTCGATCAGGCGAAAGCCGGAGTCGATCTCGTGCTCGGCTCGCGGTACGTGGCCGGCGGTGGAACCGTCAATTGGGGCCGGATGCGAAAGCTCGTCAGCCAGGGCGGCTCGCTCTATGCCCGGACCGTGCTCGGTCTCCACCTGCGCGATCTCACCGGTGGGTTCAAGTGCTTTCGGCGCCGGGTGCTCGAATCGATCGACCTGGCTTCGGTGCACAGCACCGGGTATGCCTTTCAGATCGAATTGACCTACCGCGCGATCAAGAAGGGCTTCAAAGTACTGGAGGTCCCCATCGTCTTCGAAGATCGCCGGGTGGGGCAGTCAAAGATGAGCTGGCGGATTGCACTCGAGGCGCTGGCGATGGTCTGGAAGCTTCGAATGACGGTTTAGGCAACGCCGATGATGCCCGACCTCTTCTCGACGTTCATCGTTGCGCTGCCGGCGATCTTCTTCGTGGTCGATCCGTTCGGCGTGGTGCCCATCTTTCTCTCGATCACTGCGGGCGATTCAGCGAAGAGAGCGCGTGAGATGGCCCTGCGCGCCTGTTTGGTGGGAGGCGGATTGTTGATTTTCTTCGCCCTCTTCGGCGGACTGGTGTTCAAGGTCTTCGGGGTCACTTTGAGCGCATTCCGAGTGGCAGGCGGCGTCCTGCTGCTGATCACCTCGCTGGACATGCTTCGAGGACGCACCTCTCAGACCAAGACGTCTCCTGCGGAGGAGCTGGAGAGCGCGCAGAAGGAAGATGTCGCGGTGGTGCCGCTGGCGATGCCGCTGCTTGCCGGTCCGGGCTCGATCGCCACGGTGATGGTTCTGATGTCGCGAGGAACAGGCATTCTGACTGCCGTCCCGGTGGTGATCTCGATCGTGCTTACGTTCGTGGCGTCCTATTACACCCTTCGCGGAGCGCACATCGTGCTGCGGGCGCTCGGCGAATCCGGAGTAGCCATATTGCAAAGGCTGATGGGGCTCATCCTCGCCGCCATCGCCGTTCAGTTTATTGCGGAGGGGTCGCTCCAGCTCATGAAGCATCCGTGAGCCCGCCCCGAGCGCAGAAAGGCGCAACCAAGCGCGGCTCGCCTCGGCGCTTTCTCCTGTCGGATAGCGCACAGGCCGCGACAATCCAGCTACCGACGGGCATGCAATCAGTGCAAGTCAGATCGCGAGGCGACTCTTGGGAGCAGGAGAGAAAAATGGCCGGTGAGAAAGGCGCGATCTCTTGGAGCTACAAGCTCGAAGCAGCGCTCGAGCAGGCGCGTTCGAGCAAGAAATGGGTGCTGCTCGATTTCACCGCCGCACCGATGTGAGGTGGATGTGCTCGGCTGGAGGCCGAGGTCTATCCAGATCCTCGCGTGGTCGCTTTCGTGAGCGAGAACTTCGTGCCGGTCCGCGTGCACGTGCGTGAGCAGGCCGACGAGTTCAAGCGCCTCGGGGAACGTTATGGTGCCCAGTGGACGCCGACCATCCTTTTGATAAATCCCGCCGGCGAAGAGCGTTACCGCATCGAAGGGTTCTTGCCGACGGAGGACTTCCTGGCGCAGCTGAGCCTGGGCTTGGCTCACGACGCATTTGCCAAGTCGAATTTTGCGGAGGCGGAACGGCGGTTCGCCGATATCGTCGAGCGCTATCCAGACACGGAGGCGGCGGCGGAGGCGCTCTACTGGGCGGGCGTCGCGCGATACAAAGCAACCGACGACCCATCGGCGCTCGCCGAGACCGCGCGCCAATTCAAGAAGCGCTATCAGAAGTCGAGCTGGGCGAAGAAAGCCTCGGTGTGGGATCGGGACGAGGGATCGGCGGCGACCGCGCGACAGTAAATCGAGCGCGCTGAAGCGCCCCTTGACTGCGCTTCGCTCAGCGGGTCAGGCCTCGTTTGGAGTTCTCGACGAAGTCCAAGAGGGCTTCAATCTCAACGTGACCGGTGTGCTCCGCCTCGAGCTTGGCGATCGCCTCGTTGAGCCCGAGCTTGGAGCGGAACAGAATCTTGTAAGCGTCCTTGATGCGATTGATCTGCTCTTCGCTGAAGCCGTGCCTGGAAAGCCCCACGGTGTTGAGGCCGACCAATTCCGCGCGGTCTCCCTGGGCGGTGCAGTAAGGCGGCACGTCCATCGCTACCATCGCGCCGCCGGCGACGAACGCGTAGTCGCCAATGCGGGTAAACTGGTGAATCGCCGAGAGTCCTCCAAGGGTGACGTGGTTTCCCACCAACACGTGCCCCGCCAGTGCTGCGCAGTTGGCCATCACGCAGCCGTTTCCGATAACGCAGTCGTGGGCGACGTGGCTGTATGCCATGAACAGGTTTTTGTTCCCCACCCTGGTTACCCCTCCGCCAACGGCAGTGCCGATGTGGAGCGTGGCAAACTCGCGGATCTGGTTTTCATCCCCGATCACCAGCTTGGTGTCCTCGCCGCCGTACTTCAGGTCCTGGGGAATGGCTCCGACTGAAGCGAACTGGAATACGCGGTTGCGCTCGCCGAGCGAGGTGTCGCCCTCGATGACCGAATGCGGACCGATGCGCGTTCCGGCGCCGATGCGGACCTTGGGTCCGATCACCGCGTACGGTCCGACCTCGACGCTGTCGTGAAGCTTGGCCTCCGGATGGACGATCGCAGTGGGGTGAATCTTTGCCATTCGCGCTCCTGCTCAGGGCTCCGGCGGTGGCGAGCTAACGTCGACCACGGTCGCCAAGAATTCGCCTTCGGCCACCTTCACGCCCCCCACGCTCGCCGTTCCCTTCTGTTTCCAGACCGGCCCCTTGTGCTTGAGAACCAAGACCTCGAGGTCGAGTCGATCCCCGGGCAGTACCGGTTTGCGGAACTTGGCCCCGTCGATGGCCATCAGGTAGGAAACCATCCGCGTGGGGTCCAGGTCCGCGCTCTTGTAAGCGAGGATGGCGCAGGCTTGGGCGAGCGATTCCAGAATCAGCACACCCGGCATCACCGGATGACCTGGAAAGTGGCCGTTGAAAAAGGGCTCGTTGATGCTGACGTTCTTGTAAGCCCGGAGCTTCTGCCCGGGGACGATCTCCACTACGCGATCCACGAAAAGGAAGGGATAGCGGTGAGGAAGCAACTTCTGGATTTCCAGCAGATCCATCATCGCTCGCTCTTCTTCTCCAGCCTCTTCACCTTCTCTCGAAGCTCTCGCACCTCTTTGATCAGCTCTGGAAGGCGCTCGAGTGCGACCGCGCTCTTCAGCCAGAGCCGATGGTCGATCGCCGGATAACCGCTCATCTCCGCCCCGTCCGGAATATTGCGGGAAACTCCCGACTGGGCGCCCACCTTTGCCATGTCGCCGACGCGGATGTGCCCGACCACGCCGACCTGGCCGCCGAGAATCGCTCCGCTGCCGATTTCGGTCGATCCCGAGATGCCGACCTGCCCGCACAGAATGGTGAGCTGGCCGATCTTCACGTTGTGCGCGATCTGCACCAGGTTGTCGATCTTCGTTCCGCGGCCGACCACGGTTTCGCCGAATGTCGCGCGATCGATGCAGCTGCAAGCGCCGATTTCAACGTCGTCTTCGATCCGCACGATACCGGCCTGTGGAATCTTCACGTGCGCGGGGACGGTCGGATCGAAGGCGAAACCAAACCCGTCTGCTCCAATGACGCAGGAGGCATGGAGGACGACCCGCGACCCCACCGCGCACCGTTCGCGAACGGTGACGTTCGGGTAGAGGATGCTTTGGTCGCCGACGACCGCGCTCTCGCCGATGTACACACCCGGGAAAAGCACTGAGCGCGCGCCGACCGAGGCGCCTCGCTCGATCGTCGCTCCGCCCATCACCGTCGCCTCGGAATGGACCCGCGCTTCGGGGTGCACCTGGGCGCCGGGGCGGATCCCCGGGGCAAAGCCCGGAGGCGGGTTGAACAGCGCGGAGATCTTTGCGAACGCAAGGTGCGGATTGGCCACCCGAACCCAGCTCGCGCGCTTTGCAGCCGGCGCGTCGGCGCCGATCAAGATCGCTCCCGCTCGAGTCGCTTCCACCTCGGCCCGATACTTGCTGTTGGCGTAAAACGAAAGCTCGGTCGGACCGGCGTCCGCCAATCCATTGACGCCGGTGATTTCGAGCGCGGCGTTTCCCGAAATCTCCCCGCCCACCCAGGCGGCGAGCTCGGACAGCCGCCGGACGCGTGGGCCGCTCGCAGCCACCGGGCGCTACTTCTTCTTCTCCGGGGCGGGCTTGGGATCTACCGCCCGCGTCGGCTTCAGCTCGCTCTTGGACTTGGTCGTCTTCTGATCGTTGTACAGGCGCACGAGCTCGTTGGTGATGTCCAGATAGGTGGGCGCGTAGAGAATTCCCGCTTCGCTTTTTTCGAAGACGAAAGTCATTCCTTCCCGCTGAGCAATGCTGGCGATGATCGGGTTCATTTTGTCGAAGATGGCTTGCATCTCGGTGTGTTCCTTCTGAGTAAGCTCGGCCTTTTCCTTCTCCCAACGCTGGCTGAGGTCGAAGGCCTTCTTCCCGAGGTCCGTCTGACGCTGCGACCTGACCTCTGGGCTCATCGCGCTGGCCTGCTTTTCGAAGGCGTCCTTCTCTTTCATCAGATCCGATTGCTCCTGCTCGAACTTCTTTTTTCGCTCGTCGACGATGGACTGAAGCCGAGCCTTCGCGCTGCGGGCGTCGTTGACTTCTTGGAGCGCTCGCTGGAGATCCACGTAGCCGATCTTGAGCTCGGCGGGTGCCGCCGCGAATGCCGAAAGCGGCAGGGCGAATCCAACCAGGGTGAGAATCTTCTTGGCGGACGTCACTTGCATTCCTCACTTCTTCGGTGGAGAGGCCTGGTCTTTTCTCGGGATATCTGATTTCGCCGCCTCGGCCTTGACCGGCTTGTCCGAGGCGGCCTTGCTGGCGTCGGCTTTGGCGTCCCCTTTGCCGCGGTGCTGGTCGTTGTACATTCGAACCAACTCATTGGTCATGTCCAGGTGCGGTGGGGCGAAGACCAACCCCGAGTCCGTCTTTTCGAACACCATGGTCATTCCCTCGCGCTGCGCGATGGTGGCGATGATCGGATCCATCTTGGAAAAGATCGCCTGCAGCTCGGAGCGCTCCTTGGCGCTCATGTCCTGCCGCGCCTTCTCCCATTTCTGCGCCAGCTCCATCACTTTCTTCTGGAGATCGTTGCTCTTTTCCATGCGCGCCGCCTCACTCATCGCGCTCGCCTGCTTGTCCAAAGTCTCCTTCTCCTTGCGCAGCCCCTCCTGCTCCTTGTTGATCTCCTTTTCCTTGGCGTCGATCATCGTCTGCAGCCGAGCCTTCGCCGCGCGGCCCTCTTCCACCTCGCCGAGCGCGCGCTGGAGGTCCACGTAGCCGAGCTTCAGCTCGGCGTGCGCGAGGGGCGAAAGAACGACTGAAACCGCAACAGCCGCGAGGACTCTTCGTAGCAGCATTGTTCAACAGCTCCTCAAAGCAAACGATCGGGCGGCGAGCGCTCGGCACATGCGCGAATCGCCCCCAACGACCTTAAGTGACGCGCAGGGACAGTGTCTTGTAGCAGTGCGAGGGCAGACTAGGTGCCCTCGGGCACTGCGTCAAGCTGGCGCCAGATCCTCAGGCAGGCGTTAGAAGAAATTGCCGATGGTGAACTCGAACAGGGAGGACTGGTCGATGCCTGGTCGCCGGTTGAGCGGGAAGCCCCATTCGAACCGGAGCGGTCCCACCGGCGAAAACCAGCGGAAGCCGAACCCGACGGAGGTGAACATTCCGAACGGGAGGTTGTATTGCTTGTCCTGGAAAAAATTGGCGTTGACGGCGAAGGCGTTGCCCATGTCGTAGAAGACGACGCCCTTGATCCCGACCTTTTCGATGATCGGGAATTCCAGCTCGAAGTTGAAGATGGCCTGTTTGTTTCCTCCCACCGGGAAGGCATCGACCGGACCTTCCGGGCTGTTGTCGCGCGGGACCAGAATGGTCGGGCTGATGGAGCGAAGCGCGTAGCCCCGGATGCTGTTGATCCCACCGAGGTAGTACAGCTCGGAGATCGGAACCGGCGAGCTTGGGTTCAGCGATTGGATGATGCCGAAGGTGGCGTTGACCTTGAAGACGAAGCCCCAGAAGAGCGGCCAATAGTATCGCCCGTAGGCCGAGTAGCGAGTGAACTGGAAGGTGCTGCCGAGCCAGCTCGGGGCGATCTCGGCGGAGCCGAACAAGATGGAGCCTTTGGTGGGGAACAGGCGGTTGTTCCGCCGGTCCCACTGCAGCGAGAATCGGACGGAGCTGGTGGTGCCGCTGCCGCGCAAGCGGTTGGCCAGCGGGATGGAGTTGAAAGTTCGGCTGGGCTCGACGCTGATGTACTCGCGCGTGTAGGTCACATTCCCGATCACGTCCTCGAAGAAGTGGTAGCCCAGATTGACGTCGCCGCCGGTCGAATTGCGAAGAAAGCCGCCGTAGTCCGCTTGGATTCGGAACAGGTCGATGGAGAAGATGTAGTTCGTGTCGAAGAAGTAGGGATCGAAGAACGAGAGCTGGAAGAAGGAGCGAAGGCTCGAGATCTGCGCCGAGAACGACGCCGTCTGCCCCCATCCCAGCAGGTTGTTCTGGGCGACCTGAGCGGTGAAGATGAAGTTTTCGACGTTGGAAAAGCCCAAGCCGACCTGGAAAGTTCCGGTCGCCTTCTCCTTCACCTCGACCGTGACGATCACCTTCGAATCGTCGCTTCCCGGCTTGTGCTGCACCTCCACCGTTTCGAAGAAGCCGAGCGCGGTCACCCGCTCTTTGCTGCGGCGCTCCCCGGTTCCAGAGAAAAGCTCGCCCTCGTACACCCGCATCTCCCGGCGGACCACCTTGTCGCGCGTCTTGGTGTTGCCGCTGATGTCAATCCGCTCGATGTAGACCTGGTGCCCTTTCTGAACGTCGAAGGTGAGGTCGACCAGCCGTTGCTCGGTGTGCAGCTGCGTCAGCGGGGTGATGTTGGCGTAGGCGTAACCTTGGTCCAAATAGAGGTCGGTCAGCGTGGAGATGTCGTGGGACAGCTTGGTGCGGTTGAACAGCTCGCCCTGGCGCGAGGTCATCAAGCCTTTCAGCGTCGGCTTTGCGACAAGCAGGTCGCCGGAGAAGTCGAGCTTACCGATGGTGTATGCCTCGCCCTCCTCGATCTTGATGCTGATGTAGATGTAGCGCTTGTCCGATGAGATCGAAACCTGTGGCTTTTCGATCTTCACGTTGATGAAGCCTCGATCGTAGTAGGCAGCCTGGAGGATGCTGAGGTCGCGCTGGAAGATCTCCTCTCGGAATGTGCCTTCGCCGGTGATGAAAGAGAGGTACCCGCCCTCGCGCGTAAACATCGTCCCCTTGAGCTCGTCGGCCGGGACCTTGATCGCGCCGAGCAGGCTGATCTCCTTCACCATCACCTTCGAGTGCTCATGAATGACGAAGACGACGTCGACCTCGTTGGTTCCGGCGACCGGCTCGATCTTGTGGCTCACCTCGGCGAGGAAGAAGCCCTTCTCGACGTACTTCTCCTGAATTTTTTTCTCGTTTCGCCGGACCGCATCGAGGTCGAGGATCGAATAGGACTTGAGGTCGATCGCTTCCTTGAAGTCGTCCTTTGACAGCTCTTCGTTGCCCTGCAGCTTGACGTCGCGGATCGCCGGCCGCTCGGTCACCCGCACCAGGTAGATGATGCCGCGATCGGTCCGTTGAACGAGCAGCTGGATGTCCGAGAAGTAGTTGAGGGACCACAGGGATCGGAGATCGTCGCCGGTCTTTTCATGATCGAAGATTTGCCCTTCTTGATTCTTCAGGGCGCGCTTGATCGCGTCCGGCTCCACCCGGCGGTTGCCCTCGACGCGAACCTCGATGATTCGCTCCGGGTTGGGAGGACCCCGCTCGATGGTGGTGGGCGCGCCGAACATCCCTCCATCCGGTGGGGTAGCCAACTCCAGCCGAGGGAGCGCTTCAGCAGGGGCGGAGGTGCCGCCATCGACGGCAGACGGCTGGGCAAGCGCAAGTCCGGCCGCGAAGACTGCGGAAAACGCGGCGGGCCACGCGATCCAGCTGGGGCAAAGGAGAACGAGAAGCCTCAAAGTTGCTGTGGTGGTTTGGGGCCGGGCAATCTGTTGGGGCGGGCACTCTAAGAGATTCGGTCAGATGCTCACAACGCAAAAGCGCAGGGAAAATTCAGGCTGGGGGTAAAAATCAAGCGGGGAAGACCTGTCCTCCAAACAGGCGCAGACGCCGGGGCATCGAGCTGGCCAACGCCTCGTTATGAGTGACGACGATCGCCGTGATGCCGAGGTCGCGATTGACCTCACGAAGCAGTCGATGGATCCCCTCGCCCGTCGCCGGATCCAGGTTGCCGGTAGGCTCATCGGCAAACAGAAGCGCCGGCCGCAGGACCAAGGCTCGGGCCAAAGCGACGCGCTGCGCCTCGCCTCCAGAGAGCTCCCCGGGGCGGTGATCCATGCGCGCCTCGAGCTCGACGCGCTCGAGCAGCTCGCGCGCATACCGCAGCGCTTCCGCCCGATCGCTCCGCCGGATCAGCGCCGGCATCGCCACGTTCTCGAGCGCGGTGAACTCCGGAAGCAGATAATGGCTCTGGAATACAAAACCGATCGTCCGATTCCTGAAGTCCGCGATTGCCGCCTCGCTCAACTCGAACAGCGACGCGCCTTGGAAGAGGATCTGCCCAGCCGCGGGCGCATCGAGCATCCCCAGGACATGGAGCAGCGTGCTTTTACCCGATCCCGAAGCGCCGACCAGCGAGACCAGCTCGCCCGACTCGATGTCCAGCGAGACGCCCCGGAGCACGTCGATCCGCTTGCCGTGCAGAAAGTAGCTCTTGAAGAGATCGCGGACCTGAAGCAACGGCATGCCTACTCCGATTTGAGCCCTTCCACCGGCTCCACCTGAGACGCCTTGAACGCCGGATATACCGATGCCAGGTAAGTGACGAGGATCGCAATCACGACTGAGATTGCGGTTTGCACCGGCTCCAACCGCACTGGAAGTTGGGGAATGTAATAAACCTGCGGATCGAGCTTGATGCCTACCTTGTCAATGAACAGGCACCAGGCTACCCCAGCAAAAAGTCCGAGCAAACCGCCGGCGAAGCCAATCTGCAGCCCTTCGGCAAGGAAGATTTTGACGATCCCGCCATTGGGCACGCCGAGAGCCTTGAGAACCGAGATCTCTTTGCGCTTCTCCAGCACCAGCATGATCACGGTGGCGATGATCAACCCGGCTGCGACGACCACGATGATGGTGAGGATGATTCCCATCACCAGCTTCTCCAGGGCGAGCGCGGAAAAGAGATTCCGGTTCATCTCACCCCAGTCCTTGGCGCGGTAGGGATAGCCGTCCAGCTCGTCGAGAATGGCCCCTGCGATCCGCCTCGCGTCGTCGATGTCCGCGACCTTGATGTCGATGCCGGTGATCCCCGGGAGGTTGAAGAACTTCTGCGCCTCGTGCAGCTCGATGTAAGCGAATTTCAAATCGTACTCGTACATCCCGGAGTAGAAGATGCCGGCCACGCGAAAGGGGCGGCTCTTGGGCATCGGCCCCTGCGGACCCAGCTCACCCGCGAGCGGCGAGACCATGTTCACGCGATCGCCCACCCCGACCCTCAGCTTCGACTGCATCTCGGCGCCGATGATGATGCCGGGAAGCACCCGTTCGCTGCCGCTGCTTTGCGCGCGTTCGATCACCCCCTCCTCCTCGCTGTCCGTCTGGCGTCCTCCGGTGCGGCTGGTGCTGATGGGGCTGGCGCCGACGCCTTCCCCGATGAGCCGCCTGCTCGAGATGTTTTCCGGGTGGCGGAGGTTATCCAGGGAGCCGCCGGGCAAGATGTTCTTCTTGAGGTCGGTCACGTCGCCGACCGTCGCCGGATCGATTCCTTTGACGACCAGGCCGCCGCCGTTGTCCTTATCCGTCGTCACCATCACCTCGCCGAGGACGAACGGGGTCGTGCCGAGCACTCCTTTTACCTTGCGGATCTTCTCCGTCACTTCCGGATACTCGGTGAACGAGTCCGAGTACTTGCTCACCATGATGTGCGCGTTGGTGCCGAGGATTTTCTGCTGCAGATCAATCTCGAAACCGCTCATCACTGACAGCACGATGATCAGCGCCATCACTCCCACGCCAACTCCGCCGACCGACAGCGCGGTCATCATTGCCGTGGGCGAATGCTCTTCGGTCCGGAGCTTGTCGAGCGCTTCGCTCGCCTTGAGCGGATCACTCATCCCCAGCGCCCGGATTCGCGTCCGCTCCACCGCGGCTTCGGCCGCTCTCATCATTGCGTAGATGATGAGGGGAGGAACGATTCCCAGCATCAGAACCACCAGGAGTCCCAGCAACAGCCGAGGGCGGAAGACGGCCGCGTGGCGCCTGGCAACGAACAACTCGAATCCGGCGCGCAGATCCACCTTGCCGCTGCCGGTCGCCACGAAGCCCGCGGTGATTCCCAAGATCATCATCAGCGACAAGCCGAGGAACACGAGCCAATAACCCAGCTCCGGACGGCCGATCAGGCTGGCGAGATAGGTAATCTCGCGCAGGCGGTACCCGAAGCGAAGCTGCAGCGCTGAGCTGCTGGACAGCAGGGTCAACCCGATCGGAATCGGCAAGCCGAAATAGAAGATGCCGACCGTCGCCTCGGGCACGGAAAGCCGGCGCGCGCGAGAAGCGCCGGCGAACCCGGCGGCGAACGCCACCGCAAAGGCGACCAGGAGGGAGATGGCAAAGGCGCTGACCGGGGAGGCGCGAAGCATTCCATGGGTGATCCCCCACTGCGCTGCGCCACCATTGCGCGGGGTCGGTCCAAAGCCCATTCCGCCGATCAGCGCGGTGTGGAGCAGCACCAACACCAGCTCGGAGACGAGAATCCCGCCGCCATACGCGAGCAGCGTGCCCCAGTAAAAGTCGGCGTATCGCGCGAGCGGCGGGTACAGCGCCGCCCCATGCGCTTCGCTCGCCTGTTCCCCGCCGGAAGCGGAGCGTCGGATGCCCAGCGCGATCAGCCCCCAGGCGATCGCCCAGAATCCTGCACCGGCAACGAAGAGCGGAGAGAAGCCCGCGAGGTCGCCGCGGCCCGGTGCGAGCGCGACGGCGATCGCCCGCAGCAGCGAAACCAGCGGGCCCCAACCGAAGGCCACCAATGCCAGCTCCGCGGCGGCATGGGCGGATGCGCCTGCCTTCCCAAAGGCAGTTGCCAGAAGGACGGCTCCGAAAAGGGCGATCAGCCCTCCCGCCCAGAGGAAGCCCCAGCGATAGGCAGTGTGGCGTTCGGCGATCACAGGTGCGTTCACTTCGGCAGCGGTTTGAGGAGCGGGAAGAGGATCGCGTCGCGGATCGACGGCGCGTTTGTAAAGAGCATCACCAAGCGGTCGATCCCGATTCCCTCTCCGGCGGTCGGAGGCAACCCGTGCTCGAGCGCTCGAATGTAGTCCTCGTCGTAATCCATGGTCTCCTGCCGGCCGCGACGCTTTGCTTCGACCTGGGCCAGAAAACGCTCGCGCTGATCCGCCGGGTCGTTGAGCTCGGAAAAGCCGTTCGCGATTTCCCTACCTGCGACGAACAGCTCGAATCGATCGGCAATTTCCGGACGGGCATCATTTCTTCGCGCCAGGGGACTCACCGCGGTGGGGAATTCGGTGACGAAGGTCGGTTGGATGAGGTTGTGTTCCACCCGGCTCTCGAAGAGTGCGGCGATCAGCTCGCCATGCGAAAGCCGATCGATCTCCGCCCGGCTCGCGATTGGGAGATTTAGCTCGGAAAGCGAGCTCAATTTACCACTCGATGCTCCTTCCGCCGAGGCAAGCAGCTCGCGCCGGAGCCGCTCCGGGTCCTCGAGGTCCTTGTCCGTCAAACCCGCGACTTGCTCGCGAATGGCTTCGACCATCGTCACCCGCTTCCATCCCCTTCCAAAATCCAGCGCATGACCTTGGTACTCGAATTTAAGCGTTCCCAGGACCTGTTGCGCCGCTCCGGAAAGCATCTCCTCGGTCAGCTGCATGTTGTCCTCGTAGGTCGCGTAGGCCTGATAGAACTCCAGCATGGTGAATTCGGGGTTGTGCTTGGTGCTGATGCCTTCGTTGCGAAAGTTCCGATTAATCTCGTAGACGCGCTCGAGGCCCCCCACCACCAGCCGCTTGAGATCGAGCTCGGGAGCGATGCGCAGAAAGAGGTCAATGTCCAGCGCGTTGTGGTGGGTGGTGAACGGCCGCGCCGCCGCTCCGGTCACCAGCGCGTGCAGCATCGGGGTCTCCACCTCGAGGAAGTCGCGCTCGTCGAGGAACCGTCGGATGTACCGGGTGAGCTCGGTGCGGATGCGGAACGTCTCTTTCACTTGAGGATTGGCGATCAAATCGAGGTAGCGCTGCCGATAGCGCGTCTCGACATCGACGAGTCCGTGCCACTTCTCAGGCAGGGGCCGAAGCGATTTGGTCAGCGGCAGAAACCGCGCGGCGGCAATCGTCAGCTCGCCGGTCTTCGAGCGGAACAGCTTGCCCGCGACGGCGACGAAGTCTCCGACGTCGACCATCTTGAACAGCTCATAGGCGGGCCCGAGGGCATCCTGTTTTAAGTGGACCTGAATCTCGCCGGATCGATCTCGAAGCTTGACGAACGCCGCTTTCCCAAAGGAGCGAATGGCAATCACGCGGCCGGCGACGTCGTACTCGGCAGCTTCCTTCTCGAGCTCTTCCGCCGTTTGCTTGCTTTGCTTGTCGATAATTTCCGCGGCAAGATTCTTCGGCCGGTAACCGTTCGCCCACGGGTTAACGCCGTGCTCGCGCCATTTGCGAGCCTTTTCCTGACGAAGGGCGTAGATCTCCTGCTCTTTGCCGTGCAGGTCGCCATCGTCGGGGATTTTCTGACTCATCTCGAGGAGGCAGCAGGCTAACACCAAGCTGCCGCGACGCTAAACTTAGGTTTCGCCCGCCGGAATTTCGAGCATTCCCGGCCCGAGCGGCCAATGTGCCTTCATCCTACTCGGGGATGGCGCGATTCGGATTTTTCACGCCGAGCAGCTCGGCGGTAATGAACTCTTCAAGCTCGCCGTCCAAGACTGCATCGACGTTGCCCTTTTCCACGCCGGTCCGGTGGTCCTTCACCAAACGGTACGGGGCGAGCACATAGCTGCGGATCTGCGATCCGAACTCGATGTCCTTCTTCTTGGCCTCGACCTCCTGCCTCGCCATTTCCCGTTTCTTGATCTCCTCCTCGTGAAGTCGCGAGCGCAGGATTTTCCAAGCGACGTCGCGGTTGGCGTGCTGAGAACGCTCGTTCTGAACGGCGACGGTGATTCCCGTCGGCAAGTGCGTGAGCCGGACGGCAGAGGAGGTCTTGTTCACCTTTTGGCCGCCGGCGCCCGAGGCTCGGAACACGTCCACTCTGACGTCCTTTTCCGGGATATCGATCCGGATCTTCTCGTCCAATTCGGGCCAGACGTAGACTGCGGCGAAAGCGGTGTGGCGGCGCGCGTTCGCGTCGAAGGGGCTGATGCGCACCAGGCGATGGACGCCGTTTTCGGCCTTGAGAAAGCCGTACGCATATTCCCCCTTCACCGAAACGGTCGCGTTTTTGAGCCCTGCCTCCTCGCCCTCCACGTAATCGGTGATCTCCACTGCCCAGCCCTTGCGCTCGCAAAAGCGGGTGTACATCCGCAGCAGCATCGCCGCCCAATCCATCGAATCGGTCCCGCCGGCGCCCGCGTTGATCGTCAGGTAGCAATTGTTCCGGTCGTTCTCACCGGCGAGCATGCGGTTGAGCTCGAGCGAGGAAATCGTCTTTTCGACCGCGTCCAGCGCAGCATCCGCCTCTTGCGCAGTGGACGAGTCGTTCTCCTCGGCGGCGAGAGAAGCGAGGACGTGAGCGTCCTCGAGCTCTCGCTCGGCTTTCTCCATGGACAACAGCGTCAGCTCAAGGCTGGCTTTTTCTTTGAGCAGTTCCTGGGCCCGAACATTGTCATCCCAGAAGTTGGCTTGCGTCGCTTCTCTCTCGATCAGCGCGATCCGGGACCGCTTGCGATCGAGGTCAAAGATGCCCCCGGAGTGCCGACAAGCGCGCGCGCAGGTCGCCAATGCGTTCAGTTTGGTCGACGGGCATCGAAGGCCTCTTGGTCAGTCGAGACAGTTGAAGGGTAAGACTCTAACTCGCAGCAACATACCCCGTATGAACACTGCATCATATTAGGCCGCGATCGCCGAGCAGTCGCTGTTCCATCGC
>Ga0126378_10000779_pt1 | contig 23407 bp, 15 predicted proteins | sample PanSoiMetPlot_23_FD_92587 | JGI IMG/M metagenome (GOLD analysis project Ga0126378, IMG submission 92587) | Tropical forest soil microbial communities from Panama - MetaG Plot_23 | ecosystem: Environmental > Terrestrial > Soil > Tropical forest > Bulk soil | place: Panama | collected 2016-02-17
GTCTTCATTTGTTTGATGTCCCGCGTCGGGTCGCCGCGAACGGCCACGACGTCCGCCAGCTTTCCTGACTCGATCGATCCGAGGCGATCGTCCACGCCGAGCAATTTTGCATCGACCGAGGTCGCGCTTTTCAGCGCCGCTGCTGGCTTCATCCCCAACGCCACCATGTGCTGGAATTGTTCAGCTTGAGTCCCGTGCGGACACACTGCTGCGTCCGTCCCGAACGCGAGCTTTACGCCCTTGGCCAGCGCTCTTTTGAACATCCCCTCCTGCTGAGCATCGGCCGCGGCCGACTTGGCGACGATCTCTGCCGGAGCACCCGAACGCTTCATCCGCGCGGGTAAGCAGAGCGTGGGAGTGTAAACAAGATAGGTGCCCTTCGCCTTCATTAGATTGAAACCTTCCTCGTCCATGAACGTTCCGTGCTCGATCGAGTCGATCCCGGCACGAATGGCTCGCTTGGCGGCCTCCGAACCGTGAGCATGCGCCGCCGTTTTGCGACCGAGGGCGTGCGCCTCGTCGACCACCGCGTCCAGCTCAGCTTGGGTCAGCTGGGGCGAGTCGACTTTGTCGGCGAGCGAAAGCACGCCCCCGGAAGCGCATACTTTGATCACATCAGCTCCATGTTTGGTGTCGTACCGGACTGCCGCGCGCATCTCGTCCGGGCCGGAGGCGACGCCCTCCGTCGTGTCCGGCTCCTTCAGCAGCGCGGGGCGATAGCCGGCGGTGGGATCGCAGTGCCCACCCCGTGAACCGATGGCATGAACGGCAACGAGCATTCGCGGTCCGATCGCCTTGCCTTCTTGGATCGCGTTGCGCAGACCGATGTCGATTAGGTCGCTCGAGCCAACGTCGCGGACGGTGGTGAAGCCGGCCCGCAGCGTCCGGCGGGCGTACTCGGTTGACTCGATCGCTCGCTGGGGAACCGATTTCTTGAAGAAGTCGAGCTCGTCTTGCTTCCAATCGTCCGTCATCTCGGAGGTCAGATGTGTGTGCGCGTCCATCAGTCCCGGCAGGAGCGTCGCATCTCCCAGGTCGAGTACCTCTGCGTCCGCGGGCACCGGTGCCCCTGTGCCCACGCTGACGATCTTGGCGCCCCTCACCACCATCAGGCCGGGCGAGGTGGTCGCGTCGGCCTTGCCGTCGAACAGCCGCGCGGCCTTGAGCACGATCGGCCTCGGCGGCTCTGCGTAGGTGAAGCTCGAGGCAGTCAACAAAGAGACAGCAAGCGCGCGCATGAGCCCTCCAAGTGCGCATTACAACACAGCGCGTCTTCGGGTGGTCGTAAAACTCATAATTATGATTCACAGGATGGAACGGAGACATTTTACAGACGGGGGACACCAATCGGCTTGAAGAGGCGGGCCATTGACCAGTGCTGACGCTCGCGAATAGTCTTCGACCCCCCAGCGACTCACTAGGACGCCGCCGATGTCTATCGCGCCGATCAAAAAAGTTCTCTGCGCGAATCGCGGCGAGATCGCGATTCGAGTCTTCCGTGCGTGCAATGAGCTTGGCATTCGGACGGTCGCCATCTACAGCGAGGAAGATCGAGTCCACGAGCACCGGCACAAAGCGGACGAGGCTTATCTCGTCGGCCGAGGAAAGCGGCCGGTGGCAGCCTACCTCGGCGTTGAGGAAATTCTCGACGTCGCGCAGCGCGCCGGTGCAGACGCCATTCACCCCGGCTACGGCTTTCTCTCCGAGAACCCGGAGCTTGGGCGGGCCTGTGCCGCCCGCTGCGTCCGTTTTATTGGGCCGAGCGCCGAAGTGCTCGCGCTGATGGGCGACAAGATTGTCGCCAGAAATGTGGCGGTGAAAGCAGGCGTACCGGTCGTGCCTGGCCTTGCGCTCGAGGGGAGCGGGCGCGCAGTTCAGTCGCGCGCGCTCGAGTTCTTCAACGCCCAAGGACCGGTCCTGGTGAAGGCTGCCCACGGAGGCGGCGGACGCGGGATGCGCGTGGTGCGTCATGCCTCGAGGCTCGAAGACGCGATCGCCGAGTCCCGCTCGGAGTCGCGACTCGCATTCGGAAGCGATGTGGTATTCCTCGAGAAGTACCTCGACCGCGTGCGCCACATCGAAGTGCAGATCCTCGGGGATCTGTACGGCCATCTGGTTCACCTATACGAGCGCGACTGCTCAGTGCAGCGGCGCTATCAGAAGGTGATCGAGATCGCTCCGGCCCCGAATCTTGCGCCGCCGCTTCGAGAGCGCATCTGCAATGACGCGCTGAAGTTGGCTCGCGCCGCCGGATATACCAACGCGGGGACCGCAGAGTTCCTGGTTGCCGGAGATGCCCACTACTTCATCGAAGTCAACGCTCGGCTTCAGGTGGAGCACACGATTACCGAGCAAATCACCGGAATCGACTTGGTGCACGCGCAGCTTCGCATTGCCGAAGGTTACCCCCTGGCCTCGAAAGAGATCGGGATCGAGGACCAGTCGTCGATCAAACCGCGCGGCTTCGCGGTGCAGTGCCGGGTGACGACGGAAGATCCGGCGAACAATTTCGTTCCCGATACGGGGGTGATCCACACTTGGCGCACCGGCACCGGATTCGGCATCCGGTTGGACGCGGGGAACGGCTATCCCGGAGCGCATATCTCGCCGCACTACGATTCATTGCTGGTCAAGGTGATCGCCTTCGCCGACACGTTTCAAAATACGGTGACTAAAGCGCTGCGTTGCCTCCGGGAATTCAGGATCCGCGGTGTGAAAACAAACATCCCGTTTCTCGAGAACGTGCTCCAACACCCCGCGTTCGTGGAAGGCCAGACTTGGACGCGTTTCATCGACGAGACACCGGAGCTCTTTCAGCTCGCGCCTCGGCGGGACCGGGCGACCAAGCTTTTGCAGTATCTGGCCGAGGTCGTGGTCAACGGCCATCCAACGATCAAAGCGGAACAGCGGCGGTCGCCGCAGGGTTTCCTTCCCGCCCGGGTTCCCGTGGTGCCGTCGGCGCCTCCGCCGCCTGGAACCGCGCAGGTCCTGGCGCAGCGCGGCCCCGCTGGGCTCGCCCAATGGGTGCTCGAGCAAAACCGGCCGCTGTTGACCGACACCACGATGCGCGACGCGCACCAGAGCCTCCTCGCCACGCGCATGCGCACCTACGATCTGCTGCAGATCGCCGCCGCCACCGCGCGCCTCGCGCCGGAGCTGTTCAGCCTCGAGGCTTGGGGCGGTGCGACCTTCGATACCGCCTATCGATTCCTCAACGAGGATCCGTGGATCCGGCTTCGCAAGCTAAAGGCCGCGGTGCCAAACCTTTTGATCCAGATGCTCTTTCGCGGGGCGAACGCGGTGGGCTACACCAGCTACGCCGACAACGTGGTCGAGGCGTTCATCGACGAAGCGGCCGAAGCCGGCGTCGATGTTTTCCGGGTATTCGATTCACTCAATGACCTCGAGAGCATGGGTGTCTCGGTTGCGCGGATCCTGAAGAGCGGCAAGGTGGCGGAGGTGGCGATGTGCTACACCGGCGACGTCGCCAATCCGCAGCGCCCCAAGTACGGGCTGGAGTATTACGCGGGTCTCGCGCGGCGAATCGAGGACATGGGCGCGCATTTTCTCTGTATCAAGGATATGGCCGGGGTGATGCGGCCCCGCGCTGCGGGAATGCTGATCGACCGTTTGAAGGAGACGGTGAAGCTGCCGATCCACTTGCACATGCATGACACCAGCGGCAACGGTGTGGCGGCGCTCCTGGTTGCCATTGACCATGGCGTCCACATCGTCGACGTGGCGCTGGCGCCGATGGCGGGGATCACCAGCCAACCGTCGATGAACGCGCTGGTATCCGCGCTGCGCGGAAACAGGCGAGACACGTTGATCACCAACAAGAAGCTGCAACCGCTCGCGAATTATTGGGAAGACGTGCGCGAGTTCTACGCGCCGTTCGAATGCGGATTGAAAAGCTCGACCTCTGAAATTTACTATCACGAGATTCCGGGCGGCCAGTACAGCAACTTGCGACCGCAAGTGGCGGAGATGGGGCTGCTCGGACGTTGGAACGACGTCAAGGATGCCTTCGCCCTCGTCAATCAGTTGGTCGGCGACATTCCCAAGGTCACTCCGAGCAGCAAGATGGTCGGCGACTTCGCGATCTTTCTTCTCAAGAACAAGCTGATGGTCCGTCGAGACACGTTCGCGGAAACGGTCGCGGCCACCCGCGTCAAGGTAATTGCAGAGGCGCCCCGGCTGGATTTCCCGTCGAGCGTGACGGGTTATTTTCAAGGATACCTCGGCAAGCCACCGGGCGGCTTCCCTGAGGATTTACGCAAGGCCATCCTCAAAGGCCTGCCGACCTGGGACAAGCGCCCCAGCGATGGGATACCGTCGGTAGATCTCGAGCGGGTAGCCGCTGATCTCTCGAAGAGACACGCCCGGCCGATCGCACGGCACGAGGCGGTGAGCTCGGTGCTTTACCCGCGCGTATTGGACGAATACTGGTCGCAACTGTCGCAGTTCGAAGATGTCTCCATCCTTGACACCCTGACGTACTTTTACGGTATCGACATCGGCCAGGAAATTTGGGTCGAGCTCGAGCAGGGCAAGACACTGGTCATCTCGCTGTCCGCGGTCGGCGACGCTAACGAGAATGGCTACCGAACGGTTTATTTCGAGCTCAATGGACACGGCCGGCAAGTCTCGGTTCGCGACCGGTCTTTGGCGTCTGTCGAAGAACACCGGCGCAAAGCGGATCGCGAAAATCCCGGTCACGTCGCTGCTTCGATGCCGGGAACCGTTGTTTCGTTACACGCGAAGCACGGAGATCGCGTGGAACTAGGGGCGCCGATCCTGACCCTCGAAGCGATGAAGATGGAAACGGTGGTAAGGGCGCCGCGATCCGGGGCAATCAAGGAGCTCCTCGCCGCGCTCAAGAGCAGCGTTCAGGCAGGAGACCTGCTGGCCGTCGTCGAGTGAGCGGCGGCTAACGACCGCCCACTCGTCGGCGCATGTTGCATGAGGAACGGAGTCTGCGTATAGCTGGCTCAAATTCGACGCGTACAGTGATGAAAGAGTAAGAAGTCTGCAGCGCCAATTGAAAGTGCTGGTCCGCTATCTGCTGAAGGAGCTTGCCGTCCCACTCGCCATCGGGATCGCATTCCTTTTCCTGCTCCTGTTCGTGATGCAGTTTCTGCGCGGGGCTGACGTGCTCTTGGGCTCGGCGGTCACCATCCAGGACATGGCCCGGATCATCTTTTACCTGTCGCCTCACCTGTTTGTGATGGCGCTGCCGATCGCCTTTCTGATGGCGATTCTCCTCGGCCTTGGCCGCCTCAGCGAAGATCGGGAGATCGTCGCCCTGCAATCGGTCGGGGTCGGACCGTGGCAGATCCTCGCCATGCCTGTCGCCGTCGGCGCGGTGCTCGGATTTCTGGTGCTGGTTCTCTCTTTCTCCGCCGAGCCGTGGGGCCTGACTGCGGTGAAAGCGGTGGTCAACGAAATCATCAAGAGGAACGTCGTCGGCGACGTGAAGCCGGGCGTGTTTTACGAGGACCTCAGCCACCTCACCGTGTATGCGCAGGACGTGGACCCGGCGGGGCGGCGTTGGACCAACGTCCTGATGTACGACGACAACGAGCCGACCTCGCCGGTGCTGATGCTCGCTCCCGAAGCGCGGGTCAGCTCCGCCGCTCCGGGCGAAGCCCTGAAGCTGGCGCTGGTCGACGGCGACGTTCATCGCGCCAACCGTTCGTCGTCCGACTACTCGATCATCCACTTCGAAAAGGGAGAGTTTCTCGTCGGAGTGGGGGATTCGATCTTCCGCAAGAATCGCTTTCGCTCCCCCAGCGACGAGCTCACCCCGAGCGAGCTGCTGCAGGCTTCCGCGTCGGCCAGGGCGGCGGGCTCGGATCCGCGACCGTTCCTGATGGCCTTTCACCGCCGGCTCGGCCAGGCCCTCACCCCGGTGTCCTTCGCGCTGATTGGAACGCCGCTGGCGATGAGCCGACGGCAATCCCGGGCGCGGGGATATCTCCTCACCATCTTCGGCTACGTCGCCTACTATGTTCTGTCGAAGATGTTCGAGAACATGGGGATCCAGGGACAACTCCCGATGTTCGTCGCCGGCCAGCTGCAAAATGCGCTGTTCGCCGCCGTCGGCTTCTGGACGCTCAGCCGAGTCGCTCGAGCGGGAACAGTTCGATGACCAAGACCGTCTTCGGCTACGTTTTCCGCACCTATCTTGCGCTGGTGGGAGGAATCCTCGCCGGGCTGGTCGCGATCTTCCTGGTCGCCGACTTCGTCGACCGGGCCAAAGCATATTCCGGACCGAACTGGATGGCGGACGTCGCTGTGCTGTATGGCTACAAGGCCCTCACCGCGGTCCACCAACTCGGTCCTGCGGCTTTACTGCTCGGAGCGGGGACCGCGGTGTCCCTGGTGCGCAAGCGCGGCGAGCTGACCGCCTTGAGCTCTCTGTCGTTCGGACCGGTGTCTTTTTACGCCCCGATCGGCGCCTGCGCCCTGGCTGCATCGATCGCGTTGATTGCGTTCGACGAGCAAGTGGTGGTGAAGGCAAGCCAGAGGATCGATCAGATTTCCACTCTGCGATTCAACCGCTGGGGGGATTGGTCGCTTTATTTTTTGCCGCAAAAGTGGTTTCGCCGCGACGATCGGATTTTCTACTTGCGCGCCGGCGACCCCGACCGCGGTTTCGAGTCGGTCACCATTCTGAAGCTGACTCCAGATTTTCGCCTCGCCGAGCGGCTCGATGCCGAACGGATGATTCACGTGGGCGGAACGCGGTGGCTCCTCACCGGCCTCGTCGTTCGGCAATTCACCGGCCCCGCTGCGACAAAGCTCGAGGTTTCCAAGTTTGCCGAGTATGACTTTGGAGCGACAGCGAAGGACTTCCGGATCGTGGCCGGGCGACCAGAGCAGATGAAGCTGAGCGAGCTGCGAGACCAAGTCCGCACCCGCAACCTGCTGGGTCTGTCCAGCAACCAATTCGCACTCGCCATGCACAACCGATTCGCCTATCCACTGGCGGCGCTGCCGGCCGCCATTTTGACTGTCGGTTTAGCGCTGCGCCGCGGTCGCAAAGGCCACGTCACCTCGGCGTTGCTGGAGGGATTGCTCATCGCCACCGCGCTCTGGGGAATGATGGTCATCTGCCGCACGCTCGCGTTGGCCGATCGGCTCGCGCCTCGGACCGCCGCTTGGGCTCCGTTCGCGATTCTATCCATCGCAGCGGTGGTGATTTGGCTTCGGCACGAGGGAAAGCTGGTGCTCAACACCCGCGCGCGAAGGCTGGCCACATGAGGGTGGCTGGACCAACTTGGCGTCAAAGACCAATCGCGAAGCGGAAAGGCGACAAAAAACAAATCGGTAAGTACACAGGCGATAAGTGTTAGTTAGGCATAGGGGCCGAACCGGGAAGGGAATATGCCGTCGACGATTAGCAAGGTTTCCTTTGGATTGATGTTTCTCTGTGGGTGGTCCGCGCGCGCTGAGCTCGTTCGAAGCCCTGGCACGGGCGCCTCGGTGGTCGATGTGGGCCCCGAGGCAGGCCTGGTCTACGGCTACGGCAATGAGTCAATTCTCTTCCACGGCAGCGACGAGATTCTTGTCACGAGCGGACGAGCTGGGATCTACAAGACGTTTAACCGCGGCGATAGCTGGGTACGCGGCGCCCCTGGCTTGCTGACCGTCTCCGGGTTGGAGTCGTATGTCTCAAGTTTCTGCCAGTCGGCAACCGTGCCTGAAATCGTATACGCGGTCACGTCCTCTTCGGACGGAGTTTCTCGCACCGACGACTTTGGCGACAGCTGGGGACCGCTGGTCATGACGAGCAATCCCATGCTCTTGAACTGCGCCGTTGATCCATCCGACCCCGCGGTGGTTTATGCACTGCCCTTTTTTCCCGATCCTCTCAATGGGTTGCTTTTCAAATCCACAGACGGGGGTCAGAGCTTTTCTGCCATAGGCGCCGGACTCCCATCGCTCCAATTCCCAATCGAAGTGACAGTTGCCCCGACGAATCCGCAAGTGGTCTACATCGCGAATGATGATGGCATTGCCGGCGTGTCTGTATCTACCGACGGCGGGCTCAACTTCCGCGCCTTGCCAAATGCGCCGCTCTTCCCCTTTGCCGTTTATCCGCACCCGATCCAGGACGGAATTCTGCTGGTCTTGACCGATGACGGGCTCTTCTACTCAGCCGACAGCGGAGAATCTTTTTTGCAGATCGGTGCGGGGCTTCCGCCCCACAACAATACGGTCCTCGATTTCGATCCCATCGACCCGTCGATTCTATACCTGGCTGCGAGTGAGAACGGCCTATTCCGATCGTTGGACGGCGGACTCACCTTCGATCGTCTCATCGGACTCGGAGATGCCGAATTGCTCGGATTCGGTGTCACCACGGTCGCGGTGAAGCGAGAGCGCACCGAAGATCCACCTATTATTTACGCTGGCAGCTCGCTCGGGCCGTATCGCTCGGATGACGGCGGCGACACATTTTTTCCAATTCACAACGGCTATCGGGGCACGGCGGTCAACAACCTTGCGGTAGACGCCGCGGGCAGGCTTCTGGTTGCAACCATTAGCTCGGCAGGTGTGTTCCGGTCGACTGCACCTGGGGTGTATCAGATTATTGGCGATACGATTCCCCGCGAGGTGAGCGTCCAACTGCAGGCAGTCGCTGCGGCGCCCGACGATCCGAATATGTATCTTGCGGCTGGCGCCGAGCGAGGGTTGTTCGGAGCGATCTTCTGGACGACCGACGGAGGCGGCTCATGGTCAAGAGCTACCGTTCCAGGTGATCCCTTTCAAGGACGAATGCGCATCGCATATGCTCCGAGCGACTCACACCGGGTTTACATGGTCGCCGGATTCGGAGGCCTCTTCCGCTCCGACGATGGCGGTCAATCCTTCGAGCGGCCGTCGCTTCAAGGGCTGGCCTCGATCGCGGTCGATCCATTTGACCCGGATGTTATCTATACCGGCGCGTATACGGACAATCGGGGCATTTTCAAGTCGACCGACGGGGGCCGGACTCTGCAGCAGCTCTCCGTGAGCGGGAACTTCGCAGAAATAGTCATCGACCCACAGCGCCCGCGTGTCATCTATGCAGGTTCGCGGACGGGCGCGGTGATTCGCTCCCTCGATGGAGGGCAGACGTTCGCGCCGGCCGGGCAGGGCCTCACGGGCAATCGAGTCCTCGGATTGGGCCTTGATCAGGGCCAACCGATGCGCCTATTCGCCTGGATGCGCGCAGGCGGGCTGTTCCGAAGCGAGAACGGAGCCGACTCGTGGACCGCGATCGACACTGGGGAGACGCTGCACCGGTCAACCGCATTAGGCGGCCAGACCACACTGGGGATTAACCCACGCGATCCGGAACATGTATACCTAGGAAACAGCAGCGTGCTGCAAGTCGAAGTCCCGCCCTGAGCGCCCCTGTGGTCGCTAAACTCCTGAAAAGGGTCACGCGTAAAACAGCGCGTTGCTGAAACGCAACACCCGCGTCTTTTCAGCTGATGGAATGAAACAACGAAAAGCTGCGTACGGCTGAATTCGGCATTGAAAATGTTACGGCGTAGAAAATGCAGCGTGCGCCCCCAACTCAAACCTGGAGGGGTGCACTTGAAACTTAGAAATGCCGCGTTCATTGCCTCGCTGTTTGTGACGGTCACTGCCGCAGTGCCTGTGCTTGCCGCCGACACTTCTCAAACGATCGTCTACAGCAACTGCGACCCATCGTTGAGTGGCACCGTCGACCTGCGGGTGCGCTTTTTTGATGCCGCCGCGGCCGGCAATCTGTTGTACGAGGAAACCGAAGCCGGTCTCAATGTCGACGCGTCCGGCTGCTTCATCGTTTCGATTGGCAATGCGACCGCGCTGTCTGCCGCGCTGTTCGCCAATCCTTCGGTCTGGATTGCGTTTGCGCTGGACGCGACGCCCGACACCGAGCTGGGCGGAGGGCGCCAGCCGATCACCGGCAACGGTTACGCGTTCCGGGCGAAAGTTGCCGAGAATGCGCAGACGCTGCCCGCCGGCGCGGTGATCGTCGCGGATCAACTCGGTCCAGGTCTGACGGTGCAGAACCCGAATGCCGGCGGCAACGGCCTGCACGTCACGGCTGGAAATGACGGCATCGATGGAACGGGTGGATACATCGGCGTGCTCGGCCACTCGACCGGCGTCTTAGGACGAGGCGTAGCCGGCGTAGCGGACGGAGCGACCGGCGTGAACTACGGCGTTTACGGTCAAGCGCTGTCGACCACCTCCGGAGCGGCCGGCATCTACGGCCTCGGCGCGAACTCCGGCAATACCTTCGGCGTCATTGGCGAGTCGCCATCCGGCAGCGGCGGGCGAGGCGTCTGGGGCAAGGCCACGGCCACCAGCGGCGATGCGATCGGCGTCTACGGCGAGTCGAGCTCCCCTAGTGGGGACGGCGTCTACGGCATCGTGCTGTCTGGAACCCAGAACGCCGGCGTGCATGCTGTAAGCAACGCGTTCAACGGAAACGGGCTGATTGCAGAAGCGAACACCGGCTCATCGGCCTACGCCATATGGGGCAAAAGCAGCACCGGTTACGCCGGCTACTTCGACGGCAAGGTGCAGGTCAACGGCGGCATGGCGGCTCACTTCGTGCAAATCACCGGCGGCTCGGACCTCTCCGAAAAATTCGAGGTCCGCGGGGAGAAGAGCGAGATCGAACCGGGCATGGTGGTGGCGATCGATCCCGTCAACCCCGGCAAGTTGGCGGTAAGCGCCAGGGCCTACGACCGGCGCGTGGTGGGCATTCTCAGCGGCGCCGGTGGAGTTGCGCCGGGAATGCTGATGGGCCAGGCCGGCACGCTCGCCGACGGAGCTCATCCGGTGGCGCTCTCGGGACGCGTCTACGTTTGGGCCGATGCCTCGAACGGCCCGATCGAGGCGGGTGATTTGTTGACCACCTCGAGCCTCCCTGGACACGCGATGAAGGTCAAAAACTACGGCAAGGCTCAGGGCGCCATTCTCGGCAAGGCGATGACCGCATTGGACAAGGGGCGCGGCCTCGTGCTCGTGCTGGTCACGCTTCAGTAATTCGTCGCCACTCAAAAGGAGCGGACCATGAGACGAATTCAACGTTCGAGGAAACTCACTGCCCGGTCGGCGCTGTGGCTGGCGGCGCTTTGTACCACCGCGGCGACGCCGAGCTTAGGGCAGCTGAGCAATCCTTCCGGAACCGACCGCAACGAGCGGCCGGTGCTGCCGAAGGCGGCAAAGACAACCATCGACCCCAATGCCTCACGCACCGACGTCATCGTCGTCAAATTCCGCGAAGGCACCGGGCTTCGACTCCGCGGCAGCCAGTGGGCAATCCCTCTCGGCGCACGCTCGCCCGACCAGCAGCGCTTGTTGCAGCGGGCGAACCTCGACGAGGCGCAGCTGGTGCGCGATCTGGAGGTGTCCAATAGCTTGCTCCAAGACAACGTCAACGTCGCCGCCGCGCGGCTGTTTACCCGCCCGGAGGAAGAGCTCGATTTTGAGAAACAGCTCGGAGAGCAGAACAGCAACGAAGAGCTCGCCGACCTGAATCTTTACTATCATCTCTTTGTCGACGATGCGCGAGTGGAAGACACCGAGGCATTGATCGATCAGCTGAATGCGCTGAGCATCGTCGAGGTCGCCTACCCCCAGCCGATCTACCAACAGGCCCAGGCTCCGGGGACGCCGGATTTCACCGGACAGCAGGGTCATCTCAATGCCGCCTCGGTGACGACGCCCGGTTCCAACGGTTTGGACTCTCGCTACGCCTGGACGCTGGCCGGGGGAAAAGGCCAAAACGTGCGGATGATTGACATTGAATATGACTGGCGAGACGGGCACGAAGACTTGCCGGGAATTTTCTACGAGAGCGGCGTGCGCGACGGGGCTAACCGCAACCATGGCTCGGCAGTGCTGGGCGTGGTGGCCGGTGTGGAGAACTCGTTCGGCATCACCGGCATGGCCCCGCGACTGCCGGTCGGCTTTGCTCATCCCCTTCGACAGGTCTGCACGCCGCCGCCGTGTCACAACGTCTATGACGTCGCCGATGCGGTCAACCGAGCCGCCGGAGCGCTCAACCCGGGGGAAATCATCCTCATCGAGCAGCAAGTTCTCGGGCCGGTCGGCACGCTCACCTGCAGCACGAGCTGCGGCAACTGCGGCCAGTTCGGCGACGTTGCCGTCGAGTACAACCAGGCCGAATACGATGCGATTCGAAGCGCGGCTCTGAGCAACTCGGTGATCGTCGTCGAAGCGGGCGGCAACGGCCAAATGAATCTCGATGACTCGCGCTACAATCGGGTCTTTGACCGCACCTTCCGCGACTCCTATGCGATCATGGTGGGCGCCGGCTCGTCTACGTCGCGAAGCCCGTGGTGTTGGTCATCGGCGGGCACTCGATTGGATGTGCAAGGCTGGGGCGACGGCGTGGTGACGGCGGGCTACGGCGACCTCCAAGGGTCAGGCCTGCCGGAGACTCGCTGGTACACCAGTGGATTTGGCGGCACCTCGAGCGGCTCCGCAATCATCAGCGCCGCGGTGGCGAACGTGCAGGGCGTCCGCCGCACTCGAGGGTTGACCTACTTGAGCGGGTATCAAATGCGACTGCTTTTGAAGCAAACCGGCGTTGCTCAGGCGAGCGGGCGTCAAATCGGACCGCTTCCGAATCTCAAGGACGCAATTGCCATCTACGTCGAGGGCTCCACTGCCGTGTTTTTCCGGTATGGCATTCCCGACCAGCCGTTCAAGACCATCGCCGAAGCGCTGGGAGCGGCCTGGGACCGGGCGCAGATAAAGATCTCCGCCGGAAACTACCCGGAGCACCCCACCATCACTCAACCGATGTTTTTGATGACACGCGGCGGCACGGTCACGATTGGGCAGTAGCAGGGCCTAGCCGTCGGCATTAAAGAGCGCAGGGCGAGCGGCAGCTCAGGGGCTTAGTACCGAGCTGTCCTCGCCCTCAGCGCGTCGCTCGGCGCGACTACATCCAGGGCGAGCTTCTCGGAGGCAATCCGCGGAGCGGTAAGCAGCGCCTGCTCCCGGTCGATGCAGTTCTCGCCGCGGCTCCGGCGTCGACGAGCGCCAGGCTGACGAGTCGCGGTGGTGCGCTCCACGGTCCCGCCAGGGTGCTGGGGATCGGCACCGGTTTGACTCCGGTAACCTTTTTCTGAATCCTCAGTTATTACCTACGAAAAAGGGCCAGCGCGCCTCGCAGGGAACGCAAAAGATGGGCCGATGACGAATCTCCCGGATGAGGAGCTGATGCTCCAGGTGCGCAATGGGACAGGCGCGATGCTCGGAATTCTTTTCGATCGCTACCAAGTTGCGCTCTTCAATTTCTACTGCAAATCGACGGGAGATCGTTCGGCGAGTGAGGACCTGGTGCAGGACGTGTTCTACCGCATCCTGAAATATCGCCACACTTACCGCCCAGGCACGCCGTTTCGGACCTGGATGTACTCGATCGCGCGAAATGCCAGGTTGGATCGCATGAAAAAACAGGCCCGCGAACCGGGTCTCGAGGTTGAGGCTCAGGCGGCGGTCGAGCCGGTCGATCCAATGCAACAACGGCAGGAAACGGCGTTGTTGCACCGGGCACTGATGCAGCTTCCCGTTGAAAAGAGAGAGGTGCTGGTGTTGAGCCGATTCCAAGACTTGAGCTACCAGCAGATCGCCCACGTGCTCGGTTGCGAGGTGGGCGCAGTCAAGGTGCGCATCTTTCGCGCGCTGCGAGATCTCGGAATCATTTTGCGCCAGCTCGAGCAGCAGACCATGTCGCCGCGCAAGGATTCGCAGCAGATTTTCGGAGCGGAATCATGAGATGTGAAGAATTTGAAGAGCTGTTGCCGGATTATCTTCAGCAGACCCTGGGCAAAGATCAGCTGGACGTCGTCGATCGACACCTGGAGCAATGTCAAGACTGTCGAGAGCAGGTTGCTCTCTGGAAGAAACTCTCGCTGTTGCCCCAAGAGCAGCCCAGCCCTGCATTGAGAACCCGCTTTGAAGCGATGCTCGCGGCGTACCAGCAGGGCGTGAGAGAGCGGCAAGCTCCCAAGGCAAGCTGGTTGCGCGATTGGAGGAGCTGGCTTGCTTCCCGTTGGTTCCCGGCGCTGGTACAGCCAGCAGTGGCGATACTTCTGCTCGCGATTGGCTTCGCCGTCGGCAAGTATGGCAACGCAGTCAACACAAACAGTCAGGAATTGACCGCCGTGCGCCAAGAGCTGAGCGGCATGCGGCAATTGGTGGTCTTGTCGTTGCTCCAGCAACAATCCGCGAGCGAGCGCTTGCAGGGCGTCACCTGGAGCATGCGCGCGAACCGCCCTGACCCGGAAATATTGTCGGCGCTGTTACACACTCTGCGATTTGACACCAGCGCGGATGTCCGCCTCGCCGCGCTGGATGCTCTAAAACAATACAACCAGCAACCCCAGGTTCGAACCGGGCTGATCGATGCATTGCATAGCCAGCAATCTCCCTTGGTGCAGATCGCGCTGATCGATCTCCTCGTCGAGCTCCGTGAAACAAATGCGCTGCGTGAATTGAAGGAATTCGAGCGGCAACAAAACGTGGAGCCCGTTGTGCGACAACGCGCTGAGTGGGGAATAGTCCAACTAACCCGGGGATGATCTCATGCGGTCAGATCGAATCTATCTGGTGATGATCACGCTGGCAGGTTTCGCAGCCGCTCTGCTTACTGTGCGGGCAATCACCCAGTGGGCGGAGCGCGATGGTGAGTGGCCCGGGCTCTGGGGCGTTGCATTCGCCAACCACGACGACGGCTCGAGCTCGAATCTGACGGTCCACGAGCAGGAGACAATCCGCAAAGCTTTCACCTTTGGTGCAGCGCAGGCCGCGAAAACCTTGGAGGTCGACAACGTCTTCGGCTCGATCGAGGTGGTGGGCACCACTTCAAACGAAGCGAAGCTGGAGGTCGCGAAGACCATCTTGGCGGAATCCAAGGAGCGTCTGGAAGCTGCGCGGAAAGAGGTGACGCTGGACGTTTCGCAGAATGGAAACGACGTTCGGCTGTATGTGAACGGCCCCTTCCGCTGCAAATGCTGCAGCAATTGCACCAGCTCTCATGGCGACGAGGGCTACCTGGTCAAAATGGATTTTCAGCTTCAGGTTCCGAGCGGCACCGAGCTGAAGCTGAAAACCGTGAATCAAGGCCACATCAAAGTCCAGGGCGTGGCCGGCAACTACTCGGTGCGCAATGTGAATGGCGGGATAGAGATGCTGGACGTCGCCGGTTCAGGCATCGTCCGCACGGTGAACGGGGCGGTGAAGGTTACCTTTCGCGAAAACCCCCGCGCCAACTCCGAATATGCATCTCTCAATGGGGACGTCGAGCTGCAGTTCGCGAAAAATTTGTCGGCCGACTTCCGCTTCAAGACCCTCAATGGCGGCATCTACACCGACTATCTTCTGTCAGCACTGCCGCAGCGAGCTCCGGTCCAGGAGCGGCGCGACGGCAAGCTCGTCTTTCGCACCGACGGGTATACCGGGGGCCGCGTGGGAGTCGGCGGCCCGGAGATCAAGGTCGAGAATTTGAACGGGGACATTCGTGTTCTTGAACGGCACGCGTAACCGCCTGCGACAACTCATGCAACATAGCCGAGCAGTCATATTGCTACTTCAGCTGGGTTTGACGCCGCTCGCCTATCCGCAGGCGAAGACAGCACAACCATCATCCACCCCGGGTGACCGGATTTCAGTGCCTCTAAGCGACAGCTCTCGCCCGGCAGTGGTCAAGACGAGCCTGGTCACCGGTGGAATTACCGTCAAAGCCTACAACGGGAAAGAAGTGGTGGTGGAAGCACGCGTGCATGGGCACGAAGCTTCGGAGGCGAAGGCCGAGATGAAGCGCGTTCCGATAATGGCGACCGGTTTGTCTGCGGAGGAGGAGAACAATCGCGTCCATGTCAGTGTCGGATCGGCCCAGCGCCCGACCGATTTAAATATCATGGTACCTGTGCGCAGCTCGCTCATTCTGCGAACTGTCAACGGCGATATCTCGGTGACGGGAGTCGATGGGGAGCTCGACGTAGATAATGTGAACGGGTCCGTCACCTTGAGCAACGTGTCGGGAACCGCGGTAGCTCACGCGCTCAACGGGCGCATGCTCGTCACGTTCAATCGAATCAATCGAGAAAAGCCGATGGCCTTCAGCTCGTTGAATGGCGACATCGACGTCACTTTCCCGGCCGACCTGAAAGCCAACGTCACGCTGAGCTCCGATCGCGGTGAGGTCTACAGCGACTTCGATGTGCAACTCCAGGCGCGCGCGCAGCAACCGATCGTTGAAGACGGACGCGGCCACGGAGGCAAATATCGAGTCAAGCTGGACAAGAGCATCCGCGGCTCAATCAATGGCGGCGGCCAGGAAATTCAGTTCAAGAATTTCAATGGACGGATCTACATCCGGAAGGCAAGCAAGACCCAATGAGGTGCCGGACAGGCGCACTGTTCTGCTGCTTCAGTCGGACCCTCTCCCGGGCCCATCGGGGGTAGAATGAAGGTTGCGTTCTACCCCTTTGCCTCGCCGGGAAGGGGACCGCGTCGAGCCCATGCCGCCGGGCGCGGTCCTCGCGCGCGAGTTAAAAACCCAACGGATAACTCACCTGCCAAACACAAGATGTTTACCTTTGCAAGGTGCAGGAATGGTTTCGAAAATTTGCCTATAAAGTTGCCGAGGGAGTGGGAAGCCACTGGGCCTTCTTCGTTGGTCTATTTACCATTTTCGTCTGGTTGGCGAGCGGACCTCTCTTCCACTTCAGCGATACTTGGCAGTTGGTGATTAACACTGGCACGACGATTGTCACGTTCCTAATCGTGTTTTTGATTCAGGCCACGCAAAACAGGGATGCGACGGCGATACACCTCAAGCTCGATGAGCTGATTCGAGCTCAACGCGCGGCTCGGAATATCTTCGCTGGCCTGGAAAACGCCACGGCCGAGGAGCTCAAGTATTTTCAGGAGGAGTTTAGGAAACTCCGCGAGAGGGGCCTGGCCCGGCATGAGGCCCCCGAAAACGAACGAGTCGGGGTTCGTGGCCCGGAGCGCTGAGCCTACGACAAGTAACGCGCACGAACGGCGGAATGACAGCCTCCTCTCTTCAAGGCGCACAGCTCTGGGGTGGCCAAACGCCGAGCCCTCGGGGTGCCAGCCCACCATGTCGCTCGCATTGGCCTGCAGATCCTTGACGCGTCAGCGCGCAGGCCAGGAGATCAACGGAGGACCGGTAGGCGATGCGCTGCCGCTTTGCGGTTCCAACGTCAGCTGCAGCACCTCTGGCGGAGCGAGGGGAGCGCGTCCGTCGTAAACGATGAGCCCGCGGCCGTCCGCGTCCGGCACTCCCGTGCCGAGGGAAATCCATTTACCGTCTCGCCGAGTCCAGGCTTGGTAGGTCTTTCCCTTCGGTGGAGAGGGCAGATCAGAGAAGGTGAGCACCGCGATCGAAGCTCCTGGCCGGGTTCGGTAATTTCCGTGCGCCTGGGCGGGCGCGTTCGACGTGGCGGCCAATCTGAACACCTGCGTGTCGCTGGCGGTCACCATCCGAAGCGCCGCTTCTGTGCGCGCTTGTTCCGTTCGTTCGGAGGCGTACTGCACCGCAAAGCGCCCCAGTGCGTACGCGACCAAGACCGCAGCCATTGCCGCGAGCGCGATGCGAAGTTGCTGGATTCCGGAGCGGATGCGGGTCTTGGTCGTTCCCAGGGGAACCCTGAGCGCATCGGCGACCTGCTCATGCGTCAGGTCCTCGAAGAACGCGAGACTCAAGGCCTGGCGCTGAGGATGGGCGAGTTTGCCGATCGCTTTCTGAATGGCCGAACGGCGATACTCTTCCCAGAGCGCCTGGTCAGGCTGAGTCGCCCCGTCCGGCAGCTCCTGCAGCGCCGACGCATCCCGCTCGTCGGCCGACTCCGGCTTGCGGTTTCGGCGTCGCAGCTCGTTCAGTACGCGCGAGCGCGCAATCTGGACGATCCAGGGTCGAGCTGATCCGCGCGACGGATCAAATGTGTCCGCATTCTTCCATACGGACGCGAAGACCTCTTGCACAATGTCTTCCGCCGCATCTCGGCCCAAGGACTGCGCTGCAATTTTGAAGACCGTCGGAACGAATCGGCGATAAAGCGGGCCGAGCGCGCGGTCATCGCCCCTTGCCAGGGCCAAAAGCAGCTCTTCATCGCTTCCTTCAGGACCTGTCTTGACGGACACGAGCATCGATCTATTCCGGATTCAGAATCATTGGCAACGGTTGGTCTGGCTTAGGGAGCCTAAGGTGCAATTTCTCTCCAGTACACCGAGGGAGGTCGTTTGGATTGGCAGCCCCTCTTTTTTTTCTGCTGACTAAGCGTTGCCGGCCTGCTTGCGCGAACGGATACTTCATCGGCGCAGGCGATCGCTGCTTCGAAATTCTCGGCTAAGCGATCAACGGCCTAAACGGATCGACACCGGCACACGTTGCAAGTTGCATTGACGTCACCACCGAGCTTCCGCTGACATCATTTGCTCGCCTGCTGCAAGTCAGTGGAAGACTGGGTCTCGAATACGACTTTGGCCACTGTCCGTTCGCGAATTTTGAATCCATCGTCGGTTTTTCGAAGCTCCGTAACCGGGGTTAGCGAACACTGCCCGGTGCTCTTGAGATATGTACTCCAGAGAAACTTGGCATCCTCTGCACAAACGATGGTTCCGGTGGGAGTTCGATAAAGCACCTGCTTGCGGCCGGGATCGTAGTAGAGACCTTCTACTGCCTTGGAGACGACTTCGCGTGGCAGCAGCCCCTCGCCACCGGGATTGGTCGACTCGACTTGAACGTCAATCCAAGCTCGCCCAAGCTCTCGGTTGGCGGCGAACTCTGCTGAGACCTCTTGGTTCCAACCGTCCAGCGGCGCCTCGAAGACGATGATTTGCGCGGCATCCGCGATTCTGGTGAAAGACGCAACGACCAAGGCACACATCATTATTTTGCTTCTGAGTGATTTCATGGATTCCTCTGCAGCGAGTCGCTGACGGGTTGTGTATTTATTTGGCAAATACTCCAGACCCGGGAATTTGGATGGGAGCCTCCGGGGAATGGCATTCGTGGTTGTTTACGCTGCAGCGTCTGCGCGCTGCGATCGTGAGAGCGTTATCCGAAGGTCAAGCAAGCCACTCCCTTGCTCGACTCTTCGGTTCAGCAGCTCGGTTGAACGAGCCGAGCCGTTTCGCAGCAAGCCGAGTGTGCGTGGGTCTACGAGCTTGATCGGGCGGCTGATTATTCGGTGGACAGACAGCTAGTTGTTCTGCGCTCCCTGAGCGATCCACTGCTCGATAAGGGCGAATTCATCGGGCGCAATCACGCCCAGCCCATCGGTACCGAAGGGCATCGGACGTCCGCACCGGGAATCGTCGGGCAGGGTCTTGCGCCAGAGCATGCTTGCGGCGGGATCGCACGGGACCACCCGAACGCTGTCAGGCACCGTCATCATGCAGGTGGGGGACGTCGGCGTGTTCACCAGATTCGCATAGGAATTGCCTGCGGTGAGGTCCAAACTCCCGAGAAAGCGATCGGGGTTGTGACAAGTGATGCAGCGGTTATCGAAGATCGGCTGGATGTCTCTGCAGAAGCTGACGCAGGGTTGGCCGCGCTCGGAGTCCCCTTCGCCGCGATGCTCGGACTGGTCATCACTGCAGATATTCTGCTGCCCCCTGCCATTGCTGGGCTCGTTGCAGACATTCACTCTACCTGTCTGCCACGCATTGAGCGAAACCGCAGTTTCGTTGGACCCTGCCTGTGCCACCAGCGGAAGAGCAACGGCGACGCTCAGCAACGGTAGAACCAGCTTTCCATAACCTGACATTGAATACCCCCTTGATGATATGACTGTTAGTGATTCCCCTCCCAACGAGTGAGAGGCCAAAGTCAATGCGGCCAGCGCGAAAGTAAAGCCAGGCCTTGCCGCCGGAAAGAGCGCTTAGAACCTTTTCAGCGTAAGTGTTAGGTACGCGAAAATACTCTCAAGGCAATACTGGATTTGCCGGTACTCCCCTCAAGAACGCAATCGTCATCGACCGCTTTAGCGAGTGATTGCGAGCTGAGGCGGATTCGCTCCGACTTCGCGCGAGCGCAGGTTGATGCGTGTGCCGTCGCTTGGATTGAAAGCGGCGTGAAGTGCGATGGTGGTGATGTTGTGGCCGGCTGCTTTCTCACTCTGGATATAAGACGTCACGTCGAATTCGTACCATGCCTCCGCCGTTCCACTGGCGGTAAGTTGGCTCGAAATGGTGGCGCCGAGCGGCGGGCGATTGTTGTAGGTGATTCCCGTTTCACTCCAGCTCGAATCGACCACCGCCGAAGCAGAAAAGATTACCGCCGTTCCGTCGTCGGTATTTCCGAAGACACGCAGCTTGGCGTTGGACACCGTCGCAACGCTGCTCAAGTCGAATTTGAAATACGCATCGCGGTTGTAGTCCGGATCGGGAGTGTTCTTGACGTTGATTTGGGTCGCGGTACCGAAGTTCTGATCGGCGTAAGTTCCGCTGCGGACGTGGGCGTCAGCAGTGGTGACCAACGTCGAGGGGGCGGAGGCAGGGACGATCGCCAGCTGGGCAGCGTTCGAGCCTGATCTGCGAGAGTGCAGATTAATCCGCGTCCCACCGCTCGGATTGTAGACGGCATGCAGCGCAATTGTGGTGACGGTGTGCCCGGCCGCCAGTTCGCTTTGGATGTAGGAGGTCACATCGAATTCGTACCAAATCTCGGCGGTGCCGCTCGCGGTGAGTTGGCCAGAAACAGTAGCTCCGAGCGGCGGACGATTGTTGTATGTAATTGTTGTCTCACTCCAACTCGAGTCCGCTACTGCATTGGCCGAGAATGTAACTGCCGAGCCATCATCGGTGTTTCCAAAGACGCGCAGCTTGGCGCTGGCAGAGGCCGGAAGGCCAGTTAGATCGAACTTGAAGTAGGCATCGCGGTTATAGTCGGGATCCGGGTTGTTCTTGACGTTGAGCTGCGTGGCGGTACCAAAGTTTTGATCCGCGTAGACACCACCGCGAACGTGGGCGTCTGCATTGGTCACTACGGTTACCCCTGCTGAGCTGCTGATGCCAAAGGCAGTGATTCGGTCCACGCCGACAAAGACTGTTCCGCGGCTGACGATTGGGTCGTAGTACTTGCCTCCCGCGCCGGTGAAAGTCCCGGCCGGGCTGCTGTAGAGCACCTGCATCGTCATTCCATCCACGGCATAGAGCGCTGGGCGCGAATTCCCAGCGAGAGAATCCCCACGGTAGACATTTGGCTCGACGATCCAGACGATTGGATTGCTCGAGCCGTTTGAGGTGACCACCGGCGTGCCAGGGCTCTTGAAAGCGAGCGTATTCTCCGTCGCATCGACCGAGAAGAAGGCTGGCTGGCCTGGACCGGGAGTATTGATTTTGATTCGCGCGATGCAAGGCGGAACCGGCGTGGTGATATCCGACAGGCTCTTGGTCGCACCGGTGTAGAACAAATAATTCGTCCCGTCGGCGCCGACGAAGAACGCCGGCGTTGACCGTGCCCTGGCTTGGTTTCCCTGTGCGTCTCGCTCCCGATAGGGACCGAAAACGCTCAGTGGGCCGGGGTGGTTGTTGTACCAGCTGTAGGTCGTATTTGGATCCCAGAGCGATGTGTCGGCGGGGTTGGCGGTCGGATTATCGCGATTGCACGCGGGACGCTGGTCGAGTGCACCGGCCAAATTCACGCGGTCTATCAGATAGGCATTGCCCTGCTTACCCCCCACGGCCATCAGCGATGAGGTGCTGGTAATCGTCGGGTCCAGATCCGGAACCAGTGTCACGCCGCTGCCGCAAAGGTCGATGTCCTGATCATCCAACTGGCAGTGATTCCAGGGAGTATACGTGCCAGTGAGCTGAAGCGGCACACCTGGTCGCCACCGGAGAACCGATTGCCCCCATGAGCCCGGGTTCGGTCCGGTCGGGCTGTTGCCGGTCACCACGAAGACGTTTCCTGCCGCATCGATCGACGGTCCACCCGAAGCCCACATGCCGCCGTTCGCGGTACCGCTGGTGTGGCCGCCGCCAAACGAGCTGAGGATCGCTGGGCTCCCGGAGACGGTGCCGGTATCAATGGCGACCATCCACCCGGTTGCCTGATCGCTGTAGCCGCCGAATGGCACGTAGACGATTGTTCCATCATTGCTCAGATTGAGCCCTCCGCGCTGCGACATCCTGTCCGGATCCTCGAAGGTTCCGGGCGGGTTTTGATTGACCGGGCTCACCGTCGCCTGGTTGATAACAATGGGGAGATTGGGCAGCGGGACGTTGTTGCCGTTCGTGAGATCGAGGATGTAGAGCCGCCACGCGCGGCCGCCGTCGCTCACGTCAGAGGCGACATAAATCCGAGGCGGGGAAGCGGCGAGATCGATCGCCGGCGTTCCAAGGACGCCGAGTCGCGCCCCATCGACACCGCCGCCGGGCGTACCGAGGAAACGGCGCCAAAGTATCGTTCCCGCGGGAACTCCCGGAGCATCAAAGGCGTTGACTGCGTAAACGTAGCTGTTGCTCGTTGCAGCGATAACGACGCTGAAATGGCGGCCGGACAAGTCGGGCGTCGAAAGCGTGACATCGTCAACGTACAGCGGAGAAGCGTACATGTGAGCCGGCGTCCCGCCGAATGAATCGAAGGCCGGCGACGACCACAGCACCCCGAACGAGCTGCTGCTGACATTGGCCGGGGTGAGCACGGTTTCGTTGGAGTTCCAGCCCGTGCGTGCGCGGTCTCCGTGAAACATCAGCCAGTTGTAGGTTCCGGCGTCATCGACGAAGACGCTGGACTTCGATCTTGGGTTGCTGGGCGTCCCGCACGTGCCCAGCACGAGCGGAATCAGCGCAGCGATCGTTAGCTTCCAGCGGACGCGGGTGCGTTTCCGATCTGTTGAACATGCGCGCATGATTCCCCCCTCCTCGATAGAACTGGCGTACTGAGGCTTGCCCCCAGAAGGCGAGTTACTCTCTCATTGGACTGGTGGAATCGTCAACATCCATGAGTCGTGGATGCGAGGCACGAGTGCAATCTGATTAATCCGATGTTTTGGAAAAACCGGCAGCGAGTAACTCAGGGAAGCATCGTCGGTGCAGCGAAGTAATTGCCGACTGCGTCTCTGAACTGATTGCCGTCGCTATTGATATAAGTTTGATTTCCCGCGCCGACGCCGAATGCCGCGCCCAGGCCGCCCGCGGCGACGAACTCGTCCACGTGATTGAACAGGTATCGAACGCGGTTGTCGCGATAATGCCCGGGCGTTCCTCCCGGGTCGTCGTTCGGCACGCCGAATGGCAATTGCCACCAGAGCAGGGGCTTGCCAACTCCCTGGTTTATCGCGCTCGCCCAGTCGAGATGCTCGTGGAAGTTTGGGCTGGTCCGATTTGTTTCGTCCCAGTACCA
>Ga0126378_10000780_pt1 | contig 23385 bp, 17 predicted proteins | sample PanSoiMetPlot_23_FD_92587 | JGI IMG/M metagenome (GOLD analysis project Ga0126378, IMG submission 92587) | Tropical forest soil microbial communities from Panama - MetaG Plot_23 | ecosystem: Environmental > Terrestrial > Soil > Tropical forest > Bulk soil | place: Panama | collected 2016-02-17
TGAAGACCGCTGCTGGAAGATCCTGGCCAGACTGTGGCATACGGAGCCGCACGACGCGATCGGCACGTCAACGATCGGCTCCTCTGAGGCGTGCATGCTCGGCGGACTCGCGCTCAAGCGACGCTGGCAGCAGGCGCGCCGCGCAGCGGGCAAGCCGACCGACCGGCCGAACCTGGTCATGAGCTCCGCCGTGCAGGTGTGCTGGGAGAAGTTCGCAAACTACTGGGACGTCGAAGCGCGCCTAGTGCCGATCACCGACGAGCACCCCGCGCTCGACGGGCACAACCTCGCCTCTTACGTCGATGAGAACACCATCGGCGTCGTCGCGATCATGGGCGTGACGTACACGGGCATGTACGAGCCCGTGGGCAAGATCGCGGCAGCGCTCGACAAGATCCAGGCCGACACCGGGCTTGACATCCCCATTCATGTCGACGGCGCGTCCGGAGGATTTGTCGCGCCGTTCCTGCAGCCCGAGCTCGAATGGGACTTCCGCGTCGACCGGGTGCACTCGATCAGCACGAGCGCGCACAAGTACGGCCTCGTCTATCCAGGACTCGGCTGGGTCGTCTGGCGCAGCGCCGAGTTCCTGCCCGCCGACCTGATTTTCAACGTCAGCTACCTGGGCGGGTCGATGCCGACCTTCGCGCTGAACTTCTCCCGGCCTGGCGCCCAGGTCTTGTTGCAGTACTACAACTTCCTTCGGCTCGGCCGGGAAGGCTACCGCGCCGTTCAGCGCGCCTCGCACGATGTCGCGATGCACGTGGCGGACGAGATCGTCAAAATGGCGCCGTTCGAGCTGCTTGGCGCCGGGCCGGACATCCCGGTATTCGCGTGGCGGATGAAGCACGGGTACACCGGGCAGTGGGACCTGTACGACCTGGGCAACCAGTTGCGCCAGCGGGGCTGGCTGGTGCCCGCCTATCCGATGCCCGATGACATGTCAGACGTGACGGTGCAGCGAATCGTGGTGCGCAACGGCCTGTCGATGGACCTCGCCGACGTGCTGCTTGACTCAGTCACCGAGTCGGTGCGGTACCTCGACGGCCTCGAGCGCCCGCTGCCGAAAGACGGAAAGAAGACCGCTGGCTTCCACCACTAAGGCGCCGGCAGCTGACCGTCGTTTGTCAGCGGCAGCGATCTGATGCGCAGGCCGGTCGCGTCGAAGATCGCCGCGGCAATCGCCGGGGCTACCGCGATCATCGGTGTCTCGCCCGCGCCAGCCGGCGGGAGATCTGGGCGGTCGATCAGGATCACCTCGACGGGCGGAACGTCCGCCATCCTGGGCACCCGGTAGCCGGAGAACGCCGCGTTGCTTACCGCGCCGCCGGTGAACCTGATCGCCTCGTACATGGCGCCGCCGAGCGCCATCACCGTCGCGCCCTCGATCTGGCTCCTGACGTTCGCGGGGTTCACGATCGCTCCGCACTCATAACCCGTCACCAGGCCGGCTACCCTGACAACCCGATCAGGCCCGACGCTCACCTGGGCCGCGGTCACGACCCTGCCGTCCTTCTCGAGCCCGCAGGCGACGCCGACGCCGTAGCCCGGCACCTGGTCACGGTCCGCTTCCCAGCCGATGTGCTCGGCGACGGCAAAGAGCACGGCTGCGAGCCGTTCGTCGTGAAGGTTGCGCAGCCGGAACTCGACCGGATCCGCCCCGGCCAGGTGAGCCAGCTCATCGATCATCGACTCCCTGGCGAAGTTGTTCGCGGTCGCGGCCAGCGCGCGGTACGACGCCTGCGGGAGCGGGCTGGCGGCAGGGCGGTATGCCAGCCGCTGATCGTTCACCGCGTAAGGAGTGCTGATGCCTGCCGCGCCGGAGTTGATGTTCGTAAAGCTCCAGCCGGAGAGCCGACCGTCCGCACCGATGCCGGCCGCAACGTCGATCACCGCTGCCGGCCGCAGCGTGCCAGCCGTGAACTCTTCCTTCCTGGTCCACGCCACCCTGACCGGCCGGCCCGCCTGCTTGGCCAGGACGGCGGCCTCGATCGCGATCCCCGCGGCGTGCTTACCGCCGAATCCGCCGCCGGTCGCGGGGACGATGATCCGCACGTCGCGCTCGTCCACCGATAGTGCAGCGGCGACCTGAGCGCGCACGGGGAACGGCGTCTGGGTGCCGGTCCACACGGTCAGCCGGCCGTCGCTTGTCCATGTCGCGAGGGCCGTCCTGGTCTCGAGCGCGGCAGGCGCGATGTAGGCGGTCGTGTAGGTCTCCTCGCACCTGAGGGTCGCGCTCTCAAGCGCCGTTGCCGCTGATCCCTCGATGTGCTCGAACGGGCCGCCCCACCGGCCAGGCCCGCCTTCTGACGGGTGGCCTCGCAGGTACTCCGCGATCTGGTCGTCCGACGGCGCCTGAGGGACTTCCCACGCGGCGCCCGCGGCAAGATCGGCGACGGCCGCAGCAGCTGTCGCATGGTCGGGAGCGACCGCGCCAGCGAACTCGGCGGCCTGGACGACGAGCACATCGTGGCGGCCCGCCAGCGCGGCGGTGTCAAGCGACCTGAGCGCCGCTCCTGGCACCGGCGGCCTGAGCACCGCGCCATGCCACATTCCGGGCGCGCTGAGGTCTGAGACGAATTGTCGGGCTCCGGTGACGGCCGCCGTGCGGCCATGCGGCGGGTGCGGGCGTCCCGCGATCCGCCAGCCCGCAGCGTCAGTCAGCGCCCGCTCCCCGGTCACGACCTCGACGCGCCGCTCACCGGGCCGGACCGGCGGCAGCGTCCTGGCGTAAGCGGCAGTCGCGCGCAGCACCGCGCCCGCGTCTGGCATCGACCGGCTGCCGAAGGTACCGCGGTCGAGCGGGCACAGGTCCGTGTCACCCATGGCTATCCGCACGGTCTCCAGGGGCACGCCCATCTCCTCGGCGATCAGCAGCCGCAGCGCGGTCCTGTTGTCCTGGCCGACATCAACCTTTCCCGTGAACCCGGTCACCTGACCATCGGCGCGCACGTGCAGCCAGGCGGTGGTCGCGGTGGCGAACATGGAAGGATCGGGATGTGGCGGGTCGAGCACGACGACCATCCCGTCGCCAAGCACGCCGAACCAGTCCCGGTCAGCGACGGGAGTGAGGTCCCACGGCCGTTCCGGTCGATGCTGCGGCCCGCCGGGAAGTGGCGGACCCCACCGGTCGGCGTCGGTGCCCGCCGTCGGAGCATCGGCGCCGTCCGCCAGGCCATCGGCGGCTCCCGGACGCGCGTCACTGCCGGTCGCGCTGCCAGCGGAGAGCCCCGCCGCCCGGCGGACGGCCTGGCGGATGCGCGGGTAGCAGCCGCACCGGCAGATCTGACCTGCCAGCGCCGCGTCGATGGCACGGTCTGTCGGACGCGGGTCGCTACTGAGCAGAGCCACGCTTGCCAGCACCATGCCAGGAGTGCAGTACCCGCACTGCGAGGCACACTCTGCAGCGAACGCCCGCTGGACGGTATGCAGCCCCGAGCCGCGATGCCGGCCGTCACCGTCGGCGAGCCCTTCGATGGTGGTGATCGCGCGCCCGGCTACTGACCCGGCGGTTCGCTGGCAGGACTTGACGGGCTCGCCGTCCGCCAGCACGGTGCATGCCCCGCACGCTCCCTCGCCGCAGCCGAGCTTGGCTCCGGTCAGGCCCAGTTGATCGCGGAGCGCCGACAGCAGCAGCTTGGACTCCGGCAGTTCGGCGGACGAGTTGTTGATCGTGAGGGTGATCATGCCCCACGGCCCGAAGTCCGCGCCCGTCTCGTCACCATCCTCAGCCGCCGGCTATGGCCCCAACGACAAGCAACGGCTCGCTGCCGCGCAACACCGGCTCTGGCAGCGGGAAGTCCGGCCGCTCATGTGACAGGTCTTGCATGCATGCGAAGAACCTGACGTACGCACGCCTGCGCCCTGTGCCGTAGTCCCGCATCGTGCCGCGCAGCACGGGGTACAGAGCCTCAAGCGCGTCGAGCGCATCGCCGAGGGTGACGCAGGCGCACCCGTCGGCGGGGAGATCGAGCGCGACTTCCCGGCCGACTCCGGCCAGCGTTCGCAGGTGCGCAGGCAGTTCGACCCTGATCATGGGAGCGTCTGGACCTCCACGGAGAGCACAGAAGGCAGGTCCCTCACCGCTGCCGACCACGAATCGCCGGCGTCGGCCGACACGTAGACCTGCCCGCCCGTCGTGCCGACGTAGATCCCGCACTCGTCGATCGAGTCCACGTCCATCGCGTCGCGCAGAACATTGACGTAGCAGTTCTGCTGCGGAAGCCCCTCTGTCAGCGGCTCCCACTCGTTCCCGCCCGTCCGGCTGCGGTACACCCGCAGCCTGCCGTCAGGCGGGAAGTGCTGCTCATCGCTCGTGATCGGCACCACGTAGACGGTCTCTGGCTCGTGTGCGTGCACCGAAATCGGGAACCCGAAGTCGGTCGGCAGATCGCCGCTGATCTCGTGCCACGACTCGCCGCCGTTGTCGCTGCGCATCACGTCCCAGTGCTTTTGCATGAACAGGACGTCGGGACGCGAAGGGTGCATAGCGATCCGATGCACGCAATGGCCGACCTCGGCCTCAGGATCGGGCATGAACTCCGAGCGCAGGCCCTTGGTCACTGGGCGCCAGGTCTCGCCGGCGTCTTCGCTGCGGAATGCGCCCGCAGCCGAGATCGCGGCGAACATCCGTCCTTCGTTGACGGGGTCGAGCAGGATCGTGTGCAGGCACATACCGCCCGCACCTGGCTGCCAGCTCGACCCGGTGTCGTGGTTGCGCAGCCCGGACAGCTCCTGCCAGGACTGCCCGCCATCAGTCGACCTGAAAAGGGCAGCGTCTTCGACGCCCGCGTAGACGGTGTCTGGATCGCGCAGAGACGGCTCCAGGTGCCAGACCCTGGCGAATTCCCACGGATGGGGCGTGCCGTCATACCACTGGTGCGTGCCTGGAGTGCCGTCGTAGCTGAACTCGTTGCCGACCGACTGCCAGGTCTGCCCTCCATCGTCCGAGCGCTGGATCTGCTGGCCGAACCAGCTTGTCGACTGCGACGCGTACAGCCGGTTGGGATCCGCCGGGGAGCCCTTAAGGTGGTAAATCTCCCAGCCAGCGAAGTGCGGTCCCGCGATGTCCCACTTCTCTCGCTTGCCGTCGCTGGTCAGCACGAAAGCGCCCTTGCGCGTGCCGACGAGGACTCGTACTCCGGTCATCGGGCCTCCTGCCGCGAACGTCAGCGAACCCCGGCGCCGCGGTCGAGGGCTCGCAGCCCGACGGGACGCGGGGCCGGGTTCTCCTGTACCGACCCTAAACCGCCAGGCGTCGCTGTGTCGGCCATGCTCGGCCATGCCGTCTGGCCGACCGACTTTATTCTCTAGCGCCCGCCGTTGCCGTACCCGGTGTCGCCGTACGGGTCAGCGGCATATGGATCGGCACCCGCGTAACCGCGCTGCGCGGTGGGCCTCGGGTACCCGGCCTGATCGTAAGGTGCAGCCTGATAAGGATCCTGGTATCCGGCCGAGGGACCTGGCAGCTGGCCGCCGGCGGGCGGGTACGGGCTGCCGTTGACCGCGGCAACGGGCGCCTGGTAAGCCGAGTACTCCGCCTCTAGGTGCCCAGGCAGAGACGAGTGGAATCCCGGATCATCTCCAGCGCTGTACCCGTTGGGCAGATAGCCAGGATCGGGCCGCCGCTCCGGGAACGCCGATGGCCGTGGGTCGCCGTAGGACGGGTAGGCGCTCGCGAAGCCAGCATGGTCCGCATGAAACTCGGTCACATCCCCAGATATCGGGTAACCGCCCGTCGCGGCGGCTGGCAGATGTGTGCCGGCGTCGGGATAGCTGACTGGCGGACTGTGGTAGTTGCCGGAGTCAGCGGCGGGCGATCTGAAGCTGGCGGGATCAGGAGCAGGCGGCTGATAGTTGCCCCTGGCAATCGTGTCGCGTGAATACCCGCCAGTGCCTGTCGCCGCCGGGGGGAGGTAGCCACCGGCTGGCGCCGAGCCGGTGTTCTGATAACCGTTCTGGCCGAAGTCGGCGGGCGCTGCGTAGCCGCCGCCAGGGTAGCTGCCGGACGACTGGCCGCCAGGGACCGGGTAACCACCCTGCGCCGCCGGATAGCCCGGCACGGTGCCGTTGTTCTGAAGCGAGGCATAGGGATCGGCGTCTGGACCGATGTACGCCGCGCTCGCCCCGGCTCGCGCGTACCCTGTGCCGCTATCCGTCGGCAGCCCGGCGGGATGTGGGTAGCTGTGCGGCTGGGTCGAGCCGTCGCGTGTGCGGCCGCCCGGCTCGGATTCATCTCCGGCGGCTCGCTTCGACCGGCGGTACGAGCGGCTGTCATCCGCCGCGATCCGCGGGAACGACGGGCTCGTCAGCGGATCGTCGTCGGGCCGAGCCGGATTCCGGGGCTGAAGGCCGTCAATGCCCATGCCCGGGCCCGGCGGCAGAGCGTACATCTGCTCTGTACGCCCAGTGGAGGCCCGGCGGGTTCCGCCGCCGAGAAGATCCTCGCTTCGGTCGGCGGGGCCCGCGTCGAGCTTGCGCGCAGCCGTCGACACGATGGCCCGGTCGGGCTCGAGTGCCGCGTCGCGCTGGCGCGGCTGGCGCCCGGCCCGGCCCGCATCCCCGTCGCGCACGGCCGACTCGGAAGCGTGTGAGCGGGAGCTGCCACGGCGCGGCCTGCCAGATTGCTCTGCGGGCGTGGGCGCGGTCAGTGGCTTGTCCGCTGCGAGCTCGGCCCAGTAGTCAACGTCGGAGAGCTCGTCCCACTCGTTGCTCGGCCAGTCACCGTCGGTGTCACGCTTGTTGCGACTCTGCCGCGGCTTGATGGCAGGCAGCATTTCGTCCTGGTCACTCGCAGCGCCGTTCTGTCTGCCGCGATCAGGCCGGTGGGAGGATTGGCTCGCGGAGCGGCGGTCACGGTCATCGCGGTCGGCTACGGCAGTCTCGCGCGATCCTGCGACGGTCCGAGTGTCGCCACGGTCCCTGCCGTCAAGGCCCTGGAAACGGTCCCTGTCGTCCCGTCCATCACTGCGGTCACGCTCGTAGTCCCTGGCCGCAGACTGGCTGCGGCCTGGCCATGCGTCGAGGTCCTCAGCTCCACGAGCACCGGCGCGATCCTGGTCCTGGTATCCGCGGCGGGCGCTGGCCGCGGCAGCACGGCTTGACGGCCTGCCCGCCGGTCTGGCGGCCGGCGCTCGGCCGGCAGGCGTTGCCCGCTGCCGCTGGCTGAATCGGTCATGCGGCATGTCGTCGTGCTCACGGCGTGGGCGCGCCCGATCGTGTGGGTACCGGCCGTGTTCCTCCGCAACGTCCTCGTCGAAGTCGTCGTCGTCGTCCGCGCGCAGGTACCGAATGCCAAGCAGGATGACGATCACGATAAGGGCGACGACGGCTGCCAGACTGATCAGCACGGTCTTGGGCATCGCACCATCCATCGCGGTGTATGACCTGGGATGGCGCTCGCACGGCTCCGCGCGGCCATTACGCGAGCTTGAAAGCTACTGCGAGCACCCTGGATCGATCGATCTTAAGCCAGTAAATGTCAATTGTGGCGGAGCGCTACGGTCTGTGTCATAAGTTTCGTGAAGTTTCACCAACTCTGTCTGTCCTGCGTCACCCTCAGCTACTATCCCGCACGCACCGTCAGCCGCCCGACGCCGATCACATGTCTGGCTATCGCGGACCAAGTGGCACGCAGGCCTGCCCCGTTCGGCAGCCTCAGCCACGCGTTGAGCGCATAAACGGTGAAGCGGTACTGATGCTGTTGGTTGCCGCGAGGGCACGGCGGGTCGTAAAGAGCGGTCCCGGCACTATTCTGTGCCTGACGCGCGCCCGTCGGCAGCCGATTCTGCGCGATGTCGGTGGTGCTCGGGCCGATGTCGAACACGATCCAGTAGATATAAGGCGTAATCGGAGCCTGACCGTCGTCCACTACGACCGCGAACGACTTCGGCTGCTGCGACAGTGCTGACCAATACAGCGGCGGACTGATGCCGGCCCCGCGACAGGTGTACTGCAAGGGCAGCGGCACGTCGGTCCTGAACTCCGGGCTGGTCACCGTGATCGGCTGGGGAGCCACCTGACGCGAACTGCTCAGGCCGCCGAACAGGCCGCAGCCGCTGAGCAGCGGCGTCAGCGCGGCCAGGATCATCAGTCTCGCAAGCTCGCGACGGCCAGGGCGGCGGCGCCAAGCCCTGACCAAGTGATCCAAACGAGATCGCCTTACCAGGCTTTTTGAGCTATGCATCGCGGGACGGATCATACGCGCGTTCCGGCGCTCCGCGCGCCGGCGAACGCCGCGCGGAGCCAGGCTGCGGGCCGGGCCGTTGCCGCGTTTCCTAGTCGGGTTGCCGGGAGTTGCCGAACATGATCTCGTCCCATGACGGCACGGATGACCTGCGGGAACGGCCGCCCGACGCCCGCCGACCCTGACGTGCGCCTGGACTAGAAGCAGCCTCGGCGGCCGTAGGAGCGGCCGCCTGCTCGGCCTCCTCCAGCTTGGCCCGCGCAGCCATGGATTCCCGGTCCTCACGAGCGCGCCTGGCCTGCCGCTCAGCGGCAGGTTGCGGCGCTCCGTTCCCTCCGCCCGGCGTCTGCATGGAGGGATGAATCCCGCGGCCAGACGGCCGCTCACCCTGGCCCCTGAGCTCGGCCTGGTGAGGCTGGTAGGCGGAATGCCCGCCAGCCGAGGCTCGCGATCCGATCGGCGTGACAGTCGCTTTCGCCCCGTCTGCCGGCACAGGGCGAGGCTCCGGCCACTCGGACTCGTGCAAGCACAGCCTGATGGCTTCGTCGTCGTCCGGCGTGACATGCCTGCTTCGCGGGTCATACACCCACTCGGCCAGGTGCATGCGGCCGGCCAGGGTATAGGCAAGTTGCACCTGCCAGTTGCCGTCATGGCGCTTGCGCGAGTCCCACTCCGCCTCGTCCGCGGTGGCGCCGACATCGGCGAGGCGCTCGGCCACGATCTCCCCAAGGCGCGGCCCCGGGCCGGCCTGACCGCGCACGGTAGCCTGCTGTGCCTCCTTCGCCCTGAATTCCCGCTCGGCGAGCACGGGACCCTCGAACCTGCGGATTCTTTCCACCGGCAGGCCAGCGGCGTCGGCGATATCTTCTGCCGTCTCGCCAGCACGGATCCTGTCCTGGATCTCCTTGGGTCGCAACGGACTCTCCACTTCGATCTCGTACTGAGCGAGCCGGGAGAATTGGCCCCGCGCCACGGTCCTGAGCCGCTCGTCGATCGGCACCGCAAAACGCCCGCTACGGCCCGGAACCACGAGGACCGCGTAGCTGCCGTCCTCGCTGACTGCGACGAGTCGCAGTTCCTGCATCAGCGTCCCTTTCGCGCTGTCCTTTCGCGCTGCCCTTGCTGGCCGCCGGTAACCCAGGGCGGATACCACTATCTCCCCAGGACACGAGTCTGACCGGCCAAGAGGCAAGCCGCCAGCACCCCGCACGGCATGTCCTGGAATTGAGCACTGCGCTCTCGGGCTAGCACTGATGGGAGGTTATACGAGGCCCATGCCAGCGTGAGGGCCGACAGCCTCATCTACTACGCTCACTGGCCATGAACGTCGACGCCATCTTCGGTGCAATCGGCCGATTCAGCGTGCGATTCCGCTGGTCCATGCTGCTCGCCTGGGTAATCGCAGCGGCCGCGGCCTCGGCGTTCCTGCCGTCGCTGTCCAGCGTCACCCAGAACGACAACTCCAAGTTCCTGCCGGCGAGCGCGCCGTTCGAGAAGGCGGCAAAGCTTGCCGCGCCTTTCGGAACGTCCAACTTCATTCCTATCCCGCTCCTCGCGGCCAGGAGCGGCGGCCCGCTGACCACGGCGGACGCAACTGCCCTTGCCGCTCTGCGCCGCGAGCTCACCTCAGATCCTGCCGTCGTCCGAATTATCGATCTGGGGCAGTCGCAGGCCAGGGCCGCAGGCCCTGCTGGCCAGGCGAACGAGTTCGTCCTCCTCGTGCACCAGTTCGGCGGCAACCCGAACGCGGCGACCACGCTCATCGACAACCTGCGCGCCAAGATCAAGAAGACTCCCCGCCTCCCAGCTGGCCTGCACGTGCATCTGGCCGGCAGCATCGCCGTCCAGGTCGATCAGCAAAAGGCCAACGGAAACCAGGGCGGCCAGATCGAGAAGTACTCGGCACTGCTGATCATCGTGATTCTCGTGGTCATTTTCCGCTCGCTGACCCTGGCGCTCGTCACCCTGGCTCCTGCGTTGCTCTCCGTCTTGATCTCTGGACCGCTCGTAGCGGAGGCGGCGCACCATGGGCTGAAGGTGTCGCCGATCGCGCAGTTCCTGATGATTGTTCTCGTGCTCGGCGCCGGGACTGACTATGGCTTGTTCTTGGTCTTCCGTGTCCGAGAGCAGCTCAGGATCGCCAAGCACGACGGCGGGCCCGGCCCGGCGGTCTGGGCCGACCTGCGCGCCCCTCGCGAGCCCGCCAGGCAGGCCATCATCACGTCGATCACCAGGGTCGGTGAGTCGATTACCTTCTCTGCCGCGACCGTGATCGCGGCCGTGCTGACGCTGCTGCTCGCAAGCTTTCCGTTCTATGCCGACCTTGGCGTGCCCTTCGCGATCGCGATCGGCGTCACGCTGATAGCAGCGTTGACCCTGCTGCCGGCCTTGCTGTCGATCAGGCTCTCGCTGCTCGGGGTGAAGCGCACGCTCTTCCAGCGGATGTTCGGCAGGCCAAAGCTGCTGCCTTGGGACATCCAGGGCGCCGGCAAGACGGGGCTCTGGGGCGGCATCGCCGGCCGCATCGTCAGGCACCCAGTTCCGACGCTGCTCTCGGGGCTCGTGTTCTTCGGAGTCTTGGCGATCGGCGTGACCGGCTACAAGGCGGCCGGGTTCGGCGGAAGCACGACGCCGCCGAAAGGCTCGGACTCGGCGGCAGGCCAGGCGCTGCTCACGAGGTACTTCCCGCAAGCCTCAGCTAATCCCACTGACCTGATCTTCAAGTTCGCGACGCCGGTATGGGACAGCCCAGCCGTACTCGCCACCGGTAGCCGCCTGATCCACGCTAGCCCGCTGTTCACGCAGGTCACGGGACCGCTCAATCCGGTCGGCGTGAGCATCACCCCGGCTCAGTACGCCCGCCTGCACGCTGCGCTCGGCTCGGCGAAGAACCTTCCGCCGGTGCCACCGACCAGCCGAGGGAGGATTCCTGCGGCGGCCTACCAGTTCTATCGCGCAACTGCGAACTACGTCAGCCCGGATGGCCGCACGATCGAGTACTCCGTCGGCCTGCGGGCCGGCGACCCTGGTCATACCAGGGCGTTGCGTGCGGTACCTGCGATCCGTGCAGAGACCACCGCTGTTGCTGCCTCGATGCGCGCGTCGGATTCCGGCGTGTTCGGCCAGGCACCAGCGCTGTACGACATCAGCGCGGTCTCCAACGGCGACCTGAAAAAGATAATCCCGGTCGCGATCCTCGTCATCGGCCTGCTGCTGGCGATCGTGCTGCGCAGCTTGATCGCGCCGTTCTACCTCATCATCTCGGTCGGCGTCTCTTACCTCGCCGCGCTCGGCCTGGCCGCGATCCTGTTCATCAATCTCGGCGGGTCAGGCGGGCTGGTGTTCTTCCTGCCGTTCCTGATGTTCATCTTCCTGCTCGCGCTCGGCGAGGACTACAACATCCTCGTGATGACCAGGATCAGGGAGGAGGCGCACAAACTTCCGCTACGCGAAGCCGTCTCCCGTGCGCTGAGCGTCACTGGAACAACCGTCACCTCCGCGGGTCTCGTGCTCGCCGGGTCGTTTCTGGTTCTCGCCATCATCTCGCGCGGGTCAGGCTCTAGCCAGATCCGCGACATCGGGCTCGCGCTCGCGCTTGGCATCCTGATGGACACGTTCCTCGTCCGCACACTGCTTGTCCCTTCGACTGTGGTGCTACTCGGCCGCTGGAACTGGTGGCCATCCACGGTGACGATCGATGAGCCCGACGTTCCGGCGGGGGAGCGTGAGGTCGTCTCAGGGCAGGCCGATCACGTCCGCTAACCGCGTCCTGCATTAGGTCACGCGCTGATGGCGAGCATCGGGATGCGCCGCTGACCGGCCGACTTGGTGGCGAGTCGTCTCGCGGTTTCGAGGATTGCCAGTGCGCCTGTCGGTAACCTGGGCAGTGGCTGCGCCCCGTGTCAGCGGGCGGTCGCCTCGGCGTCCGCGGGCCGGGCGCGGGAGTTGCCAGCTATGGCAGCCGCCTGCCGACCGGTCGTGAACCCGCCGTGTCGGCCGGGTGCTGGGGAGCCAAGTCCTGCGAAGCGATCACGCACGGAGGGTGTTGGCCTATGCGGCACATTACTGGCTTCGTTCTCGCTCTGATCTTGTCGGCGGCGCTGTTCTTCGGCGCGGGCTGGGGAATCTCCAAGTTCTCGGCGATGCAGGCAGGTCACGGGACTCGAGCTCTCTCGGCGTGGGCGAGCTTGCACAATGTGCTGCCCCTGGCCGCCCTTATCGGCACCGGCCTACTGATCGGCATCCTGCTCGCGGCGCGCCCGGTTTCAGCGCTGGCGACCGGGCTGCCTGGGCTCGCGTTGCTCGGCTCGTCGGCGCTCGTGCTGGTGCGCGGCAGGCAGGCGCTCAGTTACCTGCCGATGTCCGGCAGCCACTTCGCGGCAGGCTTCACCCCCCTGCACTCCAGCGGCGCGTTCGCCCTCGCGGGCACTGCCATGATCATTCCGCTGTTCATGCCATCCAGGTGGAGCGGCAGCGGCAAGGAGGTCCTGGAACTCGACGAGGAGTACGAGACCTCATCCGAGCTCGGCCTGGTGCACTGAGGAGCTTGATCTGGCGCGCTCAGGTAGCGTGCTGACCAGCGCCTCGAGCGCGGCGGTCCAGCTCTCCCAGTACGGCCGGCCGGGATCGGCCCCGATGGCCTTGACGAGCTGCTGCCTGAACGGCTCCCTGTCGCCGGCGAATGCGTGATCGACGACCGCGGCAGCGAGCGCGAACACGGTGCTCTGCCAGGGGGCGTCGAAGGCGAGCTCGCCATTGCGGCGCGGAAGGTCGAGCCCGGCCAGGCTGAGTGGCGCGGTCACAGCTGCGCCACGCCGATCATCGAGTCCCTTGTGACCATCCCGGCCAGTTCCGCCTCGGTCAGTCCTTCTGTCCCCGCCGGGCGCAGCGGCAGTACGAGATAGCGGACCTCCGCGCTTGAGTCCCATACCCGGATCTCGACGTCATGGGGGAGCGGGCAGCCCATCTCGGCCAGTAGCGCGCGAGGCTCGCGGACCATTCGCGCGCGGTACGGCGGGTCCTTGTACCACGCGGGCGGCAGCCCAAGCACGGGCCAGGGATAGCACGAACACAGCGTGCAGACGATCACGTTGTGGATAGTGGCGGTGTTCTCTACGACGACCATGTGATCGCCCTCCGCCCCGCCAAAGCCGAACTCAGCGATCGCGGCGGTGCCGTCAGCCAGCAGGCGCTCGCGGTAGGACGGGTCGACCCATGCGCGGGCGACGACCTTCGCGCCGTTCATCGGGCCGATTTCTGACTCGTACCGCCGGGTCACTTCCTCCACGAAGCCCTCTGGGAGCAGCCCGCGCTCGGTCAACAGCGCCTGAAGCGCCGCGACCCGCTGCTCGACCGGCGACGGCGGCGCCGGGTGATGACCGTGCTCGCCCATTGCTTACTCCAGGTAGCTATCCCACAGATCAACGTGCACGGACACTCCGCGCTGGCCATCACGCCACAACTCGGCGGCATCGAAGCGAACCGAATAGGTCGGCTCGTACCTGCGGGCTCGGCTGTGCGCCTCGATATCTGGCACCGAATGGATGCCATCCACTCGCGCCACGGTCCCAGTCTTGCCGCGGACATAGCGCGGGCAGCGCGTATGCCCCGGCGAGTGCCACTGGCGCACGCGTACCTGGTCGCCGGCCCCGAATCTGGGCCTGTCGACTCCGCGACCTGGGTCAGCGATCTCGGCGGCTACCACTGGCCCGCTCAGCGGGTACGGCCCGCCAGCGCGCGCTTCCAACTCCGCGCGCGTCACCAAGCCGTGCTCGACGGCGAGGGTAGCGGCGGCCGTCAGCCAATGCTCGTAGTAGTCCGACGTGAGGTAGTGGCCTGGCTCCATTCGCTCGATCGCATGCCGGAACTCGCCTCCGCTTACGCCGACCACGCCGGCCACCGTTATGAGCAACGCTCGCGCGGACGCCTGCCACGGCTCATGGAATGCGGGCTCGGCGGGGGAGTGTGCGACGCTCCCAAGTCCCTGCATGCCGCCCAGATCGTGGATGCCGTCCATCGCCATGACCATACCTCGCCCGCCACGCACGAGGTCGTCAGCCGGGGCCTGCGAGACCGCCGCGCGGCGCAGGCTCAGTGGCGCGACCCCGCGAACTGCGCGGACTCGGTGGAGCCGGCCAGCGCGGTGGTCGAAGCGTCCGGGTTGATCGCCGAGGTGACTAGGTCGAAGTAGCCAGTGCCGACTTCCCGCTGATGCCTGGTCGCCGTGTAGCCCTCCGCTTCTGAGGCGAATTCGGCGTCCTGCAGCCTGACGTAAGCGGACATGCCCTCGTCGGCGTAGCCGCGGGCGAGGCTGAACATCGAGTGGTTCAGCGCGTGGAATCCAGCCAGCGTGATGAACTGGAACTTGTAGCCCATCGCCGCCAGTTCCTTCTGGAACTTGGCGATCGTCGCGTCGTCCAGGTTGGCGCGCCAGTTGAACGAAGGCGAGCAGTTGTACGCGAGCATCTGGTCCGGGTACACCGAGTGGATCGCGTCGGCGAACTCCTCGGCCACCGACAGGTCGGGTGTTGCCGTCTCCATCCACAGCAGATCCGCGAACGGCGCGTAGGAGAGGCCTCGCGCGATGCACGCGCCGATGCCGTTGCGCACCTTGTAGAAGCCCTCGGCGGTCCGCTCGCCGGTCACGAACGGCTGGTCCCGCGAATCGATGTCGCTGGTCAGCAGCGTCGCGGCCTGGGCGTCGGTCCTGGCGATCACGATCGAAGGAACGCCGCACACGTCGGCGGCCAGCCTGGCAGCGATCAGCGTCTTGATGTGCTGGCCGGTCGGGATAAGCACCTTGCCGCCCAGGTGTCCGCACTTCTTCTCCGACGCGAGCTGATCTTCCCAGTGAACGCCACCGGCGCCGGCCGCGATCATCGACTTCATCAGCTCGAAGGCGTTCAGGACGCCGCCGAACCCGGCCTCCGCGTCCGCAACGATCGGCGCCATCCAGTACGGGGCTCCCTTGTTGCCCGACTCGGCCCACGTGATCTGGTCGGCGCGCAGCAAGGCGTTGTTAATCCTGCGGACAACCTGGGGCACCGAGTTCACCGGGTAAAGGCTCTGGTCCGGGTAGGTCTGGCCGGCCAGATTCGCGTCCGCGGCAACCTGCCAGCCGGACAGGTAGATGGCCTTCAAGCCAGCCTTCACCTGCTGCACGGCCTGGTTCCCGGTGAGCGCGCCGAGCGCGTGAACATAGTCCTCGCTGTGCAGCAGCGACCAAAGGCGTTCGGCGCCGAGCCCGGCCAGCGTGTGCTCTTCTGACACCGAGCCGCGCAGCCGGACCACGTCGGCTGCCGTGTATGTCCGCTCGGTACCTGCCCAGCGCGGATCCGCTGCCCAGCTCCTCCGCAGCTCGGCGACCTGGCTGTCAAAGTCTGTGCTGCCCTCGAGGCGACGTGTGTTCACTGGACCTCCTGCCAAATGTCGTCCCCGGGTGATTCCCTCAGCCTCGCGTGCGGGTGCCTCCGCGGGTAGGATTTCCAACGCGAAAATCTCAAGATCTTCATGTAACCTGAAGATGTGACAACGTTCGTCGAGCAAGAATTCACAAATTTGCCCGAGCGCGGTCTTGATGTTGTTCTGTTCGGGCAACGGCTTCGTCATATCCGGCGCGCAAAGGGGCTGACGCTGGCTGAGCTCGGCGAGCGGGTAGGCCGCGCACCCTCGGTCCTGTCGCTCTTGGAGAACGGCCGGCGCGAGCCGAAGCTGTCGCAGATCGAATCCCTGGCGAAGGCGCTCAGCGTGTCAGCCGACGAGCTGATGCGCCGCGAACCGCCAAGCCGAAGGGCGCAGCTCGAAATCGCGCTGGCCGAGGCGCAGCGCGACCCGGCCTACGCCGGGCTCGGGCTGCCCTACCTGCGCCCAGGCCCGCGGGTGCCGAGCGAGGTAATCGAGCACATCGTGGCCCTGCATGGCGAGCTGCGCAGGCAGCAGGTCAAGCCGACGGCGACTCCCGAGGAGGCCAGGGCGGCGAACGCAGACTTGCGCGCGATGATGCGCGACCAGGGCAACTACTTCGCCGAGATCGAGCAGGCTGCGGCGAGCGCCCTCGACTACGTCGCGTACTCGGGCGGCGCGCTCTCGCAGGGGATGCTTCTGTCCGTCGTGTCACACCACGGCTTCTCTGTCCGGTACGTCCAGGATCTGCCTCGGTCAGCCCGATCGGTCACCGACCTGCGAAACCGGCGCATTTACCTGCGCCAGGAGTCGCTCGGCATGCACACACCGCGAGCGGTCTTGTTGCAAACCCTCGGACATTTCGTCCTCGGGCACAGCACGCCAGCGGACTTCGCCGACTTCCTGCGGCAAAGGGTCGAGGCCAACTACTTCGCGGCCGCCGTCCTGGTGCCGGAGCACGCTGCAGTCACGTTCCTTGGGCACGCGAAGGAGAACAGGAACCTTTCAGTCGAAGACTTGAGGGATGTGTTCTCGGTCTCCTACGAGATGGCGGCCCACAGGTTCACCAACTTGGCCACTCATCACCTCGGTCTGACCTGCCATTTCGTGAAGAACGACGCGGGCGGCATCATCTACAAGGCGTACGAGAACGACGGCGTGATGTTCCCCGCTGACGCGACTGGCGCGATCGAGGGCCAGCGGATGTGCCGGTTCTGGTCGGGACGTCGGGTCTTCTCCGCGGCTGATAGGTTCAGCCCGCATTACCAATACTCGGACACGCCATCGGGCACTTACTGGTGCGTGGCGTCCGTCGATCCAGGCAGCGAGCGCGGTTATGCGATCACGCTGGGCGTTCCGTTCGACGACGCGAGGTGGTTCCGCGGCCGGGACACGACCAAGCGCACGAAGTCCGGCTGTCCCGATCCCTCCTGCTGCCAGCGCCCGCCGACCAGACTGGCCGCGCGCTGGGACGGGATGGCATGGCCGTCGGCGCGGGCGCACTCGCACATCCTCTCGGCGCTGCCTTCCGGCAGCTTCCCTGGAGTGGACGAAGCCGACGTGTACGCGTTCCTCGACCGCCACGAGCAGGATTAACCGAGCTGCACGCCCACGCCGTCCGTGGAGGGCCGATGATCTCCGAACGCGGCGCCTCCCGCCGAGCCGCGCGCATCTTCACTGTCGATGACGCCCGCCGGCTGGCGCGGCGACGGCTGCCGCGCGGCGTCTTCGACTACGTCGACGGCGCCGCCGAGGCCGAGCGGACCATGCGAGCCAATGTCGGCGCATTTGACGCCCTGGGATTCAGACCTCGGATGGCGGTTACCACCGGCAGCCCGCCGGACCTGACGGCGACGGTGCTCGGCCTGAGGGTCGACATGCCGCTGCTGCTGAGCCCGGTGGGCTCTTCGCGGCTGATCGAACCCGGCGGTGACATCGCCGCCGCCCGGGCGGCGGGGGCGGCAGGGACCGTGCTGACGGTTAGCACGATGTCCGGTTACCCGCTTGAGCAGGTGGCCGCCGCCACTCCCGGGCCGCTGTGGTTCCAGCTTTACTTCCTCGGCGGCAGACGCGGAGCAGAACAGCTCGTCGACCGAGCGCGGCGGGCTGGGTACCACGCGATCGTGGTCACCGTCGACACCCAGGCACCAGGCGGGCGCGAACGGGAGCTGCGGACCCGCGTGTCGCCACCGGTCACAGTCACCGTGCAGAACGCCAGGAGGGTCGCCAGCCAGGTTTCTGTCCGCCCATGGTGGCTGGCGGCGCAGGCGCGGGACGGGTTTCGTTTTAGCTATGCCAACGCAGCCGGGATGGCGGACGACACGGGTCCAATGAGCCAGCTCCGTGCCGTCGAAGAGTGGATCGCGGCACCGGCTCGCTGGGAGGACTTCTCCTGGATCCGACGGACTTTCGGCGGCCCGGTCATCGCCAAGGGCGTTCTGAGCGGCGACGATGCGAAGAAGGCGGTGGACGCGGGAGCGTCGGCGATCGTCGTGTCCAATCACGGCGGACGCCAGCTTGACCGAGTGCCCGCCACGTTGCCCGTTCTCGTCGAGGTGCTGGCTGCAGTGGGGGATCAGGCCGAGGTGCTCATCGACGGCGGGCTGCGGCGCGGATCCGATGTAGTGGCCGCCGTCGCCCTTGGCGCGCGGGCGGCGATGGCCGGCCGCCGGTGGCCTATGGCCTCGCGGCTGCCGGGGAGCGCGGAGTGACGCGAGTCCTCGACAGGTTCCGCGTCGAGATGGACCGCACCCTGCGGCTTCTCGGGTGCGAGTCGATCAGCGCCCTCGATCCCCGATTCGTCTCTGTCCCCGCTGGCTGGCGCGGAGCGTAGCCAGACTCCGGGCCTCAGCCGACGTCAGCCGTCAGGCGAATCTGGGATCGCGCTTTTCGCGGAGCGCGGCCGCTCCTTCGGCGAGATCGGGACCCATAAACGTGAGCATCTCGTAAGCGGCCGCCTGGTCGAATATCGGCCCCGCGGTGCGCAGCCAGCCGTTCATTGCGCGCTTCGTCAGCCTGATCGCGAGCTGCGAGCCCTTGGCGAGTGTCCCGGCGACACGCAGCGCCTCGTCCAGGACCTGATCGCGCGGCAGGACTTTGCTGACCAGGCCAATCCGCTCAGCCTCCACGCCGTCGACCATCTCGCCTGTCAGCAGGTAGTAGCGGGCCTTGGCCATTCCGCACAACAGCGGCCAGATGATCGCAGCATGGTCGCCGGCCGCCGCGCCGAGCTTCACGTGGCCGTCGCCAAGGCGCGCGTCGGCCGCGCAGATGCTGATGTCGGCGAGCAGCGCGATGACCAGGCCGGCCCCGACCGCGACCCCGTTGATCGCTGACACGATCGGCTTGTCGCAGTTGACCATGTTGTAGACGAGGTCGCTCATCTCGGTCAGCATGTGCGACGTGCGATCGTAGTCGCCGGCCATGCGTTGCACCATCGCGAGGTCGCCGCCTGCCGAGAACGCCCTGCCCGCCCCAGTGATCACCGCCACCCTGGTCTCGTCGTCGCGTGCGACGTCGGCCCATACGCGCGCGAGCTGGCCGTGCATTTCCTCGTCCGCGGCGTTATAGACCTCTGGCCGGTTCATGGTGATCAGCAGCACGCCGTTGTCGCGCCGTTCAAAAAGCAAGTGGCGGTAGCTGCTGTAGTCCATGCCGTACTGCTCCTTCGTCGGTGAGCGCAGACTGATGGCATGATCGCATGCCTTCGCAGGCGGCGATTCACGGGCTGATGCGGATGAGGCCGCGACATACTACTCTTGAGTAACTTAGCTTTGTCATTGTCAAGGAGCCCCCCATGAGCAATGGCGATGAGCCGACCGGCTCGTTCTCACTCGACCTCTCCGACGACGTGCTCGAGATGCGCGCGTGGGTGCACGAGTTCGCTCGCGACGTGATTCGCCCAGCAGCCGGCGAATGGGACGAGCGCGAGGAGACGCCATGGCCGATCCTCGAGCAAGCATCAAAGATCGGGCTGTACTCGCTTGAGTTCTTCGCCGGGCAGTGGTTCGAGCCGACCGGCCTTGGTACGCCAGTCGCATTCGAGGAGATCTTCTGGGGTGACGCGGGCATCGGGCTTGCGCTGACCGGGAGCTGCCTCGCGGCCGTGGCCGTCAGTGCCAGCGGCACACCTGAGCAGATCGGCGAATGGCTGCCGCAGATGTTCGGCAGCCCAGGCGACATCAGGCTCGGCGCATTCTGCTCATCGGAGCCAGACGCGGGCAGCGACGTCGGCGCGATCAAGACCAGGGCCGTATTCCGTGAGGCGACAGACGAATGGGTGCTGAACGGCACGAAGGCCTGGGCGACTAACGGCGGGATTGCCGACGTGCACGTCGTCGTAGCGACGGTCGATCCGTCGCTCGGCAGCAGGGGCCAAGCGAGCTTCATCGTGCCGCCAGGCACGGCAGGGCTTTCACAAGGCCAGAAGTTCCGCAAGCACGGCGTCCGTGCTTCGCACACTGCCGAAGTGGTGCTCGATGACGTGCGCGTTCCTGGCCGGTGCCTGGTCGGCGGGAAGGAACGGCTCGACGCCAGGCTTGCCAGGCTGGCGAATGGACAGCCAGGCGGCGAGCAGGCGGCGATGAAGACGTTCGAGGCGTCGCGGCCGACTGTTGCCGCGATGGCGGTCGGCGTGGCCAGGGCCGCGTTCGAGTACGCCAGGGACTACGCCGTCAATCGGGTCCAGTTCGGCAAGCCGGTCGGGCAGAATCAGGCGATCGCGTTCATGCTGGCCGACATGGCTGCCTCGGTGGACGCCGCCAGGCTGCTGACCTGGCGCGCCGCCTGGATGGCCAGGCACGGAAAGAAGTTCACCGGCGCCGAAGGCTCGATGTCGAAGCTCGCCGCGGGCGAGACGGCGGTCCGAGTCACCGACCAGGCCATCCAGATCCTTGGCGGCAACGGCTACACCAGGGACTACCCGGTCGAGCGCATGCACAGGGACGCGAAGATCTTCACCATTTTCGAGGGCACGTCGGAGATCCAGCGCATGATCATCGGTAGGGCCGTCACCGGGCTTGACGTGCGGTAATAACCGCAGGTCATGGCGCTCGTGCGGATATTACATGCCAATAGTTCAATGATCATCGCCACGACGCTGGAGGGGCCGCATGAGGACCGCCATTCGGGTTACGCTGCCGGGACCGGGAGGCTGAGACGGAGGTCGCGGGAGGAGCGGCCAATCAGGACAGTGAACGGGCCTGGCGGCCAAGTCCAGGCATTCCGGTCCTCGTCCCACTGCGCGAACAGCCGCGCGGGGATCCGCAGTAGCGCCTCGGTTTGCTCGCCGGGCGCCGCCTCGGCGGACCCGAACGCCGCGAGCACGCGTAGCGGCCTGCTCTGGTCGCCGGGAGGCCCTGCTAGGTATGCCTGGACCACCTCCCGGCCCGGCCGCGATCCCGCATTGCGCACGACTACCCGCAGTTCAAGGTCCTGGCCGGGCTGGTAATCCGGCGTCAGTGCCTGGATCATTTCGTAGTCCCAGGTGGTGTAGCCCAGACCGTGCCCGAACGGAAACAGCGGCGCGACACCGCTCGCATCGTAGCCGCGGTAGCCCAGCAGCAAACCTTCGCTGTACTCGAGAACCCCGTCGACAGGCGTAGCGTCGAGCACGGGGCAGTCGGCCCCAACTACTGGCAGCGTCACCGGCAGCCTGCCGCCCGGCTCCATATGGCCGAACAGGACATCGGCCAGTGCATCGCCCATCGCCTGCCCAGGCAGCCAGGCCTGGATCACCGCGGCCACCTGGTCCGCCCATGGCATCAGCACGGGCATGCCCGAGTTGACTACGACGATGGTCTTGGGATTGACCGCCGCGACCCGGCTAACGAGCTCGTCCTGGCGGCCGGGCAGGGCAAGGGACGACCGGTCGAACCCCTCGCTCTCGGTCATTTCGGCGGACCCCACGACCACGATGGCGGCATCTTCCCTGCTAGCCGCCTTGGCGGCGGCGGCAATCATCGCTTCGCCATCCAGCGAGGGCGCGATGCCAAGCCTGAGGGCGAGCGGTCCCTCGCCGTCGGCGGCTGGCCTGAACTCGATCCTGACCTGAACCTGCTGGCCCGCCTGCAGTTCGACTTGCGCTTCAACCTGTCCGGGCCGGGCCATTGCCTCGACTGGGTCGGCGGGTACGGCAGTCGCGCGGTCCGCCACCGTTTCGCCGTCGACGGTAATGGTCAGATGCCCGACCCCGGCCGCTCCGATGAGGTACGGCCCGCTCGGGTCGGGGGCGAACTGAGCGTGCAGCAGGATGCGACCATTCTCGCCCCAGCCGACGCCGGGCGGGACACCGTCCCACCACGTCAGAGCCGGTGAGCTCCGGTGCTCGGCCCGGAGCACTCTGCCGGATGGGTCCGCGAACTCCAGGTGCAGTCCGGGTTCGCCAGTGACAGGGTCGCGCAGTGACCCAGGCGGCGGCACCGGCACCGTCACCCAGTTCTGACATCCCTCGGCGACCTCGACCTCGCAAGCCCCGGCGAGCCGGCTGGTCAGCGCGCCCACCGGGGTTGACACGGCTGCTGGGGAGACGACCGCGCTGCCGCCGCCCTGGATCGTCGGCCTGACGGTGCCGGGGCCCAGCAAGGCCAGCCGGCGGATACCAGGTCCATGCAACGGCAGCACTCCGGCGTTGCTGAGCAGGACGAACGATGCCGCGGTGGCCCTGCGCAGCAGGGCTGGATCAACGAGCCGCACAGCCGCTTCGGGGCGGCGTTCGCCGTTATCCGGCGCCAAAGCGCCTACCCGTCGCGCGAGGCCGAGCAGGCGGATGACCTTGTCGTCGACCAACTCCTCCGAGACCAGGCCGTCGGCCACGGCCCGCACCAGCTGCTCGCCCCACGGCCCGCCTGGTCCCGGCATCGAGAGGTCCAGCGTGGCAAGTGCGGTCGCTGTAGTGCTGCGGGCCGCGTTCCAGTCCGACGTGACGACGCCCGGGAAGCCCCACTCGCCTTTCAGCACGTCTTTGAGTAGGCGCACGTTCTCGGTCATCGGCGTGCCATTGACCTTGTTGTAGGCGGCCATCACCAGGCCTGCTCCGGCTTCGCGGATGCAGGCCTCGAAGGCGGGCAGGTACACCTCGCGGAGCACGCGCTCGGCGATGCGGGCGTCGTATCTCCAGCGCTCCGTCTCGGAGTCGTTGCCCACGTAGTGCTTGACGGTAGCGGCGACGCCGGCTCCCTGAAGCCCGCGCACGTAGCCGACCGCGATCCGGGCGGTCAGCACCGGGTCCTCGGAGAAACACTCGAAGCCGCGGCCGCCGAGGGGCGTGCGCACCAGGTTGATGGTCGGGCCAAGCAGCACGTCGATCCCCTTGCTCCCGGCTTCCGCGCCCAGAGCGGCGGCGAGTTCGCCCACGAGCTCCGGGTCCCAGGTCGCGCCGAGGGCCGAGGGGCACGGGAGGCTGGTTGACGGGTGCCGCTCGTCCAGGATGACGCCTCTCGCTCCTGCCGGACCGTCCGACATGATCATCGGGCGGAGGCCGAGCAGGCCGGCGCCTTGGGTGCTCCAGCTGTCCGCGCCGGTCAGCAGGAGCACCTTCTCGTGCAGGGAGAGTCTCGCGAGGAGACCGTCGTTGCCTGCCGCTGCGGTGTTGGTCTGGGGAGTCGGCGTGCGGCTGTGCATCACTTAACCGGCTTCAGGTGCAAGATCGTGCGGAGGATGAACGGATTGCCGGGACTAGGGCTGTTGTACTCGTCGCGTGCCGTCGGCCAACCGGTGTAATGCTTGGTGCTGTATTCGTACCAGGCGCTGCCGTAGAGCAGCGGGATGACCGGCGCCTGGGTGGATTCGATCCGCTGCAA
>Ga0126378_10000782_pt1 | contig 23372 bp, 15 predicted proteins | sample PanSoiMetPlot_23_FD_92587 | JGI IMG/M metagenome (GOLD analysis project Ga0126378, IMG submission 92587) | Tropical forest soil microbial communities from Panama - MetaG Plot_23 | ecosystem: Environmental > Terrestrial > Soil > Tropical forest > Bulk soil | place: Panama | collected 2016-02-17
CCGATCCCGCCGTCATCAACGGGTTGGTGCAGTGCGGGGCCGATGGTGTGCCGAAAAGCTGTATGACCAGCCATATCTTCAATCCCATGCCGCGTATCGGCCTAGCTTGGGACGTTTTGGGGAATGGCAAAACGGCCATTCGCGCCGGTTACGGGATTTTCTACGAGCACGGCACCAGCTACGAGTCGAACACAGGATCGCTCATTGGGAGTGCTCCTCTCACACTAAGCCAGACGGAGTTGAATCCTCCAAGTTACCAATGCATCGGCGGGTTTGGCCGACTGGGAACCCCCTGCAATTCTTACTTTGCTAACGACAGCTTGCGGCCGGTCATCACCGGCCCGATCGCTTACCCGATCAACGTCACCTCCATTCCCACCGAGGCCCGCTACCCCTACGTTCAGCAATGGAGCTTGAGCGTTGAGCAGCAGATCTCGAAGGGACTCGCGGTCACCGCCGCCTACGTCGGGAGCCAAGGCACGCGTCTGACATCGGTCCGCGATCTGAACCAGGTCCACCCGGCTGATCCCGCTCTCAACCCTTATCCGCTGCGACGGCCGATTATCTGGACCCTCGACTGCGCCGGCAGTTCCGGAGGCACCTTCGAATTGGGCGGGGTGGGAAATATCAACGGTGGCACAACCGTCGCCCCCGGCCAACCCGCTTGGGTCAACATGAACATTGCCTGTTACGGCCTTCCCGGGTTTGGGACCCCGTTCAACCCCAGCGTATTCCGGCCCTATGCGACCCTGGGCAGCATTCTTGCCGTCGCCAACAATGCCAGCTCCAAGTACAATGCTTTCCAGTTCAATCTGCGGAAGACGATCGCTCCTGTAGTCTTCGGACTGTCCTACACCTATAGCCACTCGATGGATAACTCCTCGGACCGCGCGGATGCGGATTTCGTGAACTCCTACGATCTGGCCAACAACAAAGCCAGTTCCAACTTCGATCAGCGCCACAACCTGAGCTTCAACTACATCGTCGATCTGCCATTGCTTCACTTTGGGCACTGGCTTGACGATGAGCCCACGAATGAGCTATCCGCGCATAAAACGAATGGAGGAGGCGCGGTGAAGGCGGATCCGCCTGGTCTGTCCGACGCGCTATTGCGCGGATGGCAGCTTTCTGGAATCACTATTTTTCAAACCGGCACACCATTTAGCGTAGTCAATGGAGGAAGTCCGGGCGGAATTGGCGTCTCGGACAATGGTGGGGTGGCCAACTACTTTGGAACCGGTTCTTACGCCGATTGTGTTGGCAATCCTCGCAGTCAGCTTCCCTACGAAGGAAGATTCGTAGCACAAACTTTCGGGCCTCTCCTTTACAACCCAGCAGCCTACGTCGCTCCGCGCGGATTGACGTTCGGAGATTGCGGTCGCAATTCGCTCAACAATCCCAGCCGCGTAAATTTCAATTTTTCTTTGCTGAAACATTTCAAAGTCTTCGGCGAGCAGCGAGATCTGGAGTTCCGAGCCGAGGCATTCAACATCTTCAACCACACGCAGTTCCGAGTTTATGACCCCGCGCATCCCGGCAATCCCGGTAACAACGTCATTGGTTGCTACGGCACCGCCAGTGCCAACTATTCCGCCGCGGGAGGGGGTGGCGTCGACTGTCTGACCGGCAACTCCTTCCTTCATCCGGTGGATGCCCATGACCCGCGGATTTTTCAATTTGGGTTGAAGTTCAGCTTCTAGCATGACCTCTCGCGAATCAGTCGATCAGCAAGTATGTTCACAGGCGACAAGGAGCCGCACGAGAATCTCTTTCAAACGCTGTGGGGAGCACGCATGGTGATGCCAAGGCAAGTTCTGAAACTCCAACGAGTAATAGGAAACAAACTGGGAGCGCTGACGTTCCCGCGCGGTGAGGACTTTCTCGTAACGGCACTGCTGGTCAGCGGCATGCTTCTCTCAGGCGGCTGTGGGCAAACGGCGAAGCCTGTAGTCTCACCGGCCGCCGGTCAAGTAGATACCTACTTCGGCGGTCCTTTCAACGTCACGGGAAGCTCGGTGTTCCAGAATGCCGCCACTTTCGATCACTCGGCGAACCAGATTGCCGTTTCGGGCCACGTCATCACCAACGCTTCAGGCACGCCCATCCAGGTACCCGTCAACATCATCGGCGGCACGTTTACGTCCGCAGATACAGGTTTCCTGGCCATCAGGGAAACCCTTGCAACCATTTCTGGATCTCCGTCGGCTCAAAATCCACCGATAACTGGCGCTTGGGCCGTAGAGATTCCGGGAGCAGGAGCTTTGGCCAACTTTCTCACCCTCCACACCACCGGCCCAATCAGCGCGGCGCCTACAGCCATGGCACAAAACACCGCTTGCCCCAATTTCACGAACCCAAGCCCGTTCCTGTACGTGCCCGTCCCAAACGCAGCCCTGCTCACCGACTCGGCCGACTACGGAATCGTTCAGATCAGTTCGCTCGGATCCGCAGTCACCTTCGCCGCTCAGCCGTTTCTCGTGGGCCCTAATCCACAAACGACTTCCACCGTAACCGGTGGCTGCTCGCAAAGTGTTTTAGGCGCGGTCACGGCCTACCCGTTGAACACTTACGGTACTTCTGGCCCTTTGCCGGAATTGATCAGTATAGGGAGTTCAGGGCTTTTGGTAAGCAACTTTGATCCTGGGCTCGGCGGTTTGGGGGCTTTCGGCGGTGGAACCGGAGTCATCGGTGTTGCTGAACCCGCCTCCGCGCTGGACCTCAATTCCGTGATCTCCGCGAAATACAATGGCTTCACTTTCTCGCCTAGCAATCCCGTTAAACAAAACAACGGCTATGACATCACGGTGCTTGCTTCGGCCTTCGGCAATCACGCCGCATCGTCGCAGGCCTGTTCCACCTTGCAAGCGTCTCTCGCTGCAAACAACGGCCAAGTTGGAAAGGTTCCCGTTCTCCCTTCCCCCAGCAGCATCTATGGCGGCGAATTTCTCACCGTCTCCCCGACGGGCAGCGTCAATGATCCCACCGGAGCGAGCGGGTCGGAAAATTGTGACGTGGCGATTGATCTGGGCACACAGGATGCCAGCAACAATGGACTCTTTCCCAATGCCACGGTCTTCATCGCTTCGAATTTTCCTCCGTTCAGCGCTTCCCATCCGTGGACCTGTGGTAGTGGCGTGTGTGCAGTTTCTTTTCCTGCGGCCGCGATTGTGGGGCAGGTCCAGGGACATTACGTCATCTTCGTCACTGCCAGCAGCGGTTCCACTCCGCCGGCACAGCTTCCCGATGGGGCCGGAAACCTTCAACCGCAGCACGTGGGTATTTATCTGTTCCAGCAAATGTGATCAGCCGCAGTTTGTGCCCGTATACGTGTTTCCTGTCCTGACTGCGAACCGGCGTGAATCGTTCGTGGAATGAATCGAGTGTTTTGTTTCGTCAGCCAGGTCGCCGATTGTTTCTAAATTTTAATTTTCGCGTGGCCTTGAAGAACTTCTATCTAAACCGTTTTACAAGTGGAAGTTGGTGTGCCTTACCTGTTTTACCCGGAAGCTGTCGTTGTGTCGGGATTACTGGGAGCGGTGTTACTGATAATTTTTTTCTTGTTGATACCACTTAAACCAGGTGCCGGTACAACGGCGGCACGGTCGAACGCAGGCATGTGGGCGAGTAATGAAATAAGACTCATTGCTCTAGCGGTTCCTGCTCTGCCTACGCTTCGTTCACAGGAGGGCTTCCTCAGCCTTGCTCTTCTACGGTGTGGTCGTTTCATTGGGCAACAAAACTACAAAAGGAGAAAATATGAAATTTGCGAAGTGCTTGCTTACGCTCGCGTTTGCGCTTTGCGCATTCACGACTATCACCAACGCTCAAACCGTGATGCTGGGAGGTGGTTCGTCCGCCTTGTTCCAGGAACTCGGCCAAGCAGCGTTTAATACTGTGAATTCGCCCGCGGGCACTGGTTGCCTGTGGACCTCGGCGTCGACGACGACCAACCCCCCTCCTGCCGGTTCTGATTACTTTGCGGCTACTGATCCTCGGCCGGGAGTTCCCGCTGGCGCAACTGACGAAAACGGAAAAATCTTTTTCGCCTGGAACCAAAACGGCAGTGGTAACTGCTCGGCCCCTACCATCAACGCCACTTTTCAGCTCTTTGTCTACATGCAGATGGACTCGACCCTCGGAGACCGCTGCTTCTTCATAAACGACAACACGGGTCACGGTCCCGGTTGCACCTTTACTTCGATTCTCAACGGTCAAGTTGATGTCGCGGCCGGCCAGATTACCACTCAAAACGACGTCCCGGCCGGTATCCAACTGCCTGCAGCCCTTATCACCGTTTTGGCCGGAGCTCCTTTTAACAGTAGATTCTTTGTTGCGGGCACCGACATCCGTCCAGAAGACGCCTTGTTCGCCACACAACGCGCCCTGGGGGCATGCAACGCGCTTCTCGCGCGCCAGTTCTTCAACGACGTTACTTACGACCTGTTCGGCGGGGGCTATGGGACTGCCACCCCCAACATTGGCGTCGCGATCGCCGGTGACCCCTCCTTCGGCGGCGGGTCTTTTCATGTTTACGGCTTCAACATCACCGGCAATGATCCAATCACCGGTGCGCCAGTGCCCGCCTCGTATACCGTGAACACCATTGGGGCGCAGCCCATCATCGTGGCCGTTGGTCCCACGACCGATGGCGATGTCGCGCGTATGCGCGACATCACCTCCTTCACCTTGAGCCAATACTACAATGGCAGCCTTGGCCGCACCACGGATATGATCGGTCCCACGGTGGGAGAGCCCATGAACTTCCTGGTTCGCGAGTCACTCTCCGGAACCTACAACACCTTTGAATACGGCATTCCCCAGAGTACGCAGTTCCACACGGGTCAAGAGACCGGCAATTGCAACGGCAGCGGTACGGTCTTGCAAAATCCCATGCATCTTGCCACTGCCCCCGGTGTGTTCGGAGGCGCAGTTAACCGCATCCGTGCCATCGGCACCGGGAACGTGGTCAAATTCCTGAACCTGGCCCCGAATGGGACCCCGAGCATGGGCTATTTCTTCTTTAGCGCGGGCAATGCCAAAGGCCTGACCGTCACCAAGTACCTGACGGTCAATGGCATTGACCCCCTGGAGAGCCAGTTCACTACACCCCCTGCAGGGTGCCCCACCGCGTACAACGGCATCATTCCCGGTAGCGGCGCCGTTGGCGACCCCGGGCTATCCTGTGTGACCTTTGACTCATTGAACGCCGGCGACTATCCGATCTGGTCCGCATTGCGTCTCGTCAATGACTCCCGCGGTGCTGCAGCTGTTTCGAACCTGCTGACTGCACTCGACAATCTGAATGTACTGCAAAACGATTACATTAAGCGCAACAGCATGAAGATTTGGCACTCTCACTTCCAAATCGTCGGGCAACCTGCGAATGCTGCCAACGGTCCCAGTGTCGGCACGACCACGCTCTGCGCTGGTGGCGTTGCTGAAGGCGGCGGCGATGTCGGCGGTTCAACGATGCTGATCGTTAACAACGCCAATTTCTGCCACGACTTCGCTAGTACCACAGGCAGACTCAACCTGACCTTCTAACAAACCGGTTTGCTAATTCCCGGGGACAAGCCGGATGTTCCGGTTTGTCCCCGGCTGATTTCGACCGATACTCAGCACACCCCCCAGCCGTGCGAACTACAAGGTTCCGAAACTGATCGTGGTCCGAGAAACTAGAACGAGAATTTACAAGCGAAAGGGAAATTCATGCTTTATCGTCGCATTTGCTTTCTGCTCTTGACCGTGGTGGCCGCCTCGTCGCTCGCGGCCAAGGCACAACAGGACCGGGCCTCAAACACTAAGACAGTAAAGACGCAGCCGGGAAATTTGAGCCAGCCTGGGAATATCAATCTCCCGGTGTCCACCGAGAATTGGGGGGCGCCCGGCGACATCAAGACGGGTCTCGACCCGCTCCCTCCCGTTCGCTTACAACACGACGAAGAACCGGAGTTTGTCCGCGAGCTGTATCGCCTCGAGTGGCGCGAGGGCGATCCTATTGATGTTTGGCTGATTCGTCCGAAGGCAGCCGGAAAGGTTCCCGAGAAAGCACCGGTCATCCTCTATCTCTACAGCTACGCCGATAACGACGAACATTTTCGCGACAAGGGCTGGTGCCAACGCTCGACGGCCGATGGCTATGCCGCCGTCGGTTTCGTAAGTGCGTTGACGGACTATCGGTTCAGAAACCGTGGCATGTCAAAGTGGTTTGTCAGCGAGTTGGCGGAATCCTTGGGGAGCACGACTCACGATGTGCAACTGATTCTGAATTTCCTGACACAAAGAGGTGACATCGACATGAGTCGGGTGGGCATGTTCGGCCTGGGTTCCGGCGCGACGATCGCCATTTTGGCGGCCCAAGCCGACCCCAGAATCAGCACGCTTGATGTCCTTGAACCTTGGGGTGACTGGCCCGACTGGGTGAGCAAATCGGCGATTGTGACGCCGGAAGAGCGCCCGAAATATGAGAGAAAGGAATTCTTAAGTAGCGTCGCTACCCTCGATCCGCTCGTCTACTTGCCAACATTAAAGACGCCCAATGTTCGCTTGCAGCTGGTGCTTAATGGACAGATAACTCCGCCTGCTGCCAGGGAACGGATTGCCGCCGCCGCTCCTGACCGCGCTACCGTGGTGAGGTATCAGACCACTGAGGATCTGTATAAGGCCTGGCAGACGGCAGGCTTATCCGGCTGGATCAAAGAGCATTTGCGCCCACAACCACCAAGGGGAACCGGGCGATGACCACCATCTATCAAAAAATAGGTGAATCATTCAAATTTAGGGTTCACGAATTTCTGCGTTCCTTCGGACTTGATTTAGTTTGGTTCCCTCCCGTCGACTTCCGGAGTGATGAAAACGAGATTTTCCGCGACGTCGGCCCGTTGACCATGACCAGGCCGGAGAGGGTCTATGTGCTGATTCAGGCAGTGCGTTATCTGACGAGGGCTGCCATACCGGGAGCCATCCTTGAATGTGGTGTCTGGAAGGAGTGCGCGGCAGCAGCACGAACCCTCGTCCAAATGAAGGATCTAAGTCGCGATTTGTGTCTGTTCGACACGTTTCGGCGCATGACGGAGCCAGGGGATGTCGACCATTCTGGCAGGCATGCTTCGAAAGTTTGGGCTGATTGGGTTGGGGCGAATGTTGGTTGGTGCGACGCGCCACTGCAGCAAGTGAAGGACGTACTTTATGCAACGGGCTATCCCAAGGAAAAAATGCACTTCATTGAGGGACGCGTCGAGGAGACCATCCCAGCCTTTGCTCCCGAATCGATAGTCTTACTCCGCCTGGATACCGATTGGTATGACTCCACCCGTCACGAGTTGATTCATCTCTTCCCCTGTTTAATCCGTGCCGGTGTGTTGATCCTCGATGATTACGGCCACTGGCAGGGCTCACGGAAGGCCTGCGATGAATATTTCGAACAAAATCACGCCCCCATACTCCCCAAAAACCGATGCCGGCGGCCGCGTCGCTGTAAGGCTGTAGCAATTTCCTTTGCAGACGCGAGCGAGCAACGTCTCGTCATGCAAGGTGGACAGGTTAGCTGAGACTAACACGGTGCGACGATGAACCCCAACCCGGAACTGACCGATAAGTCGCGAGTTCCGCGAAACCGACTGTCCATCACAGTCCTGTTCGGCGCTATGATCGCGCTCTCGAGTTTCGGATACTTTTCACTTTATTGCAGCGACGTACTGTTTTCGAGCGATGCCGCCGACTATGTTCGAGGAGCGAAGATTGGCTTTGCCGCGTCATACTTTGAGACTCGAAGTGTTGGCCTGTGGGGTTCCATCAGAATCATGAGAGAATACCCCGCCGCGCGCCTACACTTGTGGGATTTCCTGGAACAACAGGACGATGCAGCCGTTAACCGGCATTGGCACGTGGCACCGGGCCTATACGGAGCCGCCATTGCCTCGCAATTCGGCGCTGCTAACAGAACCTATCGCTTGATCATGGCTGCTACTGGTGCTGTCGCGATCGGCGCCATCTTCATCGGACTTCGACTCGCTGGCGTCCACGTCCTTCTCGCGCTCGCAACCGCGGCTCTAGCGAGCCTAAGCCCGTCGGTAGTCTTCGCAAGTTCGAATCTAACCCCGCACGCAGAATTTTTGGTCGCACTGATTGCATCAGGGTTCGCATTTGCTCACTACCTCGAGAGAGGTGACCGTGCATGGGGAATCGCAACCGGGGTGGGTCTTGGCTTTGCGGTCGCCACGTGCGAGTTATCCATTATGCTGTGTGGGGCATTTGTCCTGATTTTGATTTGGCGCGCATTTCGGTCGGGGCTAAAGTCCACTATCCATCTGCTACCAATCCCTGCCATCGCACTCTTGGGCACGGCGACCCTGCTGTGGCCCGGGGGGGTGGTTCGCGGTAGCTATGTTTTGAGCTATGGAGTGGAGGTGCTGCGCGCCCTTTTTCGAAGGGGCGATTTCGACGACGCTAGTCCAAGCGTAAGCGCCATCCTTACCAGGGGAGCGCAAGGAAGCCTGCTCGTCGTTTTGATGATCATCGCGATGGCCATCGGAGCGTTAATCCTGGAATTCACCCGAAGGTCCAATTTGCACATTCAAGTGTTCAGCTGCCTTGCTCTCGCTTTTTGGGCTCAAGGGATGGTGAACCGATTCAAAAATCTGACCTACGCGGCTCACTTCATCGTTCTTGTGTGGATCTTACTTGCTTTGATTTCCGAGCGATGGGTTACGCTTGCCAAGGGAAGAGCCCGCTACGCGGTGCCCGCGGCCGTGTGCTGCATATATTTCTTGCTGGCCATTCCGGCGTCCCGATGGCCGCTTGCTAGCGCTCGCGTCACTGAGGCAGAGCGAATGGACGCGGCCCATGCACAGGAAACCATCGCATTAGCAAACAGGATAATCCCGCCGGGCGCGACGATCCTCGGCAATTGTCGTTACGAGATTTGGGACCTATATTTGCCGCAGAACGTCGTCCAACACTCAACGAGTGTCTTGAATTTGCAACCTCGTCCATGGATAAAGATGCCGGCCGATTATTGGGTCATTGCGGACCCTCCGTCGCTGTCGTCGGACTGGCGTGGACGCTTGCACGACCTATCTCCCTCGAGTTCCGCCGGCGGCTTTGTGATTGCGCATATCGGTGTACCTAACAATTGACGACACCAGTGCCAGGAGTTGCCCTAAATGAGGTCCGATTTGCTGCCAGACATTCAAACTCCTAGCACTTCGCAGGCTGCGAAGAGCTTCGGTTATACAGAGAACCGCCGGCGCTATTGGAGTGAGGCCGCGGAGGAAGGTAGCCTGTGGCCGCCATTGCGAGCCTTTTATCAGAACAGGCTCGCTGAGATCTATCGGTTTCTCATTCCCCCGGGCAAGCGAGTGCTGGAGGTTGGTTGTAGCAGTGGTGACCTCTTGGCAGCTGTAGAGCCCTCGTATGGAGTGGGAGTCGACCTCTCCCCGGTGATGATCAGGAAGGCCAAGACCGAATATCCTGCCCTTCATTTCATACAGGGAGACGCACTGACCATCGATCTCGGCACGGAGTTTGATTACATCATTTGTTCGGATTTGGTTAACGATGTCTGGGACGTCGAAACGCTTTTCAAAAATCTTGCTCGTCATTGCTCGCCTTCTACGCGGCTCATTCTCAATACCTATAGCCGCGTCTGGGAGTTACCTCGTCGGCTTGCAGAAGAGGTCGGTCTGGTCAAAAAGATGCCCACGCAGAACTGGTTGATGATGTCTGACGTTGAGAATCTCCTTGCCTTGACGAATTTCGAAGTGGTTCGACGCGGTGGTGAGGTGCTTTGCCCATTCCCCATTCCTTTGCTGGCTGCATTCTTTAACAAATTCATCGTCAAGTTTTGGCCGTTTAATCAACTCGCGCTGGCTAGTATCCTCGTTGCACGCCCAATGCCCAAAGGAGATCGACCAGACACGAAGGTTAGCGTCGTAGTGGCAACGCGCAACGAGGCTGGTAATATCGCAGGCATCTTTGACCGAATTCCCCAAATGGGCTGGGGGACTGAGCTCATCTTTGTGGAGGGAAATTCTAGCGATAATACATTCGAGGTGATCGAAGCCGAAATCCGTCGCCGTTCGGATGTTGATGCCAGGCTCTACAAGCAACCGGGAAAGGGAAAAGGTGATGCGGTTCGCACCGGGTTTCAGCACGCCACCGGAGAAGTGCTGATGATTCTGGATGCGGATATGACCGTGGCCCCCGAAGATCTTCCACGATTCTATGAGGCCTGGCGGTCAGGAAAGGCTGACTTTGTCAATGGGGTCCGTCTCGTCTACCCCATGGAAGACCGTGCCATGCGATTCTTCAATATCCTTGGAAACCGTTTTTTCAGCATGACCTTCACATGGTTGCTGAACCAACGTATCAAAGACACTCTTTGTGGCACTAAGGTGTTGAGCAAGACCGACTATGAACTGATTGCCGCGAACCGCTCATACTTCGGAGAGTTCGATCCATTCGGAGACTTTGATTTGCTCTTTGGCGCCTCCAAGTACAACCTAAAAATAATGGATTTGCCAATCCGTTACGCCGAACGTACGTATGGTGACACCAACATTCAGCGCTGGCGTCATGGCATCACCCTGCTGCGCATGGCGCTTTTGGCCATGCGGCGAATGAAATTTGTTTAGAGATCTCGTTCGGTGCCCGGGACTATCGATCAACCTCTACCACCCAGGACCGGCCACTTGCTGGTGGTCGGGTGCGCAAATTCCCATTGATGTTCGGATTGCTGTTTCAGGAAGTCCGGCGACAACACCCTGTCATATGAAAAGACGCCAGAGCAGTGCGGTGCGCATTCTCGGTCATGGCCGTTTCTCCAGATTCAGCATTGAGTAGGAGAATGCGACAGTAGCGACAAGCCCATCTGCATGCAGGGCGGGAGCTTTTCGTCACCGTGCCAGGAGCAGGAGCCTCCTTGGGACCGCAACTCGTGTTCAGCTCAATTGTAAAGACGCCGTCACAGCGTGTTATTCCCCGGTTTACACAAGGTCCTTAGGATGCGTTATTCGTTCCATTCAGACAGTACGGCGGCATAGCGATCACTTTCGTCATGACCGGCACGCGGAAGGACCCAGGCCGAGTTGGTCCGCCTATGGCGAATTGAACCATTTCAGGAAAGGCGTCAAGTCCACCTATGAATGATCCACATCGGAGTGACCGCAGCTGGCAGTCGCTTGCGACCACGGGCCTTGCAGCGAGTGTTCCTGCACAACAGGGAAGAAACGAACGGAAAGGCCTCCCGAAAGATTGGATAGGCGCGTCTCTTGTGCTCTTCTGCAGTTTCGCCACTGTTGGGGTCATAACGGGGTGTAACACCAGCCACGCAAATGCTACTCCCCAGACACCGCTCATTTCCGTTGCGATCACGCAGGCGCCGCCTACCCCCATGATTACCGGCAACAGCGCTATCGTTTCGGCCGCGGTCGCCAATGACCCCGCCGCCGCCGGGGTGGATTGGGTAGTCACGTGCGCCAGCGCTGGAGGCAGCGGATCGCCGTGCGGCACTTTCACGCCTAGTCACACGGCCAGCGGTGCCACTGCCATTTACACTGCGCCACCCGCCATTCCCTCGAAAAACGCTGTTCTTGTCACCGCGCTATCCACCACAGATCGAAGCAAAAGCTCCACGGCTACCATCTCCCTCGTGTCCACCCTCACCGGCATCGCCATCACTACGCCTCTACCGGGCGTCGTGCCCGCAGGCGCGGTCCTGACCTTTGGCGCGACGGTGTATGGAGATCCCGCAAATTTGGGTGCGGACTGGACCGTGACCTGCTCCACCCCAGACGCACCGGTTGTCTGCGGCTCTGGTCTCCATTCCACTGCGGGAGGTACTATTCCATTTACGGTACCGCAAACAGCTACCGACCCGGTAATCAACCAACAAGTGTCGGTTGTGGGAACCGCGATCACGATAACGGCCTTTGCTACTGCCGATCACAGTGTGTGGGCCACATACGGTCCCTTGCCCGTCACCGCTCCCATTTCCATCAGCATCACCCAGCAGCCCCCTGCAACAATGTTGACGGGCGCTACGGCTCAGGTCATTGCGGTGGTGGCCAACGACACCAGCAATGCCGGCGTCGGCTGGTTGGTTACATGTTCATTATCCACCGGCCCCTGCGGTTCCATCACTCCGACGAAAACCGCCAGCGGCGTAGCGGCAACCTACACCGCGCCAGCCACAGTGCCGACTCCGAATCCAGCCCCTGGCCTGACAGTCACGATCTTCGCCTTCGCCAACGCAACCGGGCCCGCGAACAACCCTTCGACGCTCAACGTCACCGCGACGGTGAACATCGTTGCTCCGGTTTCGGTGAGCATCGCTCAAGGCGTTACAAACAATACGATCGTCGCAAACCGCACGGCTTCTCTGGTCGCAACCGTAAGCAATGACCTCTCCAACGCCGGCGTGGATTGGACGGTCTCTTGCGGCAGCCCGGGAGCGTGCGGAGCTTTTTCGCCCGCACACACCGCCAGCGAGGCAGCGACCACGTATACGGCGCCCAGCGCACCACCGTCGGGTAATATCGTAACCATTACGGCAACCTCGACGGCCGACCCGACCAAGAGCGCCCAGCAGCCGAACATCACGGTTGTCAGCGCTCCGCCCCCAAACAGCTTGTTGAACGGACAGTTTGTTCTTTTTCTGAATGCCAGAAACTCTCAGAATGGCCCATTCATGTTTGGCGGCGTCGTTTCGGGAAATGGTAACGGAACTATCACCGGGGGCTCATTTGATGAAGCGGACGCCACTGGAAACTTTGCGGCCTCCTCTAGTCTTCGCATAGCTGCGGCCAGCGCCTATACCATTGGTTCAGATGGGCGCGGCCAGATGACATTGACCCTCAACAGCAGCGCCGCGCTGCTAGGCGGGAGCGGGAGCGGGAATTTCGGCGTGCCTGTTCCTGGCAGCAACCCCGCAGTCAGCACGCTCACTTTGAGCGTAGTGTTTGTCACTCCGCAACACGCACTGCTCACCGAAACCGATGCCTTCGGCGATGCCACCGGAACGCTCGACCTTCAAAATACGACGGACCTGGCTTCCTTCGGAAGCAATACCGCAGGGCTCAATGGAACCTATTCGCTGCAACTCGCGGGAACGCAAGCGGCTACCGGCAATCCGGGCTTTTTCGTGGCTGCGGCCATAACCAGCCAGGCTGCGGGCGGTACCTATACGTTCACGAAATACACCGCGGACCAATCAGTCAACGGCGCGATTACCAGCGTGCCCCCGACCACAGGTTCACAGAGTTTCTCGTTCGTCTTCTCCACTACCACAGGTGAGATCCGGTTGAACGGTCTCAATTTGGGGCTGCCGAGGACTCTTAACTTGGATCTGTGGCTTATTGACGCAAATCACTTCGCGGTGACGGATTTTGCCGATAGGCAGTCCCTCGTGATCGTCGGGGGTTATCTCACGGCCCAGCCCTCCTCGCCTTCGCTTCCCGGCACGCTTGCATTCACTGAAGCTGGCGCCACCACGGCAGCCCAGCCACAGGTGGCCGGAGGAATCCTCACCTGTGGCTCCACCGGTAGCGTCGATGTGGTTCCGTTAGGCGGCGCAGCGGTGACCGATCAGGCGGTTACTGCGACCTGCAGCACGCCCGCGAACGGACGTGGTCTGATTTCGATTACCGGCGCCGGCAGCACCGGCATCAGCCAGTTCGCCGCCTATCCCACAAAAGACGGGAGCTTCTATCTGATCGAACTCGACGGTGGCGCAGCCGGAACCTCCGGTCCTTCCGGCGCCGGCGTGGCCTACCAGCAAACCCTGTCCACCCCAATTTCTGCCTCGGCTCTCCGTGGCAACTACGCATCGCAGTTTATGGCCACCACCACACCCGGCTCTCAGGCGTTTACCGGGCAGATCATTTCGGATGGCGCCTCGAAAATTAGTGGGACCGCGGACGTCAACTCCTTCACGACGACCGCCCCTGCTGCGGGCAGCCCCTCTCCCGGCGCAACTTTGAGCGGATCGTATACCGCGGGAAGCAACGGGCGATTCCCTCTCACGTTCACGATCACGCCCGCGACTGGCCAGCCGGCCCCGCAAATCCCCACCTTAAACCCGGCCTGTTATATCGTCGACGCAAACACCTGCTTGCTGCTTGGGCTGGATACTTCTGCAGCCGGCGTGGGGATCCTGCAACTGCAGAACACAGGACTCTAGAAGTGTGTGGGGAGGTGTCATGACAGCACGCTGTTTTCGGCTTTGTTTATCCTTTACAACCGCACTTGCCTGCGTCTCGGTCCTTACGCTTCCGGCGGTGTGCTTTGCTCAACAATCGGACCAGACCGAGGGCAATCAAGACGCATCCGGCTGTCCGCCACTCACGATCCTCTGGCCCATACCCGGTGCCACTGTAGTGAATTGCCAGCACGGAGATTCCGTCGGTGTGACCATGCCATTAAAGCCCGATGCCCACGGCTACGCCCAGGAAAAACAAGTGCGTGGTCCTTTTGAATTTCGCGAATACCAAATCTCGAGAATGATGCAGGACGCTGCCTTTGACAACATCATGAGTGAGCTGCCCGCGGCCGGGTTCACCATCAAATTCTCAAGCAAACCTTCCACGATCACCGCTCGAAAAGAAGACATGTGGGCTCTCATCAACATCTCCGGCGAGTTTTACAATGTCAGCCTCGTGAAGGGGCCTCCGGAAGTCTGGGCATCGGTCAAGACCGCTGCGGAAATCTCCCGCGAAATGCAAGCTCACAATCGTGTTGATATTTATGGAATTGAATTCTGGAGCGTCGAACAAGCGATTCACGAGAAACCGTCCGCCATTCTCTTCGAGATACTGAAGTACCTCAACCAGAACAACAACATTTCCGTCACCGTCGAGAGCGATAAATTCACCCCCAACAAGCCACCCGAACTCGACTCGGAAGTCACCCGAGAGAGAGCGAACGCCGTGGTCGACTGGCTAGTTGCGCACGGTGTCGAACGGTCTCGTGTTCAGCCCCGGGCGGCAGGGCGAAACAATCCCATCACGGAAAATGAGAGTCCTAGCGAAATTCAGCGGAATGAGAGAATCGTGCTCATAAAGGCCGCCAATTAGCCCAACATCAGACGCAAACCTACGTCCGAACATCGGTACGGCTGGACCTCACTTTCGCCTGGGGAAGTCTGTGAATTCAGCAATTCAGCTATGGCATTTACGCTTGAACCATCAATTCGCTGCCCAGCAGAAGGGGCTACATTATCCGAGCGCCTAACGAAACCCGGTACGAAACGGCGCATGGCCCTTTTGGAAATTGCAACCGACTGGAAACATCCTTATTACACGTAATTCATAATGATTCTGTTTACTCCAGACGGACGTTCTTCTCAGTCAGCGAAAGAAACCATCACGCTTATTGATTGACCAGGACTAAGGCGGCGCATTCCGAGTTCTCCGAAAACCACTTGATTTTCTTCGGGGAGGGTCGCTATTTGCTAGGCGCATTTCTACGAAAGGTTCTTGCTCACCCGCTGACGGCCGCAATCGATCTGGATGACCCGCGGACTAGCGCGCTCCGCAGGCGAATCATTGCCTCAAAGCCATTTTTGATGTCAATTTATGATGAGTGGTACACGCTGCTTGCGGCAAACCTTCCAGCAGAGCCGAAGGGGCCAGTGCTTGAAATTGGCTCGGGCGCCGGTCACTGTTCGAAATTCGTGCCCGATTTGATCACTTCCGAGGTCTTCTGCTGCCGAGAAGTAAGCATCGTCCTCGATGCCCGACAATTGCCTTTCGAGAGCGGCTCACTGCGCGCCATTGTGATGACCAATGTGCTCCACCACGTACCCGAGGTGGCGCGTTTTTTGTCGGAGGCGTCGCGATGCCTCCGCGCTGGTGGGCGGATTTTGATGGTCGAACCTTGGGTGACTTCGTGGTCCAAATTCGTTTATACGCATCTTCATCACGAGCCATTCGACCCCGACGCAAGAGACTGGTCCTTTGCTTCAAACGGTCCCCTAACCGGAGCAAACGGGGCGATTCCATGGATCCTCTTCGTTCGGGATCGCAAGGAATTTGAGTCGCGCTTCCCCGAACTGGCCATCGAGCAGGTTCGTCCGTTCCTGCCTTTTCGCTACCTGCTTTCCGGCGGCGTAAGCATGCGCAGCCTAATGCCAGGATTCTTGCACGGCGCGTGCGCGGGTTTTGAAGGCTTGCTCAAGTCTCGGTGGCCGACTATCGGCATGTTTGCATTAGTATCACTCAGTCGCCGTTGACTGGAAGAGTTCGAGCGGAGCGGTCACGTTGAAGTCGTGTAACCGGGCATTTGAGTCCACATCTAATCTAGCATCGCCATTACTATGAGTCTTCACACATCAATTCGGGAGTTTGGCGACGTCACCGTCGTCGACCTATGCGGAAAGTCGACGATCGATGGCGGCAGTGAGTCATTGAGCCGTCGCTTGAAAGAGTTGATCGCCGACGGTGTAGATAGATTGTTGCTGAACCTGAAAGACCTCTCTCAGGTGGATAGTTCCGGTGTCGGCGTCATGATTGATACGCTTGTTCGGGTCAGGAACCGAGGTGGAGATCTGAAATTGCTCGGTCCGCGAGGTCGCGTGCTGGAAGTGCTAAGGGTGCTGCGCCTTACCAAGTTCGTTGCTTGCTTTGAAGACGAGAGCGAAGCGTTAACCAGTTTCCAGCCACGCAGTTTCGCTGCGCTCTAATGTTCAGAACGTCTTTCGAAGTCAGTGTTTTTGACTGAGGGGTTTGTGCCCGGCCCTATCCGAACATGTATGAGGCGGGGCTGTAGACGTTCGCTTCAAGGGCTGGCATCTATATGGACATGGAGAAACCACGATGAAGATCACTGAATTGCTATTGGCCGAACTTGACCGCGAGGCTGTTGGCATCCGCAAGACGCTCGAACGCGTTCCGGAAGGAAAGAACGACTGAAACCGCATGAAAAGTCGATGCCGCTTGGATATCTGGCGACAATCGTGGCCACGATCCCGGCATGGCTCGACATTGTCGTGAACATGGACGCGAAAACTCCATGAGATCAGAAGCACACCCTGCCCAACGCCGGAGTGCGCCATTTCGGACGCCTTCTCGGTCCAGCGCTAAATTGATTCTCAAGAGGATTGACGAACGCTGGCCTGCGGCCCGAAGCCGTTGCGAAGATTGAGTTTTTGGATTGGATCAAGAGCGACCGACTCCGACGCTCTAATTTGCTTGGCGCGGGAAGTCGTGAAAGAAGCTTAGTTGATGCGTTCATGCCGCGTCCATACTGGCTCATAGCCCCGTCCGGCAATGTCACTAAGATTGCTTCGGCACGAAAGCCTCATTTAGTGGCGAGATGGCGGCAGCAATCCGGTCTGATCCAACGCAAATTCTTGTCTCAAAAACAAGGGTTGATGCCAACAAGGTTTTTGGCAAGGAGTGCAGAGTCTTTAGTGAGCGGCACGACTGCCGGAAAGCATCGTCGCGGCGGTGGCGACGGGATCACCGGTTGGTTCGACCGGATACCTGTTCCTCTGTTCCGTCCAGCCTTTCTCAAACTCGAAATAGTTGGGCTCGTCGGCAGGCTTGCCATCCAATTGCGCGCTGAATTCCTGAGCGAACATCTGCCATCGCTGCAGGTAGAAATCGTGCAGCAGACCAGACCATTCCTTATGCGCGTAGTCGTGCAGTCCCGTGCCCGGATCGTCGGGTCCCCAGTACGTGATCTGAGTGCGAGCGTTCCTCTCGCAGATGGTGCGTTCTACTTCGTTTTTGCCCATTTCCTCGGCCGCCTCGAGCCAGGTTCCCAGCAGGAACTCGCGGCGCGTTGCCAGCAGTCTGTCCTCATCGTGAAGAAGATCGACGAATACCTTCGACGATTGGTCGAAACCACTTTTGTCGTGAGCCTGATACGTCGTCACCATCTGGCCGTAAGCGAGCAAGCCACGGTTCGAGAGCACTTGGCGAACGAGATCGACGGCATCAATCTGGTACGTATCCACCCCGCGTAGTCGTTCTTTCGCGCTCAGGAAATCCCGCGCCGCCTCCTCGAGTTTCGCCGGGTCATAACTGATCTCTATGCTTCCTCCCCACGTTGAAGGGACCTGCACCTGCGCTGGGGGTCGAGCACAGAAAATCGACTGCGGACTGGAGCTCGATGCGTAAATGGTTTCGGCAAGAATCCGCCATGCTTCACCCAGCTGCGGGGTCGTCGTGCCATACCGATACTCTGCATACCCGTGAATCCATTGCCGCACATTAACAGGTTCGTTGTGCCAAGCCATCTCGAAAAGCAGGTCGTAGACCGCTGGGTTGTTATCGATGCCTTCCATCAACGCCCCGATCCCGACCAGGTTGTGTCGGTAGGGTCCGTTCGCTGCGCGAATCGGTTCCGATACGATTCGCGGCAGGTCGCCAAACATTCCGGTATTCTCACCGAAATTATTGACAATTCCCCAGACCCACGGCATACCGTCATAGCCCTTGCGTTTCTCCCAGTCGGGACTGTCGAGATTCAGCACCAAAGTGTGTTCGCGAGACAATCCATTCAACAGGGCGTCCGTGGGATTCCCCTGCCAACCTTGCAACACCCAAATCGCCTGCGGATTCGCCTGCAACATCGCACGCTGCACCGCAGCGGCAATCGCGGTCAGGTCCAATCCGGCAGTCGAACCACCTTCATGAAATAGATCGCCTCCAAAATAACGCACCGGACCGTACAATTTTCGAATTTCCTGGTAGTAGATCGAGGCCAGCCGTGAGAAAAGTGGATCAGTCGAAAGCAAGATCGGCGGCCGGCGGAAACCGCCCCAGTCTCCCTGGTCCACAATGTGCGCCAGCGGGAACTTCTGCGCGAGTGAGGCTGGCGCCATGCCATAAAAGCCCTGAAGAACCGGTTCAATCCCGAGCTCGCGCATCCGCGCGAGAATTTTCCTTTGCAGCTCGACGCGTTCGTCGATCATGCTCTCTGTGACCGGCCCGCCCCACCCTTCCAGATTCCCCATTAACCACCACGCCGTGTACGCCGGGCCGGGAAGGAAAGCAAGAACTTCCGATTCACCGTAGCCGATCCGTCGAAGCGTGTTTTGCCAGACCGCCTCGGTCCCGATGGTGGCCAGCGCAAGATTCACTCCGTTCATCGCCATCCAATCGAGTTCGTGCTCCCAGCGCCTCCAATCGGCAAACGAAAACGTGTAGTTGAACGTGGTGTAGTTCAAGTAATACCGCGTACCGAAGCGTGCAGTATGCCGCACCGGCTGTGGAATTTGAGGAAGCTGCTCCACCGGCGCGATGTTGTCGCCCAAATGCGATATTGAGCGGTGGCAATAATATTTGAGATACCAATTCAAGCCCTCCGCGGCACTGGGTACGTCTGACGCCCCAACGATGAGCTTGCCGCCTGCGGTGGAAATCTCAAAAACATCGTGGCCCTGATCTCGCGGAATTCGGCGCGTCAATAAATCAGGGGCCAGCCACGGAACCACTCTTTGAGCCAACTCGACAACAGTTGGGAACTCCTGTCTCGCTTCAGCACTCGCGGAAATATCGCGGCTGGGCAACTTCGCCAGCATTCTGATTGGAACAACGGAAAACACCGCAAGCAGCGTCAAGAAAACATGTATCCGTCGCATGCCAACCTCTGGACGCGTGAGCGATTCGCGAGAAATGACAAAGCGTCATGGTGCATCGCACAGGACCTCCTGCCAAATCAGAGGTCACAGACTGTAGCAGGCTTCCGTGAACAGCGTGTAAATACTGGCCAGTCCAGTGCGCTGGGCAGGTCGTGCCCACTCGCTCAACGCGCAAGGAAATAGCCTATCGTTGGGTTTCTCGAATCGAAGGGGTATAGGCTGGCCAGGATCGAGAGTGGTTAGCAGGGAATGAACCTGCACTGTTCGCGGGATTCAAGTTGGGGTTGTTGCGCCTATTACCAGCCCTGTATCGACCTTGGCCTGATCAACGTTGGCCTGTAATTTTCCTCGACGTTGCTCATGGCGAGCGAATATCCGTTTGCGAGGTAATCGGGGATGTCTCTGTCATCGGCAAGGGGAATCGGCGGGCCCGCCTTCGTCAGGCTCACATGGTATCGGTCCCGATCGTCTTTGTAGCGGTGTGGGAACAGCGAGGTTCCAGATTTCTTACCTCGGCGGACGATGGCGACGAGCATTTCCGTTCCTCCAGACGAAGAGTGCAACAACTATGATCGAATGTTATGACCCTCGCAATGACGTCGCGTGACAGAGCTTGTGGAAAATAAAGAGCTTGTGGAAAACTGAGGGTGCCGGCAGCCTCCGCACTCCCTTTCGCCTGACAGCGAGAGTCCCCTGCGGCACAATCCATGGGCACGAATTGAACAACCGCCGTTAGCGCATCGCGGAAATGGCGAATCGCAAAAGCATATTCACCGCTTCCGAGCTGCATTTTCTCGTCGTCCGCTACGATTTTGAGTTGGGTGTTGTAAGGACTCAGCCATTCGATCGTGTGTTTGCCTCGTCGAGCGCTGTAAAGGGCGCGTCGAGCATGCGGCTCCTGCGGTGAGTTTGAGTGGTACGACTCTTCCCTGCCTTGTGGCCAGGATGCCTCGTTCGTCTCGCGTTTTTCGAGCAATCGAACTCTCAATTCGACGGGCCATGCGGTGCGTGATCGGGCGGTTCTCTGCCACCTCTATCGTTGGATAAACGTCGCCTTCCTCTGGCATGGGCACCTCGTTGCTTTTTGGCTCGCTTGGAAGAATTCTGATGGTGTCGAGTCCTGGTTCCTTCAGCGGAGCCAACGAGACTCGTCCTGGCTGTTGCCCGTATTGAATGCGCGCCCAGTAACCTCGGCCAGGGAGCGGGATCTCATGTCGCCGGCACAGCTTTGCGAGGCCGACATCGGAGAGGCCGAAGTCTCTTGCCAGCGTCTGCATGGGCGTTGACCAAACCCTGTCGTAAAGTTCTTGGCGAGTGACGGTGATGGCTTCGGGAGACAAGAAAAGACCTCCTTTGAGAAAGGTGAGCGCAGAGTGTAGGCCAGGAGGTTCAATTGGACAAGTCGACGACCAGTCGTATGCGAGTAAGCTAGGACAGAAAGCAGTGGATTCAATAGGCCGGAAAAACATTTGTTCGGGTTGACCTGTAGCAAAAGGTGCAGAATTTCGGCGAGCTATCTATTTGATTATACGCAGTTACCGTCAGGGAGAAAAACCTGTACCAAATGAGGTGTTTTTGTACGGGATCACACAGAACACGGAGCTCGCACGACCGCTGCCCCGCTAACATCAAAGGACGATTCCAACCATGCACCGGGGCGCGATCCGAACATTTTTTCCGTCGGTTGCGCAAAATCAATCCGTAGACTTCCGCTTGACCTCTATTTGTTTGGTCTCATCAATCAACAAAAATCATCACGTAATTTAACTCGGCTTTAACACTTGAGCGTCTATAACGCTACCTCTCGTAACTTAGGGGCCACATTGCCAGGATTCTTTCCATTACCTGGGCGGCCTCAGCTCAAAGTGGGAGATCCTCATGAGCTTGCGCACAGTAGGGCTCGCCGGGTTCGGTTTCCTATTTCTCGCGGCTGCATCTGCCAGCCAAACCACAACGGCTCCCACGATTACGTCATTGAGTCCACACTCAGGAGCCCCTGGGGATCAGATCCAAATTACAGGTACGAACCTCGGATATTTCGTTCTCAATGTCGTTTTCACTGGTCCAAATGGAACCCAAATCTCAACTACTGTTGCGCCATCGCCGACCATATTAACCCTTCAAGTGCCTCGCCTGGCCGCAACCGGGCCGGTTTTCGTATTGGTTCCGGATGGACAGGGTGGATTCAATCAAACCAACACCCTCAATTTTACGCGTGCTCCAGGTTTGCGCATTCGGGCATCAAAGAGAGACATAAGTGCGGGAGAGAGGGACGATTTGTTGGTGGCTTTTTTCGGAACTGCCTCCCCACAGGTAGTTCAGTGGTCTGCGGACGTGGGCGCCATTGATGCCGGGGGCCATTACACTGCTCCAGGCTCGTTGCAGACAGATCAATTTGCCAACATAACTGGATGCCTCCAAGGCACATCGATCTGCGACAGCATTACGCTCGGTCTGCACCCGCTCCGAATCACGCCCGACGCTCCTGTGGTGAAACTAGAACACGACATTGATCTACAAGCGACGGTTGGTGGTTCGCTGGTTTACCCTGTCTGGCACGACCTTTCAGGTGTTGGGACATTGGAATCAACTGGCGAATACCAGGCGCCCGAGTTTCCACATCAGGGTGGCTCTGTCTCGCTTTCTGCGGAGTATCAGGGTAGTCAAGCGCAGACTTTCGTGGGTGTTACAGGAGGTTTTCCGGGCTTAGTCAACAGGCTCGCAGACTATGTAGATTCTTCTTCATTCACACTTCCCAGTCGTCTGCAGCCCACCAGCGTTGCGGTCTCCGACACGCGAGCTTACGTTTTGTCATCCCCCGGGCCGCCACTTGCCCCAGGAATCGCTTGCATCGATGTTTACGATATCAAGGACCCCGTGCATCCCGTATGGCTTGGCTCCGCGGAGTCTGCAACGGATGGCAATTTGTTTTTGTCCCATCACAAGTTGTACAGCGTTGGGCAGCCCCGACCCTTTAATTTCATTCCGGTCATGGCCGCTTATGAGTTTCGGGGCGAACTGCCTGTGCTTAATTCCTGGCAAGTGCTTCCGGATGGTGCTCCTTGGACGTTCGCCCAGGGCATAGTTACAGCGCAGGAACAACAGGGTTATTCGGCGGATTCGCCCGCATTTGTAGATCAATTTTTCCCCGCTGAACCAAGCGGGCAAGAGATCAAGCTCCAATTGCCAGCCCCTTTCAGTGGGGCTCCTTACACCCTCACAGTCTTAGGGGCGAGACGGAACCGGTTGTATGCAGCGGCCTACCAGGTCACTCGTGATACATGTCTGGCAAATACGGGCAATCTCGTCTCTTACGATATTTCCGAAAACCCGGCAAGGCTTGTTAGCTTCGCAGCACTGGAGACCACTACATGCTTAGGAGGCCAACTCGCGGGCGAAAAATATGCTGTCGTCGGCCAGCAGGTCTTTAACATTTCCTCAGACCCACCGATCTCACTTGGTAGTCTTCCGGAAGCTGTCAATGTAATGGACGGCAATGACCACCTGCTGGTTGGTACAACGTACCAGACCGGTATCCGCGTATTCGAAACGGATGGGACTTCGTTTGTGAAAGAAACAGAGACCTTATTGGACTGTATTTGCATTGCGCGTGATATTCGATTAAGCGAAGACCACGTCTACGCAGCGGAAAATGAGGCAGGCCTGGCCATTTACGACATCTCGCAGCCAGGTGGAGTACTCCCCAAGCCTCAAGTCATTGGCGTCTTTGGGACAGCTTACGCCCGAGTTTCCACGGGCAAGTATCTGTTCGCGGCGCGCGGGACGG
>Ga0126378_10000783_pt1 | contig 23353 bp, 23 predicted proteins | sample PanSoiMetPlot_23_FD_92587 | JGI IMG/M metagenome (GOLD analysis project Ga0126378, IMG submission 92587) | Tropical forest soil microbial communities from Panama - MetaG Plot_23 | ecosystem: Environmental > Terrestrial > Soil > Tropical forest > Bulk soil | place: Panama | collected 2016-02-17
CAAAAGCGGGGACGGAAGGTTCCTGTGGCCCGGCTACGGCGAAAACGTTCGCGTGCTGAAGTGGATCCTGGAGCGCATAGAAGGCCGCGGCGCCGCGCAGGAAACGCCCATTGGCTTCGTGCCGGCAAAAAATGGCCTGACGATAGACGGCCTCAAGATTTCAGACGATGCGCTGAATGAATTGCTCCGCGTGAATGCCGCCGACTGGGAAAACGAGCTGGAGGATTCAAAGCAGTTCCTGATGAAATTCGGCTCACGCCTCCCAGGCGAAATTCGCGAAGAGCACGGAAAGCTTTCAAAGCGCTTTCAACACCTCGTCACCGCTTGAGCAACGCCTGTTTTTGCAGGTGAAACAAACCGCGCACCAAATGGCCAAATTCCTCTTCTTTCCTAGAACGAACAACTAGAAACTTAACAACCAAAAACCAAAAACTCTAGCTTCCCGGATGGTAATCCCGCTCCGTGTGTCCCTTCAGTTGCTGGCGGTAAAAATAAACCTCGCGCAAGTCTCCCGTGCTGTACCGCTCGGCCTCATCGTTAAAATGCCTTGAGCCGGGATGCCCGCTCTCACCTCCAGCTGTTACTGCTCTCGCACGAATTTTCGGCCCAAACTCAACAACCGCCACGAAACTGTTCCCGCTCGTTCCATACAACTTCTTTGTTCCGGGATACGCCCGCGCTCCAAAAGCAGCCAGCGAGCCCCAGAACGATGAGGTGAATCCCACAGGGGTGCTCCGGCCCGAATCACTGAAGGGCTGGACGATGTCCCCCGCCAGGCGCTGGAAGCGGTTGATGTCGCCCCAAGGTGTTTTCCACGTGCCGAAATCAGAAGTCAGTTTCTCCGAAGCTTCGGCGAACGACTGCAAGAGAGGTTCTGACGTAACTTTGGTGCAGATGTAGTCGCTGAGGTAGATTCCCGCATTTCGCGCATCGGGTCCGAATCGATGTTGCAGAACGTCGCCCCAGAACACAGCGAGGGATGTCGGCACGGAGTTCACTCCCCACCGCAAATCCCATTTGCTCACGGCTTCGATTGGCTCGGCCAATTTTGTCTTCAGGGAGCTGTCGGCGGGCGCATCGTTCCAAGCCCTGACTAAACGCGGAATCGGCTTTTCGAACCACATCAGGTAACTGTCGTACGCCGCCGCAATGAGCGAGTCGACCGTAAAATCCTTCTTGTCCCGCAAGACCCTGATAGCGTGCATTCCCCGCGCCGTCTCTCCGCCCGTTTCGACGTATGGAGGAAAATCCTCCTTCTTCGGGCTGTCCGGTCCCGCTGCAGACCACGGCCAATTGTTCGAGTTGTACAGCCAGCCGACTTTGGGATTCAGGAGGTGTGGCGTCTCATCGACCGAAAGAAGCCCGTGCCAGTCCGCTTCCGGATTGCTCCCCTCCACCGGTTTCGTCCAATCAAAACTGGGATCGCGGCGCGGGATGAAGTTGCCGTGAAAATAAGCGATGTCCCCGTCGGCGTCGGCGAAAATCGTGTTGTTCGACGAGTTCGTATGCAGTTCCATGGTTTCTCGAAACGACTTGTAATCCTTCGCCTTGGTGCGCGAGTAGGATTGCGTGAGCGCTTTGACCGGCTCGTTCATCAGCCGGATCGTCAGCCATTTGCCGCCGGATTCTCCGATCACCGGGCCATGCTGCGTGCGGTATACAGTGAACTTTTTCTCCGCCATCCCAGTACCGGTTTCGTACGGCACGTTGATTTCGCTGGTCTCGACCGGAACTTCGTCCTTGCCGTACTTGTAGTAGAACCGATCCCCATTCTTCTGGACGGATTCCAGATAAAAGCTGAGCTGGCTTACGCCGCTCGAGGTATGCATCCATCCGGCGTGCTCGTTGAATCCTTGATAGACGAAAAACTGGCCCCACGTCACCGCCCCGTAGGCATCCAGGCCCTCTTCACTCGCCATTTGCAATTCACTTCGGAAGAAAAACGAGGTGTGCGGATTGATAAGCAGAAGGGCGTGATGGTCCACGGTGTTCGAAGGCGCGATCGCAATGCCATTCGAGCCGCCGGGCTCCTCGATGTCGTCGTCAAACGGCGGCGTGTTCTGGCTCACGGGTACTTTGCTGTAGAACGCCTCAAGCTGCGCGAGGTTCACGCGCTCGACGTCGCCTCCGATACTCCCCTCGGTAAACGTCAGCGCCATCCACGGCTCGAAGTGCTGTATCACTCTTGGCTTCACCTCACGATGTTTTGCGAGGTAGTAGTTCAGCCCGTCCGCCCACGAGTTCATCAGCTTCTTCAGCCATTCCGGAGTTTTCGCGTAGTCTTTCTTAATCTCGGCCGGGTCCATAAACAGCTTCATGCGCAAGTCCTGATAAATCCTCGACTCGCCCTCCGCTTCCGCCAGCCGCCCCATGGCATTGATATAGTTCGTTTCTACGCGATTGAAGTCGTCTTCCGCCTGCGCGTAAATCATGCCGAACACCGCATCCGCGTCGGTCTTCCCGTAAACGTGCGCAATGCCCCAGTCGTCGCGAACAATCGTGACGTTCCGGGCCTCGCGCTCCCACCGCGCCGTCTCCAGATTTTTGGCTGTCTGTGCCGCCAGGCATGCCGGCACGGCCGCAAGGCAAAAGACAAAAACAATTTTCTTCATAAGCTCCCCTGAATTCAGCTACTGGCTGAAGAACTGAGAAACCTATTCCTCAACACGTCTCACAAGTCCGCCAGCCTAACATACTCTCCCCCTGCGGCACGCCACTCAAGCCTTCCCAGCCGTCCATCCCTCGTGTAAATTCCTTACTCTATGCGCTGGCACCTTGCTGCTGTTTTCGGGTTCGTAGCCGCCGGCAATTCGATGGCGGCACAGCTGCCTGACGGAATCCCGCGTGACCTTGCTCGCCAGCGCGCCGCTCAAGTTTCCGACGTTCGCTACCAACTTCGCTTCACGATCACCCCTCACGCGCCTTCCGTCTCTGGTCACGAAGAGCTCCGCTTCCGCACCGGTTTTTCCGGCCCCGTTTTGCTCGACTTCCGCGAGGGAACTGCGGCGAATCCCACCGTCAACGGTGTCGCTGTTCCCGTAAAAATAGACAACGGCCACATCGAGTTGCCTGCAAACGTGATTCATGCCGGTGAGAATGTCGTTATCGTCGATTTCACCGCCACCGTTGCCCCAGCCGGAAAAGCCATCACTCGCTTTGAAGACAAAGATGACAACACCGAGTACCTCTACACGCTCTTTGTCCCCATGGATGCGGAGATGGCCTTTCCCTGTTTCGATCAGCCCGATTTGAAAGGCCGCTTCCATCTGGAACTCACCGCTCCGGAAGACTGGACCGTCGTTTCCAACACGGCGATCGCGTCGCAATCGCCTGCTGGCTCCGGCCAGCGCACAACAGTCTTTTCCGAGACCCGTCCCATCAGCACCTATCTTTTTGCTTTCGCCGCCGGCCCCTTCCGCCGAGTGCATGAAACTCCTGGCCTGCCCGGACTCTATGTCCGCCAGTCGAAATTTAGGAAAGCACAGGAAGAAGCCCCCGAAGTGCAGCAAATCACTTCCCAGGGAATCGACTATCTGTCCAGTTTCTTCGCGCAACCTTTTCCCTTTCCCAAGTACGACATGGTGATGATCCCGGGCTTTGCCTACGGCGGAATGGAGCACGCCGGAGCCACTTTTTTGCGCGAAGAATCCATTCTCTTTCGCGCCGCGCCCACTCACAGCGACCATCTCAATCGCGACATCCTCCTTCTCCATGAACTAACCCACCAATGGTTCGGCGACTTCACCACCATGCGCTGGTTCGACGATCTCTGGCTCAAGGAAGGCTTCGCGCAATACATGGCTTACCAGGCGCTGGCGGCTCTCAAGCCCGATGAAAATATCTGGAAGCGCTTCTATCAATCCATCAAGCCCGCCGCTTACGGAATTGACTCCACCAAGGGCACCACGCCGATCTATCAGGACATCGCGAACCTCAAGGATGCGAAATCAGCCTACGGCGCCATCGTCTACTCCAAAGCTCCCGGTGTAATCAAGCAACTCGCCTTTGTGTTGGGAGAAGAGCACTTCCGCGACGGTCTCCGCCTTTACCTCAAAGAACATGCTTACGCCAACGCGCAGTGGAACGACCTCGTGCACGCGTTCGAAGGCGTGTCCGGAAGATCCCTTGGAGTTTGGGCGGCCTCCTGGATTCGTCGGCGCGGTATGCCTCAAGTGGATGCCTCCTGGTCCTGCGATGCGCAAGATCGCATTGACCGCTTTTCGCTAACCCAGGGTGATGTGCTCAGCGAAGGCGGCGTATGGCCCGTCACCATGCAGGTTGGACTTTACGATGACGGCGGCGCGCCGCTTCATCTTCGCGTGGAACTGAGCAACGAAAAGGCGGACCTGCGCGAAGCCATTGGCAAGCCGTGTCCAAACTATGTCTTCCTCAACGATCACGATTACGCCTACGGACGCTTCCTGCTGGATAAGCATAGCCGCAAAGCCGTCATCGAAAAGTTGCGACGAGTTTCCGACGTTTTCGAACGAACTTTGCTTTGGGGCTCGCTCTGGGGTTCCGTCCGCGAAGCCGATCTCGCGCCCCGCGACTTTGTGGAACTGGCGCTGCGTCTTCTCCCCACAGAGACCGACGAATCGGTGGCGCAGAATCTCATCGGCCATGTCGCCACGGCCCTCCATCGCTACGTCAACTCGAGCGTGCGCGCGGAAATTGTTCCCCGGGCCGAAGCGCTCGCTTCGCATCAGATGCTGCATTCCCCAAGCCAGGATTTGCGTATCATCTGGTTTCGCGCGCTCCGCACCGTTGCTGAGAGCCCCCAGGGACGCGCCCAACTCAAAGATCTTCTCAGCGGAAAACTAGCCGTTCCCGGCGTTGAACTTCGTCCTCTGGACCGCTGGACCATCGTCACCACGCTCATCGCTTTGCAGGACTCAGAAGCGGAAGCTCTTTTCGCCGCGGAACAGAAACGCGACACCACCGGGGACGGCCACAAATATGCTTACACGGCCTGGGCCGCCCGTCCGGAGAGCGCCTCCAAGCAGCACTATTTCGACGACTATCTCCGCGGTTCTTCTCGCCCGGAAGATTGGATCGAGCAGAGTCTGGGGCCCTTCAACTATTGGAACCAATCCGAGTTAACCATGCCGTACCTGAAACCGGCTCTCGAAGCGCTCCCGCGAATCAAGCGCGAGCGCAAGATCTTCTTTGCGCTAGGATGGCTGAACGCATTCCTTGGAGGTCAGCAATCCGCCGCGGCGCAGCAGCAGGTCCACGAGTTTCTAAGGACCGCGGCAATCGACAAAGACCTGCAGCTCAAGATTCTGGAAGTTTCCGATGAGCTGGACCGTACGGTGAAGATCCGCCAGCGCTATCCGTAGAACCAACGACTTGCAATCCACGACTTAGAACCCACGGTTTCGGAAATCGCTAGCGAAAGAATGATTCAAAGGACGGTTTGGATTTCCTCGTCGAGGGAGACGTGCGTTGCGGGGATGCCGTTAACTAAGAACTTCTGGCCCTCGCCTTCGGAGAAATGGAAGAAGCGGCTGATATGGTAGTCCTCATCGTAAGAGGAAAAAAGGCGCTCGATTTCGCTGTGATCGAGCGGGAACGCGGAAAGCGCGACGGCCCGGCCGAATTCGCCGGCCTGTGAACGATAGTGGTGAACCAATTCGCTCAACGTCATGTTGAGAGCGCGCCGCGCTGCTTCAGCGCTCAGGAAAGTCTCCCGCCAGGGTTTCAGCCTCGGAAAACGAAAAAGCATCTCAAGAAATCGTGCGAGGGTCCGGCGGCTTGTTTAAGCGCTGGCGGCCTTGACCTGCGACAGCGCCGAGGCCACTTCTTTGAGGTCCGGCACCACAGGAATGTCGTAGTTCTTGAACCACGCCACTTTGCCCGCTTTGTTAACGATGGCGATCGCGCGCCCAGTAATTCCTTTGTCGGCCAAGTAGACGCCGTACTTTTCGCTCATCGCTCCGCGCGGATGAAAATCCGCCAGCAGCGAATACTTGATGCCCATTTTTTCCGCATAAGCTTTATGCGACCACACGCTGTCCACGCTTACGCCAAGCACTTCCGCGTCCAGTTGGTCAAAATTCTTCATGTCGTTCACCAAGCAAGCGTGCTCGTTCGTGCAAGTCGGACTCCAGTCCAGCGGATACCACACCAACACAACATTCTTCTTGCCGGCGAAGTCCGACAGCTTCACTTCTTTCTTGTCCTGGTTCAGCAATGTGAAATCGGGAGCCGCTTGTCCCACCGCAATGCTCATGAACTTTCCTCCGCGTGTTTTAAGTTTGCTTGACCATCTTACCGAATCTCCTTGGTCGAGGCCAGCAAGCCGCTCCATCAACAAAGACTGAGAGGGATTCCTCGGTGCGCTGGGAATGACAGGATTTCTGTTTTTCATCGCTTCAGTTCTTAGTGATCGGTGGCCGCGTCGTAGACCACTTTGCCGCCGACGAATGTCTTGAGGACACGGATGGAAAGAATCTCCGGCGCGGGAATCTTTGTGATGTCTTGCGCGATGACCGTTAAATCCGCGAGCTTGCCCTTTTCGATGGAGCCCTTGTCCTTTTCTTCGAACTCCGCGTAAGCGGCCTCCACGGTGTAACCGCGCAGTGCTTCTTCGAGTGTGAGCTTCTGCTCGGGGTACCATCCGCCCGGCGGATTGCCTTGCGGATCCTGCCGCGTGGTGGCGGCGTAGATTCCATAGAACGGATTCAGGGTTTCGCCTGGAAAATCCGAACTCAACGGCAAATGCGCCCTGGAATCCTTCACCGAGCGCCAGGCGTAAGCGCCTTTGATGCGTTCCGAACCAACACGCTTTTCGGCCCACGGCATATCGGAGGTGGCGTGCGTGGGCTGCATGGAAGCGATGACGCCAAGCTTCGCGAAACGCGGAATATCATCGGGCGCTAGCACTTGCGCATGTTCGATGCGCAGCCGCGGGTCGCGCGCACTGGGCGCCTTCTTCTCGGCTTGTTCGTAGGCGTTCAGCACACTGCGATTTGCCGCATCGCCGATGGCGTGAGTGCAGACCTGAAAACCGGCTTGCAGCGCTCGGCGAGTCAGGCGGTAAACGTCGGTCTCCGGGGTGGTCATTACGCCTTTCGTTTGAGGAGCGTCGCTGTAGGGTTCCAAAAGCGCAGCGCCGCGCGAGCCGAGCGCGCCATCGGCAAAAAGTTTGAAAGAGCGAATCGTCAGTTGATGGTTCGGATCGATTTCCGGGCCGCGCTTGATCCATTCCTCGACCAGATTCTTGTCCGCGCCATCCAACATTCCGTAAAGGCGCAATGGCATTTCTCCTTCGCGCACCAGTTCGTGAAATGCTTGGACCATAAGCGGCGTGACCTTGGCTTCGTGGATGGAAGTCAGCCCATTGCGGACGCATTCGCGAGCCGCAAGCTGCATGGAGCGTTTCGCCTGCTTGAGAGTCATTGGCGGAATGTGTCTCGAGACCAGCTCCTGTGCGTGATTTAGCAGGATGCCAGTAAGCTCGCCGGTTTTTTCGTCGCGAAGGATTTTTCCGTTTTCCGGATCCTTGGTGTCTTTGTTGATGCCGGCAATTTCAAGCGCGCGCCGGTTGGCCCAGCCTGCAAAAGTATGCAAGCCGACGAGGAAGACCGGATTGTTCGGCGTGGCCGCGCTCAAAGCCTGATTTGTCGGGTAGTTGGATGCCCATTTGCCTTCGTCCCAGCCCCAGCCAAGGATCCATTCGCCGGGCACAGCCGAAGCGGCTCGTTGCTTCACACGTTCGACGATTTCTTTTTCGGTGGGAACGTCTTTGAGATTCAACCGGGTGAGGCTCTCTCCAAGGTTGATCAGGTGCGTGTGCGCGTCAATGAGGCCGGGAAGAACCGTAGCCCCGTGAAGGTCCATCGTGCGTGCCGAGGGGTATAGTTTTTTTCCCTCGTCGGAATTGCCAAGCCAAACAATGCGTTCGCCTCGGATGCCGATGGCCTGCGCCGAAGGCTGCTTGTCATTCATGGTGACGACATCCGCGTTGAGAAGAAGAAGCACCTCATTGGAGGACTGAGCGGAAACAGGAACTGCGAAAAAGGAGAGCGCCAAAAAGCAGAACGCGCTCATGCAGCACCTCGCGTGGCGAATGCCGGTTGCAACTTTCATGAGGCCTCCTAGCTTGAACCAGTCTTGGCCCGAACATGCGATGCCCACGCTACCGGTTCGACGCGACCGATCCAAAAGGCCCAGGACAGCGCGCCGAGCAAAGATACGACCGCCGTGATGGCGAAGGCCCAGAAATAGTGGCCGGTGCGGCCCAGGACGAAGCCGGTCAGAGCAGGAGCCACCGCCCCGCCCAGATTTCCCACGAAGTTCTCGATTCCCGTCCATCGGCCGGCCGCGCGCGGGCCCGCCAGCGTCTGGGTGATGGCCCAAACGTTGGAGGAACTGACGCCAAGCGACGCAGCGACCAATATCACCATTACCGTCGCGACTCTGGGGCCGGCCAGAACACAGGGCACCACGAAGATCGCGGCGCCCGCCATACCGATGCTCGTGAAGCCCTTGCGCACGAGGGTGGGAGCCGCCCCAGCGGCAATCCAGCGGTCGGAAAGCCAGCCGCACGTGGCCGCGACGAGAGCGCAGATAACGTAAGCCGCTCCCATTACGCCCGCCATTTGGTCCATGGAAAAATTTCGGCCGCGAACGAGGTAAGTCGGCATCCAGGTAAGGAAGAAATACGACAAGTAGTCCAGGCAAGCCAGAGCCGCGCAGGTGCCCCAAGCGGAGCGCAACTTCAGGATTTCGAGAATGCCCGGAGTTTCTTCCTGAGAACTACTGGCGGTCGAGTGTTTGACGCGGTCGGGCGGCATCCCTTGGAGCCACGGCAAGAGCCAGATCAGGCTGAGGAGACCGAGGACAAGGAAAAAAGAGCGCCAACCATAGCGGCCCATTAAGATGCCGCCAAAAAATAAGCCGAAAGCCGGGCCCGTATAAAAACCCGTGATGATGATGGAATTGGCCAGGCCGCGCTGATCTTCTGTGAAATAGCGGGCGAGGATCTTAGAGTAGGATGGGTATACGACCGATTCGCCAACTCCAAGGACCAGACGAGCAGCCAGCAGGAGCGCGAAGCTGCCGGCGAGACCGGTGGCGGCGGTGGCCACGGACCAGACGAAGAACCCGGCGGCGAGCATCCATTTGACGTCGATATGATCAACAAGCCAGCCGGAAGTGATCTGAAACAACGCATAGCTCCAGAAAAAGGCGGCGAGCAGGATTCCCAGTTGAGAGTCAGACAAGCCGAGTTCGGCTTTCAGCAGGGGCGCGGCAGCAGACAGGTTGCCGCGATCCACAAAATTGATAAACGCCGAGAGCGCCAGAAGGATTAAGACCGGTAGCATCGCCCGCGGGATTTTCGCGCGGACCCCCGTTGCGGGCGAACTCGGAGCTGAAGTTGCATGCGAAGTCGAAGGCGGCGTTGAAGGAGAAGACGTCATAGGGTCGCGCGCCATTCTAACAACGTCACGCCTTTTTTGGAGCGCGGCAGTCTTTCTGCCGCTTTTCTTTCGTGCAATCTGCCCTTTTGGCGGCACAAACCTTCCAACTTCAAACCTTCAGTTTTTCGCCGCCAACCTGCCCGCCCTCCGTGCGCTATACTGTCCTCATCGTTCGCCACCCACAGCAGCGAGTGAGGTAGCGAATTTCCAGGAACAAAAAAATGAACGGCAACCAGCTATCTGCTCGCGGCACCACTTTGCTCGGCGCACAGCTCGCGCTTGGTCTCATATTTGGTGGTTGGATCCTTGGCACGCAAATCAAAGCCACACGCCTCAGCGATCGTTATGTCACGGTCAAGGGACTCGTAGAACGCCAGGTCAAGTCCGACCTTGCCATCTGGCCCATCAGCTCCAAGGAGGCTGGCGATGACCTCGCTTCCGTTTACGGCCGCACTGAAGCTGACAAGAATACCGTCCTCCAATTCCTCTCCCAGCAGGGCATCCGGCCGTCCGAAGTCGAGCTCGGCGTCGTCCGCGTCGTGGACACGCAGGCCAATGAATTCGGCGGCACCCAGCATGCGTCCCATCGCTACATCATCGAGCAGCAAATCACCGTGCGCACTTCCCGCGTGGACCAGGTAGCCGCTGCGGCGCAAAAAACCATGCAACTTGTGCGGAAGGGCATCGCCCTCAGTGGTAATGTAGGTCAAGAGCTGGGCGTTAGCTACAAATTCACCGGCCTCAACGCCATCAAACCCGACATGATTACCGAAGCTACCCGCAACGCCCGCGTTGCCGCCGATCGCTTCGCCGCCGATTCTGGTGCTAAAGTCGGCGGCATCCGACAGGCTAATCAAGGCGTGTTCGCCATTCTACCTGCCAATCAGGGCAGCGACACCAGCGAACCAGGCGAATTCAACGCCGCCGCTGGCTCCGCCGACTCGAGCCTCTTCAAAACCGTCCGCATCGTTACTACCATCGAATACTACCTCGACAAATAAATCGTCGTTTTCCTCTTGTGGAGGGACGCGGGAACGCTTGGATGGTTGCGGCCGAAGCAGTGACTCGTGGTGGAGAAGGCCACGAGCGGCGGCCAAGCGCTAACGTTGCAAAGGAGTGTGATTACTTCTTCTCCGGAGATGGCGAAGACGCTGAATTATCGCTCGACGATGCGGACTGGGAGAAGGAACGCACGAGGAGAACGAGCTGCCAGCGCTGGTCTTCGGTGAGACGGCGTTTGAATGAAGGCATGGGCCGGCGGCCTGCGGTAATCTGGTAGAAAATCTCGCCGTCGGGTGTGTTTACCAGAAGGTTTGGGTCTGTAAGATCGGCAGGTAGCGGGTAGTGCGACCTGGCTTGCGGGCCGTCTCCTTTGCCGCGGTCGCCGTGACACTCCGCGCATTCGTCCACGTAGATTTGCCGCGCGGCATTCAAGTTGGATTCGGACCGAGTCAGGGGATTCTTCAGGCTCTTGTATTCCGGGGGGACCAGCCACGGCTTGTTTTCCTGGGTGATCCAGTGAATGACCAGGACGCAAATGAGAAGCAGGAGAGCGGCAAAGAGAAGCTTCCGGAGCCAGAGAGCACGCGGCGGGTTCGGGGACATGGGAGCAGAAAAAATTCTCGCATACGAAGGGTTCCTGCAAAAGGGAGCATTTTGCGAAGTCGCTCAAAGGGAAATTTAACACAGAGAGCCCAGATGGAAGAGGCACACAGAACACCGAGAAGGGGCTATGCGCCGCGGAAGATGAGCCAGAGGAGTTCGGCGTTGAAGAAGAGGATGGCGATGGCGACGATCCAGGCGAGGACGGTGACGACGCGTGAGTTGGCGAACTCGCCCATCTTTGAGCGGTCGGCAGTGAATTGGATAAGAGGAATCACGGCGAAGGGCAACTGAAAACTCAAGACGACCTGGCTGAGAATCAGCAGCGAAGTGACTCTGTTCTCGCCGGCAATGCCGATCACCAGAGCTGCCGGAATGATCGCAATGGCGCGCGTGATGAGGCGGCGCAGCCAGGGCTTTAAACGAAGATTCAGGAAGCCTTCCATGACGATTTGACCAGCGAGCGTGCCTGTGAGTGTGGAGTTCTGGCCGGAGGCAAGCAGGGCGCACGCGAAGAGCGTGCTGGCGAGGCTGGCTCCCAGGACGGGGCTGAGGAGCTTGTAGGCGTCGGCGATTTCCGCAACGTTGTTCAAGCCGCGCGTGTGAAACGCAGCGGCGCCGAGAACGAGGATCGCGGCGTTGATGAAAAGCGCGAAGGCGAGTGCGACGGTGGAATCAAAAACGGCATAGCGAATGGCCTCGCGGCGGTCGCTCGTGGAGACGCCGAAAGCGCGCGTCTGCACGATGCTGGAATGAAGATAAAGATTGTGCGGCATAACGGTGGCGCCGAGGATGCCGATGGCGATGTAGAGCATTTCGCGGTTGCGCAGGATTTCCGCGCGCGGGAGAAAGCCGATGGCTGCTTCGCGCCAGAGTGGATGCGCGAAAAAGATTTCATAAGCAAAGCAAGCGGCGATTGTGGCAATCAGCGTGACCACAAAAGCTTCCACGAGGCGGAAGCCGCGGCCTTGCAACGCGAGAACAAGAAGAACGTCGAGAGCGGTGATGAGGACCCCCGCTAACAGAGGCAAGCCGAAGAGCAGCTTCAACGCAACCGCCGAGCCAAGAACTTCTGCTAGGTCGCAAGCGGCGATTGCGATTTCGCAGACGATCCAAAGGAAAAGGGAAATGCGGGGCGAGTAGCGCTCACGGCAGGCTTGGGCGAGATCGCGACCGGTGGCGATTCCAAGCTTTGCCGAGAGAGCTTGCAGGAACATCGCCATCAGATTGCTGATCAGGATGACACTGAGAAGCGTGTAGCCGAATTTCGAGCCGCCACCCAGGTCAGTAGCCCAGTTGCCCGGATCCATATAGCCGACCGCGACGAGATAGCCGGGGCCCGCAAACGCGAGAATCTTTCGGAGCCAGGATGCCCCCGAAGCGATGGGAATTGAGCGATGAGCTTCCGGCAAAGACGGGTGAGACATGCGCGCACGGAGGTCCGCTGTGGTCGGGAGCAGGCGCGTGCCGGATTCAGTTGTGGAGGGCGGGTCCGACTCGAGTTGTGGCGTGGTAACAGGTTCCATGGACGAAGTTAACTATGCTAAATAACATTCCTAAACTACACTTAATATAATCGCGTGTCAATAGGCTCTTTGCTGGTCTTTTAGTTGCAGGCGCAAGCCGAGGCACGACGCAAGGAGCCAAGCAGCGATGAGTGGCTTGTGGTAACGTCGAGGAAGCATTTCGGGAGCGAAATGAGATGGATCAACAGCAGCCAGCGCCGGGACAAGTACAAATCAAGGCGGACGAAAAAGAGTTGCAAGGGCAGTACAGCAACCTGGTGATGATTCACCACAATCTGGAAGAGTTCACGCTGAATTTTATTTACGTTTTTCCCAATGGGACGCAGGGGAAGCTCTTGAGCAGTTCGATCGTCAGCCCGGGGCACGCCAAACGCATTTGGCGGGCGCTGGGAGAGAACCTAAGCCGCTATGAAGCCCAATTCGGGGCCATCAAGGAAGCTCCAGAGGGCGGGCCGATGCCGAACGTGGGTTTTGTGCAGTAGTTTGCTACAGGTTAGAGGTTGCAGGGTAGAAGTTAGAAGAAACCACGGGGGCGTGTTAAGATTACAAAGTCCATTCCACACGGGCCTGTAGCTCAGGTGGCTAGAGCGCGCCCCTGATAAGGGCGAGGTCGGTGGTTCAAGTCCACCCAGGCCCACCATTAGTTTCAATGGCTTACCGGGTGTCACGCCAAAAACCTCAACCCACAATCCAACCCACACGTTACTGCACCGTACTCGTACTGACTCCGAGCGCCATCAAATGCTCTCCCTGCGCCGCTCGTGTTTCGTCGCTGTCTTCCTGTGTGTAGAGATCGAGCGTCGTCTGGATTCTGCTGTGACGCAAGATTCCCTGCACGGTTTTGGGTTCGATCTTTGCCTTGTTCACTAGCCAGTTGCTTAGGCTGTGACGTAAGTTGTGAAGCCCGAACCGCTGGCCATCCTTTATACATATCCCGACCTTCTTTGCTGCCGGCCGGAGATGATCAGCAACGAAGATAGATGCGGAGAGGGGAACGCGGCCCTTTGCCCTTAAAGACGGAAAGACAAAATCTTCATCGGCGGCAAACGGCGTCTGTGCCCGCCACTCACGCAGGAAATGCGCGAGCACGGCGTGCAGTGGAACGTAGCCATCCGATGCTTCGGTTTTTGTCTCGCCTTCCTCGCCCTGTGCCCAGCGCTTGGACACCCGTATCCGTCCTTCCTCCCACAACAGATCGCTCCACCGAAGCGCGAGCATCTCGGACGCGCGCAAGGCGCCCCGTTATAACCGAAGCGGGCGAGATCGTCTGCCGGCACGACACGGAACTTGCCTCATCGGTCAGTGTGCGAACTTCCGATTCGCGAAGCGAATAATCCCGGTGGCGGCCTCGGTAGATCGTTCGAGAGCGGTCGAACCCGCTTCGAGACCGAATGGGGGCTGGGCCCGTTTCGCGCCCCGGGTTGCACCTGGCCCGCAGCCCTCTCCGACCCTCGCCCTGCTCGTTCCACTACGTCAGGGCCAAACTCTCGGTCCCATCGAGTTGGGAAAGCAAAGTCAGAAATGCCATAGGGACGGTCCATGAAAGAACTCCATAAAGTTATTTCGGCGAGAGAATAGGAACAGACTTCGATTGACGAGAGAAGAAACGAACCCGGTATTGTGAACAGGCGTACATCGTGGTGCTTGTTTCTGCTAAGGCCGAAACTCAGACTTTCTGGGGCGATGCCGGGCCCTGCTCATCGGGATACAAAAAAACCTCTTCCACGTTCTTTCCAAAAGCGCGTGCAATCTTGAAAGCCAGTGGCAGACTTGGGTCGTATTTGCCCGTTTCAATGGCGTTGATCGTGCCACGAGCGACGCCTACATGGGTCGCCAGCTCCGCTTGCGACCATTCCTTTTCCGCCCTCAACACACGTAGCCTCGTCTTCATCAGTACCGCCACGAATGAAAAATGAGTCCAATACTCCAGAGGACTACCATCAAAACGGGAATACCAAGCCAGGAGACGTGGTGGAATCCGAAGCTCTGCAGAAAGCCAATCGTCAGAGAAAAAATCAGAGTCGCGGTAAAGGCAAACGTCAGAGCCTGATAGTTGATCCGCTGCTCGCGTTCGTCATTCGCGCGGAGAAAACGCAGTAGGAATACAACAGAGACAGCAGCACCGGCAATCGCAAGAGCGAGTAGTAGGGTGCGGAACGACGGGATCTTTCCAACAAGACCGATGGTGCAAGCAGAGAAGAGTGCCGCAGTATAGAAGACTAGAAGCACAGCCTTGCGGCGGTTGGCCAGGCTATCTTGAAAGCTTAGAAGGGGCATTTAGGACCTCCCCGAAAGAGTCTAGGATATGCCATAGCGTTCATTATGTCAAGTACGAATTACATATAGAATTTAATAGCTGTCCTCGTGTATGGTGCTGCTAACAGTCCCATTTCAGCTATGCAGGGCAGCGGAGGTAAGATTTGACCAAACATAAGAATATACGTATACTGGTATACAGATGAATGGCGGACTGAAGCCCATCCGGTGGATTGGAACATTTCTGCGGGACTTACGTTCCTTTCCTCGTGCGGTCAGGATCGACATTGGGCATGCACTCTTTATAGCCCAGGAAGGCGGAATCGATCCTGCGGCTAAACCGCTCAAAGGCTTTGGCGGAGCTAGCGTGCTCGAAATTGTAGCTGCGCACCACGGGAATGCCTGGCGAGCCGTTTATACCGTGCGTTTCGAGGACGCCATTTATGTTTTGCTCGTATTTCAGAAGAAGTCCACGAAAGGCATCGCGACACCAACAAGCGAGATTGATCTGATTAAGCGGCGGCTCGCGGAAGCCGAACGGGACCACAGCGAAAGGCAGAACTGAAATGAAGTCCAAAGCGAAAAAAACAAGCAAGCGCGAAGCTCATGTTACCGAAAGCAGCGGAAACGTCTTTGCGGACCTTGGCCTTCCCAATCCCGAACAGGAATTGCTTAAGGCGCAGCTCACTCTGCAAATCTATACAATCCTCAAGAACAGCGGTATGACACAAGTCGAGATCGCCAAAATTCTCGGCGTGCAGCAACCTCAAGTCTCTTTGCTGATGCGGAATCGGGCAGGCAACTTCTCAGTGGGACGCCTGATGGAATTTCTGACGGCATTGCGTCAAGACGTGGAAATCACCGTCCGGCCCAGCGGGAAGGAACATGGTGCGCTCTCGGTCGTCTCTCTGTGAATTCATTGGGCGGGCACGGGAAGCACAGAAGATCTAAAGCTGTGCATCCGTCATATTCAATTTCCGCTTGTCATTTTCCTCTTTCCATTGATTTCGAATTCTAAAAAGTTGCTGGTTCTGTCCGTTGCCACGCAGCGGTCGTGGAAGAACGCCGACGACGAGTGGGCCTCGAAGACCCGAGTGGCACCGCGTTTGCGTTATATTTCGGCCACGCATCGCAGAGCGCGTGCCCGCTACCATTAGGAATGAACCGTTCCTCTATAATGAGTTACTCAGTATCGCGCTTGGCATCAGGTTTTCACCGGATTGCCTCTGCTCGAGATTACTTCTAGGGTGATCGCTGAGGGCTTTGCTCGATCACGTCGGTTCCTGGCTGATGCTCTCCTCCCGCAATGGAGGAATTGTCCCCTGCCGAAAGAGCCCTGACGGCCCTTATGAGCCGTATAGCTTATTTCGATTTGCTTGAATTTCCTATCTTGACCGCAAGCTAAAGACTAAAAAGATGGAAGGCGGGTATGTCGGGAACAGGTCACCCTTTGGCCCCCCGTCAGCGGGACGAGAATAGCTCAATACTCTTCTTGCGTTCTCGTTGGATGCACGGGAAACGCCGGCGCATTCGAGTATTGATCGCGGACGGCCATCCAGTCTTTAGGTATGGATTGCGAATGCTCTTGCAGCCTGAAGCCGATCTGCAGGTCGTTGGCGAAGCTGCGGATGGCGCAGAGGCGCTGACGCTTGCTAATAAGCTGAAACCGCACATCCTTCTAATTAACCCAGCTGCGAAGGGCAACTTAGGAGCACAAGTTCTTGGGGAGATCGCTCGCGCTCATCCCGGCCTGCACACGATCCTCCTGCTGGCCGCGGATGCCGATAAACAACAGATTATCGACGCCTTGCAACTCGGAGTGCGCGGCGTAGTGCTGAAAACCGCGGTCGCAAAGACCTACGTAAAGAGCATCCGCATGGTCATGGCGGGGGAGTGCTGGGTACCCAACATCTCGGATTTGCTGCGCGTGCTTTACAGCGGCTCGGCTGATCCTCACGGGAAGCAGAAAACCGCACCTCTCACCACGCGGGAATTGGAAATTGTTATTGCCATTGCCAGCGGGCATACCAACAAGGACGTGGCCCAAAGATTCTCGATCAGCGACAATACTGTCAAACACCATCTCACGAATATCTTTGACAAACTGGGTGTCTCGAACCTGCTGGAACTCGCGATCTTGGCTATCGGCCGAGGTCTAATACCTGCCGCCTGAGCCACCGCCGCCATCGCATCCGTACTTTCTCAGTTCTTCGCAGATGGATTCTCTGCAACCGGAAAAAGTCTGCCTATGGCACCAAGGTGCCGCAGCGTGCCACCACCTCTGGGCCATTGTGAACTTTCCGCAACGGGCTCATTCTCTCCGCGCTCCGCAGAGCGATCAATTTTTCCGCTTATCGACAAAAACTTCCTCGGGGCCTCAATGCGAACCAGCCTAGCCCCGAAGGAAGCAACACAAAAGGAGAAACACAGAATGCGAACCAAGATCTTGCGTTCCATCCGATGTTTTTTGCCGAAGCGTTTTCTGCCGTTGTCGGCCATCCTTCTCTTGTTTGCTGTTGCTGTCTGGGCGATGACCGCGCCCACCAGCATCTTCGAGATCGATGGCGATTCGGCGACAGGCAGCACTTATGGCATTCCCAACGCGATCAACTGCGACTGGGATACGCTGAACGGGGGCAAGACGGCTAACAGCACGACCCCCACTGCGGTATGCGCGTCCGGTGGGGCTTCCTTTGGTGCTTACGGATTCCTGGTTGGCGCGCCGGGTCAGCCCAACTTCACCACCGGCGGCTCCAAGGACGGCCTCGACGTTTCTCAGTGGCCTTTACAACCAGTTCCACGCCGGACAAGGATACCCTCACTCACGGCTACGCCGCTTCTTACACAGGTCCAGCTAACCAAGGCGGAGATAGCATCCTTGTATTCGGCGCAGAGCGTTTCGCTGTCAATGGTGACTCCAATATCGGCATCTGGTTTTTCCAACAGAATATCTCTATTCCCGGCGGTGCCAGCAAGGGAGTCTTTAGCGGCGTGCACACGACGGGGGATATTTTGATTGTCTCCGCGTTTACTGTGGGTGGTGGCACGTCCACGATCAGCGTGTACCAGTGGAATCCCGGAGCGTGCCCCAACTCTAATTATCCAAACATTAGCGGTTCTGGCCAGGTGAACGTCTGCGCGGCCCAAAACCTCTTCGCATTGTTCGTCGATTTGACCGTGGGATCCACAGGGACTTGTACCTCCAACACTCCAGCGTGCGCCGTAGTCAACAACCAGCAAATTACGCTCGGCTGGCCGTACGCGCCCAAGTTCGGAATCGGCGCCAACAACGCCCCAGCCGGCGCATTCTATGAGGGCGGAATCGACCTCACAAATCTGCTTGGCGGGGCGGCGGCTCCCTGTTTCGCGAGCTTCCTCTTTGAGACGCGCTCGTCGCAATCCACGACTGCCGTTCTTAAAGACTTCTTAGTCGGAAGCTTCCCCGAGTGCCGTATGTCGATGAACAAGACGGTTGCGTGCACGACCTTCAACGCTGGCGGGTCTTTCAATTACTCGTACAGCGGTAACGTCATTAATGATGGCGGCGGCGACCTTTTCAACGTCAAGGTCGTGGATGTAAGGGGACAAAACTATGACTGCGGCACGCTCCCCAAGGGCACGTCGAAGGTATTCGGAGGTGTACCGCTCTCCACGGATTGCGCCATAACAACTGGCACCAGCGCGACGTTCACTATGACTAACCACCCAGCGACGAACCAGGCAACGGCCACGGCGGACACCAGTCCGAGTGGGACAACCCCAGCCGTTAGCGCCGATACTGGTGTAGTTACCAGCACCGACGCCCCTGGGGGCGGCTGCACACCCGCTCCGGGGCTTTCCGTGGCCAAACGCTGCGTGACCAATTTCCAAGTGAGCGGCAACGTGGTCGAGGTCCGAGTGGACTATACCGGTGAGGTCACGAACACTGGCAACGACAATCTGAGTAACGTCAACGTGGCCGAGACTGCTAGTGGTGCACCCTCCACCGCGGCCTTTGGCCCATTCAACTTGGCCCCCGGCCAATCGGTATGCTATACCAACGGCCAGACGGTAAGTGCCGGTCCGCCTGCTACTGGGTGCCCGGCTCTAACGGCAGTCGCAAACCTGACGTCAGGCACGCCAACAGGGGCGGCGAGCTATTTTCCGAATGGCGTAAACATCCTTGCAACTCCGGATTAGCGTGGAGGGGAACGAGAGCTGTTTCCGCGCTCTGCGCGCTGACCTTGGCACTTCAGGCGGCCACTAACAAAGTCAGAAGCAGAACGCAGAGCGAAACGCATGTCCCCGGGACTGTCCTGTGTGCGGGCAGCGCAAGACCAATGGAGCCTTTACCGTCTGGCGGATCACGGCGAAGAAGCGAATGGTAGCGAAGCTCAAGGCCATCAAGGCTGAGCTTTAACGCCGGAAGCATCATCGCACGACGGAGGTCGGTGCGTGGCTTCATAAGGTTGTGCTGGGCCACTAACCATCACGCTGTTCCGGGCAACACGACTCAGCTGCGTATCTTCAGTCGTCGCGTTTGCTGGCTCTGGCGGAGCGTGCTGGTCCGTCGCAGTCAGCGCGCCCAGGTGCGCTGGGATCGTCTTTACCCCCTCTTGAACCGATGGATTCCACGACCTCGCACTCTGCATCCGTACCCTATGGCTCGCTTTGCCGTGACCCATCCTTGGTAAGAGCCGTATGTGTAAACGCGCTTGTACGGATCTGTGCGGGGGGCGACCAGCGATGGCCGTCCCTACCGCGACAGGTATCGTCAGGAAGAGTTAGCGACTGCTGAAATTCAATGATGATCGACGTCGGAGTAGAGAAATATCCAACCCACAAGCCAACCCACAATTTGCGACGTTTTCAGCGACTTACGCGGCGTTTGGCAGTCCCCGCAGTCTTGTAAGTTATCGTGAAACCTAACCGTGCTAGCCTGATAAGCGCGAGGTCGGTGGTTCAAGTCCACCCAGGCCCACCTCACAGACCTCATTCATGGTAAGATTGTCTTACCATGCGCACAACAGTTTCAACAAAGGGGCAAGTTGTCGTCCCCACTAGTATCCGGCGCAAACTCGGACTGCAACCAGGTGATTTGCTGGAGGCGAGAGTCCAAGGACAACATATTGTTCTGACTCCGCGAAAAGTTCGCCCGCGAAACGCACGAATCATTCGAGATCCGGTCACTGGTTTGCCGGTTCTAACCGCCGGTCCAAAGGCTCCGAAGCTGACGAGCGCACAAGTGCGCGAAATCCTCTCCGATTTTCCATGAGATATCTATTGGACGTGAATGCCCTGCTTGCACTCGTCGTATTGGAGCATGAGTTCCATGCGCGGGTTGCAAGTTGGGTGGAACGCCTTGGCGCAAGAGGCGAACTGGCAACGTGTTCCATCACCGAATTAGGCTGCGTGCGTGTGCTAGGACAGGCTCAACAATACGGCTCGTCGGTCGCGCAGGCGCGCGAACTCTTGCTCAAGGTGAAAAATACCGATGGGGTGCGTTGGATTTTCATTCCCGATGACCACGACATCTCCCGTCTCCCCAGATGGGTCCGAACTCCAAAGCAAACCACCGACGGGCACCTTGCAGAACTCGCCAGGGCCAACGAGGCTGTTTTGACGACGCTGGACCGCCGGATCCCCCACGCCTTGGTCATCCCACTGGGCCGCCATTCATAAAAACAGCAGGAAGCTGCTTAGCTTCCAGCTCAGCGGTTCTAAAACCCTCAACTAGCTAGGGCCCACCAGTTTCAGTTGGGTCAATCAGCAGAGTGTCTCTCGTCATGGTTTGAGGTTGGTGCACATTTTGGTTTACACCTGCTCTAAGAACTGTCTGCGCGGGATGTAGAGCGACGGCGTCCAATGGGCCTCCATCAATCTTTCCAAAGTTTGTGGATCTGGGCTGCTTTTTGCCATACCCCTCGCAAGTTAACTGACCGCGCGTGCCAATACGAACAAGAGTGGGGCTCATTCTGCCATACAAATATGGTAGAATGATATGTATGAAAAAGACCTTGCATATCGACGACGCTCTGTTGCGAGACGCGAAGTCAGCCTCCAGGGCGAAGACCGATACTGACACAGTCAGGCTCGGTCTTGAGGCCCTAATCCGTCAAGCAGCCTATCAACGACTTCGTGCCCTTCGGGGGACGGAGCCAGGCGCTCGAGACGTGCCTCGCCGACGTGAGCGCGCTGCATCAACCGCGCACTCCGCCGCATGATTGTCCTGGTCGACACCTCCGTCTGGATTCGGTTCCTGTCGAACCGGGCACCGTATGCGGCTGAACTGGACCGCCTTTTGAGCCGCGACGAGGTGAGCGGCCACGACTTCGTCTATGGAGAACTCCTCATCGGGGATAAGGGCGGGCGGAAACAGTTGCTGGCCAGCTACGAGCAAATGCATCAGGCGCCCATGGCGACTCACGGCGAAGTCGTTGTGTTTGTGCGCGAGCGCCGGCTACATGGCCGCGGGATTGGCTGGATCGATGCCCACCTACTGGCGTCTGCGCTGGTCGGGCGCCTGAAACTGTGGACGGCTGATCCCCGGTTGGCGATGCTGGCGAAAGAGTTCGGCATCGGCTACTCCTGAGTTGAAGTCCGAATCCCTCTCTTCGCTGAAAGTGCCCAGCGGAAGAGTTCTAAGATCGTCAACTAAGGCCCACCATAAATCAAAATATGGCTGTGGAGCACTGTACCCAATTGTGCCCATCCGGTGAACGCTTCTGAAAGTCGATCCGGCTCCAGCGGAATGGGCGGATTTCCTTCTCCTGCCACGTAGTGTTCGTCAGATGGTGGCGACCGCACGTCGGAGAGAAGCAGCACAAATCTAATTGCGCTTGGCTGATTCTGGCCCGGTTCTGTGGCTGGCGGCGCCGCGCCAAATCCTGCACCGGCCTGTTGGCTCCGCGCAAGTCTCAATCACCGCGGCCAACTTCGCGTCGATTTCCTCGCCGCACTCGGCGGTTCCCTTCATCACTACTTTGGCGAGGAGAGTGTCGACGTGTGCCTCTCCGCGGGGCTTCCTGGTCATCACCAAATCACCTCTAGTCCCTTATACTTGCGGAACTCCTTGTCGCAGGTCATGACAGGCAAGTCATCGGCGAGCGCCTGCGCAATCAGCATGCGGTCGAACGGGTCACGATGATGCACGGGCAGCGTCATCAGCTCTAACACGTGTGGTTCCGCGTACGGCAGCATGCTCACCTGCAGACGCCTGAGCGCCTCCACAGCGTCCTCGCGGCTGAGATTCAGCTTTCCTGCAGCATTCTTCATGGCGATCTCCGCCAGTGAAATGACGCTCAGTTCGCGCTGGTTAAGCGGGTCTCCCATCAGGGTCCGCGCCTTTCGCGACAACCTGTCCGGATCTCCGATAGCAAAGAGGAAGGCCACCGTGTCCAGGAGGACACGCATCAGGAGCGGCCCTCGAGGAAGGTGTCTACTTCCTCGTCGGTCATCGGCTTCCACCAATCTGGGTCGAGCACGATCTTCTTGCCTTTCAGGAAACCCAACTCGGGCTTCTTGCCTGTCGGCTTGGTCGTGCGCACCAAGTCCGCCACGGGCTTGCCGCGACGACAGATTGTGACGCGTTCACCGTTCTCGGCTTTCTTGATGAGTTTCGGCAGTTTGTTTTTGGCTTCGGCGACGCTTATCTTCATCAGCCTGATTCTAGCTATCTTTGATGGCTATGTCAATTCTTCGGCTCAATCCCTCAAGCCCGGTCGCGGGCTGCTTTGAACGGACGTAGGAGGACAACACTCGCGGCCCGGGACATGGGTTACCTACCTCCCTGCAATCACAACTGCTCTTCCGCGGTGGTTAGGGCGGTAAAAATGAGGGAGGTGCAAATGAGATTCGCGCGATTCTTTGTTCTTAGAGTACTCTTGATTTCACCTGCGGCCTGGCCCGCGGCGGCTCACTCCTTCCCGGCTGTGTCTGTGCAGCATCTGCTCGCAGATAAGGAAACTCGGCGAGGAGATGTGGGTGGAGGTAACGATTCCGAGAAAAGGACCGCCACGGCCGATTCGCATGGGGATGAAGAAAGTAGGAGTGCTGACGCCGCTAGAGCTGAGGTAAGAAAACAATCCGCGATTAGAAATCACAAATCTGGGATAGCGTTACGTCGATCTCGCCGCTCCGGGCCGCTGCGGTTGTTAACTCTGAACCATTTTCATAAGGCTTCGCTAACCTCCCCGTGAATTGTCCTTAATTGCTTCCGGGCCGCCTTCCTCAACCGATCGCGTATCGCCTCGCCGAATCCCACCGATCTCCGGTTAGCGGGCATACAATCACCGCCGCGCCCGCCTCGTCCAAATCGCGCAACCCGGCAAACAGCCGCCGAGCCAACCCTTCACCGTCAGCCGCAGGGTCCCCATCCGTAGACGAATTCTGCATAACAGGCATCCCACCCATCTGGCAACATCAGGCTGATCAGCGGCGCGGTCGCTGTTACAATCGGCGCACTGCTAGGCTAGCCGAATACCAGCGGCATCCCGCCTGCCTCATGCACACCAAAACGTGCGTGGCCTGTCAAATCCGAACTTATTCGGATGCCGGTCCGCGGAC
>Ga0126378_10000785_pt1 | contig 23347 bp, 18 predicted proteins | sample PanSoiMetPlot_23_FD_92587 | JGI IMG/M metagenome (GOLD analysis project Ga0126378, IMG submission 92587) | Tropical forest soil microbial communities from Panama - MetaG Plot_23 | ecosystem: Environmental > Terrestrial > Soil > Tropical forest > Bulk soil | place: Panama | collected 2016-02-17
AGTTCGACCGGCCCCCGAGCCTGTTCATCGCGACGGCCAGGGTCTCATGCGCCTCGGCCGACAGCGAGCCGTAGGACATCGCGCCGGTCAAGAACCGCTTCACGATCTCGCTGGCGGGCTCGACCTCGTCAAGCGGCACCGGCTTCCTGGCGGCACCGGCTTCCTGGCAGCCTGGCTCCGGCGCGTCGATGCCACGGATCGCCAGCAGGCCGCGCAGCGTCATCAGCCTTGCCGACTGCTCGTCGACCTGCCTGGCGTACTCCCTGAAGATCTCCACCCGCCCGGTACGCGTCGCGTGCTGCAGCAAGGCGACGGCTTGCGGGCTGAACAGGTGCGGCTCGCCGCCGGCTCGCCACTGGTAGTCGCCACCGACCTCCAGGTCCATCCTGCCGGTCCCGACCGGCCTTGGCGGGTACGCGGCTGACACGCGGGCAGCGCAGTCGGCCGCGATCTCCTCGAAGCCCGCGCCGCCGAGCCGTGACGACGTCCCGGCGAAGCACTCGCCGATGACCTCGGCGCCGAGCCCGACCGCCTCGAAGATCTGCGCCCCGGTGTAGGAGGCAACCGTTGACACGCCCATCTTGGACATGACCTTCAGCAACCCCTTGCCGAGCGCCTTGATCAGGTTCGTGGCAGCCTTGCGCGGGGAGACCCCATCGAGCAGTCCCGAGCGGGCCATGTCCTGCACCGTCTCGATCGCCAGGTACGGACAGACGGCAGCCGCACCGTAGCCGATCAGCAGCGAGACGTGGTGGGTCTCCCTGACGTCGCCTGCCTCCACCACCAGGCCCGCGCGCGCCCTGGTTCGCTCCCTGATCAGGTGGTGGTGCACGGCACCGGTCAGCAAGAGCGAGGGAATCGGCGCCCATCTTGCAAGCTCTGCCGCCGGCTGCTCCCCAGCGGACCCGACCGGGTTCATCTCCCCCGCCTGCGCGGCGGCGCCCCGGTCGGACAGCACGATGATCTTGGCGCCAGCTGCGATTGCCTCGCTGACTTCGGTCTTGATCTCGGCCAGCCGCGCATACAGAGCCTTACCTCCGCCCGCCGTCAGATACCGCCCGTTCACAAGATGCGCTGCGAAGCCGGGCAGGTCGCGATCTTCGTTGATATGGATGATCTTGGCTAGGTCGCTCTCGCTGATCACCGGGTAGGGCAGCACGATCTGCCTGCACGACGCCGGGCCCGGGTCGAAGATGTTGTGCTCAGGACCGGTCGTGGCAGCAAGCGAAGTGACGAGTTCCTCTCTGATCGCGTCGAGCGGCGGGTTCGTCACCTGGGCGAACTGCTGGGTGAAGTAATCGAAAATCAGCCGCGGCCTAGCGGAGAGCGCCGCGAGGGGGGTGTCGTTGCCCATGGAGCCGACCGGTTCTGCTCCGGTCCGCGCCATCGGGCCGAGAATGACCCTGCGCTCTTCTTCTGAGTAGCCGAACAAGCGCTGTTGGGTTGCCAGCACCTGCCCGTCGGGCAGCGCGCGGATCCGGTCGGGCAGGTCATCGAGGTGCAACAACCCTGCGTGCAACCACTCGTCGTATGGGTGCTCGGCAGCCAGCCCGGCCTTGACCTCGTCGTCCTCGATGATGCGGCCAGCCGCCGTGTCAACGAGGAACACCTTCCCTGGCTGCAGCCTGCCCTTGCGGACAATCCGCGACTCGTCGATGTCGAGCACTCCGACCTCGCTGGCGAGGACCACCAGGCCCTCATCGGTCACCCAGAACCGACCGGGACGCAGGCCGTTGCGGTCGAGCACTGCCCCGCCAATGGTGCCGTCGGTGAACGCGATGAGCGCTGGGCCATCCCACGGTTCCATCAGTGACGCGTGAAACCGGTAAAACGCCCGCAGCTCCGGCGGCATCGAGGCGTCGTTCTCCCACGCCTGCGGGATCATCATGAGCACCGCATGCGGCAGCGACCGGCCGCCCATGGCCAGCAGCTCGAGGCAGGAGTCGAAGCTGGCGGAATCGCTCGCCGACTCGTCGAGCACGGGGAGCAGTCGTTCGATCCCGCGACCCTCAGCGTCGCGTTGGATCAGGTCGCTCGCCAGCATGGCCTCGCGCGCACGCATCCAGTTCCTGTTGCCGCGGATGGTGTTGATCTCGCCGTTGTGCGCGGTGAACCGGAACGGGTGGGCAAGCGGCCAGGAAGGAAATGTGTTCGTGGAGAACCTGGAATGTGCCAGCGCGAGCGCTGACGCGTAGCCGGGATCGGTCAGATCAGGGTAGAAGCGCTCAAGCTGGAGCGCCGTCAGCATGCCCTTGTACACGATCGTCGCGCTCGACAAGCTGGCGAAATAGACTCCGGCCTCGCGCTCGGCCCGTACGCGCAGGCAGAAGGCGCGCCTGTCGAGGTCGATCCCGCCCTCGCCTGACGCCGACGCGACGAACAATTGAGCCAGCCACGGCAGTGTCGCGATGGCGCCCTGTCCGCACGCGGACGGGTCGTGCGGGACCTCCCGCCAGCCGAGCACAGTGAGCCCTTCGAGCCGCGCCAGCGCCTCGACATCACCAATCAGCCTTGCGCACTCTGGCCCGCCGCGTGGCAGGAAGGCGAGGCCGGCGGCGTAGTGCCCGGAGGGCGGGAGTGCGAATGGGCAGGCTGCCCTGAACAATTCGTCGGGCACCTGGGTCAGGATCCCGGCTCCGTCGCCGGTCTGCGGATCAGCGCCCTTGGCGCCGCGGTGGTCAAGGTTGCGCAGGACGGTCAGCGCTTGGGCGACAGTGCCGTGCGCGCGACGGCCTGACAGGTCCGCGACGAGGCCGACGCCGCACGCGTCGTGCTCGAACCGCGGATCGTAGAGTCCTGGGGTCGGTCGATTTGGGGTAAGGGCCATCGCGCTCCTGTCGTCTCGTCCGCCACCACGGTGCCGGAGAAGCGGAGGGACGACCTTGGCCCGCCGGACGGCTCACGCCTTACGTGAGCGTCGTCAGGACATCATAACCAGGCAGTCACCGTAGTTACCCACGAGTAAATTCGGGGTTTCGTAATCGGACACATGCGACATCCGACCGGTCTGCGCGCCAAGGGCGTATCGCACTTACTGTGCGATACGGTCATCTCTTGACCGGTTTGCGGTATTTGTGACCACGGAACGCGCAGGAAGTCGCGGCAACTACACCGCTTGCCGCACACCGACAGCGAGCTCGGCTGCCAAGTCCGCGACCGCCAGGCGTCCGGCGTCCTCGTCCGACGCCCTGAGGAGTCGCTGCACGAATGCGGAGCCGACGATCACCCCGTCGGCGTAGCTGGCGACTTCCGCGGCCTGAGCGCCGGTGCTGACGCCGAGGCCGACGGCCACAGGCAGCTTGGTGTACTGCCTCACTCGTTCAACCAAGCCGGCCGCGGCGCCGCTGACCGCCGCCCTGGCGCCGGTTATGCCCATCACAGATGCCGCGTAGACGAACCCGCCGCAGGCAGCGGTGATCAGCTTGATCCGCTCGTCCGACGAACTCGGGGCGACGAGGAACACGGGGGCCAGCCCGAATGCGGTGGCGGCGTCAAGCCACGGTCCGGCCTCATCAGGCGGCAGGTCGGGTGTGATCAGCCCGCATCCGCCCGCGTCAGCCAGGTCGCGCGCGAACGCGGCGACGCCGTACCTGTCCACAGGGTTCCAGTAGGTCATGACGAGGGCCGGCGCCCCGGCCGTTGTCACCGCCTCGACGGTGCGCAGGACGTCGGTGACGTGCACGCCGCCCTCAAGCGCCCGGTGGACGGCCTCCTGGATTACCGGTCCGTCCATCAGCGGGTCGGAGTATGGCAGCCCGATCTCGACGATGTCAGCCCCTGCCCGCGCCATGGCGGTCGCCGCGCCGATCGCCCCATCCACGGAAGGGAACCCGGCCGGCAGGTATCCCACGAGCGCGGCCCGCCGCTCCGCGGTCGCCCGCTCGAACGCGGCTCCGACTCGCGCCGCCGGGGACCGCGTCACTGCCTCGCCTCGTTGCCGAGGTGGCCGAACCAGCGCGCTGCGATGTCCACATCCTTGTCGCCGCGCCCCGACAAGTTGATAAGCAGCACGGCGCTTGGACCGAGGTCTCGGCCGACCGCGAGCGCGCCGGACAGCGCGTGCGCGGATTCGATCGCCGGGATGATCCCCTCGGTTCTGCACAGCAGCGAGAAGGCGTCCATCGCCTGCGTGTCGGTGATCGCGCGGTATTCGGCGCGGCCTGTGTCCTTCAGCCAGGCGTGCTCCGGGCCGACGCCCGGGTAATCAAGCCCAGCCGAGATCGAATGCGTCGGCAGCGTCTGTCCTTCATCATCTTGGAGCAGGTAAGTGCGCATTCCGTGGATGACGCCCACCGACCCGCCCGCGACCGTCGCCGCGTGCCTCCCGGTGCCGATCCCGTCGCCGCCGGCCTCGCAGCCGACCAGGCGGACGCTCGGGTCACCAATGAACGCGTGGAAGGCGCCGATCGCGTTCGAGCCGCCGCCGACGCATGCGATGACGGCGTCGGGGAGCCGGCCGGCAATTGCTTGCACCTGATCCCTTGCCTCGACGCCGATAATTCGCTGGAAGTCACGCACCATCATCGGGAACGGGTGCGGCCCCATCACCGAGCCGATGCAGTAGTGGGTGGACTCGACGCTCGCGACCCAGTCGCGGAACGTCTCGTTGATCGCGTCCTTCAGCGTCCTGCTACCGATCGTGACCGGGACCACCTCGGCGCCGAGCATCCGCATCCGCGCTACGTTGAGCGCCTGCCTGCGGGTGTCCTCCTCGCCCATGTACACAGCGCACTCGAGGCCAAGCAGAGCGGCGGCGGTCGCGGTAGCCACGCCGTGCTGCCCGGCGCCTGTCTCCGCGATGATCCGCGTCTTGCCCATCCGCCTCGTGAGCAGAGCCTGGCCGAGGACGTTGTTGATTTTGTGCGAGCCTGTGTGGTTCAGGTCCTCGCGCTTGAGGAACATGCGGCAGCCTCCGGCTTCGGCCGCGAACCTCGGGATCTCGGTCAGCGGCGTGGGCCGGCCGGCGTAATCGCGGAGCAGTCCTTCAAGCTCTGCGATGAACGAGGAATCGGCCATCGCCGACTCGTAGGCGGCCGTGAGCTCCTCGAGCGCGGACATCAGGGCCTCAGGCGCCAGCCGCCCGCCGAACTCGCCGAAATGGCCTGCCGCGTCCGGCCAAGCTGTGCTGGTCTTGGGGGACGACCGCCTGGCGCCCCCCGCGGTGTTGGTCAGGAACGTCACGATGCACCTCCCCGGTCTGACCGCAGCGCGGGATGCGATCCCGCGGTCACGAGGTCGGCCACCGCCGACCGCGGGTCTCTTCCGACGACGAGGCTCTCGCCCACGAGCACAGCGTCCGCTCCGGCGGCCGCGTAGGCGAGCAGGTCATGCGGCCCGCGGACGCCGGACTCGGCGATCTTGACGATCTCGTCTGGGATCTTCGGTGCGAGCTTGGCGAAGATCGTCCTGTCGACCGCGAGCGTCGCCAGGTTCCTCGCGTTCACACCGATCACCTGCGCCCCGGCGTTGACGGCGCGGGTCAGCTCGGCCTCAGAGTGCACCTCGACCAGCGGCACGAGCCCGATCGATGACGCCCGCTCGACCAGTGAGACGAGGGCGTTCTGTTCGAGTGCGGCCACGATGAGGAGTACCAGGTCCGCGCCGTATGCCCTCGCCTCCCAGAGCTGGTAGGAGCTGATCACGAAGTCCTTACGGAGCAGGGGCACCTGGACCACTTCCCTGACCGCTGCCAGGTCGGCCAGGCTGCCCCCGAATCGCCTGCTCTCGGTGAGCACGCTGATGACTCTGGCGCCGCCGGCTTCATAGTCGATCGCCAGCGCTGCCGGGTCGGCAATGGCCGCGAGCGCGCCCTTCGACGGGCTGGCGCGCTTGACCTCGGCGATCACCGCCACGCCCTCCCGGCGCAAGGCCGCCATGACGTCGCGCGGAGACGGCGCCTTCCTAGCCGCCTCCTTCAGTTGCTCTAGGGGAGCCGTCCGCTGCCGCGCCGCAAGGTCGGCGCGCACGTCGACGAGAATTTCATCGAGCACGCTCACGCGGTTCTGCTGCCCCCTCGGGTGGGTTGCCTCGCGCCCCCGATGGTATCGAGGGCATCTTCTCGGCCGGCCTCCGCCCCTTGGCAGCCCGTCGCTGACTGAGACCAGGTGGATTCGCAGCGTGTAACCAATCGGCCGACTGTCCGTACCCGCGACCGCGTCATGGGGGCCCGACGGTCGGGTCGGCTCCGGCGCTCAGCGCGTCCCACGCGGTGGCCTCGGCGGCGGGACGCGGCGTTGCGCGTGGCCGCTCGTAGCGGCCAGACATTGCAGGCAGGCGGGTGGCCAAGACGACGATGGCGATTCCGGCCGCAACAATCAAGACCGCTCCGGCAACCACGAGCATCTGCCAGCCCGGGCCACTGAACAGCACGCGCGACCCGAGCCCCGCCAAGGAGCCCGCAGCGGAGCCCTGCCCGGACCCTGCGGTCGCCGACCCGGCGGCCGTCCCCGCGCCCGCGCCCGTCGCCGGGGACGCCGCCGCGCGCCCGGCCGCAGTGACGACGGCGGCATGCGTCACCCTCCCGACCGCCAACAACGCGATCCCCGCGCCAAGCGCGCACGTGATCACGCCGGTCAATCGGCGCAGCAGGCCTCGCGTGGCGAGCACCGCGGCGAGGCTGGCGAACACCGCGACTGCGAGCGCTCCGAGCGCAGGGCGCAGCGCCCCCGCGCTTACCGCCGTGACGGTTGCTGGCAGCGGGCGCGGGGCCCTCACGATAACCTCCGCCGCATGCTGCCTGGTCCCGAGCAGGACGACGCCCGCTCCGACCGCGCCAGCCAGTAGCACCGCTGCGAGCTCGCGCCGAGGGCGCGTCTCCCCTTGTGCGCTCACGGGCCACCTCCTGCCGGCCGTGGTGCCTCACTGCCCGATTGCTGGCGGCAATGCCACGGTACCCGTCACGGTTACCGCGACCGCACCGCGCCAGCACGCGGGCGGCCCAGTGCCCTACTATCGTGGCGTGACTTATGCCCGAGATGAGCGCCTTGCATTGTGCACGCTGCTCGACAAGGCAGGTCCTGATGCGCCGACGCTGTGCGAGGGCTGGCGCACTGTCGAGCTGGCCGCGCATCTTGTGCTGCGCGAGCGCCGGCCGGATGCCGCGATGGGGATACTCGGCGGCCCGCTGGCGATTTACACCGAGCGGGTGCTCCGTGACATGTCCCGCCGGATTCCGTATTCGCAGCTCGTGCAGACGATCAGGACAGGGCCGCCGAGGCTGTCCATCTACGCGATTCCCGGCGTGGACGCAAGAGTGAACTTCACCGAATACTTCGTGCATCACGAGGACGTGCGGCGCGCGCAGCCTGACTGGCAGCCACGCGAGCTTCGCCAGCGGCTGACCGAGCAGATCTGGGCAGGTCTTTCCAGGGCCAGGCTGATGCTGCGCAGGGTTCCCGTTGGCATCGAGTTCGCGAGGGACGACCTGACGGACCGGCCTGGCGCGCCGCAGACGGTGCGTCTCACGGTTCGGCCGCGCACGCCTGTGGTCACCGTGATCGGCGCGCCAGCCGAGCTGCTGCTTTGGACATTCGGCAGGACAAGCGCCGCGCAGGTCAAGCTCGAGGGCGCGGAGGCTGACGTGGCAGCCCTCCAGCAGGCAAGCTGGGGAGTCTAGGCGTTCAACCGCAGAGGATTTCTGGCGAAACGGAGACGTCATGGCTCGTGTCCTAGGCATCGACATCGGCGGCACTGGAATCAAAGCCGCGCCGGTCGACGTTGCGGCCGGGCGGCCGGTCGCCGAGCGTGTGAAGCTGCCAACGCCGCGTCCGGCGACGCCCGATGCCGTGCGGCCAGTCGTCCGCCAGCTTGTCGATCAATTCGCGTGGCAAGGCCCGATCGGGATTACCTTTCCCGGCGTTGTTTCTGCAGGGATGATCAGGACGGCGGCCAACCTGGATCCGGGCTGGATCGGCGTGAACGGCCCAGCCTTTCTTGGCGAGGCGGCCGAGCAGCCCGTGACTGTGCTGAATGACGCCGATGCCGCGGGGATCGCGGAGATGCGATTCGGCGCAGGGCGGGGGCAACAAGGCACCGTCCTGCTGCTGACTCTCGGTACGGGCATCGGCAGTGCGCTGTTCTACAACGGCGTGTTGGTCCCGAACACCGAGTTCGGGCACATCGAGATCGGCGGCAAGGACGCGGAAGCCCGCGCATCCGAGCGTGTCCGCGAGGAGCAGGACCTGAGCTGGGGCAAATGGGCGGGACGCGTCGATACCTACCTCGAAAAGATGGAGGCGCTGCTGTCTCCCGACTTGATCATCATCGGCGGCGGGATCAGCAAGAAGTCGAACAAGTTCCTGCCCAAATTGACGCTCAAGGCGCGCGTGGTACCTGCGGTGCTCCTGAATGACGCGGGGATCGTCGGTGCGGCCATGGCTGCTGCTTAGCGAGGATGCCATCACCGTGAACACGCGGGTCCGCACATGGACGCTGTGCTGACAGATCCAGCGACGAGCGCGGTGCGGCGCCTGGTTCCCGGCGAGCCAGGCGAAGGCGGATACCGCAGGCTGGTGCTGACCGACGGCGAGGCGCATGTCGTCAGGGATGACCTGGCAGCGACGAATCTGCGGCGGGGGTGGCAGCACTCGGCGACGCCGCTGATGACGATCGCGCACCTGTCCGACTCCCACGTGATGGACCATCAGTCGCCGGGCCGGGCCGAGCTCATCGACCGGTTCAGCGACCCGGACTCGCCGCTGCGCACCGCGGTCGGGATCATCGGTTGCTATCGCCCGCAAGAGCTGTTCACCTTCCACGTCGCCGATGCGGTGGTGCGTGCTGTCAGGAGGGTGGCGGCCGGGCCGGTCTGCGGCGCACCGCTGGAACTGGCGATCGTGACTGGCGATGGCACGGACAACTCCCAGTTCAACGAGCTCAGGGCGTACATCGACGTGCTGGACGGTGCCATCGTCGTGCCAGACTCAGGCGACCTGGGGCGCTACGAGGGGGTCGCCTGCGCCGATGTGGCCGACGAGCGTTACTGGCATCCCGAGCAGCGGGTCGGCGATTTGCCACGCACCCGATACGGGTTCCCCGGGGTTCCTGGCGTGCTTGCTGCCGCAAGGCGGCCGTTCCGCGCGGCAGGGCTGGATATGCCTTGGTACGCCGTCCACGGCAACCACGACAACATGCTGCAGGGCACGGTTCCGGCCGCTGGTTGGCTGGGCAGCTTGCCACTAGGCGGCGTCAAGTACGTGACGCCGCCAGCCGGCCTCAACACCGCAGAAGCGCTCCGCAAGTTCGACGCCGCTCATCCGGACGCGCTCGCCGAGCTCGCAGGCAGCACGAGCATCTCGGTGACACCAGATCCGCGCCGCGCCCCCATCACCAGAGCCGCGCACGTCCGCGAGCACTTCAGGACGGCGGGAACGCCGGTCGGGCATGGCTACTCAGCGCGCAACGCCGACGAAGGCACCGCCTACTACGCGTTCGACCACGGCGTCGTCCGCTGCGTGGTGCTCGACACCGTCAACCGGCATGGCGGATGGCAGGGCTCGCTCGACGCGACGCAGTTCAGCTGGCTGGACAGGGAGCTCGCGGCCAGCCGAGATCGCCCCGTGATCCTTTTCAGTCATCACCCGCTCGAGACGCTGGTCAACGACCGGCGCCCACCTGGCTCAGACCGCCGGATCCTGGCGGGTGAGCTGCGCGAATTCCTGCTCGGCCGGCCGTGCGTGATCGCGTGGGTGAACGGCCATACCCATGTGCACGCGGTCACTGCCGTGCGCGCCGACTCGGCACCCGGCGGATTCTGGCAGGTGACGACCGCATCCCACATCGACTGGCCCCAGCAAGCGAGGATCATCGAGGTCGTGCTTGCCGATGGCGTGCTCGCGATCTGCTGCACCGTCATCGACAGTGACGCCCCCGCGGGCTATGGCGACCTCGAAGGGCCAGCCAGCCTGGCGGCCCTTTCCCGTGAGCTATCGGCGAACGACTGGCAGGTGCGTGAGTCCATCACCGCCGACGGCGGAGCGGGCGCGGGCAGCGCTAGAGACCGCAACGTCGTCCTGCTCGCCGACTGGCCGCGTTCGTGACATGAGGGCGGGCCGTTAGCCAGTCAGGCCCAGCAGCGGGAGCAGCCCCGCGATGTTGTCAAGCACGTGCGCAGCGCCTGCCCGCTCGAGTTCTTCCTTCGTCCCTGAGCCGGTCAGCACTCCGGCTACAAGCCCGGCCCCGGCCCGCAGCCCTGACTCCACATCGCTGGCCGTATCGCCGACGACGGCGAGTTCGCTGACCCCGCCGCCGCCGAGCCTCAGCAGGGCGGTCAGCGGCAGGTCAGGCCATGGCCTGCCGCGGCCCGCGTCGGCAGGAGACAGCGCAAGATCCACCAGCGTTCGCCAGCCAAGCGAGTCGATGACCGCGTTCCTCGTAACCGGCGAGAAGCCGGTGGTCAGGCAGATCTTTGCCCCGGCAGCGCGCAGCGCCGCGAACGTGCGCTCGGCACCCGGCAGCGGCGCGATCGCGCCATCGCCGACGAACAGCGCGTAGTGGTGCTCGAAAGCGGCGTTGGCCGCGGCTGCGGCTGTGTCATCGCCCAGGATCCGGCGGAACACCTCGATCTTCGACTGGCCCATCGTGACGCGTACGATCTCCTGCGCGCGATCATGATCCGGCGTGCCAGGGTTCAGCCCGGCTCGCTCGATCGCGGCGTTAAACGCCGCCATGACCGTGCCGTCGTCGCGGACCGTCGTTCCCGCCATGTCCAGGCACGCGACGCTGATCGTGGCGGTCACCTCGGATAGGCGCGGGACCCGGGATCGGGCAGCGCGGAGTACAGCCGCGCGGCGCGCCGCTCCCGTATCGCGATGACCAGCATGATCCCCCCGGCGACTGCGCCCGCGGCGAGCGGCCAGAAGGCGACAGCGGGGAACGACCCCTTGGCGGGCCAGAGCGCCGCCGAAGTGTCGCCTGCCAGCGCGAGGGGCGCATGCAAAAGGGTGCCCTGGTGGGAGGTGAGCAGCTGCTTGTCGAAGTGGCCGAGTCCCTGGCGCTGGCCGATCCATCGGGCGGCGATCCCAGCCCCGAGGCTGCCGGCCAAGATCGCACCCATCGGAAGAGGACCGTAGCTGCGAACGGCCAGCAGGTAGCCTGCGAGGCCGATGATCAGCCCGCCCGCCACGCCGATCAGGCAGAACCACGCGTCCGCCGCTATGAAGGCGGTCGTCTCGGGGTTCACCACATCGGCTGAACCCCTACCCACGACGACGTACAGAGCCCGCGGCGCCAGTGCCGCCCAGACGAGGCCGCCGAGCAGGCCGAGCGCGGCGCTCGCGATCAGTATCGCCAGCGCGCCACCAATCGCGCCGGGCGCGAGACCTGGCCGGACGGTTCGTGAGGCATGGCGGCCAGGCGGATCGGAGCGCTCAGCGGGAGTCGACATCGCCGAACAGCGTAGTTGATCACAGCTGGTGGTTCGTCAGCGGCAGGCCCGGTCGTCCTGGCCTCTGGCTAGCCCAGGCAGGCCGGGCCGAGCAGCTGCTTCAGGTCGGCGACCAGCGACGGCGAAGGACGGACGCGAAGCTTATCGTCCAGCTTGAGCACCTTCGCCCGGCTGCCGTTCAGCAATCGCAGGTGGACATCCCTTGCGCCCGGATGAGTGCGCAGCACTTCCTTGAGGCGGTCCACTACGGGCGGCACGCAGCGAGACTCAAGTATCGACACGACGAAAGGGCCGGAACCGCCGGCCGGGAGCTCCGCTCGCTTGCACTCCATTGCCACCAGCTTCGGCACTTCCTCGCGCCGGTCGAGCCTGCCCCTGACGAACACGATCGCGTCTTCTACCACGAGGTTCATGCAGGCCTGGTACGTCGATGGGAAGAACAGCACCTCGATCGCGCCCTCGAGGTCTTCTAGCGTCGCTGCTGCCCAAGGGTTGCCCTGCCTGGTCACCTTCCGCTGAACCCCGGAGAGAATCCCGCCCAGGGTAACCACCTGGCCGTCGCCGCGATCCCCATGCGCGGCCCGCTCCGCCTCGTCTGCGGACCCGAGCAATTGAACGACCGAGCAATCGGTCTCGGCCGCGAGCACATGCTCAAGGCCGAGCAGCGGGTGGTCGGACACGTACAAGCCGAGCATCTCCCGCTCGAAGGCGAGCAGTGTGGACTTGTCCCACTCGCCGTCGGGCACAGGGACGTCGAAGACGGCTGAGTTGTCTTCATCGTCGTCGAACAGGGAATCCTGGCCGAGCATGGCATCGCGCTTGGCACCGATCACCGCGTCGATGGCCTGCTCGTGGATCATCAGCAGGCCGCGGCGCGGACTGCCAAGCGAGTCGAACGCCCCGGCCTTGATCAGCGACTCGAGCACGCGCTTGTTGCAGACGTTGACGGGGACCTTCCGCAGGAAGTCGGAGAAGCTACTGAACGTGCCCTTGGCCGACCGTGCCTCCACGATGGACTCGACTACCGCGGCGCCGACGTTGCGGACGGCCGCCATGCCGAACCTGATGTCTGTTCCCACCGGCGTGAAATACGCCGCGGACGCGTTGACGTCTGGCGGCATGACCTTGATCCCCATGCGGCGGCATTCACTGAGATAAAGCGCTGACTTGTCCTTGTCCCCCGCGACCGAGGTCAGCAGCGCGGCCATGTACTCGGCGGGGAAATTCGCCTTGAGGTAGGCCGTCCAGTAGGCGACCAGGCCATAGCTGGCGGTGTGCGCCTTGTTAAACGCGTAATCGGAGAACGGTACGAGAATGTCCCAGACAGCCTTAATTGCCGCATCGGAGTATCCGTTGGCCCGCATGCCGGCTGCGAATGGTTCGAATTCGGCGTCCAGTATCTCTTTTTTCTTCTTTCCCATGGCCTTGCGCAGCAGGTCCGCCTTGCCCACCGAGTACCCGGCCAGCTTCTGCGCGATGAGCAGCACCTGCTCCTGATAGACGATGAGCCCGTAGGTGTCGTCAAGGATGTCGGCAAGCGGCTCGGCCAGCTCTGGATGGATCGGCATGACCGGCTTGCGCCCGGTCTTGCGGTCCGCGTAGTCGTTGTGCGCATTGGCGCCCATCGGGCCTGGCCGGTACAGCGCGTTGACGGCGGAGATGTCGTCGAACCGGTCTGGTCGCATGGACCGCAGCAGCGCTCGCATCGGGCCGCCCTCGAGCTGGAACACGCCGAGGGTGTCGCCGCGCGCCAGCAGCTCGTAGGTGGGCTTGTCGTCGAGCGGCAGCGACTCGAGGTCGACCGTGATCTGCCTGTTCGCTGCGGTGCCTGCCAGGGCGTCGTCGAGAATCGTCAGGTTCCGCAGGCCAAGGAAGTCCATCTTGAGCAGGCCGAGGTCCTCGCAGCTCGGGTAGTCGAACTGGGTAATGATCGCGCCATCGGCCTCGCGCTTCCAGACTGGCACGTGATCTAGCAGCGGCTCGCTGCTCATGATCACGCCGGCGGCGTGCACCCCCGCCTGCCTGATCAAGCCCTCCAAGCCGCGCGCGGTCTCCAGGACCTGCCCGACATCCGGCTCCGCCTCGTACAATGCCCGGATCTCGCCGGCCTCGCCGTATCGCGAGTGGCCGGGATCGAAGATGCCGGACAGCGGCACGTCCTTCCCCATGACCGCTTGGGGGAATGCCTTCGTGATCCGATCGCCAAGCGCGTAGGGGAAGCCGAGCACCCGGGCCGCGTCCTTGACCGCTGCCTTGGCCTTGATGGTGCCGTACGTGATGATCTGGGCGACCCGGTCGTCGCCATATTTGCCTGTGACGTACCTGATCACGTCGCCGCGCCTGCGCTCGTCGAAGTCGATGTCGATGTCGGGCATCGAGATGCGCTCGGGATTCAGGAATCGCTCGAACATCAGGCCGAAGGCGATCGGGTCGAGGTCGGTGATGCCCATCGCGTACGACACGATCGAGCCGGCAGCCGAGCCCCGGCCAGGGCCGACCCTGATGCCGTTGCGCTTGGCCCACATGATGAAGTCGGCGACCACGAGGAAGTAGCCGCAGAAACCCATCTGCTCGATGACGCCCATCTCGTACTCGGCGCGCTGCCGCCGCTCGTCGTCGTAGCCGCCAGGGAATCGGCGCTCCATCCCGGCCCAGACTTCCTTGCGGAACCAGCTCACCTCGGTCTCGCCGGCCGGGAGAGGGAAGTCTGGCATCAAGTTCACGCGGTTGAACTCGACCTTGGCGCGCTCGACGATCAGCAGCGTGTTGTCGCAGCCAGACTGCCAGGCGTCGTCGTCGCTGACCGCGCGCATCTCCTCTTGGCTCTTCAGGTAGTACTCAGCCCCCTCGAACCTGAAGCGCTTCGGGTCGGCCATGTTCGTGCCGGTCTGAACGCACAGCAACACCTCATGCGGCTGGGCGTCAGCCGGGGCCACGTAGTGCGCGTCGTTGGTGGCGAGGTACGGCAGCTTCAGCTCCGCGGCGATCTGGCGCAGCCCGTCGATTGACCGCCGCTCGATCTCCAGATCGTGGCCCATCAGCTCGACGTAGAAGTTGCCTGGTCCGAAGATGTCGCGATAAGCAGCCGCCGCCTCAAGCGCCCGATCGTACTGGCCGAGCCTGAGCCTGGTCTGGACCTCGCCGCCGGGGCAGCCGGTCGTCCCGATGATCCCTCTCGCGTGACGGGCAAGCAATTCCCTGTCCATCCGCGGCTTGCGGAAGTAGCCCTCGATCGACGCCAAGGAGGACAGCCTGAACAGGTTGTACATGCCCTCGGTCGTCTCCGCCAGCAAGGTCATGTGCGTGTAGGCGCCTGCGCCAGAGACATCATCGTCCTTCTGGGCCGGCGTGCCCCACCTGACTGGCTGCTTGTGGCCGCGGTGCTCGGGAGCCACGTATGCCTCTGTCCCGATGATCGGCTTGATTCCCGCCTTCAGCGCCTTCGTATAGAAGTCGTACGCACCATAGACATTTCCGTGGTCGGTGATCGCGATGGCGGACATGTCGGCTCTGACGCACTCGGCGAACAGGTCATCAAGCCGGGCGGCGCCGTCAAGCATCGAGTACTCGGTGTGCACGTGCAGGTGGGCGAATCCACCGGGTCTGCGCAGGGTTCTCGCGGGTCGTCCCCCCGTGCCAGTACGGCGTGCCGTCGTCGGCACCGGATCCGCTGCCATGAAGTACCGCCTCCTTCAGGCATGCCGCAAGCAAGCCAGCCCTGGGGTGGCTCCGACGATAACCCACACCGCCCGGAGCGGCCATCTAGGCGCGCCAGCCAACCTCGCTATGACTCGCCCGCGAGCAGTTCGAGCGCGGCCTGCAGGTCCGCCGGATACGCGCTGCTGAACTCCATCCACCGGCCGTCGTCTGGGTGTGCAAGCCCGAGCCTGACCGCGTGCAGCCACTGCCTAGCGACCCCGAGCCTGCTCGCCAGCACAGGATCAGCGCCGTAGAGCCGGTCTCCCACGCACGGATGCCTGACCGCGGCCATGTGCACGCGGATCTGGTGCGTCCTGCCGGTCTCGAGCCTGATCTCGGCCAGGCTCGCGGCCCTGAATGCCTCGAGCGTGTCGTAGTGCGTTACCGCCGGCCGACCGCCAGAGACAACCGCGAACCTGCCGTCCCCCGACGGGTGCCGAGCGATGGGGGCGTCGATTGTGCCTCGGAGCGGATCGGGATGCCCCTGGACGAGGGCGTGGTAGCGCTTTTCGACCTCGCGATCCCTGAACGCCTGCTTCAGCACGGTGTATCCGTGCTCGCTCTTGGCGACCACCATCAGCCCTGTGGTGTTGGCGTCGAGCCTGTGCACGATCCCTTGCCGCTCCGCGGCGCCGCTCGTGGCGATCCTGTGCCCCGCTGCGAGCAAGCCCTGCAGCACTGTCGGCCCTGTCCAGCCCGGAGTCGGGTGGGCAGCGACGCCAGCCGGCTTGTCTACTACGACCAGGTCGGCGTCCTCGTATATCACGGCCAGGCCAGGCACGGCCGCAGGCGACGGCGCGGCTGGCGTCTCAGCAGCCGGCGGCAGCGTCACATCGAGCCACTCGCCCGCGGGCACGCGGTCCGACTTCCCTGCTGGCATGCCTCCAACGAGCACCGCACCCGAACTGATCAGATCGACCGCGCGGGTCCTCGACAGGCCGAACATCCTTGCGATCGCCGCATCCAGCCGTTCGCCGTCGAGCCCTTCGGGTACTGGAACCCGGCGCTGGCCGGGTGCGGTCACGCCTCGCCGCCCTCCCGATCGCCGCCGTCGCCTCTGGCATCGTGCTCGCGGCCCGCGCTGCCAGAGTCGTGCCCGCTCGATGGATCGTCAGGGTGCCGCCGCCGAGCCACCCGCTGGGTCGCGGCGACCGTCCCGTCGATTCGTATGCCCCGGATCGCCAGCAACACGGCGAGCACTCCGCCGCAGACGATGCAGGAGTCGGCGACATTGAACACCGGCCAGTGCGGCAGCTGAATCCAGTCCACCACGTACCCGCGGAAGGGCCCTGGCGCGCGCAGCACCCGGTCGGCCAGATTCCCGGTCGCGCCGCCAAGCAGCAGCCCGAGCGTCACCGCCCAGGCCAGGCTCTGGATGCGCCGCGAGGTTCGCAGGATGAAGACGATCACGCCGATGGCTATCAGCGCGAACACCGCGGTGACCGACGGGCCTCCGATGCTGAAGGCGGCGCCCGGGTTACGGGTGACCCGCAGCTTCAGCAGGCCGCCAAGCAGGCTGACTGGCGCTCGATCCGACAGCGTGGCGACAACGACGACCTTCGTGATGATGTCGGTTATCAGCACGGCCGCGGCGATCGCGAGCAGCACGACAACGCGCCGCCGGCGCTTGCCCTGTGCTCCGGTCGGGCTCAACGTGCCGGATCGGCTGGTCGCGATCCTGTTACCGGTCAGCGCCGCTCCTCCCGCTGCTTGCAGCTCACGCACAGCGTAGCCCGGGGGAAGGCCTTGAGCCTTGCCTTGCCGATCGGCTGGCCGCAGGACTCACAAGAACCATAGGTTCCTGCCTCGATCCTGGCCAGCGCACGTTCGCTCTGGGCGAGCAAGTCGCGCGCGTTGTACGTGAGCGAAAGCTCGTGTTCCCTCTCGTAAGTCTTCGCGCCGACATCCGCCTGATCATCGCCCGCGTCGCTGACAGAGTCTCCAAGCCGGTCGGCGATGCTCGATTCCGCCTTGCCGATCTCGACGCGCAACTCGTCTGCCTCGTCCGCGAGCTGGCGCCTGACCTGGCTGATCTCCGTATCCGACCACGGCCGCTCGCCTTCCCGCACCGGGAAGCCGGCGGCGTCGGACTTTGCGGCTGCGGTCATTCCCCGCCTCCCTTGGCGCAGAACTGACGATGATCTTGGTTGTGAAGCGTCACCGGAGGATAAGTGCTGAGGAGGCGATTCGCAAACAGGTCCGATGGGAACACCGCGAGCTCTGCTTGGGTGGCATTCAAAGACAAGAACCGGCCTTACCGCCAGGTGTCGTTGACCGCTGCGCGCTGGCGGGTACAAGTAAAACCGGGCGGGATCCGCGGGAACCGAGCGAATCGCGAGGCGTAAAGGGACGTACGCGGCACAGGTGACATAGAGGACGCACTCGGGGGGTCCGGTGATGGAGGGAGAGCGACCGGACTTTCCCGCCATCGAGCGCGATGTGTTCAGCCGGTGGGCGCTAGCCAAGGTATCCGGCCGATCGACGACAAGGACGTCGCGTGGCCCGGCGTGGACCTGCCTGCAGCATCCGCAGCCCGCCAGCGGCATGCCAGGCATCGAGCAGCTTCCCGCCCTGGCCATCACCGACCTCTACCGGCGCCTCAAGACGATGCAGGGATTCCATGTCCCGAGGTACCGCGTGTTGAACTGCCACGGACTGGCAGTGGAGGTTGCGGCAGAGCGAGAACTCGGACTGCGCGCCAGCGCCGAAATCGAGACCTACGGGCCCGGCCGTTTCGCCGCCCGTTGCCAGGAATCGGCCTTGCGCCATGCGGCCTCGATGTCAGCTGTCGCTGAGCGGATGGGGTGCTGGACCGACGACGATGCCGTCTGGAGCACGTGCGACGCCAGTGCGATTGACTCGGTCTGGCGGTCGCTCTGCCGCGCCTTCCATGCCGGCCTGCTGGTTCGCGATCACCGCGTTGGCCCGTACTGCCCGCGCTGCCGGACTCCGCTTGACGTCAACGACCTCAGCCGACAAGGTGCCGAGGGTCGGACGGCGGGCACAGCCGTGATCGCGCGACTGCGGCTCACGGCGTTGCCCGATGGGGCGAACCCACGGTTCGGCGGTGCTGACCTGCTCGTAGAGTCGACCGCACCCTGGACCCTCGCAGCGAACGCCGCCGTGGCCGTGCACCCGCACCTGACCTACGCGCTCGTCCGCGGGGGCCAGGACGACGAGGTCGTCGTTGCGGAATCGCGGGTCGCTGATGTGCTTGGCGAGGGCTGGCGCGTTGCCGCGCGCTTGCCGGGCAGTGAACTGGTCGGCGCCAGCTACTTGCCGCCGCTCGACGCGGGCGAGCCTTCCCGCCCGCGGCCGGTGATAGCGAGTTACCGCGTCGTCGCGGACAGCGGTACTGGGATTTCGCACCTGGCTCCTGCGTACAACGCCGACGACATGACAGCGTGCATGGCTCTCGGAATCGAGGTTCCAGATCCGGTCGGCGAGGATGGCCGGTTTGGCGCCGCCGCGCCCGTGGCCCGCGGAATGTTCTTCGCGGACGCAGATCCGCTGGTGATCTGCGCTCTGGCCGACCGGGGAGCGCTGTTCTCCTCCCGCCCGCTTGACGCCGATGACCCGCGCTGCAAATGGTGCGGCACGCGAGCGTTCTGCCGGGCCTGGCAGGCCTGGCACCTGCGCGAGGAGCTTGCGGGTACAAGGACCGACTGGACGCTGTCGCGCTCGAGGTACTGGGGAACGCCTTTGCCGCTATGGGAATGCCCGCGTGGCCACGTGACGTGCGCCGGGTCGCTGGCCGAGCTGTCGGAACTCGCTGGTCGCGATTTGACCGGCCTCGACCCGCACCGCCCTTTCATCGACGCGGTCGTGATCAGCTGCCCGAGGTGCGGAGCGATGACCGGGCGGGTGCCCGAAGTGATCGATGACCGGTATGACGCCGGGTCGCTGTCATTCGGGCCGCCCGACGGAACAGCCGCCGACCACACCGACGAACTCGCTGAGCGCGCACAGCTCGTGACGACAAGTACCGGTGACGGCGACGGGTGGCTGCCCGCGCTGCGCGCGGTCGGCGCGCTGCCTGGACGGCAGCTCACGCTCGGCACCGTGCTCAGCATGGGCTCGGTTCTCGACGAAGCTGGCCGGCCTATGAGCCGGAGCCTGGGCAACCTGGTCGCGCCGCTGCCCTTGATCCAGCGATACGGTGCCGACTCAGTGCGGTGGCAGATTGCCAAGGCGCCCGCCGGCCCGGTACACGCGATGTCGACTGCGGCATTCGAGGACATCGGCGCAACTGTGCTCCGGCAGTATTGGAACGCCGCGGACCTCCTGGTCAGGAGCGCCGCCGACAGGAAACGCGAGTGCAGTCCTTGGCTGCTAGACGATGAAGCTGTTCCGGAGCGCGACGGGCGTCCGCTGGCTGACCGCTGGATGCTCGGCGAGCTGCAAAGTATGGTCCGCGACGTCACCGACGCCCTTGATGGGTTCGACTCAGAAGCGGCCACTGCCCGTATCGCCACGTTCGCGAGCACTCTCGCGGGGCGGTACCTCGGCCGGTGCCGCAACCGGCTCACCCGGAGTCACGCCGCGACCGGCCGGCTCGCCGCGTTCGCCACGCTCTATGAGTGCGTCGAGGTACTGACCAGAGTGATGGCCCCAATCACGCCGTTCCTCACCGACCACGTCTGGTCCCTGATCAGTTCTTGGCGACGTGGTGCGCCTGACTCGGTCCACCTGGCCGACTGGCCAAACCCCGAGCCGGCGCTCATCGACGACCGGCTGGCAGGCCAGATGGCGCTCGGTGACCGGCTGAGCGCTCTCGGCCGGTCCGCTCGGGCAGCCGCGGGAATCGAGGTGCATCGCCGGCTCGGCAGGGCAATCGTCTCCGCTGATGGGATGACACCGCTACGCGAGGATCTGCGAGCTCATCTTGCGCATGAGCTGGACGTCGGCGCGGTCGATGCTCTGGCGGCCGACGCGGGCGAAACGGTTCAGGCGGACGGTTGGACTGTCGCGGCCGAGGGTGCCGATCTGGTTGCGCTCGACACCGCCGCGCACACGTCGTGACCGCCACTATCAGCCGGCGCGAAGAGTTGCCGTCTCGTCATCCGGCTTGCAGGCCTTGCATGCCACGCAGCCGCTATCGATGGCGGCCTGCCTGGTCATGACCTCCAGGTCATCGGAGCTGAGGAATCTGATCAGCAAGCAGTCGCTGCGGTGATATCTGGTGATGCCCGGAACCACGCTGACCTGCGCCGCTTCGGCGCCCGCAGACGGCTCGGCCGAGCCAGCGCTTTCCGCGGGCTTCCCGGCTGCCGGACCGGCCGGCGAAGCATGCCCAGGCGCGGTGCCCTGGCCGGGAACCGTCGCGGAGCTATGACGCGCCTTGGCGTCGTCGCCTTGCTCAGCCGCTGCCCTCGCGCTCGCGGCTCTGGCCGACTCGCGCTCCAGCTTGGACGCCCCGTAATCCTTCGGCCGCTCGCGGTCCGCAGCGCTGGTCGCAGCGGGCGGCCGGCCGCCGGCGGTTTGATCGGACTTCGCACCGCTCGATCGCTCGGCCGCGGCCTCTTGCATGACCTCTTCTGCCCCGGCCTTTGCCTTCGCCGCGGCGGCGTCGATGAGCTGGACGGCGGGCGTTGTCTGCTCGCCGCGCTTGTCCTTGGGCGCGCTGGCCGCGGCCGAGCTGGCTGCAGCGACGGCGTCGCCGACCACGGGAGCGTCCTTGGCCGCCCGCTGAGAGCCTGACGGCCGCTGAACGGCAGCCTGCGGATCGTGCTTTGCAGAAACGGCGGCGCGGTCAGGCGCGGTTGTCGCGGGACTGTCGACAACGGGTTGCCCCGGCGTCTTGTCGCCCTTTATTTCCGCGACTGTCTTCGCCGCGACTGTCTCGCGGCGGGTTTCCGCCTCCCGGCGGGTTTCCGCCTCGCGGCCTCCTGCAGGCGCCGCGGGAGCCAGGCGCTCGCTTGGGCCTGGGCCGCCTCCGCGCCCCTTGCGGGCCTTGCGGACCTTGCTGGCCTTGCTGATCTCGCTGCCGCTGCGCCGCATTACCGGCTGCGCGGCAACCTTCGCCTCCGCGGCGACGCCTGCCGGCACGGCCGGTTGCCGCGGCTCGAGCGTGGCCGCCACGGCGGCTCCTGCGGCGGGACGCGCCTTACCAGGCGAAGCGGCGGCTGCCACCGACGCGGTCGGCTCGATGGCCGCCAGCCGCCCGGCCTGGCCGTCCGCCTGACCGAAGAGCTCGTGCCTAGACATCACGACGACGATGATCAGCAGCAGGAACGCCAGAGCGGCGACGCCTATCGAAGTGACGACAAGCAACAGGCTGCCGGCAACGACACCCGCTGCCAGCAGCCCGATTGCCACGAGCACGACCGAGAGGACGACGCCGAACCGGATCACGCTCGAACTCCGCTCAAAGGGCCAGACCGAGCCTGCGCCGCCCGCCGACTAGCGGCGGTCGTGCTGACCGCTATCCGCCGGGAGGTACCCGCCATTGTGGCCCATCGGCTCAGACATTCCTGGGAACCCGGTGCCCGACGGCCCTGCGGCGCGCATGGGGCCGACGCCGACGGGGACCGCGGGCTGCGGCCCGGTCGCGGCAACGGCCGGGAACACGCCGCTGTCGGCGGCACCAGCTTCCAGGTCGCGGAGCTGGCCCTCAAGGTATGCCTTGAGCCTGCTCCGGTACTCGCGCTCGAATGCGCGCAGGTCGTCGACACGGCGCTCGAGTTCCTCGCGGGACTGGACGAGGGATCCCATCGCCTGGCGGTGCCGCTCCTGCGCGTCGCGCTCGAGCGACTCCGCGCGCGCCCGCGCATCGCTGGTGATCTGCTCGGACTGACGCCGAGCCTTGGTCAGCAGGTCATCGGCCTCGCGGCGGGCCCGGCTGAGGGTCTCGTCAGCCTCCCGGCGCGCGTCGGCAATCGCCTGGTCGGCAGTCTGCTGCGCCAAAGCGAGAACGCGAGCCGCGGTGTCCATGTTGTCTTCGGCCGACGACTTCATCATCGGCATCGGCTCTGGACGGCGCTCGGGCTCAACCCGGTGCGGCTCGCTTGGCATCAGCTCGGGACCGTCCATGTGTGACGACGTCAGCGGTGCAGCCATCTTGCCGCCGCGGAGTACTTCGGCGAGCTTGGCCCTCAGCTCCTCGTTCTCCTGGATCAACCGATCGAGTTCAGCCTCGACTTCGTCCAGGAAGGCGTCCACTTCTTCCTCGTCGTAGCCAGGCCTGAGCCTGGTAGTGCTGAACTGCTTGTTCCGCACGTCCGCGGGCGTCAGTGGCATGTCCTTATCTCCTTGGCGCGTGGGTCCCCTAGGCAGGCTATCTGCATCACAAGCTCGTCACTACCGATAGCAACACAATGATCACGAGGAACAACAGCGTGTAGCTGAGGTCTAGGGCAACACTACCGAGCCGCACGGGCCGAAGGTAGCGCCTTAGGAATCTCAGTGGCGGATCAGTCGCGGTGAAGATGACTTCGGCCACCCTGGCCAGCAGTCCTGAAGGGCTCCAGGATCTGCTGTAGTTCTGCAGCATGTCGATGATCAGGCGGCCGATGAGCAGCAGCAAGTACAGCCACAGCACGTAATACACGATGACCAGGAAGATCGTCACGGCCTCGCCCTGCTTACTTCACGTGATCTGAGTTGCACCGAGCTTAGCTCTGGTTGAAGAAGTCGCGCTCCGCGATCCTCGCCTTGTCCTCCGCTGTCACCTCGACGTTCGCCGGTGAGAGCAGGAATACCTTGTTCGTGACCCTGTCGATGGAACCATGGAGCCCGAAGATCAGGCCTGCCGCGAAGTCTACGAGGCGGCGTGCATCACTATCGACCATCTCGGTCAGGTTCATAATGACTGGCGTGCCTTCGCGAAAGTGCTCCCCTATTGTCCGCGCTTCGTTGTAGGTCCGCGGATGCAGCGTGGTGATCCTGGCCAGGTCCGCGGTGCGGGTCGGCTCGGAGAGCGGGCGCTGAGCGGCTCTGCCGCGACCGTCGTCGGTCCCGTAGCTGGCGGCCTGTGGCTGCAGCAAATCGGCGTGGTCGTCGTACTCGGTGACGTAATCGCCGTAGTCCTCGCCCTCGCCATATTCCTCGGCGTAGGGATCGTCGTAGCGATGGTCGTCTTCCACGAGGCCGAGGTAGACCGCCATCATGCGCATCGCGCTGGCCATTATCAGTCCTCCGTCATACTGCATCGGTGCAGCCCAGGGCTCCCGCCGCGGGCTACGCGTCGGACATTACCTGACGTTGGCCCGCCGGCTGCCGAGCAACGCCGTACCGACACGTACATGTGTCGCACCTTCGCCGATA